>Ga0182024_10026158_pt1 | contig 10266 bp, 10 predicted proteins | sample P32metaG_FD_120480 | JGI IMG/M metagenome (GOLD analysis project Ga0182024, IMG submission 120480) | Permafrost microbial communities from Stordalen Mire, Sweden - P3-2 metaG (Illumina Assembly) | ecosystem: Environmental > Terrestrial > Soil > Wetlands > Permafrost | place: Sweden: Stordalen...
CCGATCGCTCGCCACGCCGCCGGTCCGATCGCTCGCCACGCCGTCGCTCGCCTCCGCCTCCGTGCCGCCCGGCAGCTCACCGCGCGTATAGCCCTGCGTGGCCGGAGCCGCCGGCGGCTTGAAGTCCGGTCCAACGGCGCACCCCGCCCCCGTGAGCGACAGCGCCAATACGCCCAACACGCAGGCCACCGATCGACCATTCATGTTGTCGTCGTGCACCGCTACGCCGCCCGCAACGCCGTGGCGATCGGCAGCCGAGCGGCCCGAATCGCCGGAAACAGTCCGCCGATCAGCCCAATGAGACACGCCCAGGCGATGCCGAGCATCATGAGCCCCGGCGTCACCGCGAGGTCGAAGATGAGCTGTCCGCCCATATCACCGCCGACGGAGTTCACCGAATGACCGTTGAACAACAGCCAGGCGATCAGCGCCCCGCCCGCGCCACCGATGAGTGCCAGCAGCAGTGCCTCCACGAACACCGAAACCACCAGCGGCACCGGCCCAAATCCAATCGCCCGAAGGGTGGCGATCTCCCGTGAGCGCGCGCTGACCGCCGAATAGAGCGTGTTGAGCGCGCCAAAGATCGCCCCCACCGCCATGATGCCGCCGATGACATAGGCCACGATCGACAAAATGCGATTGGTGGTCTCGGATTCCTGGCTGCCGAACTCCTGTTCCGTCGCGACATCCACCTTGAGCTCGGGGTTGGTCGTGATCGCATCCTTGAAGGCCTGGAAGCGTGAGCGGGGATCGATCACCACGAGCACACTCTGGATCACGCTGCCTCGCCGATACACGGAATTGAGCGTCTCAGCATCGGCGATGAGCTCGGATTCATGCGCGCAATGCCCGCACGCGAACGTGCCCACCACCGCCCACCGCGTACCCCGCAATTTGACCTCCGACCCGATGGAAAGCGCGCCATACAGCCGCTGCGCGGACTCGCCCACCACCAATTCGGCCAAACCGGGCCGAAACGGCCGCCCGCGGGTGATCTTGATCTCGGGATGAACGGCGAAGCCTTCCGGCCCGATGCCGCGAAACGGAACATTGGCCTCGATATGATCCCTGCGGAACAAATTGAAGCTCATCAAGACTTCAGGCGAAGCCAGCGCGCGGCCGTCCGCACCCCTTTTGATGCCGGCCGAATCGGCAACGGCCTGCGCCTCTTCATGGGTCAACACACTGACGATCTCCGCATTCGCGCCGGTCCGCACCACAATCGCTCGATTCTCGGGACCCGTCGGCTGAAGCGCTTTCACCAACCCGGTCGACATCGCCAGCACCGAGATCAATACAGCCACGACCCCCGCGATCCCGACGATGACGACGGACGACGCGCCCATCCGACTCGGCAGGCTGCGGATATTCATTGCGGAGACGGCGCCAATCTGCGTCCAGGTGCTCATGGGTCACCGCACCGCCAGGGCATCGACGATGTTCAGTCGCTGCGCGCGCAGCGCCGGCGGCAGCGCACTGATGATCGCCAACGCCACCGCAATGCCCACCCCTCCCAGAATCACGACCGGTGGAAGCGCCCGCGTACCGAGAGCGGTGCCGACAAATGGGATGGCGAACGCCGACATCAGAAGCCCGAGCGCCGCGGCAAAACAGCAGAGCAGCAGCGACTCAACCAGAACCAGCGTACAGAGCGTCCCGTCCCCGAATCCGAGCGTCTTCAGTACCGCAATCTCCGGAATCCGCTCGCGCATCGATTGCATCATGGTATTCGCCGTCAGGAACAACAGCGTGAACATCACCGCGCCCACGATCGAATTCGCAATGAAGTCGATGTCCGCGAGCTCTTTGAGCTGCGATTGAATCGCCGAATTCTCCGTCTGCGTGCGCGTCTCGTCCGATGAATTCGCGAACAGCCCGTCAATCGCCCCGGCGATCGCGGTCGCATGACGAGGATCATCGATTTGAATGATGAACTGATCCACGCGGTGGCGATCCGACAGCCGCGCCTCGTCCCAGTAGTCATAATTGATCCAAAACCCGCTGCCGAGCGAGGTTCGGGCGTATTTCGGCGCCGCTTCATAAATTCCAACCACGTCGAAGATCCAGTTGTTTCCACCCTCGTTGTTCGTCCATAGCGTCGTCCCGACCGGAATCTTATCGCCGACCTTCCACCCATATTTCTCCGCCAACGGCCGCCCGATGAGCACGCCCGTGCGCGTCGACTTCATCGCATCGATCTGCGCCCGGGTGATGTTGAGCTCCGGATAGACCGCTGCGAGCTGATCCACACCCGTCGCGAGCGCGGGCAGCGAATTCCTGGCGTCCCGAAAATACCCGCCGAAGAAGCTGACATGAGCGATGGCCCGCACGCCCTGGAGCCGTTGAATCCGCTCCAGCAGATTGATAGGCATCGAGTTGAATGCCCCCGCGCTGCTCGTGGTCCACAATCGGTCGTTGCTCGAGTCGCTCAATCCATTCTTGATGTCTTGATTGATCCCCTGCAGCAGACCGAATAGCAGAAACGCCATGACGATCGATGCGATGGTGAGGAGCGTGCGCACCTTCTTGCGCCACAATCCGGCCCAGATGAGGATGAAATATTTCACGCCACGCTCTTGAGCGGCGCTACCACGAGACTGCCCTTGTCGAGGTGCAGCGTGCGCGAGGCGTAGTCGGCGGCGATCGGATCGTGGGTCACCATCAGCAGCGTCTTGCCGTGCTCGCGATGGAGCATCTGCAGCAGCTTCAAGATCTCGCCCGCACTCTCCCGGTCGAGATCGCCCGTCGGCTCGTCGCACACCAATAGCGTCGGATCCGACACGAGCGCGCGCGCAATCGAGACCCGTTGCAGTTGCCCGCCCGATAGCTCGTTCGGTTTGTGGGTCGCACGATCCTCGAGCCCGACGAGTTCGAGCGCCACGCGGGCACTATTCTTGCGCTGCGCGGAGGACAGATCGGTGAGCAGCAGCGGTATTTCGACATTCTGCTGCGCCGTCAATACCGGTAGCAGATTGTAGAATTGGAACACGAAGCCGATGTGGCGCGCGCGCCATCGGGAAAGCGCCGTGCCCGACAACCGATCGATGCGCTCCCCGGCGACGAGGACCTCGCCGTCGGTGGGATGATCGAGCCCCGCGATGAGGTTGAGAAGCGTGGTCTTCCCCGACCCCGAAGGACCCATCAAGGACAGGAACTCGCCCTGCTCCACTTCCATATCGAGCCGGTGCAGCACTTCAATGGGCTGCTTTCCGCGGACGTAGCGCTTGGTCACCGACTTGAGGGAAATGATCGCCGTCATGTCCGTGACACCTTCAAAAGTCCCGCGCCTGAATGGATCTCACCGCGGCGAAGATCAGCCCCGCCGACACGAGCGGCCAAGCGAGAAGTCCCGCCCACGCCGGCTCGCCGGTGCGGAAATAGCTTTCCCCGGCCATGACGCTGACGGGACTGAAGGCCGACAGCGCCGGCGTCAGGTTTCGGCAGAAAATGAGCCCGGCCGCCACCGCCAAGCTGATGACGATGGGCCTCCACCGGTCGTTGAACACCGTCGAGAGCCAAAGCGCCAGGGCATAAAACACCGCCCCGCCGAGAAAGACTCCGATCCCATAGACCAGCGCATCGGCCAGCGCATAGGCATGTCCGACGGCCGGCGCCACGACCGAGACGATCCCCATCGGAACGAGCGCGAGGAGCGCGAGCTCCGCGAGATCCGTCGCCACTCGCACCGCGCAGAGGCGGCTACGCGACACCGGTAGCGAGAGCGTGAACAATCCACCCCGGCGTCCCGAGACCAATCCCTCCGCTCCCAGCAACGCGGCGAGGATGATCCAGGGCTGCGCCAGGTTTTGGCGGACGAACTGAACCCAGATGTAGCCGCCGAAGGATTGCGAAAGGTGCGCGATCTCGCGCAGCTGATCGGCCAGCCAACCCGCGGCCCCCGGTACCGCGCCGAGATTGAGGGTCTGTGCCGACGAAAAGTAGAACACGTTCTCGATCGCCAGCCCGACCAGGACCACGAGTCCGATCAAGAAGCGCCAGCGCGTGTCGATCCAAGCCTTGTGCCAGAGCATGTCAGCGCTCCCTCGAGACGATGTCCAGGAAGATCTCTTTGAGCGTCACGGGCCTCGCCTCGACCGACACCGGCCCGAACGATCGCCCCTCCTCCAGAAGCCCCGCGGCGTTGCTGCTCGCGAGCACGGTGAGCACCCGCCCCTGGCGCTCGACTCGAGCGACGCCCGGACCGCGAAATACCGCCGCCGGCGCATCGCCGTCGAACACGAGCTCGATGCGCCGATAAGCGCCGCGCAGCTCATCCAGCCCCCCGGCAAGGACGCTGCGGCCACGATCGATGATCGCGACCTGGTCCGCGATCTGCTCGATCTCGCCAATCTGGTGCGACGAGAAAAACACCGTCGCGCCGTCGCCCGCGACATGCGCGACCAGCGCCTGCAGAACTTCGTCCGCCGCAGCCGGATCGAGCCCCGAGGTCGCCTCATCGAGAATCAGGAGGTCCGCCCCTCGGCAGAACGCCAGCAATAACGCGAGCTTCGTGCGGGTCCCGCGCGACAACGCCCTGACCACGCGAGATTCCGGCAGATCGAGGCTCTGCACATACCGCTTCGCCATGTCGCTGCGCCAGCGCGGAAAGAAGCTCGCCGTGAACGCAATCATCTCCGCGACAGTCATGTAGTCGTAAAGACTTCGCTCGTCATTGACGAACCCCGTACGTTGACGAATGGCGACCCCCGCCGCGGCCTCGTTCGCCGGCAGGCCAAAGACGCGAGCGCTGCCCCCGGTGGGATGCACCATACCCATCAGAATCTTGATCGCCGTCGTTTTCCCCGCACCGTTGCGCCCGAGCAGTCCATAAATCGAGCCCACCGGGACCGCGAGCTCGAGGCCATCCAGCGCGATCACATCGGGGTAGCGCTTCGAGAGACCGGTCGTTTCGATCAGGTTGGATTCAGTCATTGGCTTTCCCTTTGCCCGAGACGTCGGTGAGCGCGGCCTCGAGCAGCCGGCGGATCTCCTCGTCCGTCAATCCGTGGGCGCGCAATCGCTTCAGCGCGGCGGCGACAATCGCCGTCGCGCCGCGGAATTTCTCGGCTTGAGCCTGCGTGCCCACCCCGGCCGCCACGAACGCACCCGCCCCCTGGCGCAGCTCCACGATGCCCTCGTGCTCGAGCTCGCGATAAGCCTTCGCCACGGTATTCGGATTGATCACAAGCTTCTCCGACAAACGCCGGATGCCCGGCAATTGCTCCCCCGGCCGCAGCGCCCCCGTCTCGACCGCATGCTTCACCTGCTCCATGAGCTGGAGGTAGATCGGAACGCCCGAGGCAGGGTTGGGTCGAAACAGCATCTTTTGTGGGTCATCGCGGCTGGATGAGTACTACAGTACTAGTACTGTAAACGCAGGTCAAGCGCGCCCCTGCATGACCGGGCAAACCCGCGCCTGGTCAAGGCTATCCCACCATTTTCAACCCGGTTATTCTATTTTGGCAAATTCGTTGCGAATAAAGAAAAGATTGTCGTATTCTCCCATCCAGACCGAAAGAGAAATCAGGGTTTGGTTAAAGTTGCTCGGGCCGGTGAGTGCGTCCTTGTTGGCGAGATTGCGGACGTAGGCCTTGAATGTCAGGCGGTTGTTGCGCACGCTGGCGTTCAGGTCCCGGTGACGGTAACGCTCTATCACGATCGCACCCACCCCAGCACCCTCTTCGTGCCGATCGGCTTCGCGCCGATCGGCCAACCCGAATGAGCGCCCTCAGTTAACGCCCCGCAAATATTTGTCGAAATAGCGGTCGGTCGCCTCGAAGAAAACCTCCCAGGACTGGTGCCTCAATAGATCGTGAATTTCATCAGGAATGATGAGCTGATCCACTTGCGCGTGCCCCAGGCCTCGCAGTGCGTCGGCCAGCTCCACCGTCTGATGAAACGGTACGTTCCGGTCGTCATCAGCTTGAACGAATAACACCGGCGACCGCCATTGCGCCGCCGTAGCGATCGGCGAAGAGTCATAGGCCAGTTTGCTGACCGCCGCCGCGTCAGGCGCACTCGAGGGCGGCAAAAGTCCCAGCCAATTGCCAACCCCCGCATAGTCCACCCCCGCCGCGAACAGATCCGATGAGCGCGACAACGCAAGCCCTGTCATCAACCCCCCGTAGCTACCGCCGTAAACCCCCACGTGGTTCGGATCCACATCGCTGCGCGCCCGAAGAAACTGTGCGGCCCCCAGGATATCCTGATACTCACTCGCCCCCGCCGTCCCGAACCGAGGCGGCTCCCGAAACTCGAGCCCGTACCCCGATCCGCCGCGATAGTTCACCGACAGCACCACGTACCCCTTGTTCGCGAAATACTGATTGAGCCCATACATGTAGGCATACGCATCCATCGGATTCCAAGCCGCAAACATCTGCCGAGGCGGCCCTCCATGGAAAAACACCACCGCCGGATGGCGATCCTTGCGCGCGTCTTTGGGTGGCAGGAAAAGCTGCCCCGGCACCTGCATACCGTCCGGTGACTTGATGACCACATTCTCCGGCTCAACCAAAGCCTTCAGCGGAAACGTGCCCGGCAGCGGTGCCGCGAGCACATGAGCGTTGCCATCCGCGCCCAAAACCACCGGCTCCAAGGGCCGGCGTGCATCCGCTTGCAACGCCACGACGCGTCCGTCACCCGTCACATCGGGCGAATCCTCAATGGCCTCGCCCTTCGTCAGGGCAGAAACCTTGCGCGTCGCTACCGCTACCTTCCACAAGTGCCGACCGTTGAGATCTCCCGAATTGGATGCGTAGATGACCTCATCCCCCTTGGGCGACAGGGTCGCCTCCGCCACCTCGAAGTTGCCGGGCGTGAGCGGCGTCGCGGGCGTCGGCGCCGTCGCCCGCGCGGCACTCATCGACACCGCATACAAATTCCGCCAGCCGGTTTTCTCCCAGGGAAAAATGATTTTGCCGTCTGCGCTCCACAGGAGCTGACGATCCGACTGCAAGGCCGAAAACACGCTGCCGATGCCGCCATCCGCGATCCAAATCCTTCTCGCCGTCCCATCCGCGGCATCCGCCACCCAAATGGACCACGGATCCCCCGTTTTTCGTGGCGCGAACAGATACGGATTGTTCGACGGCGACCGAATGAACGCGATGGACTTTGAATCCGGGGACCACGCGATCGAATCATCGTCATCCACGCTCGGCGACAGCCAGGTGATGCTGCGCTTGCCGAAGTCGTAGACCCCAATGAACGAATGGTCAGTGCGCGTACTCACGAACGCCAATCGCTTGCCGTCCGGTGAAAAGGCGATGGCGCTGCACTTCCCGCGATCGTGGATCAGTTGTTCGGTTGCCCCCGTCGAAGAAAGCGAAGCCACCCAGACCTGGTCATCGCTCAGGTACGCGATCAAATCGCCCGCCGGCGAGACCTCCGCACCATGACCCGCCCCCAGCTTGCGCGGCGCACCCCCGCCGACCCCCACCATCCAGATCTCTTGAGCCGGCGCCCCCTGCGGCAAGCTCAAGGCATTGACCGCGCCACCTCCCTCCAAACTCCCCCCGCGAGTGTAAATGACGAAGTTCGCGTCCGGCGTCCATCGGACCTCTCCCATGTCCATCCCATCATCCCCATCATAGGCCGTCACCTGCCGAGCAGTAAGCGCACCTTCCGCTGTCGCGTCCGCCACCCACACATTCCGGCTACCGGCATCGTTCGCTATCCAGGCCACCTTGTTGCCTTTGGGCGAAGCATGCAGTTCCGAGGGAAACGGCGCGCTCAACACATCGTGGATCGAGAACGTTTGAGCATGCGCCGCTGCCGGTGCAGCAACTGCGCCGCAAACCAGCGTACCTCCGAGAACAGAACCGCAGAGAAACCTCAGGCCCGACGCAATAACGCCGGGCGAATTGATGGCAACCGAACATTTCATTAGCAACCCTCCTCCCATGGCCTCATCAATACTCGACGAGCACATGCCCGCCTACACAGGGGTGAAAATGCCCATTTCGTCCGATATGACAATTTCTCCCATAGGATAATATATTATCCATAACGGATAGTTTGCGGATTTTTAGATATACACGCCTCCCAAAGAGCGGCGGATTTATCCCGTGGCTTTGCGCGAGGAGTCCCTTTCCCATGCCCTCGTTCCCATGCCCCTCGCCCCGGTATTGCCGGTGACCCCCACGCCACGGCCTTGTAACATATGTGTATTCGGAGAGCAGAAACCCGGTAGTGGAATTTCACTACCGGGTTTTTCGCAAAAAACACACCGTTAGAAACGGATGATCTCAGAACGTCCCGAATCGGCCTCGATGCTCGCCGGCATGGCCTTCCGCGACCATGCCGGGGATCTGCAGCGTTTCCTCGCCCGCCGGGTGGCGCACGCGCAGGATGCGGACGATCTCGCGCAGGAGGTGTTCGCGCGGCTCTTGCGCGTGCGCGATGCCGACCTCGTGCGCAATCCGCTCTCCTACCTTCTCGGGATCGCGGCCCACGTGGTGCGCGAGTTCCGCCAGCGCAAGCAGCATGAGCGGGTGCTGTACGATTCGGACCTCGCCGAGGATCTCTGCGATCATTCGGATGAAGCGGCGGCGCAGGGCATGGCCGAGCAAATCGAGCTGCGCCAGCGGCTCGACCGGGCATTGCGGCAGCTGCCGCCCGCGCACCAGCTCGTGCTCCTCCTGGTAAAGCGCGACGGCCTCTCTTACACGGAAGCGGCGAGCGCCGCGGGATTATCGGTGCATACGATCGAGAAGTACGTGGTCGAGGCGCGCGCGCGGCTGCGCGTGCTCCTGGCGGAGACGCCCTGAATGGCCTTGTCGGACTCCAAGACGCGCGAGCTCGAAGCGCTCTACGCCGTCCAGGCGTCGGGCTGGGTCGAGACCATGCGCCACGCGAGCCCCGGCGATGAGATGCGCTTCGTCGCCTGGCTCAAGGAGTCACCGCGCAACGTGCGCGATTTTCTGCTGATGCTGTCGCTCGACTGCGCGCTCGAAAGGCTGGACGCCGAGCATCTGCACAGCATCGAAGCGCTGATCACGAAGGTCGATCAGCGCGTCACGCCGTTGAGGCTGCGCCCGGCACCCGCGGCGGCGGCGGCCGCACGATCGCGCCGCCTCCGATGGGCCGCGCTCGCCGCCGGCGTTCTCGTCGCGGCGGTGGGCGCGCTTTTCTGGTACGCGCATCCCGGGTTTCACGAGTTCGAGACGGCCACGGGCGAGCAACGCACGTTCGAGCTCGAGGACGGATCGGTCGTGTCACTGAACACGCATTCCCGGGTCGCCGTCCGGTTGGGCAAGCATGCGCGCGAGGTGCGGCTCTTGCGCGGCGAGGCCCTGTTTCACGTGGCTCACGATCCAAGCCGCCCGTTCCTCGTCTCGACCGACGATGCCGTGGTTCAGGCCGTGGGCACGCAGTTCGATGTGTATCGGCGCGACGACGGCACGGTCGTGGCCGTGCTCGAAGGACTGGTCAACGTGACGACGGCCGCGCCGGCAGCCGCGACAAGCGGCAGCGCGGCAGCGCCCGTTGCGGGCCGCAGGGCGCCCAGGGCGACCGCCGTTCGAAGCCTCGGCGCGAGCCAGGAGGCGCAAGTGAGCCACGAGGGCTCAGTCAGCATTCGCGAGGTGAACAACGTGAGCGATACGGTGGCTTGGCGCGAGCGCCGGCTGATTTTCCGCGATCAGACGCTCGAGCAGATCGTCGGTGAATTCAATCGCTACCGCGCGCATCCCATCCGGCTGGAGGAGAGCGGTGTGTCCGAACGGGTCTACACCGGCGTGTTCGACGCCGATGATGCCGAATCGCTGCTGCAAGTGCTCGCTCGCGATCCGGCGCTCGCGGTGGAGCGCGAGGGCGAAACGATCGTTGTGAGATTGCGCTAGCGCGGCAAATCACCTTCACGAGCGGATATGTCGAATCCTCATGCATACAAGTCGCGGCGGGGCCTCGAAACCGGCGCGCGATGCCGTTTTGGACTCTTTGCCGCTGCCGTGGTAGCGGTCATGGCCCTCGCCGGGATGAGCGCTGCGCGCGGCGCGCCTCGGCCTCCGCCGCTCGGGGTCGATCTGAACGCGTTCGACGGAATGAAGAAGACGCTCGCGTTGCCGAACAGTGAGGTCCTCGCCTACATCGACACGGGCAATCAATCCGGGCCTGCGGTCGTGCTCATTCATGGCCACACAGACAATGCGCGCGATTGGGTGCCGATGCTGCCTTACCTGTCGCAACGCTTCCGCCTGATCCTGGTCGACCTACGAGGCCACGGAAAATCGAGCAAGCCCGAGTGCTGCTATACGCGGGTCG
>Ga0182024_10026159_pt1 | contig 10266 bp, 5 predicted proteins | sample P32metaG_FD_120480 | JGI IMG/M metagenome (GOLD analysis project Ga0182024, IMG submission 120480) | Permafrost microbial communities from Stordalen Mire, Sweden - P3-2 metaG (Illumina Assembly) | ecosystem: Environmental > Terrestrial > Soil > Wetlands > Permafrost | place: Sweden: Stordalen...
CCGCTCCGAGACGGCGGAAGCGATGAATCAAATAGCTCCGCACTCTGGGGTCAGTGCTCTGTTTGAGCAAGTCCCAAACCAAGTCGGCCTTGCCCAAGCGGACGAGGGCCACTCCCGCATTGGCCTGGCGTCTAGCCAAGCGTTCTTTGTCGTCCCAGGTTTTCTGGGAGTCCAATGACGTTCTTACGGTTTCCTGGAACAGAGAAATTGGTTTTTCCACTTGACCAACTATTTTTGGGAAAAACACACCAAATTCAGTCTCGTCCGAGTCCAATAGCAAATCGGATAGCATTTCGGGGCGGTCTTTGGCATACTCAGCCAGTAGGTTCGTGGCAAATGACTGCTTCAAGTCAGATCGATCATGGCTGCGGATAACGGCAGACAGGGGGGCCAACAGGTGGTCGCTGACGGGCTGAAACATTTCGAGGAAAATAGGATAGTTGCTGGGGTTTTTCTGGATCGAATCTAAGACCTTATCGACCACGGTTTTTGAGATGTTCGGCCAGTTGGCGTCTTTTCCCGATCGGAAACAGGCCAACAAGCAGGCTGCACTCAAGCCTTGCTCGTCATGGCCTTCTTGGGGGTTTTCCACTATTCCATACAGGCGTTCCTGCAATTCTCCGAGGTAAGGCATCAACTCCTTATGCAGATGCCAAATCTCCTGGGGGGAAGCTTCCAGGAACCGGGAAAAAACAAATTCCAGGTATTGTTTGTCCGTGCGCATAAGAGCAAGACCGGCGTAGAGCTTTCGGCGAGAACCTTGAGGCTCCTTGTCGTATTCCTCCTTGAGCAATGGATTGCTCCAGAGCCGATATTCCTTTAGCCGGTCGATGATTTCTGGCACTTGGGCAGTCTCCGCATCCAGCAGCCTTTGCGCCAGATCGGCAGCATGGGTTGCCTTCCTTTCGTCAACTGCCTGATCTCGGATCAACAAGCCCGTGATCGTCGCCGCAATCAACAGGACAGCAGCCCCTACTCCCCGCACTGCATGATACCTGGTGGCGTTCCGCATCATCTTGCGCTCCCAACTGGTCCAGTCCCTCTTGCGGGTGAGAAGGCGGATACTCAAGAATTCCCACCAGGCGGGGAGGTACTTGTTCTCCGGTTTCCCATTCCACACGGACGAGCAAATGGCGAGCCGCAATTCAGCCCGTCCACGCTGAGTTTCCCGTTGCCTGCGGGCCAGCCATTCTCGGAGGGAAGAAACCAAGTAATCGTGAGTGAGTTGGTAATATTGATCGCCTGGGGCACCTTGCTGTTCGAATTTCGTATCCGCCCCTTCGGGGTCGGTGGGCGCAATTAGGCGAAGTTCGCTGTCGAGAATGCGAATCAGGTCGTCGAAGTCTTTGAGGCGTTTGGTGTAGCCGGACGCTGCCAACAATTCAGAATTGGATCGCATCTGACCCTTGATGTCGGTGCCGGATTCAGGCAGCAGAGATTTCAGAATAGCTTGCGCTGCCTTCCGGTGAAATCGATGATGTGGCAAGGCTGTGTGGCCTTCGAATGTATCCACGAGGAAAGTAAGACCTATCCCTTCCGTTCCGCCAACTTCTTTCAACGTGGCAGGTGTCCAGGGCTTTCCCTTCATCATCTCCGCAAACAGGGCCAGCCGAACACAGACGACCTTGCCATCCTGAGCCAAACCATGGATCGCTTGTCCGAGGAACTGCCTCTGGTCGTCCCTGGCATCACGAGGGTTTTCTGGAAGTTTGCCAAAGGCATGCCCAAACGCCTCCAACACTTTCGTGGCATGGTCGAAATCAAAAAGATCGACAACTGCGGAGTTGTGGCCTTCATCGAGCCGAATTTCCAGTTCTCGCATGAAACGGGTCGCCGCCATCCAGAAGTCATCTCGCACCATAACGATGCATTGAACTCTGCCCCCATCGCATTGCCGTAAGGCTTGCACAAGTTCCGTGTTCTTCGCACTTCGCTTCGCATGGAGCCACTGCTCGAACTGGTCGAGGATCAGAATTGCTATCCTGCCAGCAGGAAGGTAATTTCCTCGCCGCAAGGCCGCCAGAGTCTCTGCCAAACCGAGAGTTGCAGGCAGGTCGGGACATTGCTTGCGCAGTCCTTTGAGCAGGCGACTTTCCGTTTCATCGGCAGTGGCTTCGACGTACACCGCCAGTACGTTTTCGGACAATCGTGGCAACAGACCGGCCTTCACCAACGACGACTTGCCACAACCACTTGGCCCGTAGATAAGCCCCACCGAGAGCGTATTGTCTGCATTGGTTGCCTCAATACGGTTTTTCCAGAAGCGAATGCTGTCAGGCAACCCTTCCCGGTCCCGAGGACCAGGTAGCAGTTCAAGGAAAAAGTCAGCATCGTGGGCGTCAAAGGAACGCAAACCTTTCGGCACGATCTTGATGATTGTTTGACCCGAACCAGGCGTTGACATACTGCCGGGAATTGGCGTGGCCACTTGCGCCTCGTCGGTCCCCTGTTTGGCCAGCATCGGTTTCTCTTCCGCCGACGCCGAACCCAGGAAATGCCGCAGATCATCAGCCATGTCCTTCGCCGTCGTATATCGCTCCGACGCTCGTTTTGCCAGAGCTTTCAGGCAGATGCGTTCCAGTTCCTTGGGAATCGTATCGTCCCCTTGCCGAGGCGGGCGAGCTTCAACGGTCGTGATGAGTTCCAGCAGTTCCTGCTGCGAGTCTGCCTTGAACGGTCGCCGTCCGACCAGCAGTTCGTAAAAGACCACGCCCAGGCTGAAAATATCTGATCTGCCATCGACCCGATGCCCTTCGCCACGGGCTTGCTCTGGCGACATATACGCAGGCGTTCCAGCGAATCCGGCTCCCTTGCCGAAGTCTTCCTCTTTCAACGCCAGACCGAAGTCGGCTACATACACGATGCCGCTTGCATCCAGAAGAATATTATTAGGCTTGATGTCCCGATGGACCAATCCCTTGTGGTGTGCATGCTGGAGAGCTTCTGATACAGTTGCAATCCATCCAGTTGCTTCTGCATGCGAGATTGCCGCTCCCTGAATTCTCTTGGCAAGATCGCTCCCTTCGATGAACTTCGAGACAACGAAGCACAGCCCGTCTTCGGTGCTGCCCACGTCGAAAACCGGCACGATGTTCGGATGGTCAAGACTGGCGACGGTACGAGCTTCGGTGAGATATGCTTCAGCATCCTTCGGCTTCAAGAGTCGTTCTCGACGAGGAACCTTGATGGCGACACGCCGGTTCAATTGATCGTCATGGGCCAGATAGACTCGACCGAATCCGCCTTCTCCCAGGATTTTCTCGATGCGGTAGCGACCAATCTGCTGTGGTTGGTCGGGTGCGGCAACCTTCTCGTCGCTCGTTCTCGGCGGGTCCACGTCTGGTAGATTGGTGGGGGTAATCATTGGGCACCAACATTGCGGGTCGATCTTGGTCTGGTAGGCTAAATGATAGCAAGCTCGCTCTCCATTCGCAATGAAGGCAAAAAGGAACCACCTGCCTGGGGAAGCAGGTGGTCGGGGGAGAAGGCCGGGGATAGGTTCGAGGCGTGATATTGACGAGGAAGTTGGCGGTGGCCAGGCTTCTCGATGATTTGTTGCGACTTCCGCTCCTTTAAGCAACCACCGTGCCAGAAACGGCCTGATGACGCAGAAGGAGACGCAAGTGGCAGCAGTCTCAGGGGTTGCACGGATGCTTCTTGCGAACCGATTTCCTGGCAATTCCTCGGCTCTGCAACAAAGGGAGAAGTGGCTTGTAAGATTGACGCAGGATAAGCTTCTCATTTCTACTCATCCGCCTTCAAATGCCCATGAGTCCCATTTTCGGAACAGAATGCGTCTACGGGGCAATGGAGTGGCTTCCTGGGCGTTCTGTAAGTCGATGGAGAAAGCTGAAAATGAGGGGCGCTACTTGGGAAAATCCCAAGTTCGGTTGAAGCACTCGTCGCCTGACATCTGCCCGAATGCACCTGGCGTTGAAGTGTGCGACTCCTTCCAGGGCTGAAGCAGCGCTCACGCCTCATTGCACGCCCAGGCCGACTCGAAACCCGCCCGGCGCAATCCTGGGCCTTCTGAAGGGGTTCCTTGCCTTCTGCCCATCCGTCACGGAGCCTGGCGGAATATGATTGTCGTGCAGGGGGATGGAGGAAGGTGAATGAACGAAACTGCGAACCGTTGTCCTTGGGCAGGCGACCAACTGGATTTAGACCCGTTATCCCCATTCATGAGCTACCTTTACAGTAGACCAGTCTCTTGACCAACGGACCTGTTCCGACAGTTGCGAGATACGGCAATGATTGTTGTGAATGACGGCGACCTGGCACAGCGAGGTGAGTTCTTTCAGAAAACGCTGGACTCCTTGCGCTCGCACATTGCGGTGCTGGACGAAGATGGAACTATCATCGTCGTCAACGCCTCATGGAAAACGTTTGCTTCGGGCAATGGCCTGGCGGAACAATTCTGCGGCACAGGAGCGAATTATCTGCACTCGTGCGATACGGCAACAGGCGAATGCTCCGAGGAGGCACCTGCCGTCGCCATGGGCATCCGTGATGTGGTTGCCAGGCGGCGAGCGTATTTCTACCTGGAATATCCCTGTCATTCTCCCTCCGAACAGCGCTGGTTTAGTGTTCGGATCACTCGGTTTGAACTTGACGATTCCTTGTGTGTTGTCGTCACTCATGACGATATTACGCAACGAACACTGGCCGAATTCAAAGTGCAAGAGGCCAACCGCCTACTGGAACTTCAAGCCACTACGGATGGACTGACCGGGGTTGCCAATCGAAGAAGTTTTGACCACACGTTTGAGCAAGAATGGAAGCGGCACGACCGGACTCAAACGCCTCTTTCCCTCGCAATGTTGGATGTCGATTGCTTCAAGCAATACAACGACCAGTACGGGCATCTGGCCGGTGACGATTGCCTCAAAGCGGTCGTCCAGGCGATCCAGTCGAAGATGTCTCGCCCCGGTGATTTCGTCGCCCGTTACGGGGGCGAGGAGTTTGTCGTCATTCTTCCCAATACGGACACGGCAGGAGCAGCCAAGGTCTTGAAAAACGCTCTATGCAGCGTTCGCAAGCTGGCGATCTCGCATCCGTCCTCGAAAGTTAGTCGAGGCATCGTCACCGTGAGCGTTGGCTTTGCGACGATCATTCCGGGGCAACACGACTCGCCCTCCGACTTCCTGCACCGGGCTGACCAGGCGTTGTATGATGCGAAGGCCAATGGGCGTGACCAATTGAGTCTCTTCAAACCGCCCAGCCGGGCTGCCTGAATCGAATTATCAAGCCGTTGACGAGTTGGCTTCGTTACTCGTCACTTGCTGGCCATGCCCCGGTGCAGGAATCCATGAGTCTTGGGTGTCTTTTCCAGGTAGAACTCCTCGACCTCGACGGATGAGAATGGCCGAGCGGAAACGAGTTCCTTCATGTTCCGGTCGAGATGACAGCCATCACCCAGGCGCATCTCCAGCCAATTGAGTCGGCGCTGCCATTTCTGGACATTCGGCTCCGGGCTGAGGCCATGCTCCAGAAACAGGAATCGACCGCCTGGCTTGAGAACCCGGTACATTTCGTCCAGTGCTTGGCCGACGTTCTCGATGCTGCACAGGGTAAATGTGCTGACGACGCAATCGAATGTGCCAGCCGAGAAGGGAAGCCGTTCGCCGCTGAGAAGCCGTTGGTCAACTTCGATCTTCGACTTGTTGATTCGCCGCTGGGCCAGTCGGTTCATTCCTGGGTTCGGATCGACGGTGACGATCTTGCGGACCTGGGCGGGGTAATAGTGCAGGTTCAGGCCGGTTCCGAAGCCTATCTCCAGAACGTCGCCGTGAACCGTGGTCAGCAGTTGTTGCCGATGCTTCGCCAGGAACGGCCTATCCATGAGCAAGTCGCAAAGGCGAGGGAAGATTACCCTTGAATAGAAGCCCACGGTAGCCACCTTGTTCCGTGCTTCGGCTCGGCGACGTATTTGGTCGTTTCCGTTCCTTCAGAATAAGATAGGAGGAATTCTGCTCGCCTCGGCAGAAGAATTTGAAGGCTTCGGCGTCAAGGATCACCCATGAACGACGGCAACAAGACACCAATTCCCTCCCATCCCCTGCGATGGTTCCCTGAATTCTGGGAACTCAGCCACAGGCGGCTACGACCGCAGGCCCGTCTGCTCGGCCTGTCGCTGGTGGTCGGCGTCATTGCGGGCATCGGGGCCATCGTCTTCTTTGCAGCCTGCCAGGTCGTCTTTCATTTTACACTCGATTTCATTGCGGGGTATCACCCATCCGCACCAGGGGGAGAGCCGCCACTCTTCGACGACACGAAGGATGCTTTGCGACCTTTGCTGCTGCTCATTGTCCCGGTCGTCGGTGGCATCATCAGCGGATTCATTGTTTTCAGCTTGGCCCCAGAAGCCGAGGGGCACGGCACAGATGCTGCTATCGCCGCCTACCATCATCACCAGGGGCAGATTCGACCACGAGTTCCGCTGGTGAAGATTGTTGCCAGCGCCTTGACCATCGGCACAGGCGGCTCCGGGGGGCGAGAGGGGCCGATTGCCCAGATCGGGGCCGGGTTTGGCTCGTTCCTGGGCAAACTCCTGCGTCTGCGCCCAGCCGAGCGGCGTATCCTGATGGCAGCAGGCATGGGTGCGGGTGTTGCTGCTATCTTTCGGGCACCGTTGGCCGGTGCGCTCTTTGCCGCTGAAGTTCTGTACCGCTCGCCCGATTTCGAGTCCGAAGTCATCATTCCAGCTGGACTCGCCAGTGTCATGGCCTACTGCACGTTCGGCGTGGCTTTCGGCTTCGCTCCCTTGTTTTCTCTGTCGCCCGAAATACTCAAGCTTCTGATTTTCAATGATCCTCTGCAACTGGTCAGCTACACGGTGCTGGCTCTTTTCTTGGTTGTGCTGGCAATGCTCTATACCCGGAGCTTCTATGGCCTGACGTACCTTTTTCACCGTCTGTCCGTGCGGCCTCACTTCAAGCCTGCCATTGGAGCCTTTCTGACGGGCGTCATTGGCGTGGCCCTCTATTACCTGCTCGGGCGGGAACAGAAGGTTCTTGCGGTGCTTTCCTTTGGATATGGCGCTCTGCAAGATGCCATGATCGTTGAGCCTGGCTCCGAAGGGAGTCTTTTCCTGGCTCTGGTGCTTTTTGCCATCGCCGTGGGCAAGATTCTGACCACGGGATTGACTATTGGCAGCGGCGGCTCCGGGGGTGTCTTTGGTCCCTCGATGGTAATTGGCGGCTGCGCTGGCGGTGCCCTGGGCATCGTTCTGCACTGGCTGTGGCCCGTCCTGGTTCCGCATCCGGCAAGCTTCGTCATCGTGGGCATGGCGGGCTTCTTCGCTGCTGCCGCCAAGACGCCATTTTCGACCTTGGTGATCGTCAGCGAAATGACCGGCAACTACAATCTCTTGCTGCCGACACTTTGGGTGTGCGCCCTGGCTTTCCTGCTTTCCGATGAGCAATCCATCTATAGCTCGCAGGTCGAGAGCCGTTCTCGTTCTCCCGCCCACCAGGGCGACTATGTGCGGGAAGTCCTGGCCGGGCTGAAGATCGAGCAATTCCTCACCCCTGACCAGCAGGTTTCAGTTCTGCACCCGGAGGACCATCTCGAAATCGTCATCGAGCGCCTTGGCAGCACTCCTTACACGTCCTTGCCCGTTGTTGATGATACAGGACGTTTTCTCGGGATGGTCAGTCTGGAGCAGGTCCATTTTGCCTCACGGTTTCCCAATCTCCAGCAGATCGTCCTGGCGGCGGACCTTATGCGTGCCGATGTCGTGCCGCTTCGTCCTGGCGACCAACTCGACTACGCCCTAGAGCTTTTCGTAGAGAACAACCTGCTGGAGTTGCCCGTGGTGGACGAGGCTGCTGAACGTCGAGTAATTGGCATGGTGAAGCGATCCGACGTTTCGGGCACCTACCTTCGCCACGTTCACGGCATGAGGGAGCGAAAAGAAGGTCATGATGAAGTAGTCAGCAAGTTGTAATGCCCCAATTTCTGGCAGTGATCCCGCTCTCGAAACCGCCTCAAGCAGGTTGTTGACCTGGTTCGGGTAGTCCGAACGGCCGGTTGCCAGGATGCGGCACAGCGGCGCGGCCAGGTCCGCGGCGATTTCAGGTTCGGGGTTGGCCATCGCAAAAACAATCCGATTGCCGGCCATGACTTGCAAGTCCTCTGGTTTCAGAATGTTGGCCGCTGACAGGCCGATGAACACGTCGGCGTCGGTCATGGCATCGTGGAGGGTCTGGCTGGGCTTGTCAAATTGGATGCAGCCGCGAAGGTCGCTTTGAGCTTTGCTGAGGCCGTCGCCGGTGGCATGAAGGACAGCACCCTGGCGGTCGCAACCGATCAAGTGGCGGACGCCGGCTGCCAGGAGGATGCGGCAGCAGGCGGTCCCGGCAGCGCCCAGGCCATTAACCACAACCTTGATCTGGCGAAATTCCTTGCCGACTACCTTGAGCGCGTTGTGCAGGGCTGCCAGCAGCACCACGGCAGTACCGTGCTGATCGTCGTGCATGACCGGGATGTCGAGCAACTCCTTCAGGCGATCTTCAATGTCGAAGCAGCGGGGTGCGCTGATGTCTTCAAGGTTGATGCCGCCAAAGGTGGGCGCGACCGCCTGTACGCAACGAACAATGGCATCCGGATCCTGCGTAGCCAGGCAGAGAGGCCAACCGTCGATGTCCGCGAACTCCTTGAAGAGCATCACCTTGCCTTCCATGACGGGCAAAGCAGCCTCGGGACCAAGATTCCCCAGCCCCAAGATTGCCGAGCCATCGGAGACCACGGCCACGCTATTGGCTTTGCTGGTAAAGGCGTAAACCTTGTCCTTATCTTCGGCGATGGCCCGCGAGACCCGCGCTACTCCCGGCGTGTATGCCATCGACAGGGCATTGCGGGTTCGCACAGGAAGTTTGGGGCGTGTGTGGATTTTGCCTCCCAGGTGCATCAGGAAAACGCGGTCGGAGGCGGAAATCACCCGCACGTCCGGCAGCGTCCGCAGCCGTTCAACCACCTGCTGGGCATGGGCCTCGCTCTGGGCGTCGAAGGTGATGTCTCGGACCTTCTTGTCGCGCCGGACTTCGACAATGTCGATGGCTCCGAGATTGGCTTTTTCTTCAGCAATTGCCGCTGCGAGACGAGCAAACTGTCCGGGTTGATTGGACAACTCGACTCGCACGGTCACGCTATAGTCGCAATAGGGTTCTTGATCTTGCATGGTAATGCTTCCTTACAACGGACGGCCGGTCCACCCGGTCGAAAGGGTTGCGCGTGAAAATCCGGTTGTCGGGGGTTTGCTCCGGACGCTTCGTAGCCTCATTGTATTTGCAACTTCATTCGTTGGTCCCAAACGCCCAATGTTTGCCGTTTCGTCCATCTCTCGCAGATTCATTACAACCAGTTCAGAGAGGCGGCAAAACGGCATTTTGCCGTGATGATGATCAGGCACGTCACCGATGAAAGAGAATGGCACGACGGAATCGGATATCATTGCAGAGTTGCAAGAATGTGCGTCAACTCGATCAAATCCCGTTGGATCAAGAAGATCAGGTGCCCTCAGAAGCGCCGTCGCTAACTCGGAGCCAGCATGAAAAAAGTATTCTTCTTGCTGCTTGAAGTGACTTTCGCATGCTGCATAGCAACTGGCGATGTCTGGGCTCATGGTGGTGGCCATGGCGGCGGTCACAGCGGTTATGGCGGCTACGGTCGTTGCGGATTCGGTTTTGGCGGATTTGGCTACGGCTGGGGTTATGGATACGGCCTGGGTTATGGCTATGGTGGCTACTATCCTGGGTTTTACAGCGGCTACGGCACTTACCCATACGCCTATCCGGGGCCGGTCGTGATGCCACAACCACCGGTGGTGATGCAAGCACCAGCACCTATCTATCCTCAGCAACCGGCTCCGACGGCTGGATTTTCATCTCCATACATGATGGGAAGTGCCTCATCCTACAGCCTAGTCCTTAAATAAGCGATAGCTCTTCGTTCACCATACTGTTTTTTTGGCCGGGTCGAGGAGCGCGATTTCTCCGGGGCCACCCGCGGGGGCCCGTCGGCCTGCGCTCCAGGCGACCTCGCTGGCTTGCTTTACTTGCCTGGGGACGGAACTCGGGCCAAGCGGAAGCCGAGGGGGCTGTCCCGGCCCGACGGCGCGCCCCTGTTACGGGAGGCCGCCCGGCAGTCGTCGGCGACGTTGCGTCGATTGCAACAAAGAGCGGGTCTGGCGGGATCGAGATGACGGTCTCCTTTTTAAGGACAAAGCCGTAAGTTTTTGTATCGCGCGGAATAGGCTGCGGGCCG
>Ga0182024_10026160_pt1 | contig 10266 bp, 6 predicted proteins | sample P32metaG_FD_120480 | JGI IMG/M metagenome (GOLD analysis project Ga0182024, IMG submission 120480) | Permafrost microbial communities from Stordalen Mire, Sweden - P3-2 metaG (Illumina Assembly) | ecosystem: Environmental > Terrestrial > Soil > Wetlands > Permafrost | place: Sweden: Stordalen...
AAACAGCGCCGAAGAGCGGGTACAGTCACAGTTAGCCCGGCTCGAATTATTGCACCGGATCACCCGCGCGATTAGCGAGCGGCAGGATTTGAAGAGCATCTTTCAAGTCGTGATCCGCACGTTGGAGGAGCATCTGCCGCTCGATTTCAGCTGCGTCTGCCTTTACGATCAGGGCGCCAGCGTGTTGAACATCGCCAGCATCAGCGCCCGGAGCGAAGATATTGTGACGTACTTGTCCGCGCTGGAATCAGCCCGCGTTGATATTGGGCAGAACGGCCTTTCCCAGTGCGTCCTTGGGGAGCTGGTCTACGAGCCGGATATCAGTCCATCCGAACTTCCGTTTTTTAAGCGGCTCGCGGGCGCTGGGTTGTATTCTCTTGTGGCCGCGCCGCTTTTGGTTGAAAGCAAGGTTTTTGGCGTGCTCATTGCGGCGCGCCGTCAACCGCATAGTTTCAGCAGCGGTGAATGCGAATTTTTGCGGCAATTGAGCGAACACGTCGCGCTGGCCGCGCATCAGACGCAGCTTTACGAAGCGCTGCATCAGGCTTACGACGATTTGCGCCAGACGCAGCAGACCGTCATGCAGCAGGAACGGCTCCGCGCCCTCGGCCAGATGGCCAGCGGCATCGCGCATGACATCAATAACGCCATTTCACCCGTGGCGCTTTACACCGAATCGTTGCTCGAAAGCGAACCGGGATTGAGCGCGCGCGCGCGTGAATACCTGGAGACGATCCAGCGCGCGATCGACGATGTTGCGCAGACGGTCTCGCGCATGAAGGAGTTCTACCGTCAGCGCGAACCTCAGTTGACGCTGACGCCCGTGCAGATGAATCCCCTGATTCACCAAGTCATTGATCTTTCGCGCGCCCGCTGGAGCAATATGTCGCAGCAACGCGGTATTTTTATTGAGATGAAAACCGACTTGGCGCCGGAATTGCCGGCCATCCTGGGGATCGAAAGTGAAATTCGCGAAGCGCTCGTTAATCTCGTGTTTAACGCGGTCGATGCCATGCCGGAAGGCGGTACACTGACCTTGCGGACAAAAACTTTCGAGCGAGCGCGGGCCTCCGCCAACTCTCCGGCGCAGCGGCAAGTTTATGTGGAGGTGAGCGACACGGGAATCGGAATGGACGAAGACACGCGCCGTCGTTGTCTGGAACCGTTTTTCACGACGAAAGGCGAACGCGGCACGGGCCTCGGTTTGGCCATGGTCTATGGCATTGCGGGACGCCACAATGCTGAAATCGAAATTGAAAGCGCGGTTGGAGAAGGCACGACCATCCGGTTTATTTTCCCCGTTCCCGCGACTCCGTCGGTGGAATCCGGCCCGACCACAACCGCGTTCACCGTGCCGACCCGTCTCCGCATTCTCGTGGTGGACGACGACCCCTTGCTGATCAAATCATTGCGCGATATATTGGAGACGGATGGTCATATGGTTGTCACGGCAAGTGGCGGCCGGGAAGGCATTGAGATGTTTCGCAACGCGCAAGAACGCCAGGAGCCGTTTGCAGTTGTGATTACCGACTTGGGAATGCCCTACGTCAACGGACGCGAGGTGGCTGCCGCCATCAAAGGCATCGCTCCCTCGACGCCCATCATTCTCCTGACCGGTTGGGGGCAGCGCCTGGTGGCCGAAGGCGACATTCCGCCTCACGTCGATCGCGTTCTCAACAAACCGCCCCGTCTGCGTGAAATACGCGAAGCCCTGGCCCAATTAGTGTCCGCGAAACCCTGAGAATATATGGCTGAAAATCTCCTGGCGAAGATTCTTGTCGTTGACGACGAAGCCGCGCAAATGAAAGCGCTGTGCGATACGCTCAAAGACCACGGATACGAAACCACCGGTTATGTTTCGGCGCAGGCGGCCCTGAAAGTCTTGGAGCAAACCACCTTCGACCTGCTTTTGACGGATTTAATGATGCCGGAAATGGACGGCATCTCCCTGCTGCAAGCCGCCAAAGAAAAGGATGCCAATCTCGTCGGAATCATCATGACCGGCGAGGGAACGATTGCCACGGCGGTTGAAGCGATGAAATCGGGCGCGCTCGACTACATCCTCAAGCCTTTCAGATTGAAGGCAATCCTTCCCGTGCTGGATCGCGCGCTGGCTGTGCGCCGATTGCGCCTGGAAAATGCCGCGCTGGAACGTCGTGTGCGCGAACGCACGGCCGAACTGGAAGCGGCCAACAGGGAACTCGAGGCGTTTTCCTATTCCGTTTCCCACGACCTGCGCGCGCCGCTACGCCACATTGACGGCTTTGCCCGGTTGCTGGCCCAATCCATCGGTCCAACGCTCTCGGAAACGGATACTCGCTATTTGAATTTAATCACCGGTTCGACCACCCAGATGAGCCATCTCATCGACGACCTGCTCGAATTCTCCCGCATGGGCCGCGCTGAAATGCGGTGCGCCGAGGTCAACCTCCACGATTTACTGGAAAAAACCATCCAGGGACTTCAGCCAGAAATCGAAGGTCGGAATATTGTGTGGAAGAAAGGCTCCCTGCCTCTGGTTCAGGCCGATCTCTCCCTGCTGCGGCAAGTCTTTAGTAATCTACTCTTGAACGCGGTCAAATATACTCGCCTGCGCAACCCGGCTGAAATTGAAATTGGTTGTAAAGTCGAAGCGGAAGAAGTGGTGATCTTTATCCGGGACAACGGTGTTGGCTTCGACATGCAATATGCCGATAAATTATTTGGCGTTTTCCAGCGACTCCACAGCAACGAGGATTTTGAAGGCACCGGCATCGGGCTGGCCAACGTGCGTCGCATCATCGCCCGCCATGGCGGACGTACCTGGGCCGAAGGCAAAGTCGACGAGGGCGCCACGTTTTATTTCTCGCTCCCGCGTTGAGTGGCTTACCGTCCCAGGTTCCTTGTGGAGTCCAATAGGGGCGATGGACTGTATTTGAGTGTAAGCAAGCCCTAACCGAGCGCGCGGACGCAGGGAGCAGCAGCATCGTCGGTAAGATTGAAAATCTTGCGCTGCCCCTCTTCCAGTCGGCGCGCGATGCTCCGCGCCTCGCGCTTCGCTTCCCCGTAATCGCTGAATTACCGCACCTGCCGCTTACCACTGACGTAATTATTCAGGCTGTAAATTTGGCGCTCACCCCTTCGGAACGCGTAGAGCTTCATGCTCGTATTGCCTACGGTGATTGTCTCCCCTGATTCCTTTGGTTTGCGTGCCACAACTCGATATTGCGTGCAAAGCGAGTGATTTAGAGGTGGAGGCGGCGGGGATCGAACCCGCGTCCTAGAACAAGGCCTTGACCGCTTCTACAAGTTTGTCCGCGCTGAGATTGTCGGGAGTCGGGTTGTGGCGCAGCTCACCCCGGATCCGTAGTCACCACATTGATTCGCCGCGGAGGGTCGGTCACTCACCAACCGCGTCGCCCCACTAATGTCGTTGTCGTCCCCCAGTGGAGGTCAGGGCGACAACGTCGTGCCGTGATTTATTAGGCAGCGAGAGCCAACGTATTGTTGTTCTTTGTTTTTGGGCTGGCTGTTTAACGAGAAGACCTACCCCATTCTCGACTTGCGGCGGGCACCGTCATGCTCCAGTCGAAGCCAATGCGCCCCCGTAGGTTTTCAGCATACGCCCCTTGGCAAACCGCGCAAAGAATTTCTTTGAATGGACCGCCAGGATCGTCATTGCGTGCTTCTCCTGAAAAAACAGAACCGTTATGCTTGTTCGCAAGGAAAGCATCTGTTTGCATCTCGATCCACGATCTCTGGCAGTTTTTCGGATGGCCCTTGGCGGCCTGGTCTTCGCGTTGGCCTTGCAATTGGCGCCTGATTCTTCCGCTTTTTTCTATCTGCCATCCGCCCATCCGCATTTGATCTGGGCGTTGCTCCATCTCTTCCTGCCTCTCTTCTCCATTTCTCTCGCCCTCGGCCTTTTCAGCCGGTTGTGCTCGGTTCTCTGCTGGCTTGGGGTCATCGCCGTGCAACAGGCAAATCCCCATATCCTCTACGGAGCGGACCGGCTGCTGCACCTTCTTCTTTACTGGTCCATCTTCCTTCCTCTAAGCACAACCTGGTCGGCAGATGCATGGCTTTGCAAAACGCCTGCCCCCAGCCTGCCCCTGACGAATCGATGGGCCGCGTGGGCGATCGCCGGACAAATCTGCATCGTCTACTGCTTTGCCGCCCTGTTCAAAAGCGATCCGTTATGGACGCAGAACCACAACGCCCTCTTCTATGCTCTCAGCATCGAGTATTTGACCTCGCCTTTGGGACTCTACATGCGACATTTTCCCGCCCTGCTGCGAGGCCTGACCGTGGCAACCTTGTGCGTCGAATTCCTCGGCCCTTTCCTTCTTTTTATTCCCTTTCATCGAGATCGCTTTCGCATGGCGGCGGTTATCCTGTTTTTCTTTTTTCATCTCGTCTGCATGCAATCCCTTCTGATGGTCGGTTTCTTTCCGTGGGTCTGCGCCACGGCATGGCTGATCCTGATCCCCGGCTTTTTCTGGGATGTGCTGACAGGCCCAGCCGGTCGTCGTTCCCCTCCAGTCCGTGCCGCAAGATGGATCCGATTCATGGATTGGGGCATGACATGCCTCATCTTTTTTTCGTTCGTGGATGTCCTCGCGTGGAATGTATCCAGCCTTCGTAGCAACGAATCCGAAGATTGGGTGCGGGCCCACGACCCATCAAAGGATGTTCTTCACCTCGACCAACATTGGCGGATGTATGCTCCGATTCCCCACCCCGATCATGGCTGGCTGGTCATCCCGGCCGAACTGGCCGACGGAACCCAGGTGGACCTCTTCACCAACCGGCCTGTTTCCTGGGCCACGCCGCAGGATATTCGGGCCTATCTCGGGAAGGATCGATGGCGCATCTACCTGGGCGATCTCATGAACAATCAAGACCCGGAAGCGCTCCGGCAATATGGCGGCTATTTGGTGAACAAATGGAACAAGGCGCATGCTGAAAATCAAAAAGTCAAAACGATCTCCATTATCTTCATGAAACAGACCACCCTTCCGAATCTAGCGATTTCCGAGCCGGAGCGCGTCACACTTTACACCCAGAAGTATTAGGATGCGTTATCCGCCTACATTTTTATTGGGATGGATGGCGGCATCAGATAAGTTATCCCGATGACCCATCGTCCCGCGCCCCGCAAATTCGGTTTTGAGACCCGGATGGTCCATGCCGGGCACGTCCCCGATGCCGTCACCGGCGCGCGCGCGGTGCCCATTTACCAGACGACCTCCTACGTCTTCGACAACGCCGATCAGGCCGCGCAGCTTTTCGAGCTGAAGCAGTACGGCAACATCTACACGCGCATCAGCAACCCGACCACCGCGGTATTCGAAGAGCGGATGGCCTCGCTCGAAGGGGCCACCGGCGGACTCGCCGTGGCCAGCGGCATGGCGGCGCAGTTCATTGCGTTCATGACGCTCCTCTCGCCCGGCGACGAAGTGGTCGCCTCGTCCCATCTCTACGGCGGCACGGTCACGCAGCTTAAACACACTTTACTCAAGCTCTCGATCAAGGTCACGCTGGTCGATCCGCACGACGACAAAGCCTGGGAGCAGGCGATCACGAAAAAGACCCGCGCGCTGTACGGCGAAACCATCGGCAACCCGCGCGGCTCGATTCTCGACCAGGAGAAGCTCGCGGCCCTGGCCAACGCGCACAAAATCCCGCTCATCGTCGACAACACCTTCGCCACGCCCTACCTCTGCCGCCCCATCGAGCACGGCGCAACGATTGTCCTCTACTCAGCGACAAAATTTATCGGCGGACACGGCAACGCCATCGCGGGCGTTATCCTCGATTCGGGCAATTTCGATTTCAGCCGTTTCCCGACTATCGCGGCCCCCTCACCGGCCTATCACAACCTCCGCTTCTTCGACACGTTCGGCCATTACGGTTTCCTGATGAAGGCGCGCGCGGAAACCGTCCGCGATGTCGGCGCGTGCGTCTCGCCGATGAATTCCTTCCTGCTCATCCAAGGCCTCGAAACGCTTTCGTTGCGAATGGATCGCCATGTCTCCAACGCGCAGAAGATCGCGGAATACCTTGAACAAAACGAGAACGTCGCCTGGGTTGCTTATGCGGGCTTGCCGAGCCATCCCGATCACGCGCTCGCTCAAAAATATCTGCCCAAAGGTCCCGGCGCAGTCTTCTCCTTTGGACTGAAGGGCGCAGGCGCGCAGGTTCGCGAGGACGGCAAGCGGTTCATCGAGGCGCTGCAACTTTTCTCGCATCTGGCCAATGTGGGCGACGTGCGCAGCCTGGTCATTCACCCAGCTTCAACCACACACCAGCAGTTGACGGAAGAGGAATTAGTGGCGTGCGGCGTGGGGCCGGAAATGATCAGGCTTTCCGTCGGGCTCGAAAACGTGGAGGATTTGATATGGGATCTGGACCAGGCGTTTCATGCGCTGTCACGCTCAACACGAGCCTGACACCCGAACAGCGCGCCCGTTATCAGGACGTAGCGCAAATCAATCACCTGCTTAACGCGTCGAAAACGATTGCGCTCGTCGGCCTTTCCAGCGATCGACAAAAAGCGAGTTACTTCGTCGCCGGCTATCTCAAGGACGAAGGTTACCGCATCGTGCCGGTGAATCCGAAGGCCGAAACCATCCTCGGCGAAAAAGTTTATCCCGATGTTGCGAGCATCCCCTTCCCGGTCGACATCATCGACATTTTCCGGCCGCCGCAGGACGTGGATGAAATCGTCAACCAGGCCATCGCACGCAAGCAAAAGGGCATTGATTCCCCCGCCATCTGGATGCAGTTGCGCATCGTCAATCTCCCTGCCGCTGAACGCGCCCTGGCCGCCGGACTGACCGTGATCGTCGACAAGTGCGTGAAGATGGAGCATGGCCGCTACCGGGGCGGACTTCACTTTGCCGGGATGAATACGGAGATCATCTCCGCCCGAAAGCGCGCGAAATAATCCCCGTTACTGCCGTCCGCAGCACCTGTCGTCCACAGGACCGCTCCCAGCTGGATTTGAACCAGCAACATGTACCTTAGAAGGGTACCGCTCTATCCAATTGAGCTATGGGAGCCTGAGCGGGATCCTAGAAGAAAGGGGACCTTCGCGCAATTGTCGAAGTGCCTGTGGCTGGGGCGTCACCCGCGCCGGTCTGTCGCACGGAGTGCGACGGTTACCAAAGGCTACTGTGTCAGGGCTGCGTTGATCGCCTGCCCGACCGAATAGAAGTCGTTGCTGATTTGCGCCGAATTGGTCGCGTAAAATTGCTGGCCGATCGGCTGGCTCGGGTTGTAGGTAATATTCGATCCCCCTCCGGCTGTGGTGTTGGTGGCATTGGCGATCTGTGCCAGGAAGGCCTGCTGGGCATCAGTGACGAGCGTGCCGTAACCCACCGTATATATCGTCACGCCCAGCGCGCGCGCATGCCAGGCGTATTCCTCCGCCTTCCAATTCCCGAGAGGTAATGCTTGAACATTCGATACATGATTATTGGCAATCGGAACCCATGTACTTTGGGAAAAATCAAAGTAATGGGTCGGACGCCCGCTCCAAGCCATCGCATTGGGATAATAATTCCCATTACCATCGGAGACCCACCCTCCAGTCTGACTGCCACTGGTAGTAACAGAGCTTGTGGAAGTCACGGCAGTACCCGGCAGGCCATTAAAACTCACCGGACGCCAAACAGAGGGATTGGGCGTGATATTGGTATCATGGCTCGCTTCATTCGTCATGACGGTATCAAAAACGGACATCCATGAAGGCGCCCCATTCTTCCAATCAGCTGAAACCATGATCTGGCTCGCCGCCGTGCTGCCAGTGCCGGAAGTGACGTTTGTCCCTCCGCCGGAGGTGCTCTTATAAAACAATTCGCCCGCCCATTCCGGCGCGGCATTGGTTCCCAACATGTTAACCGAATAAGCATTGTGGCGCGCCTGGCCGGCATAGTTTGCGTTGCCGCTGGAGGGATCACTGAGCGGATTGATCAGGGCGTAGGTGGGATCCCAGGCGATGCCAGTCGAGTTGGTCACGCTTTGATAGGTCGTATCGCTCGCGTTGTAATCGTAGTCCCCGCCAAAGGGCCAATAAAAAGCGGCACCCGGATAGTAGGGCCCGAGAGGGTCGCGAGGTCTTGGCGCGCCGGGAGGGTTATCTTCCGTAATCAAAGTCTCGTATCCGGGTCCGTTGGGATAGTCCGGACGAGAGACATAAAAGCCGGTCAATAAATTCGCATAATTGCGGAACATCAACTGGCGCTGCAGGGAATTTGATATGAACCCGCCCAGAGTGGGGCTGGGATCCGTTGTTCCGTAATCATCTCCCCACATAAAGGCTTGCGAGAAATTATCAGCTCGATACCGGGGATAACCTGTTTCACCATAACCGGGGTTGTCGGGAAAGCACAAATCGAGGCCATCGTAAAAAGTGCCATCCACAATATAGCCGGGCACCACCAAGTCGACTTTGTCCCCCGAACTTAAATTGAGGTTAATGTGCTTGGTCGGGTTGGTGTAGTCACTGACATAGGCGCTGGAGAGCTTCAGAACCCCGAGTATAGTATGATAATAAAAAGCCACTGATCCGGGTTGGAGCCAGACATCGACATTGTGCGTGTAATAATTAGTACCGCCATTGGGGGACTTCCCCACCCAGGTCGTGTTTGTGATGAACTGGGGGGCGCCTATTATTTGGCTCGGAGTGCCCAGCGGCTCGTTGATTCCATCGGCACTCAACCACGTATCGTTTGTGTGGTCCGGGGCCAGAGCGCCATAATCGTACACCCAATCACCGACGGAGATCGCGTTGGTTACATAAGGCATGGGACTTAACGTCGGCATGGGAAGGAGATTCGCGTCATTGACAAGGTTCGTGTCCCAGGGACCACCTCCCTGAGGGCCGCCCGTGTCTTGCCCATTCGCCATGGCATTCGCAACGGCATTGGCAACAAAGACGTTCGTCTTGGCTTCGTTGAAGGTGAAGGTCGGGCACGTGACCTCATTGGTATAACCGGGAGCGGCGAACAGGGTCCGCGCGGTGTTCCACTTTCCATCCGTGAAAATGACCAGATACTTGATCACGTTGGGATCGTTGAAGCCCGAATTGGCAATCATCTGCTCCATGGCCAGCCGAATCCCATCGTCGGCCGCCGTGGAGCCTCCAAACTTCAACCGCCGGACCCCCGTGGTATTATAATCAATTTCATTCGCGGCGTAATCCTCGGGATCGATTCCCGGTTCGGCGTCGCCAACGTCATTCGTCTCGTAGGCGTCGGTCAAATTATTCGTGCCCGCGATAATAAAATTGGTCGTCATGGGCATTTCCAGCCGGGCGGAGGTGCCAAAGGAAACGATCCCGATGTTATCCGAACTGGTATCGAAAAAGTCGAGAAATTGGACAACGGCGGGAGGCAGGCCGCTCGCGCCACCGCCCGGTTGCAGCATCGAGGCCGAACGGTCGATCACGATCATAATCAAACGGGGGTTGCGGGTGGCCACCGCTTCCGAGGAAACTTTCAAATCGACCAGGCCGGAGGGGCCCGAATAACCGCCGATTTTGACGTTTTGACGGCCATTGATGGCGTACGTGGCGTAACCGATGAAATAGGTTTGCACCGGGCAGCGTGCGTTGCAGGTTGCGCTCGTGATGTTCCCTCCCGAACCGGTCGTCAGCACCACCTGGACAAAACGCCGGTATTGGCCATTGGGGTCCTGCGTCCCATCGTTGAAATTGTAGGTATAGGTTGTCACCGTTTGGCCGTTGCTCCCGGTAGTCGTGCTCGCAACTCCACCCGACGTGGTCGATCCAGTGGCGCTGATCGACGACAGCGAGGTGAAATTGGCCGCGGCAAAGTTTCGCATGATGAGTGCGACGTCATCCCGGTTGGTCGCCGGATTGGGGTTCTGATTAAAATTACCCACCGCCACAAGTGCGGCGCCGTCCACAGCCCGCCCAAGACGCGCTTTCGCGAGGTAGAGCAAGCCTGAGTCGATGGCAAGCCCGGCGAGCAGCATGATCATTCCCCAGGCCAATAAGAAAAAAACCAACGTTTGAGCGTTCCTGCGTTTTCTCGATCCAAAAACAGCTTGCATAAATTGGTATGTATCTAATCACAACTCAGACTTGGACTTCGTGACTCGAACACAAAGTTCATGATCTGTATTAGGTGCTGTCACCCGAACCCTGCGAGCTCGGCTTCGGCGGCGGCGGCGGTGGTGGCGGTGGTGGTGGCGGAGCTGGCGGCGGTGGCGGCGGCTTTGGTGGTGGCGGTGGTGGCTTTGGCGGTGGCGGAGCTGGCG
>Ga0182024_10026161_pt1 | contig 10265 bp, 8 predicted proteins | sample P32metaG_FD_120480 | JGI IMG/M metagenome (GOLD analysis project Ga0182024, IMG submission 120480) | Permafrost microbial communities from Stordalen Mire, Sweden - P3-2 metaG (Illumina Assembly) | ecosystem: Environmental > Terrestrial > Soil > Wetlands > Permafrost | place: Sweden: Stordalen...
ATCCTTGTTGATTCTCTGCAGCACCATCTCGGCCGCTTCCATCGTCGCCGGATCGGTCACGCGCATCCCGCGCACGAAGCGCGACTTCAGCCCGAGCTTGCCGATCAGTTCCGTAATCTGCGGCCCGCCGCCGTGCACGATTATCGGGTTGATGCCGACCAGATCGAGCAGCACGACTTCCTGCGCGAAACTTTCGCGCAGCTCCTCGGTCTGCATCGCGTGCCCGCCGTATTTGATGACAAAAGTTTTGCCGCGAAACCGCCGGATGTACGGCAGCGCTTCCAGCAGCACGTCGGCTCGATTGTGACTGACCTCTTTCACGACTTAAGGACCCTCGCTGAAACCTCGAAAAGGGGAAACCCGAAAAGGAAAATCAAAACAGTATTGCACGCGCGGCGCAATGCATCGCCTGTGCGGCAGTTAATATGAGTGTAACCGGTGAACGGGAGCTACAGAATATACCGCGACAGATCCTCGTCCTTGACGATCTCGTCCAGGCGGCCGTGAACGTAGGTGGCGTCGATCGTCAGCTCTTTTTCCTGCAGCTCCGGCGCGTTGAATGACAGCTCTTCCAGCAGCCGCTCCAGCACAGTATGCAACCGGCGCGCGCCGATATTCTCCGAGCGCGCGTTGACCTTGGCCGCGATTTCGGCGAGCGCCGCGACCCCGTCCTCGGTGAAGCGCATGTGCAAGCCCTCGGTGTCCATCAGCGCGACGTATTGCCGCGTCAGCGCGTTTTCGGGCTCGGTCAGGATGCGAATGAAGTCCTCGCGCGTGAGCGCTTTCAGCTCGACGCGAATCGGAAAGCGTCCCTGGAACTCAGGGATCAGGTCCGACGGTTTCGACGTATGAAACGCGCCCGAAGCGACAAACAGAATGTGGTCAGTCCTGACCGCGCCGTATTTCGTGTTGACCGTCGAGCCTTCGACGATCGGCAGCAGGTCGCGCTGCACGCCCTCGCGCGAGACGTCGGGCCCATGCGTCTCGCGGCCCGCAATTTTGTCTATCTCGTCAATGAACACGATCCCCGATTGCTCCGCGCGCGTGATCGCCTCGTGCGCCACCGCCTCCATATCCACCAGCCGCGCCGCCTCTTCCGTCGTGAGCAGCTCGAGCGCCTCGGGGATTTTCACTTTGCGCGTGCGCGTCTTCTTCGGCATGAGCTGATTCATCAGCTCCTTCATGTTGAGGCCCATCTCCTCCATGCCCTGCGGCGTGAAGACTTCGATATTCGGCGCGGCGTTGGCGCTGACTTCGAGCTCGACCTCGCGATCGTCCAGGTGGCCACCGTTCAGCAGCTTGCGCAGCTTCTCGCGCGTGTCCTTGTGCGAGTCGTTGTCGAGAACCTCTACATGCCCCTCCGGCGTGATACCGGCAGGACGACGAACTTTGGTCGGCGCCGGGAACAGCAGATCGAGCAATCGCTCCTCGGCGTTCTCGCGCGCCTTGACCGTGACGCGATCGCGCGCTTCGTCGCGCACCATCTTGACCGCACATTCCGCCAGGTCGCGAATCATCGACTCGACGTCGCGCCCGACGTAGCCGACCTCGGTGTAGCGTGACGCTTCCACCTTGACGAACGGCGCCTGCGCCAACCGCGCGAGCCGCCGCGCAATTTCGGTCTTGCCGACGCCTGTCGGCCCGATCATCAGGATATTTTTCGGCGCAATTTCGTCGCGCAAATCCGGCGCGACGTTCTGCCGCCGCCACCGGTTGCGCAGCGCGATCGCTACTGCGCGTTTCGCGTCGTGCTGCCCGACGATATAGCGGTCGAGCTCCGAGACGATCTCGCGCGGCGTCATCACCTGTGGGACTGCCATAACTTCCTGAAGGTACTGACTACAACTCTTCGAACACAAATTGATCGTTGGTGTAAACGCAGACTTCCGACGCGATCTTCATCGCGCCTTCCGCGATCTGGCGCGCCGTCATCCCCGAGCCGTGGCGAATCAGAGCCCGCGCGGCGGACAGCGCATAGTTGCCGCCGGATCCGATCGCGAGGATTCCATCGTCGGGCTCGAGCACATCGCCGACGCCCGAAATCAGCAGCGAGCTCTCCTTGTCCGCGACGACGAGCATCGCCTCCAGCCGCCGCAGGATTCGATCCGTGCGCCAGTCCTTGGCCAGCTCGACCGCGGCGCGCCGGAGCACTCCATTGTATTCCTGCAGCTTGGATTCGAACTTGTCGAACAGCGTCAGCGCATCGGCGGTCGAGCCCGCGAATCCAGCCAGTACGCGATCCTGATGCAGCCGGCGCACTTTCTTCGCCTTGCTCTTCATGATCGTTTGTCCAACGCTCACCTGCCCGTCACCCGCGATGACCACGCGCCCTTCGTGGCGCACGCTCAGAATCGTCGTGTGGCGAATTTCGGCGCCCGGCTCGATACCCCTGTCAGACTCGCGGAAAGGCACGTCGATAAACCTCTTTCAAATGATTCACGCTAACATGAGTATACCGCTGCGTCGTCGCCAGGCTCGCATGACCGAGCATTTCCTGTATCGACCGCAGGTCCGCTCCATTACCAAGCATATGCGTCGCGAAAGAATGACGCAGCCCGTGCGGCGTGACGCCAGCGGTCAAGCCGGCAGCCTCGATCCTGCGCTGCAGGATCATCTCGACGCTTCGCGTGGTCAGACGGCCGCCGCGAAGATTCGTGATCACGGGACCGTCGTGCTCCCACGCAACCGGCATCGCGGTCTTCCACTTTTTCAACGCATCGAGCGCCGGCTCACCGAGCGGCACCAGCCGATCCTTGTTGCCCTTGCCCGCGCGGATCATCACCATCCCGAGCTCTTCGTCGATATCGCGCCAGTCCAGCCCGACCAGCTCGCCGACGCGCAGCCCAGACGAGTACAGCGTCTCGAAGATCGCGCGATCGCGTATCGACGCGGGCGTCGAGTCATCGGGCGCCGACGAAAATTCGAGCAGCCGGCGAACTTCGTCCTCCTGCAATATCGACGGCAGGCGCCGCTCGTTCTTCGGCGAGCGAATCGTTCGCGCCGGGCTCGCCGCGCCAATCGTCGTTTCGCGATATCGAAAAAACGCCTTGATCGCGCTCAGTCTGCGCTGGACGGTCGCGCGGGCGGCTTTGTTCTTCATCAATTCAGCCAGGTAGCTGCGGACGTGATCCGCCGTGATGCTCGCAACGTCGATCTCATCAACTCGTTTACCCAATATCGCCGCCCGCTCGAGCAGGAAGCTTCGGAACCCGAGCAGGTCACGGCGATAGTTGATCACCGTATTGTCCGCCGCGCGCGACGCCTTCTTCAGCGCCGCCGTAAACGCCTCCACTTCCTGCTCCATCAACCGCACCCCATCATCCGCGCCTCCATCGTCTCGCGCGCACCCACTTGAGCGGCTATGCTATCAGCGGCGATTCGGCCGAAAAAGCGTGATTTCCAAGCCCCTCGCATTCCAGTCTCGCGGAGCACCATGCCGGACGAAGGACTCGCCGCTTCGCCATGAACTGTTGGCATTGCGCTAAGAAAATCGAAATCGTCACTGGCGAACGCATCGGTTTTCGCGATGAGTGCCCCGGATGCGGCCGCGCGCTCCACTCATGCCGCAACTGCGGCTTTTACGATCCGGCCTGCAACAACAGTTGCCGCGAACCGATGGCGGAGCGAGTGGTGGACAAGGAACGATTCAACTTCTGCGAATATTTCGTACCCAGCGACGCAGCCGTCAAGCCGCCCGCCAAGACGGGCGCGCAGGACAAGCTGGAGGCTCTGTTCAAGAAAAAATCATGACACTGCGAACACTTCAGCTTCGTGACCGATGCGCCGAGCTACTATTCATCGCGGCGTTCGCTTCGATCGTCGCCACCGGATGCCATCCCGCGAATAGCGCGCGCGGCGTCGTCGATCGCTTCATCGACCAATATTATGTGGCGATCGATCTTAAGGCAGCCGAGCCGTTCTGCACCGGCCTCGCCCTCGACAAGCTGCATCGGGAGATGACGCTGATCGGCAACCAGAAAATCGACGCCAACACCCGCAAACCCGTCGTGCACTACAGGCTGACCGCCGAGCGCGACGCCACCGACCACATCGAGTTCCTGTTTCGCGCGACGATCGACGTGCCCGAAGGCGGCACCTTCAATCGCAACTGGATGATAACGGCGCGCAAGGACGCCGATACGTGGAAAGTCTCGAACTTCGATGACTACGAATAGCGTCGCCGCGATCGTTCTCGCCGCCGGCAAAGGGACCCGGATGCGCTCGCAGCGCGCCAAAGTCCTGCACGAGCTTGGCGGAGAACCGATGATCGCGCGCGCGGTTCGCGCCGTCGCCGCGCTCGAGGCTGATCCAATCGTAGTCGTCGTTGGGCACCAGGCGCGCGAAGTCGAAGCCGCGGTAAACGTCTCAAATGCACGATTCGTGCTCCAGGAGCCGCAGCGCGGCACCGGCGACGCCGCGCGATGCGCCCTCGATCAGCTTCCCGCGAACTTCACCGGCGACGTGCTCATCACATACGGCGACATGCCTGCCATCACGTCGTCAACCCTGCGCGCCTTCTTCGACGTGCATCGAAAGCGCCGGGCAAAGCTCTCGTTCATCAGTATCATTCTCGACGATCCTGCCGCGTACGGCCGCGTGATTCGCGATGCGGCCGACAAGGTCGAGAAGATCGTCGAGTTCCGCGACGCGTCGCCGGCCGAACGCGCCATCAAGGAAATCAACACCGGCTGTTACCTCGTCGATAGTGCCCTGCTTCGGTCCGCGCTTGCGGAACTGAAACCGGGCAATGCGCAGGATGAGTACTATCTGACGGATATCGTCGCGATCGCGCGTGCGCGTCGCGAAACAATCGAAGCGTGGGTTGCTACCGACCCGGCGGAGTTCGCCGGAATCAACTCGCGCGAGGAGTTGGCAAAAATGGAAGCGGAAATTCGTGCGGCCGTTAATCGAAAACTGATGCAATCCGGTGTGACGCTCGTTGACTCCGCCACCGCGTACATCTCAGAGCAGGCGGAAATCGCGCAGGACTGCGTGATTGGTCCCAACGTCCAGATTCTCGGCGCGTGCAAGATCGGCGAGGGCGTGCGAATCGACGGTACCGCATGGCTCAGCAACGTCACGATTGGCCCGCGATGCCATCTGAAGCTGGGCGTGCGCGCCGAGGATTCCGTCATCGGCGAGGACTCCGAAATAGGCCCATTCGCCAACCTGCGCGCCGGCACCGAACTCGCCGGCCACAATCGCATCGGCAATTTCGTCGAGACCAAAAAGGCGCGCCTCGGCCGCGGCACCAAGGCCAGCCACCTTAGCTACCTGGGCGACGCGACCATCGGCACCGACACCAACATCGGATGCGGCGTTATCACCGTGAATTACGACGGCTACGACAAGCATCAAACGGAAATCGGTGACCGCTGCATGGTCGGATGCGACACGCAACTCGTCGCGCCGGTAAAGGTCGGCAGCGATGTCTACGTCGCGTCAGGCACGACGATCATTCGCGAGGTGCCCGACGGCTCGCTCGTGATGTCGCATCATCCGCAGCGCGAAAAGGCCGGGTGGGTCGCGTCATGGCGCAAGCGCCACAACGACAGCCCCGACGGCAGCCTGCGGCGCAAGAAAGATCACTGATCGGGGTCGCAAAAATGAGCAGGAAAGATGGATGGGCCGTTGGTCTCTTGATAGGTCTCGCGGTCGTCATTGGTACTTATGCTCCGAGCCTGAACGCCGCGAATGACGACTCCGCAGAAATCGAACAGCTATCAAATGACTACAAGACCGCACTGCTGACTCGTGACACAAAATTTTTGAATTCGGTAATCGCTCCTGACGAGGTGAACGTAGGAACCAACGGCCGCCCTTTCGATCGCCAGGCTCTCATAGCGAAGATCCAGGACCCATCATTCTCGTATAAGAAAATCGAGATCGAAGGGCTTTTGGTCCAGGTTGTGGGCGATATGGCCCTGACTCGTGGAACCGCGACAGTTACCAGTGAAACGTCGGGGGTTGTCGCAACCGATAACTTCAGGTTCGTCAGGATATGGCAGCGTCTCGCGGGTAAATGGCAGGTGACCTATTTTCAAGCGACCCATATCCAAGCTTGAACTAGCTCGCCCGAGCGAGAATAATCACTAGAGCGAGGTGACGGTCGAAGCGATAGAAAACAAAGAGCGAGAGTAGCGCCAGGACTCATGGCAGCATGAGTTGACGAGGTGGAAGCAGTATCGAAAGATTCGGCGGATGGCTTCCCGGCTCCACAGTCGATAGAGGCGAGCAGTGAAAAAACCGCGCGGGTGACCGCGCGACAAAAAGCGCCTCGAGTGGCAGAGCATCCGGCTCTGACGTGATTTTTTAAACTCTCCCGCACAAATTATTCTCACTGTCGTTCGTTTCGCATCGTCGTGCGTTCGGAAAACTCTGTAACGTCCATTGCAAATGCGGGGAAAGGAGCGAACGATCATGTGCGGAATAATCGGTTACGTCGGGCCGAGCGAGGCCTACCCTATCCTGCTCGGCGGCCTCGGACGCCTGGAGTATCGCGGCTACGACTCGGCCGGCGTCGCAACTATCGTCGATAGCGGCAAGCTCGAAATTCGGCGCGCCAAGGGCAAACTCGAAAACCTGCGCCATCTGCTGGCCGACTCGCCCCTGCGCGGACATATCGGAATCGGGCATACGCGATGGGCGACGCACGGACGCCCGTCCGAGGAAAACGCGCATCCGCACAAAGCCGGCCCCGTCGCGGTGATTCACAACGGCATCGTCGAGAACTTCGTCGACCTGCGCGCCGAGCTGCTCGCGCGCGGCCACAAGCTCAATTCAGAAACCGACACCGAGCTCATCTCTCATCTGATCGAGGAGAAGCTCAAAGGCGGTCTCGGCCTGACCGAGGCCGTGCGCGAGGCCGTCCTGCGAATCCGCGGTTCGTTCTCGATCGTCGTGTTGTCGGAAACCGATCCCGGCAAGCTGGTTGCCGCAAAGACAGCGACGCCGCTGGTTCTGGGTCTCGGCGATGGCGAGAATTTTATCGCTTCGGATATTCCCGCGATTCTCGAGCACACACGCCGCGCGATGGTCCTCGAAGACGGCGAGCTTGCCGAGGTCACCGCCAGCGCCATCCGGCTGATGAAGTTCGATGGCACTGCGGTTACCCGCGCGCCGCGCCAGGTGGAATGGGACGCGGTCGCCGCGACCAAGGGCGGCTTTCGCCACTACCTGCGCAAGGAAATCAACGACCAGCCGCAGGCGTGGATCGACACGATGGCCGGGCGGGCGGACGGCGCCTCGTCCACCGTGCGCTTCGAAGGCGAGTTGCTGCCGGCGGGCGGCCCTTCGTCAATCGGGCGAATCGTGATGCTGGGTGCGGGCGCGTCGTGGATCACAGCGCAGGTGGGCAAGTTCATGATCGAGCATCTCGCCGCGATTCCGGTCGAGGTCGATTACTCATCCGAGTTCCGCTATCGGCGCCCGCCGATCGACGACCGCACGATGATCATTGCGGTGTCGCAGTCGGGCGAGACCGCCGACACGATCGCCGCGATGGAAGAAGGACGCGCGCGCGGGGCGCATCTGCTGGCGATCACCAACACCGTCGATTCGTCGATCGCGCGCAAGGCCGACGCGCAGTTGTACACGCGATGCGGCCCCGAGACGAGCGTCACCACCACCAAATGTTTTCTCACGCAGCTCGAGGCTTACTATCTGTTCGCGATACATCTGGCGGCGCGGATGGGACGCCTGTCCGACGCCGACGCGGGCAAGTTGCTGCAGCCGGCGCTCGCGATTCCCGGACAGATCAAGACTATCTTCGAGAGTGAGCCGAACATTCAACAGATCGCGCGCAAGTATGCGCAGGCGCGGGACTTCCTGTTCCTGGGTCGCGGCATCAACTATCCAATCGCGCTCGAAGGCGCGCTCAAGCTGAAGGAAATTTCGTACATCCATGCCGAGGGTTACTCCGCGGGCGAGATGAAGCATGGGCCGATCGCGCTTATCGACGACAAGATGCCGGTGGTGGTGATAATCCCCAACGACGACCTGTTCGAGAAGTCGATGTCCAATCTCAAGGAAGTCGAATCGCGCAACGGCCGTATTATCGCGGTGACCAATCACGCGACCGCCGAGCTGAAGAGTGTCGCGGCGGAAATAATCGAAGTGCCGGAGACAAACCGGATGCTGACTCCCGTGCTGATGACGGTGCCGTTGCAGTTACTCGCCTATCACATAGCGTCGGAGCGCGGCACCGACGTCGATCAGCCGCGCAATCTCGCAAAGTCGGTGACGGTTGAGTAGCGCGAGTGCTGAGAAGTTAATTTTTTCGTGCAAGAGGCAGGCTATTCAGAATGAACTGATATTCGATCGCTGTTTCGCGTAGCCTTTCGAAGCGGCCGGACTTGCCGCCGTGACCGGCTTCCATGTTGACCTTGAATAGTAGTGGGGTCGCGTTAGTTTTCTTTGCGCGGAGCTTTGCTACCCACTTGGCAGCCTCCCAATATGGGACTTGCGAGTCCCATAGCCCGCTCGTCACCAGCATTGCGGGATAGGACCTGGATACTACGTTGTCGTAGGGCGAGTAGGACAGCATGTAATCATAGTAAGTCTTGTCTTTGGGATTGCCCCATTCGTCGAATTCGTTGGTGGTCAGAGGAATCGATTCGTCCAGCATGGTCGTTACTATGTCGACGAACGGCACGTTGGCGATGATGCCGCAGTAGTCCTTTGGCGCAAGGTTCGCTACTGCACCCATCAGCAGACCGCCGGCACTGCCGCCCTGCGCGAAGACTTTATCGCGCGCGGCGTACTTCTCGCGCACAAGATGCCTGGTTACTGCTATGAAATCCGTGAAAGTGTTTTTCTTGTTGAGCAGCCTGCCTTGCTCATACCATGCACGGCCCATCTCCTGTCCACCCCGAACATGAGCTATTGCAACGACGAATCCACGATCCATCAGGCTCACCCAGTTCGGGATGAAGGCCGGATCGGTGGATAGGCCGTACGAGCCATAAGCGTACTGATAGAGAGGTGCGGTACCGTCGAGCTTCGTTCCTTTCCGATAAGCAATTGAGATCGGGATCAAACAGCCATCGCTAACGGTGGCATGGAGATACGCGGTCTTGTAGTTGGATGAATCGAAAACTCCCAGGACCGGTTCGACTTTCAGGGCCGTCTTCTCGCCGGTTGCCATATCGTACTCATAGGTTGTCCTGGGAGTGGTCAGCGAGGTGTAAGTATAGCGGACCTTCGCCGATTCGATTCCGGGGGTCGGGATCAGTTGTGTCGTATAGGAAGGTTCCGATGAGGCGATCAAGAAGTCCCGTTTGCCGTTCCACGACTTAACCCGCAATTTCATCAGTCCTCCCGAACGCTCGTTGACCGCGACGTAACGCTTGAACACTTCGAAGGCCTGAAGAAAGGCGTCGGCGCGCGCCGAGATCACATCTTTCCAAGTCTTCTTGTCGGCAACTTTGGCGATAGGGGCGCGAACGAGGCGAAAATTCGGCGCGTTCCAGTTGGTGCGTAAGATGAAATTGCGACCCAAGTGACCTAGCTGGTACTCATGATTCGCTTCACGCGGAATCGCGGTCTTGAACTGTAGCGTGGGATCGCCGGCGTCGGCGTAGCGCCATTCGCTTTGCAAAGTGCTTCTGAGCACGATGAATAAATACTTCTCAGACTTACTTCTCGCGAGGCGCATGTAGTAACTGTGATCTTGTTCCTCATACAACAAGCGATCCTTGATTGAATCGGAGCCTATAGCGTGTTTGCGGACTCTCACGCTTAGCAAGGTGACGGGGTCTTTCTCGACGTACAGTACAGTCCTATTGTCGTTCGCCCAGATCAGGTTGGGTTCGACGTTCGTCACGGCATCATCGAGCATCGCGCCGCTGTGCAGGTTCTTCACTCTGAGCGTGTACTGGCGGCGGCCAACAATGTCCTCGGCGTATGCTAGCAGGCGCCCGTTGGGGCTCACGGCCCAAGTGCCAATTTGAAAGAAGGCTTTGCCCGCAGCTAGCGCATTGCCGTCGAGCATCACCTGCTCTGGCGCGCTCATCGAGCGGCGGCGCCGCGCGTAGATAGGATACTCGCGCCCGGTCTCATAGCGCGTGTAGTACCACCAGCCGCGCCGCAGGACGGCCACCGACGCATCGTCCTGCTTGATACGGCCGACGAGTTCTTTGTATAGCTCATCCTGAAGAGCGTGCGTCGGCGCCAGCACGGCGGCCGCGTAAGCGTTCTCGGTTTTCAGATAGTCGAGCACGTCCTTCGACTTACGAGTGTCGTCGCGCAACCAGTAGTAGTCATCC
>Ga0182024_10026162_pt1 | contig 10265 bp, 11 predicted proteins | sample P32metaG_FD_120480 | JGI IMG/M metagenome (GOLD analysis project Ga0182024, IMG submission 120480) | Permafrost microbial communities from Stordalen Mire, Sweden - P3-2 metaG (Illumina Assembly) | ecosystem: Environmental > Terrestrial > Soil > Wetlands > Permafrost | place: Sweden: Stordalen...
CTCCCCATCACCGACGACCGCGCCGCCATCACGCGCTCCCTCTGGTTCGCCACCAACACCGGCTACGCCCGCGCCCTCGATGGCTTCCTCAAGGTCAAAACCGAGCAGCAGGTGCGCGCCAAGGAAGAGGATTCCTCCGCCGACTTCTCCGCTGAAAAATCGGACACCGGCCTTCTCCCGCCCGCGCCCCCGCTGGTCGTCGATCGCGCCGCCTGGGAGCAGCGCCTGCGCGAGATCTCTGCCCTCTTCTCCCAGTTCCCCGACGTCTTCGCCGACCAGGTCACCTTCGAGGCCACCAGCGAGACCGACTACTTCGTCTCCTCCGAGGGCACGCGCACCGCCAACCCCAGCCGCACCGCGCGCCTGGTCGTCGTCGCCCGCACCCGCGCCGCCGACGGCATGGACATGTTCCGCGACGAGACCTTCGAGGCCGACACCGTCGACCACCTCCCCGACCAGAAGACCGTCGCCGAGAAGACCATCGCCCTCGCCAAAGGTCTCGAAGCCCTGCGCGACGCCCCCATCACCGAGCCCTTCGACGGCCCTGCCATCCTCTCTGGCCGCGCCGCCGCCGTCTTCTTCCATGAGGTCCTCGGCCATCGCCTCGAAGGCCAGCGCCAGCGCGGCGACGAGGAGGGCCAGACCTTCACCAAGCTGCTCGGCAAGCCCATCCTGCCCACCTTCCTCTCCGTCGCCGACGATCCCACCCTCACCGCCTTCCACGGCATCGCGCTCAGCGGCCATTACGACTTCGACGACGAGGGCCAGCCCGCCCGCCGCGTCGATCTCATCGACGATGGCGTCCTCGAAACCTTCCTCATGTCGCGCCTGCCCATCGCCAGCGTCGCCAACTCCAATGGCCACGGCCGCGCCGAGTCCGGCCACATGCCCACCGGCCGCCAGGGCAACCTCATCGTCACCTCATCCAAATCAGTCTCCGACGCCGAGCTCCGCGGCCTCCTCATCGCCGAGGCCAAGAAGCAGGGCAAGCCCTACGGCCTCTACTTCGAGGACATCTCCTCCGGCTTCGCCGTCACCACCCGCCGTTCGCCCCAGGCCTTCTCCGTTGTGCCTCTGGTTGTCTACCGCATCTATGTCGATGGCCGCCCCGACGAGCTCGTCCGCGGCGTCTCCATCGTCGGCACGCCCCAGGCCGCGCTCAACTCCATCCTCGCCACCGGCGACCATCAGGAGATATTCAACGGCATCTGCGGCGCGGAATCCGGCTCCATCCCCGTCTCCGCTGTCGCCCCCGCCATGCTGGTCAGCCAGATCGAGACCCAGCGCCAGGCCCAGGGCACCGCGCGTCCGCCCATCCTGCCGCCCCCTCCGCCCGATTCTGTAACCCTGAAAGGAGCAAATTAATTCATATGCTCCTCTCACCGTTACAAATTGACCGTTTTCGCGCTGTCAACATTGTCCTCGCAACTTTTCTCGTAACCTCTTCGGTTACATTTGCCGCGACCCCGCCCGATCCTGCCTCTTCTGACCCCGTCCTGCGCGCCATGCAGGCCGAACTCGACCGCGAGCAGGCCCAGCTCCTCCTCCCTGGAATGCAGAAGCCCTACTTCATCGAATACCGCGTCGACGACTTCGCCACCTACGAGCTGCTCGCCAACTACGGCGCGCTCGTCCGCGAGGAGAACGGCCATCAGCGCGTCGTCCGCGTCACCGTGCGCGTCGGCGACTACACCACCGACTCCTCCACCAACCGCGGCGAAGGCACCGCCACCTACGCACCCATCGACGACAACCCGCAGTCCATCCGCTACGCCCTCTGGGCCGCCACCGACGAGGCCTACAAGACCGCCCTCCGCGGCCTCTCCACCAAGCAGGCTGCTCTCAAGCGCTTCGAGGGTGTGCCTCAGGAAGAAGACTTCGCCCTCCCCACCGATCCTGCCAAGCCCGTCATCCACATCGCCCCGCTCCTCGCGCTCGACATCGACCGCGCCGACTGGAAGCGCCGCATCGTCGACGCGAGCGGCCTCTTCGCCTCTGACCCAGAGGTCAGCGCCAACGCCGCCAACGTGCAGTACTCCTCCGCCAACCTGCGCGCCGTCGCCGTCAATCGTTATCTCGTCAACTCCGAGGGCGCAATCGTCCGCCATGGCTACACCGGCTACGCCGCCAACATCAGCGTCGGCACCCAGGCCCCCGACGGCATGGAACTCTCCCGCGACAACGGCACCGTCGCGGCCGCCGCCAAGGACCTCGAATCCTGGACCGCCTTCCGCAAGCGCACCATCGACGACCTCAAAAATCTCGAAGCCCTGCGCAACGCGCCCGTCGTCTCCGCCGAGGACTACCACGGCCCCGTGCTCTTCTCCGGCGACGCCGCCGCCGACATTCTGGAAGGCCTCTTCATCCCCAACGTCGAGGCTGCTCGCCCGGAGATGGGCACCACCGCGCGAACCCAGGGCGCTTACAGCTCCAGCTTCCACGCCCGCGTCCTGCCCGACTTCCTCTCCGTCACCGACGACCCCCTCACCACCACCTTCAACGGCCAGTCCCTGCTCGGCGCCTACGCCGTCGATGACGAGGGTGTACCCGCGCAGCCGGTCAAGATCGTCGTCGATGGCAACCTCGAAAACTTCGACATTGGCCGCACTCCCATCCGCGACTTCCCCGAATCGAACGGCCACGGCCGCGCGCCCGTCGGCCAGGCCGCGCGCTCCCACTCCGGCGTCATGATCTTCAAGTCCAGCGCCCCGCTCAGCGCCGCCGCCATCAATGCGCGCCTTGTCGCCATGGCCAAAGACCAGGGCCGCGACGTCTACTATGTCGAGACCCTCGGCGGCCCGCTCGCCCCGCGCGTCCTCTACCTCGTCCACCCGGACGGCACACGCACCCTCGTCCGCGGCGCCGTCTTCGACGAACTCGACACTCGCAGCCTGCGTTCCGACATCCTCGCCGCCGGCGACGACGCCTTCGTCTCCAACTCCCTCGGCACCGTCCCCTCCACAGTCATCGCGCCCTCGCTCCTCTTCGACGACATCGGCGTCAAGCGCGCCTCCGCCGAGCAGCAAAAACTCCCCTACTACCCCCCACCCCCCGCGCAATAATTCCAAACGCCGTCATCCTGACCCTGAGCGAGCGCAGCGAGCCGAAGGGGAAGGATCCCTGTATTTGCTTGGGTGCCCCACATCTCGATTCTGAGATGTGGGAAGATCGCGCGCCCAATACCCTCTGTCATCCTGAGCGAAGTGGAGCGCGTTGAGCGCTCCACGCAGTCGAAGGACCTGCTTCTGCACTTGCCTCTCTTGGTTTGTCATTCCCGCAGGGAATCTGCTTCTGCCTTCTTGCTGTCATTCTGAGCCGCAGGCAATAATCCCCGCATTTTAAGTCGATCGAAGATCGATGCCTTGCTTAAGGGCACGGCTTTAGCCGTGCCGTAAATGCTCGCTCTTGCGAAGGGCTTTAGCCCCTGAGGTCAGCTTTAAATTGTCCCTGCCGCAGGGGACTTGCTTTCGCTGCTATCGATACCGAAGCTACGCAATCGCAACGCGCTCACCGAGCAGCCGCCGGTGCAGAACTGACTAGCGGGCCGCTGCCGCTTCCAGTGTATTACCACCGTTCGCAGAGGGCCGCTCCAGCATCCAGCGGTGCACGCGCGAGCAGACGATGGCGACCAGCAGAAGCGAACCCTGGAAGCTGAACACCATCGCGTCAACCGCATGTGGGTGGCTGCCGAGACCGTGGGAGATGGCTGGATGTTGCGACAGGAACCGGCGGGAGAGAACAGTGAAGGCCGCCAGGCTCAGAAGTCCGGCAGCACCGGTCCAGGCCAACACTTCAAACGGCTTGCGCCAGCGGCTGGAGAGGAACGCGGCGCAGGCAAGCGCAAGCATCGCGGTGGCTGCGAGCAGCGAGATCCACGGGATGGCGAGAAAGGCGATGGTGGTGCCTGCCGCGACGACGGCGGTAAGGCGGACGAAGGGATCGCGGTAGCCGTAGCGAACAGCGGCGAACGGCAACGCGAACCAGAGCGTCGACATAATGCACGCCAGCAGCGGGCCGGACAAGTTGAGCAGGTCGACGAAGGAGCCAGTAGCGTTGCGCCAGACTGCGGGAGTGTGGCGCATGTAGAGGTGGAAGAGGTCGAAGACGAACTGGCGGCCGATATCGGCGACGAAGAGCGCAACCACGAGGCGCCAGCCCAGCGAGATCAGCGTGCGGGCGTACGCAGCGAAGAACCAGAGGGGGCCGCGCATAGCGGCCATCTCTGTGAGGTCCCCGTAGATTGCAGCGGCGCGCGCGGGACCCGCGAGGAGGGCAAGCAGCGATTCGGCGAGAGGCGTCTTAGGCATGGGCGGCTCCGGCGAATTGCCGGCGTTGGAACCGGCGATGGGACCACGAAAAGAGGATGGCCATGGCGAGTACATCGAAAAACGCGGGAAGGACGGGAAACAAGGAGCGCAGCCCCGGAACGGCCCAGTCGAACCCTCGAACATGGAAGGACGTCTCGAGAACGATCGCCCCCAGCGTGCAACTCACGGCAAGGGGGACCAGCGATCTGCGCCATGGAGTGGCCGCGACGATCGAAATCGGTACGAGCAGCCCAAACGCAATCCAGACCTCCGGGATAGACCACGCGAGTCCGATGAACACAACGCCAACTGCTACGGGCACCGACGCGAAAGCGAGTTGAACTACCCGGTCGCGCAGGCCATAGCGGATCGCGGCAAAGGGAACAAGAAAGAAAAGCGCGAGCGTAACATCGCCGATAAGCTCGCCGATGTGGAGATGGGCCAGGGCGAAGACAAACATTGCCGGGAACACCAGTCTGTCGTAGAGGAAGGCATAGAGAATTGCTCCAGCGAAAAACGCCGTCAGGGGGCGCCAGGTCAGGGACAGCAGCGTCCGGGCGTACGCTGCGGCGAACCAGAGGCGGCTGCGGGTAGCGGCCATCTCGGTGAGGTCGCCGTAGATGGCGGCGGCGCGGTCGCGACCTGCGAAGAGAGCGAGGAGGGATTCGGATATGGAAGTCTTAGGCATGGGCAGCTCCTAAGAAGCAGGCGGGTTCGGAGAGGAGATCCAGCCCCTCCATCAAGCTCCGGTACGCCGCCTGCGCGCTGGCCAGCGCCGCTCGCCCCTCGTCCGTCACCTGCACAAACCGCTTCGCCCGCCCGCCCCGCTCCGCCGTCGGCGCTCCATCCCGGAACGTGACCAGCCCCTTGTCCTCCATGCGGTGCAGCGTGGTGTAAAGCGCCCCCGGCGCCGGATTCCGCCCCGTGCGCGCGGCAATCTCCTCGAGGATCGTCACCCCATACGCCCCGTCGCCCAGCCGCAGAACGGCCAGCAGCACAATCTGTTCAAACTCGCCTAGTGTTCGCTCGGTTCCCATATCAGCTACAAAGTAGCTCTAATATGCCTATGGCGTCAAGTCATAAATTCCTGGAGGGCAAAGTCTCGGTAGTGTCCTAATTTGAAGTCATGGCCTGTCGAGGACGAACGCCTGAAAAAATGCTTGATTTCCATTTGAATCCTTTCCAATCGCTATTCCTCCTGTCGGCTGCCATCCGTCCTGAAGTAACTTCGCGGCTTTTTCGTTCAACTCTCTTAGAGTGCTTGCTTCAGCTACCGTGTACCAAAAAAACTTAGGCATATCCATCGATGTCCCTCTCAAGTATGGGCAAGGCTACCCTTTATCGTGCTCCTGATCCATTCGGATACCCTCTGCCCCTTTGCCTTCGCAGCGGCTTCAATCGCTTTGGATTCCTCCGGTGTGATGCGGACGCGGAGCATGGTTGCCTTCGCATGGCCTCTAGGCAATGTGGGCCGTCCGACCTTCTTTGGCTTAGGCTGGCTGGGCATTGCGAAACTCCTGCAAGATGAATGCACGGACGGCGGTTATCGGGGATACCACAGGCGGAACGTGCAGCACTGTGACGCGATGATAGGGTTGGGCCGGATCGCCAGTATCGTGCAGCCACCCGTAGGCTGTATTAGCAGTGGGATGGCCGGTGAGGTCGAAGACTTCGACGGGTCCATCCCATACCGTCTCACCCTGCCAGACTTCTTTCACAGGTACAGTCTCACGGTGCGTAGCATCCGCGCCGTGAAGCACCTTGATTGCGTGTACCAGGTCGTCAATATGCTTCATGGAACCACCTCACGATTCACGAAGAAGAGTTCATGGAGGGCCAGTTTGCGGAATTGCCAGAAGTTGTATTCCACCTCCGCAACAACCAATAAGCAGCGTCCCTCGTTTGAAAGCGTGAGGATTCCGCGATACAGGTTCTCTCGAGACTCGATATCGTTGATGTCAACGCCGGTTTCCGTGAGCTGAAAAATGATGCCCTTGTTCGTGCCGAATGCGTTATAGCTGACTGCAAACAAGTTTGCGTTTGAGGTGAAAGAAAAAGTCTTCCGCGTCAAAGCATCCGAGGCCAAGACGTTTCGCTTTTTCATGTCCTCTTCGACTTGAGCGCGAAGAACTTCGAAGACCTTGAAGGGTGTGCACTTCGCCCTCTCTGTTACCCAGTCGAACTCTTCTGCGACATTTGTCTGATTCATGCCGCCGCCTCCACCAAGTCGCCTACTGACCAGTAGCTAGATGAGACGCCAGCGGCCATCGCAGGAGTGCAGCGCAGGGTATTGTGACGCCGAACAAAGTTGTAATAGGCGAAGTGTAGCCCAACCGCAGCCTCGAAGTTCTCACGCTTCTTGCTGAATGCGTGAGTGAGGCGGGTAAGCCGTTTCATGTGTAGCCGAGTGGTTGCGTTCAGCCGCTCGACGTAGCTAGTAGAGATCAGGTCCACATCGGGACGGCCATTGCAGATGATCTTCTCAGAGGACAACACGCCCGACGTACTGTAGCGGCGTTCGCCGAATTCCATCGTGCCATAGATTTTGATGATCTGGCCGTAGTCAACATCCTCACCAAAGGACCGAGCAATGGCTTCGACGTATGAGGGGAAACCGTCTGTAGAAATCTGCACCCGCGTTGCCATCCGGCTCTTTACGTCGGCACAGAAAGCAATGGCATCCGCTCGCTTGCGATCTCCCACGCGAAAGGTTGGAACCAGCTTAGTATCGGCATCAATAACGCACCACGTCCATACCGATCCAAGTTCCTTCGCATCGCCTTTGACCACGTTCGCTTCCTTCTTGCCGACGAATCCCCAAATCTCATCCATCTCAAGACGCTGGCAGGAGAGGTTCCGCATGGTGCGGTCCATCATTGCCGTGCAGTTCTTGCCGACCGCGACGCCCAGCCGCATGATCGTGTCGCGGTGAATACCCGTCATCCGCTCAATGGAACGAATCGAGTTGCCTTCAGCCAGAGCAGCGATGACCGCTATTTTCTTGTCGATTTGCAGGACGTTTGCCATACTTGCCTCACTGGTATTACTGTACCCCAATAATTAGATGGAGTCAAGGCGTTTTTGGGGTACAATTACCACAATATGAAGCGATATTGGCCGTGGATCATAGGGATACTCGTTGCCATCTGCACAATCGTAGCGGTGACCGGTGAGGAGCATTACACCCGCAGAAAATATGAAGCAAAACGCCAAGAAGACTGTGCCGCTCTTGCCGTTTCCCTTGAAGAAAGACACTCCTGCGCCAAAGAAGCCCAAGATCGCCACGATTACGTGCCATGGTTCCACGAACTCTTGGCATGGCCCAATGGGATCACCACCTGGGCCATCATTTTCACGGGATTTGTAATCGCGTGGCAAAGCAACGAAACCCGTACTGCGGCCAAAGCGGCGCTCACTCAATCTGAGATCGCCATGAACAGCCAGCGAGCATGGATTATGGGCACTCTCGAAAATATTCCAGAGTGGAGTCCGTCCGGGCAATTCCTTGAATTTATGGATATCGCTCCAATCTTTAGGAACTACGGAGAGACGCCCGGAAAGATTGTGAGCGTCCTGCTGAGAGTCCAACACCTCGCGGACGATGAACAACTGCCAGAATCGCCCCAATACAAAGGCGAGATTTGGGAATCCTCCGCGTTTTATGGCGAGGTGGATTTGATGCCCAAGAACATGACCGTCCAACCAACTAGTGTTCGGCTTGTTGGGGCCACATTTATCAATGTGAAAAATAGCAGGTTGCGCCAATTCGTCTATTGGGTCGTGAACTACGATGACGTTCATGGGCGCGGATGGCACACGCGATCTTGTTACAGGTACCACATCCCCGGTGGGTTCGACCCAATGAGAGAGGGGTACTACATTGGTGGGCCGGATCAATACAATCGATCCGGCAAAGATCACTACGCAAGCCAGAATCCAAATTAGGACACTACCAAAGTCTCCCACTAAGTCACATGAAATCAGCATTTTATCGATCTAGTTCAGCCGCACCAGATACGGCTGCGCACCCGGGTCCGGGATGTGGATGCTGTCCGCGATCCGGTCTGCCGTCGCCCGGTCCTGGTTACCTGGAGTGATTCGCACCCAGTGCCCCGTCGGCCCGGCGAACTCGATCACCTTCGCCGTCGAGTAGCGCCGCAGCAGATCGTTCTTCAGTTGGATCGCGTCCGTCGGATCCAGAAACGCGCCGATCTGCACGCACCATCGTCCCGCCGGATCGCTCCCCGCCGGCGGCGCAAACGCCTCCACTCGCACCTTCGCCGTTCCCGGCCGGTACACGTCCAGCACCTTGGCCGCCGCGAGCGATAGGTCGATGATCCGCCCATCCACAAACGGCCCGCGGTCGGTGATCCGCACCACCACCTGCTGGTTGTTGGCCAGGTTGGTCACCCGCACCATCGAGCCCATGGGCAGCGTGCGGTGCGCCGCCGTCATCGCGTTCTGGTCGTAGATGCTGCCGTCCGCCGCCTTGCGATTCGTATACGGCGGCCCATACCAGCTCGCCATGCCCACCTCGCTCGACACCGGCCTGCCACTCGGCTCGAGCGGCGCAATCGCTCCCGCAGCATTCGCCGGTTCGCCCGCAGTCGCACGCCCACCCGCATCCGGCCGCACCGGCCGCCTGGTATCTGTGATCGCCTCCGCACTCGTCTCCGGCGTCAGCGCCGGCGGCGCTATCGCAGGCGGAGGATATGAGGCAGCCGTCTGCTGGTGATGGCAGCCGGCCACGCCAAGCGCCAGCACCGGAAGCAGTGCCGCCAGCCGCCAGTTGAGCTTTGCCCTCACGGCTTCGGTGTGCCCTTCTCTTCCGCCGCCCGGCGGCGCTCTTCCATGCGCTGCGCCAGCTTGTCGAGCTCCGCCGCAGCGGCCCGCAGCGCCTCCGACCCGCTGCGCCGCACCTCCGGCACCACCTCATCGTTGATGTAGGTCACTACCCGGCGCAGCTCTTCTTCGCCCCAGGCTGCTGTCTCGCGCAGTTGCTGCTCCCAGCCCTTCGGTTCCTCATTTGCCATTGGCCCACACCTCTCCACACTTCAGTCCCGAACCTGCCCACACCTCAGTCCCGCCTCTGTCCACACTCCAGTGTAGATGCGCAAATCCGCCGGTCAATCATCGTCCAACGCTATCGCCGGCCAAGTGCCGGATTGGTAATCTCGCGAATCTCCTAGTCCTCACAATCACCAACAAACGCCCAGCCGTTGTCCCCGTCCGTAACCTTCCTGACACACCATTCACACTCCTGTTTCCCCATTCAATGCATAATCTTGCCGTTCACTAGACTCCTCTTCGCTTCGTCCCTTCAGGCGGATACTCTGGACGAGGAGAAGCATCTTATTTTGCAAGAGGATCGGGCTGCACGACGACCCATTTTGCACATCCCCTTAACGCAAGAGCAGCGGCGATATTCCCGGGCCCGCAAGTCGCAAACAAGGTCAAAAGAGTTCTCGGCCCGTATCGGCCAATCATCCCCCTCAGGAGTCACTTCATGGCAAAGCGCGCAAAGGTCTTTGAAAACGTTCTGGTTCAGGCCGCCAAGGGCGGATGGGTGGTCTACAACGGGATCAACTCGATGTTCAGCGACAGCCCCAGCTTCACCCCGCGTTGGAGCGACAAGCCGCTCCTGAAGTCCTACCAGAAGGAGAAGCCGCCGCTCGGCTGGCCGCGCACCACGGACTCGCTCTGTCCCAAGTGCGTCCCCGAGATCCGCCAGCAGATCGTCGACGGCAAGCTGCCCCACGAGATCCTGCTCAATGAGAAGGTCGGCGAGATCAAGGCGCAGATCATCGAGCGTGACGGCAAGATCCTGATGGTCAAGGACTGCCCCATCCACGGCCACTTTGAGGATGTGATGTCCATCGACCCCGCCTTCTTCAAGCACCTCGAGGAAGTCTTCCCCGGCCGCGACATCCGCGCCCACAACGACTCCAAGCTGCACAA
>Ga0182024_10026163_pt1 | contig 10265 bp, 4 predicted proteins | sample P32metaG_FD_120480 | JGI IMG/M metagenome (GOLD analysis project Ga0182024, IMG submission 120480) | Permafrost microbial communities from Stordalen Mire, Sweden - P3-2 metaG (Illumina Assembly) | ecosystem: Environmental > Terrestrial > Soil > Wetlands > Permafrost | place: Sweden: Stordalen...
ATCGACCGCCCGGCTGCGTCGCTCACGCCACGGCCTGTGGAGGAACCGGGTCTTGCGGCAGAGATCGCGACGGCAATGCCGGCCGTCCGCATCGTGATCGCCGCCGTGCTGACGGTTGGCCGTGACCACGCCGACGTCGAGGACGCGGCCAGCGAAACGATGCGCCGAGCGGTCGAGGGGCGTTGTCGCCTGCGCGCGGGAGAACCTGTCCGGCCCTGGCTCATCGGCATCGCCCGCCACGTGGCGCTCGACGCGCGGCGGACGCGGAGCCGCGCGATTCGCCGGGCCGTCGGGTCGTCTGACGCGGAGCCGGCGACCACCGACCAGCTCCCCAGCATCAGGCCGGACCCGTTCGAGCAGCTCGCCTCGGCGCGGCGCGACGCACGCGTCCGTGAGGCGGTCGCCAGGCTCCCCGACGGATCGCGCCAGGCGCTGACCCTCTTCCATCTGGAGGGTCTCGGGTACGACGAGATCGCGGCCCGTCTCGCCGTGCCGATGGGCACCGTGGCGACGTGGATCTCGCGCGGCCGAAGAACGCTCCAGGGAACGCTCGCGGAAGAGGGCATTCGATGACGACGCTCGACGAACAGCTAGCCGAAGCCCATCTGCCCGACGAGGCGCTCGTGGCCCTCGCCGACGGCCAGGACATCCTCCCAGCGTCGGCGTCGGACGCTCTCGTTCACCTTGCGTCCTGCGACGCTTGCACGGGCCGCCTCCTCGAGGCTGCGTCTCTCTCCGTGGACGTGGGCGATCTGCTCCGCGCGACGGTGCCCCTCCCGGTGGCGACACCGGAGCCGCGGGCGCTTCCGTGGACCGCGGTCTTGCTGGCGCTCGCGCTGGCGGCCTCGGGTGTACTGCCCGCGATGAGCCAGCTACCTGCCCTCGTGTCGCGCCTCGTGCCGTCGCTCGCGCACGCCGTGCCGGTCGTTGCGCATGGGCTCTCCCGGGCGCTCGCCCAAGGTGGCGGTGGCGGTGGCGTCGGCGGCGGCGTCGGCGTCGCCTACGCCGTCACGCTCGCATCGGCCTTGGTTCTCATGACTCTCGGAGTCGCGGTGTCTCGCGCATTTGATCACGAAGGAGCTGCATCATGATTCTCTCGAACTCTCTCCGCGCCGCCTTTGCCAGGCTCTTCGGCGTCAAGGCCGCCCTGGCGCTCATGGCGCTGGTTCTCGCGTCGTTGCCGAGCGTCGCGCTTGCCCGCGCCGATCTTCGCCTGGAAGGCGACTGGTCGTCCGATCGCGCCGTCTCGCTCGACGCCTCGGCGACCCCGCGCTCGCGCGCGATCGAGCTCCTTGCGGACGCTGCCGGCTGGAGCGTCGTCCAGAGCGCGCCGCTCGGAGACCCGGTCGATCTGCACGTGAAGGACGAGCCGGCGAGCAAGGTCCTCGCGCTGCTTCTCCCCGACGGCGCGTACGTCGCGCGTCGCTCCGGCAATCTCGTGTCGATCCTGCCAAGTGCGTCCGCGAGCCCGCTGCCGCATGGACGCGGCGACGACCGGAGCGTCTTCGGGGGGGAGCTAACGATCGAGAAGGACGAGGTCGTGCACGATGTGGCCGTCTTCGGCGGGCGGCTCGACGTGCACGGGACGGTGACCGGAAACCTTGCGGTCATCGGAGGAATGGCGGAGGTGCATGACGGCGCGAGGGTCCAGGGGAGCGCAACCGTCATGGGGGGCGAGATTCGCCTGGATGACGGGGCAGTCGTCGAGCACGACGTCGACGTCGTCGGCGGGCACGTCGACCGCGCCGAGCACGCGAAGGTCCTTGGCAGCGTTGCGGACGACGATCACGGGGACACGTTTCACCGAGCGTCGTCCGGAAAGGCTGGATCGCGAGGACCGGCGCACGGGTGGCGTGGGCTTCATGGCTGGGGGGACGACGCCCTTGGCTCGGTGTCGTTGGCGGCGCTGCTGTTCGTTTTCGGCACGGTGGTCATCGCACTGGCGACGGAGCGGTCGCAAATGTTGCGCGTCGAAGTCGCAGCGCGCCCCATGCGGACCTTCGCGCTGGGCGTCGTGGGGTGCGTCGTCGGCACGACCGTCCTCGTCGCGCTTTGCGTGACCATCCTCGGCATCCCAGTCGCCGTCGTCGGTGCGCTCGCGTCCGTGCTCGTGGCGTATGCCGGTGTCACCGCGGTGCTGACGACGGCGGGCGAGGCGCTCCTGCGTCATCGGACGACCAGCTCTTATGCGCACCTGGCGCTCGGCTGTCTTCTCTACTTCTTCATCGGCCTCCTGCCGTGGGTGGGCTTCTGGGTGCACGTGGCCGTGGGCATCGTCGGCATCGGCGCGATCGTGGCGACGCGGGGCGCGGGCTTCGTGCCGGTGCGCCCACGACGTGGCGGGACTCTGGCGTCGGGCGCTCCCTCGTACTGAGGTACCATCGGGGCAATGACGTCGGCTGTCTTCCGCTCCGTGCTCGCGCGGCTCTCGCTCCCCTTGGCGCTCGCAGTGGGCGCGTGCTCGAGCCGGGCCGATCCCCCACCGCCGGGTCCACCACCCCCGGTGACGCTCGATCAGGACGTCGTCGACCTCGCGTTTCACGAGTGCTTCTCCGGGGACTGCGAGCGGGCACACGCCCACCTCTCGGAGATCGCGGCGGCCGCTCCGATCCGGCGCACCGATGCGTTTCGAGCCATTCAGTATCGGTTCGCCGCGGACCGCATGCTGCATGCCGACGCCGATCCGGACCTGGTGGCGCGTCGCGCGGCCTACCAGACGATCGCCGATTCCCCTGACACCGATACATTGATGCGCCTCGCAGCAAACGAGCGCATCTCCCGGCTGGGGGCGAAGGTGCTGAGCCACGCCTCCGAGGTGACGATCAACGCGCGCGCCGACGCGGGAGACCCTGTCGCGCTGCAGGTCGCAGAGCTCCTGCGACAGTCCAAATCGAAAGACCCGGGCGATCAGAGCCACGTGCGCGCCGTGCTCGAGCCAAAGATGTTCTCGGGGAAGGCATCGGCGGAGGACGTGTTGATGCTTCGGAGGGTGTGCAAGGCCCAGGCAGACACGGGGTGCCTCCGCCAGCTCGATCGGCTCATCGTCCACTGACGGTGCGTGTTTCGGGACCGGTTTGCGTGATCGCGCTGGCGTGCCTCACCGGAGCCGCGTGCGGTCGCCGCGCGTATCCTTCAGCGCCCGATGCGACCCCGAGCCACACGAACGAGCCGGCCTCGATCGACGCTCGCACCGTCGGCGTCGTGGACGCGCGAGACCTCGACGTGGGCCCCGCGGATCACGCCCGTCCCACTGCGGACTCGGGTGACGCCGCGCGCCCAACTCCCGCGATTCGCACCGTCCCGTTCGCCGAGGACCGGTCGGCGTTCGTGGTCATGCCCCGTCTGCCGACCCATGCGCCACGCCTCCTCGCTGCGATTCACGGCGTGTGCACCCCCCCGAGCTATGTGTGCGGCGAGTGGCAGAACGCGGCGTCCGACAAGGGTCTCCTCGTCTGCCCGACCGGTAACTCCAGCTGCGGACCGGAGGGGACGGGCGGGCCCACGTGGGAAGGTCCGTTCTCCGGGATCGACACCGACCTCGAGCTGTCGATCGAGGCCGTTCGGCGACAGTTGGCGCCCTCGCTCACGCACGACGGAGCGGTGCTCGTCGGCTACTCGCGCGGGGGCTACGTGGCGGTCATCACCGCCGTGCGCCATCCAGGACGCTGGCCGTTCCTCATCGTCAACGAGGCGGACGTCGACCTCACCGTGCCGATGCTTCGGGGCGCGGGGGTGCGCGCGGTCGCGCTCATCGCGGGGGAATGGGGCACCCAGCTCGCGGGGGAACGCCGTACCGCGGCGGCACTGATGGCGGAAGGTTATCCCGCTCGGGTGTGGGTCATGGGGAAGACGGGCCACCCGTACTCGACCGACATCGATGCAATCATGCAGGAAGCGCTCGACTTCGTGCTCTCCCAGGAGGCCACGCCCGCACCCCACGACCCCTGAGCGGCCCGTCGGCTTGTACTGAGCATCCGTGCCGCAGATCGCCCTCCTTCGAGTGCGCGTCGCAGTTGGCCTTTCGTTTGGGAACGCTGTTATCCTCCCGGAGCGCCGAAGCCAGCGACGTGCTCGTTGCGCCGGCTCGCCGCGGGCCATCTATGCAACGCGATCCCCGTCAACGTGGAGCTGCGACTGGCTTCACCTTCGAGGCGGCGCTGGAAAACGAAGGCGAGATCCTGGACGGGCTCCTGGCGGCGCTCGCGCGGGGCCAGATCCCGCCCGGGGCCTGGTCGAGCCTGCATCTGGCCGCCGTGCGTGACGACCGCCTCACCCAGCTCGCCGACGCCTACTCCACCGCTTCACAGGGCAAGCGTCTAAAGGCCTCGCCGCCCCCGGTCATCGCGGAGTTCCTGTACCGCGCGGGCCTCTTCTCTGCGGACGCCGCCAACGACGCGCCGCGATCGATCGACTATTGGCAGCGCGCCCTTGCCGCCCTACCGGCCCACCCCGCCGCCTTCGGTCGGCTCGAGTCGGTGCTCATCGACGCTGGCGACAAGCGGGCGCAGGCCGACCTCTACATCTCCCAGGCGCACCACCGTCCCCGGCCCGAGCAGGCAGACTTTCTTCGGCGTGCCGCCACCTTGCTGGAGGATCTGCCCGACGCGGACGATCTCCTCATCGAGCAGTACCAGGAGATCCTGCGGCTCGATGCGCGCGACGATGAGACGCGCGAGAAGCTGTCGGCTCGCTATCTGGAGGCAAACCGACCTCGCGACGTGGTGCGACTCCTCGAACAAGCCCTGAGCGCGGACCCGCCGCCGGACGAGCGGTCTGCTCGCGAGATTCGCGGCCGCCTGATCCAGCTCTATGCCGGGCCGCTCAAGGAGCTCGAGCGGACGATGCCACACGTGGAGGCTCTGCTCGCGGAGGAGCCCGATCACGAAGAAGCGCGTGCGCTTGCGCAGAGGCTGCTCGAAGTGAAGGCGCTCGCGGGTCGAGCTGCAGCGGCGCTCGCACAGGCGATCGAGGCGACCGGTACGCCTGCGGACGTCGTGAAAATTCTCGCCATCGAGCTCGAGCACACGCGCGGACCGAAGCGACGCGACGTGCTCCGCCGCCTCGGTATCGTCCGTCAGGACGGCCTTGGCGACGAGGCGGGCGCGTATGAGGCGTTCGAGCAAGCCCTCGGAATCGACGCGACGGACGAGGAGGTGGTCCAGCGCTACACGGCGCTCGCGGCGAGCTTGCACAAGGAGCTCGATGCGGGCCGCTCACTTGCGCGGTTCGGAGCTGCCGCGCGCGATCCGCACGTTCGGGCGCGTCTATCGGCCGCCGTGGGTCAGCTCTATCTCTCCGGGGGCGACTCCAAGCGGGCACGCGCGGCCTTCGTCTCCGTGCTCGCGATGCCTGATCTCCCGGACGACGTCACGCTCGGCGTCTCGCGCTCTCTCTGCGCAATCTATGCGGCGGACCGCGACTTCCGGTCGCTCGCGGACTCGCTCGAGCGCGTCGCCCTTCTCGAGCCCAACGCCGACCTCCGTCAGACCGCGAACGAAGAGCTTGCCGAGCTTGCCCAGCTCACGTTGCGCGATGCCGCCCGATCCATCACGGCGTGGCGTCGCCTGGTCGATACCCCGGCGCGTGGTCGAGCCTTGGCGGCGCTCGAACCGCTCTACGAGGCGACGGCCAATGCCCTCGAGCTGGCGTTCGTTCTCGAAGAGCGCGCCAAGGACGAGCCGGACCAGACAAAGGCGCGTGCGCTCGCCTTCCGTGCGGCGGAAGTGCTGACATCGAAAGGCGGGGACCGTCTCCTCGCGTCGGAGGCTTGGGCGCGCTTCAGCCAACGCTTCGGTGCGGACCACGACGCACTCGCGCTCTGGATCCCGCTGCTCGAAGCGCAAGGCGACTGGCTACGCCTGTCGATGGCGATCGAGGGCCAGGCGTCGCTCGCGTCCGACGAGGAGCGTGCGCCGCTCCTGGTCAAGCTCGGGCAGATTCGCCTCCAGCGCACGAACGACGTGGGAGGCGCCATCGAGGCCTTTGCACACGCGCTTGCGGCCGATGCAACGAGCACTGCGAGCCGCGCGACGCTCGAGAAACTGGCCGCGGCGGGCGCCGATCGGTTGGCGGCGGCGTTGGTCCTCGAGCCGTACTACCGCGCAGAGCAAAACAGCGCCGGCGTCCTCCGCGTCCTCGACCTCAAAGCGACCGCCTCGGAGTCCGCGGAGGATCGCATCGGGGCCATTCAGGAGGCACTTGCCCTGACCGAGTCGGCGGATCCGCCGCGCGCCGCGGAGTGGGTCGCGCGGGGACTCGACGAAGCCGTCCGGGCGCGAGCCGACGTCACGACGTGGATGGAGCGTCTCGCCAAGGCGCTCAGCTCGACCAAGCCACGGTCGCTCGCGCCGGCGCTGACGAAAGCGCTCGGGAATCTCGTCATCGACTCCCCGGAGCTACTCTTGCTCGCGCGCCACGCGGCCGAGGCCCACTTCGCCAACGGTGACGTCGGGGCGGCGCTCGCTCACTACCGCAGGGCGCTCGTGTTCGACTCGGAGTCACCGGAGCTCCTGGCGCGCGTCGACGAGCTGCTTCGTGAGCAGGGCACGCCGAGCGAGCGGATTGCGCTCTACCGCGCGGCCCTCAAGAAAAATCCTACGCCGGCCCGTCGACGTGAGCTGATGCACACCGTGGCGCTCATTCAGCGACGCGACTTGCAGGATGCACCCGCTGCGATCCTCACGTACGAGGCGGCGCTCGCGGAAGAGCCAGGCGACCGACAAGCGGTGGCGGCGCTCGGCGAGCTCTACGCCGAGACCGCGCGGTGGGAGACTCTTCTCGGCTTGCTGGGGCGGACGCTGGAGCACGCTTCCAGCGACGACGCGCGCGGGATCCGAGCGCAGATGGCGGAGGTCGCGACCAAGCAGGGCGACCTCGTGCAGGCGCGCGGCCACGCCGACGCTCTCCTCGCGGACGATACGCTCGCCGCGCCAGACCTCATCGTTCTCGAACGAGTGGCCGACGCGCTCGCGGACACCACGATGCTCCGCGCCGTGCTGGCACGGCAGGCCGCGCTGGCGGAAGATCCCGCGCGTCAAAGCGAATGGCTCGACCGCCTCGGCACGCTCGAGCTCTCCTGCGCAGCTCCGGATCTCGCGGTGGCGACCTGGAAGCGAGCGGCAACCGTCGCAGAGTCCATCGGTCTCGCAGTCGAGGCGCGACGGTTCTACGAGCGCGTGCGCGAGATCTCCCCGAACGACGGAGAGGCTGCGGCTCGTCTGGCAGATCTTCTCGAGCGCGCGGAGGACTGGCCGAAGCTGCCCGAGCTCTACGCAGTCATGCTGGGTCACGCCGACCTCCCGGCCGCCCGGATCGCCGTTCTCATGCGGCACGCACACCTCCTCGCGGAGCACCTCGACGACCCGGCGAGCGCGCTCATCTCGTCCGCGCAGGCGTTCGAGCTCGCGTCCGGCTCCCCCGAGTACCGTGAGGTCCTTTCGACCTTCACGACCCTCGCGCTCCGCGGCAAGGCCACGCACATCTTCGCGCAGGCGATGGACGACGCGATCGCGAAGACGGCGGGGCCCGATTCCGAGCGCGGACAGAAGCGCGCCGAGCTCCGGATGGCGAAGGCGCGCGTGCTCTCGGCCAATCGGGAGGGGCGCGACGCCGCGACTGCCGCGTACCGCGCCATTCTAGAGGACAGCGGCACGTCCGATGCTCAGCTCAAGAGCGCGCTGCATGCCTTCGAGTCACTCCTCTCGACTGAGTCGTCCGACGCGCGGCTCGCGGACCGACGCTGGCTTCTCGCCTGGCGCGCCGAGAGGGCAACCGGCGCCGAAAAAGCGGCGGCGCTCGAGACCTGGGCATCGATGGAGGAGTCAGCGTTCGGCGAGCCGGAGCGCGCGCTGGATCTCTATCGAGAGGTGCTCGCGCTCGATGCGGAGAACGTGGGGGTCCTGTCGGCCATCGCGCGTCTCTCCCTCGGCAAAGGGGACGCCGAAGGAGCAGTGAATGCCCTCACGGCACAACGCGACCGCAGCACGGGTGCCGCTCGACGCGCGGTCGACCTCGAGATCGCGTCGACGCTGCTTCACCGTCTGGCGCGACCGGGCGACGCTCTTCTCGCGGTAACCCGTGTGCTCGAGGAGGCCCCGGACGAACCCTACGCGCTCACCCTCGCGACCGCCCTCATCGCCGACCCTTCGACCCGCGACGCGATGGCGAGGGTCCTCGAGAGCGCGCAGGGGGAAAGTCGCGACCCGGCCATCCGCGCCAGCATCCTGCGCACGCTCCTCGATGCCACGGCCTCCGGGACGGCACCCGCCGATGTGCGGGGGCGCTGGTTCGAGGCCCTCTACGAGCTCCACCGTGCAGAGGGGCGTTCGGAGCTCGCGTTCGACACGGCCCTTGCCGCGACGCACGAGCAGCCCGAGGTGGCTGCATTCTGGGAGCGTGCCGACGAGCTGGCGCGCGAGCTCCAACGCCCGCGCGAGCTGGCCGACGCGTATGCGCGGGCCTTGGCGCTTCCGCTCTCACCTGCAACGGCGACCGCGATCGGCGAGCGGGGCGTCGCGTTCCAGGAAGAATGGTTCGAGGACGTCAACGGCGTCGTTCGCATCCTCGAGCGCGTGCTCGAGGTTGACCCGCACGCTGGCTGGGCATTCGACCGGCTGAAGCTCCTCTTCGACTCCGGCGAGCGCTGGAGCGAGCTGTTCGCACTCTACGACCGGACCATCCTCGTCGCCGACGACGCGCGCAAGGCGACGCTCTACGAGGACGCCGCGCAGATCGCGAAGGACTTCGCCAACGATTCGGAGCGCGCGGTCGGCTACCTCGAGAAGCTCCTCGCGCTTCGCCCGTCCGACGCCCACCTCGTGGCGTCGCTCGAGCGCCTCTACGAACGCAAGGGCGCGTACCGCGAGCTCGTCCTTCTGCTCACGCGTCAGCTCGCCGCCCAGAAACCGGCTGATGCCCAGCGGACGCGGGCGCGAATCGCCCAGCTCTACCTCGACGAGCTGGCGGACCCAGGGGAGGCGCTCCGCGTCGCGGAGGAGATAAGGGCCCACGTTCCGCCATCGGGCGCGCCGGCACAGAGCGACCTCGATCCCTTCGCGTTGATCGAGCGTGTGATGGCGAACGCGCCGCGTGCTGCCGTCGCCCCGGGTGGCGAGAAGCCAGTCCGCTACCGCGCCGCTTCCATCCTCCGCGAGCACTACGAGCGGATCGCACGCGACGCGGATCTCGCCCGCTTGCTCGAGGTCGAGCTCGAGATCACCACGAGCCCCGAAGAGCTCGCGATCGGTCACCGGAAGATTGCGACGTTTCGCGCGAAGCTGGGCGATGACGCCAGCGCGCTCGAGCACGTCATCGCTCTTGTCCTTCTCGAGTCGGAGACCGCCGACTATCGCACCGAGCTCGCGGAGCTGGCGGCGCGGGTGGGGCGGTACGATCGGTTGGCGGATGCGTTCGCGCAGGCCGCGGAAAAGGCCAAATCCGAGCTTCTCCGTGCAGAGTTGATGGTCGCGGCCGGAGACGTGTGCGTCACGCACCTCCACGACGAGGACCGCGCGATCGGCATGTACCTCGAGGTCCTGGCCGCAGAGGCCAGCCCGGCCGCGCTCGTCTTGTCGACGGCGCGCAAGGTGGAGCCGCTCCTCGAGCGCGCGAGCCGCGCGTGGGACCTCCTCGAGGTTCTCGAACGCCTCGCGCAGCTCGAAGACTCGACGTCTGCGCGCGCTCGTGCTTGGACACTGGCGGCCCGCCTGGCGACGAGTCTCGGAGACCACGCTCGGGCAATTTCCGCGTGGGAGTCTCGGCTCGCGGAAGACAGCGACGCCGAGGCGATCGACGCGCTCGTCGACCTGCTCGAGCGCGAGTCGCGCTGGGGCGACCTCCTCTTGGCCCTCCGGCGTCGCGTGGAGGCACCACGCCCTAGCGAGGAGCGGCAAGCCGACCGAGCGCGAATCGCGCGCGTCCAGCAAGACCACCTGGGTGACCTCGAGGCTGCCGTGGCCGACTGGACCGCGACCGAGATCGAGTTCGGGCCCACCGATGAGAGCACGGACGCTCTCTGTCACTTGCTCGAGAAGACGGAACGCTGGACAGCGCTCGAAGAGAAGCTCGAAGGCGCTGCCGCCCGTGCTCCCACCGCCGACCGGCGCGCCGCTCTTCACGCGCGACTCGGTGACGTCGCCCGAGTCCATCGCGACGACCCGGAGCGAGCCTGGGCGAGCTACGATGCTGCCTTGGGCGCGAGCCCGGGCGAGGCGCTGGCGCGGAGCGGCCTTCTGGCGATGGCGCGCGCCGACGTGTGCCGAAAGGAC
>Ga0182024_10026164_pt1 | contig 10265 bp, 9 predicted proteins | sample P32metaG_FD_120480 | JGI IMG/M metagenome (GOLD analysis project Ga0182024, IMG submission 120480) | Permafrost microbial communities from Stordalen Mire, Sweden - P3-2 metaG (Illumina Assembly) | ecosystem: Environmental > Terrestrial > Soil > Wetlands > Permafrost | place: Sweden: Stordalen...
GGAAATCATTGGTGCCGGACTTGGTGACCACGTTCACGTTGGCGCCCGGATTCCGACCGTACCCGGCGTCGTAGCTCGAGGTCTGGATTTTGAACTCCGCAATGGCGTCGGGGTTCGGCATTGCAAACGTTCCAGGAACGGTCCCCTCCGTCACGCCGCCCAGCGCCGTCCAGTTATTGACGGTGATTCCGTCCATAAGGTAAGTGTTCTGGCCGGTCGCGGCGCCATTGACGGCCATATTGGTTGCGCCTTTGCCAATGGTGGTCGCGTTGCTCACATTGGCGGCCACGCCCGAAGACATCGAGAGAAGGTTCGTGAAGTTGCGGGTGTTGAGCGGAAGCTCCGTCACCGTTGCTGTGTTTACTACTGTGCCTAGCGCCGAATTTTCCGTCTGAATCGTTTCTACTTCACCCTGCACGGTGACTTCCTGCGTTTGCGTCCCGACCGTCAATGTTTGGTTTAAAACTTCTGTTTCCGTGACATTGACCGTCGCACCAGGAATTTCCACCGCGCCGAAGCCCGCGGCTTCGAATTTCACGCGGTAGCTTCCCGGCGGCAGTAGGCTGAACTTGTAGGTTCCGTCGGCGGCTGTCTTTGTGGTTCGCACTTGGCCGGTATCCACACTGGTGGACGTCACCGTAACGTTCGGGACCACCGCACCGGTAGAATCGGTGACCGTGCCCCCGAGAGCGCCGGTGCCTGACGTTTGCGCCGAGAGGGCGGGAGTCAAAATAAGCAGTAAGGTGAAAACGAGCAGTGCACCAAACGAATTACGCCGGCAACTACCGAAGTACAACCGAAATGCCATGTGATGTCCCCCTTGTGTTTTGCTAAAAAACCTCACACCGAAAAAACTTGTTACTAGTATCACAATGCTTCAACCTGAAAGCAACATCAAATCGTTATAAATTTTGCGGGACCACACAGCGGAGATCGGTAAAACACTTTACAAGGAGACTCGAGAACAGAATTTATGCGCAGTCACGTCACGACTGACGGACCTTAGAGCATTTGCGGATCAAGACGCGTAAATGGAGGGGTTTTCGCGGGACGGGCGAATGGCGCGTCGGACGAAGTGAGCGCGGCAAATAGGATGGCCTGCGGTTGAAAACGATTATGGCTCCGGCTGCAATTGATCGATCTTGGCCGCGAGGATGAAATCGCTTTCGGTGAGCCCGTTAATCTTGTGGGTCCACGTGGTGACTTCAGCTTTGCCCCACGAAAGCAGGATATCGGGGTGATGGCCTTGCTGTTCGGCGATTTCGCCGACCTTATTCACGAACGCAAGCGCCTGACGAAAATCCGGGAAGCCAAAATTTCGAACGATGTGATGTCCATCGACGACATTCCATTTCGGGACCTGCACGGCCAGAGATTCAAGTTCTTTTCCGGCAAGCGGAGGCACCCCGCCGCGGCATGGTACACAGGTCTTGCTGGCAAGTTCGCTCATTCGATGCACCCTCCTTTTCATCCTTCTTTTCATCCTTGGAAGGATTGTACCGAAACCGGCTGACCAGCGTTAGTGCTGTGCCGCCGTCAGCGGACAGGACGATTCTGGTATTCTCTTCCCAATCCAATTAACACTTTTCAAGCGAGGACCATAATGACGGACGAAGTTCAGGAACTTCAGGAGCACGCCGAACACGCCGCGCACGAACCGGGACTTGCTCCGGTGACCGTGACGATGGCGATTTTTGCCGTCCTTGTCGCCGTGGTTTCACTGCTTGGGCACCGCGCCGATACGGAAGAGCTACTGCTTCAAACGAAGGCAACCGATCAGTGGGCGTACTACCAAGCCAAAGACATCCGGCGACGAAGCTACGAACTTTTCATCGATGAGGCCTCGGTCTTTTCGCTGCAGAACTCCGACCAGGTCCAGAAGATCAAAGAAAAGTATGCGAAGGAACTCGAGCGTTATCAAAAGGAGCAGACGGACATCGAAGACGAGGCTCGGAAAGCCGAACAGGAGGTAAGCGTCGAGCACCGGAGGGCGGACCGCTTTGATTTAGCGGAGGTGTTGCTCGAGGCCGGCCTCGTGATTTGTTCGATTACACTACTGACGCGAAAGCGGGCCTTTTGGAAGATCGGATTGACGCTGGGACTCGTCGGCCTCGCTATTGCCTCAACGGGCCTCTTGATCCGCTAAGCAGAAGCGCCCGTTACCGAGAGCCTCGTTGCGTTCCGGCGCTTATGTCTGTACATGTCCCGGTCCGCTTGCGACATCAGATCTCCGAGCGAGAGCGGATGCTCGGGATCGAATCGCGCCACGCCGACGCTCACAGCAACCGTGTAACGTGTCTCACCGGCGTTTAGCCTGTCCAGATTTTCGCTGAGTCGATGAAGAATGGCTTCCTGATACCGGGCCGAGGTCTCCAGCGCCAGGATTGCGAACTCGTCTCCTCCCAGCCGCGAGACGATATCGGAATCACGAAACGTGTGCTTAAGAGCTTCGGCCGCACGGACGACGGCGAGATCGCCTTCCCGATGGCCGTAACGGTCGTTGATTTCTTTCAGATTGTCGATGTCCGCGAAAAAGAGCAGGACACCCTCCCTATTCCGATCCGCCACCTTCAGTTGTTGTTTTGCAAGCGCCAGGAAGCCGCGCCGATTGTGCAGACCCGTGAGCTCGTCTGTTAGAGCCAACGACCGGAGCTCCCTGTCTAGTATGGATTGCTTCACGGCGCATTGAACGGCACGCCGGAGCACATTCCCGAGGGTTTGCGCATTCCGCGTTTTTGATTTCAGAGATTCGGTGATGTAAGAGGCTTCCCGTAATAGGCGATCGAGTTCGTTATCGTCCGCAATGATCGCCGCGGAAAGGTTTTCCTGAAAGACTTCCGCAGCATCCTCGCGATCGGATCGATCCATAACGATTACCCTTTCGTGATGTTCTATCCTCACATTAAATAGATGCGTACCGGAATCGAGGTGTTTCCCTAGACGCGTGCGGGGATTGCTGTAGTGTATTCAATGAGTTACTGAAATGAGAATCCGCCGAAATTCAGTCAGGTTCGGCCGGGGGCCGGCACCCGTGCATCAATGTACCGGCGAATGTAGCCGTCAAGAGCGTCTTCCAGTTTATGGATTACCGGTCCCGGTGCTTTCGCGATTTTGCGGTCGTTGATTGCCGCTACCGGCAGCAAGTTTCGGTTCGTCGAGGAAATGAACACTTCTTCCGCGCCATAGAGATCTTTGGGAAAGATATTTTTCTCTTCGACTGGAATTCCCGCGCTTCTTCCAATTTCCAGCAGAACTTCTCGGGTAATGCCCGCAAGACATCCCGACGTGAGCGGCGGCGTGGACACTCTTCCGTCCCGAACGCAAAAGATGTTCGCGGCCGTGCACTCGGCTACTTCGCCGCGCTCGTTCAACAGCACCACTTCATCGAAACCTGCGTGATGGGCTTCGTGAAGATTCCACACATTATTCAACCAGGAAGTCACTTTTACGCCGGCGAGAGATGAAGCTGCATGCCGGCCTTGTTCGCGCAAGGTCAGGCGGCAAAGCTCCCTGCACGATGGCAAGCCGGCCGAGCAGATCAGCAAGTCCACTTGCGGCAGAGCCTCATCGCTGCGCCATAAACTTTCGTGGTTGTGAATCATGTAAATGCGCGCACAGCCTTCGCGCACTTGATTTTCGCGCAGCACTTCTCCTAACCGGCAGTGGACGGTTTCCTCGTCGAAGGGAAACGGACAGCGCGTTCTTACGGCATCCCGTTGCAGACGCCTCCAGTGGCGCTCGAACGCAAACGAAATTCCCTCCACGACGCGCATCGTCGTAAACAATCCCCAGCCGCTCAGCAAGCCTGATTGTCCAGGGGAGAGCCGAACCTGCTCGATGGGAAGAAGCCGATCGTTATGAAAGACAAACCGATGGATCATTCCAAGCCTCCCAATCCATATAGTTTAGCAAAATCGACGGCACAGAGTTGTCACGCAGAGATACCGGGCATTGAAAGATCCGTTCTCTTCGCAATGCGAAATCGAAGATTAGAGAGTCATTTTGGCGGGTCGGGCGATGAGGGGCTCGGCAACGCTTTCCGCGGCGCGGTTGTTTCCGGCGAAGCGGGAGCCGCGGAGGTGTTCAATATGAAGTCGGTTGAATGAATCACGAGCCGCAAGTGAGTCGGATCGCTATTGGAGGCGGATTGGAAGTCGTCCGAATTCGTGTAGGTGGGAAGCCAGTATTTTTCCTGAAAGTTTTCCCGGTAGGTTTCGAACATGGAGAACGGCAACTTTGTGCCGTTCCCGGCCAGCTCACTTACAAATTTGCCGTACATTTTCACGATCGTAAGATCGTGATCGTCGACCCAGATCACGCCGTCGAAAAACCGCCGGGTGCGGTTCAGCTGCTTCGGCTTCACCTGGAAGACATAGGTAGTGAGCTCGTCGAGCTTATCTTCTCCCGCGTACAGGAAATTGTAGTTCCCGATTTCGTCCGTAGTGAGCACAAATTCAGGGAGGCTCGCGATTGTGTGAATGTCGTCCAAAGTAAGATAGATCGATTTCAGGTCCGAATTCATGGGCTTTGTTGTGCGCCAGTACCGCTGGCCGTCGGGCTTTACGTAGGTCTCACCGGTTACCGTAAGTTTTCCTCCCGGATCGCCCAATTCCTCGATGCGAATTGTCTGAGTGAAATTGTAGGCAGCGTAGGCTTTTTTCATCCCGTCTTCGTTGGCAGCGAACTTCTGAATGATCTGCTGCTCGGGAATCGGCGGCGGGCCGGGATGCGGAACCGACGGGATGCGGTTCACCTCAAACTTCGGTGGAGGCGCCATGGGCCCCTGGTCTTGCGCGCGTGTCCGGCCGGCGCTGATGATGACGAGCGCGGCTGCCAAGATTGACGTGTGTCGAAGTCGGCGCATTGTTAGAATGGTTCGAATCGTACGATCCATTTTAGATGCCGGGACGGCCGTTTGCGTTGAACGCGAGGCGTCCGGTAGAAAGTATCACAGGTGCTGAGTTCCCTGATGCGCAGGCAGCGGTTCTAGAAACTTCATGGAATCCCTTATCGCGTGGGCGACGGCTCCGCCGGAACTTCGCTTGCAGGAAAATGAAATTCACCTGTGGCGAGCCTCCCTCGATTGTGAAGCGGCGGTCCTCCGCGGGCTTGAAGCAATTCTCGCACCGGAAGAAAAATCTCGCGCCGCGAAATTCGTCTTTGCGCGCGATCGGGACCATTTCATCACGGCGCGCGGGATCCTGCGGGAACTGTTCGGAGAGTACCTGCACCACGCGCCAGCCACGGTAGAGTTCGGTTACGGCGCGCAGGGAAAGCCAACGCTTGGCGGCTCGGTTTCCCATAGCTCTCTTCGTTTCAACCTGTCGCACTCCCATGGGCTGGCCGTCTACGCGTTTTCCATGGGGCGCGAAGTGGGCGTCGATCTCGAACCCATCCGGCCGGATTTTGCGACTCAAGATATCGCCAAACGATTTTTCGCGCCCGCGGAAGTGGAGGAGCTTCAATCGCTTCCGCCGGAATTGAGAGCGGAAGGATTTTTTCTCTGCTGGACGCGCAAAGAAGCTTACATAAAAGCGCGCGGCGAAGGTTTGCAGATTCCGCTCGATAGTTTTCGCGTCTCGCTGACTCCAGGCGAGCCCGAGTCTCTGAAGAGCCACGACAGCTCGCGCTGGAGCCTGCGCGCCTTTCAGCCCGCGGAGGGATTCGCGGGTGCCGTAGTGGGAGAAGGACAGGATTGGAAGCTGCGCTATTGGGACTGGAAGTTGGAGGCTGGAGGTTAGAGGTTGGAAGCGGCGAAAAAACCGTTCCAGGAGGCCTCGAAAAAAGTGCAAATCTGTACCGATTAGAATTTGCGCGACCCTTTGTTTCCAATGGGTTATGGCGATTTTAGTTTCCTGTCGGGTACCGATTAGAATTGCTCCGGTGGAGGGTTTCTTCGGAGGCGCTTTAGCGTCCGCAGCCGCGACCGACTTGCGAGACGTCCACATTTTGGCTTCTGTTTGTATAGTTCATTGCGGGGCCGAATACAAGGATGCGCCGGTGTGGATCGTGGCATTCATGACTCCGCCCATTACACATTGTGCTGTTACGCGGCCGATACGTCGGGCGGACGTTACGATTTATCCGGGTCCGTCTTGTCCTTCACCTTTTTGGCGCCGTCTTCGGTTTTATCCGCGGCCTTATTGGTTCCCTTCTTTACCGCGTGGCCCGTGTTTTTAGCCGCTTTCTTCGTCGCTTTCCCGGTATCCTTGGCGGCTTGTTTGGTGTCGTGACCCGCACCCTTGAGGTCCTGTCCCGCGGTTTCTTGCGCTTTCAAAGAAGGCGTTGCCGCGAAAGTGAGAACCAAAGCGATTGAAAGACATAGCTTGCGTGACAGAATTGGCAAACTCATTATTCCTCCGATGGATTGACCTTTTAAGTTCCCCGACGGCCTGCGTGCCAGACATGCCGCTGGAATGGAGTCTACAATCCGAGAGCAAATGGCTCCATACGACGAAAAGCTGAGCTTGCAATAAAACAACGTGTACGTTCGGCGATAGTAGAGCTACAATCTGCGACCATTATGAGCAGCCGTACCTCAAAAGCGCGTCGTGAGTTTTTGAAGTTCGTTGCCGCCAGCCCTTACGTTGCCGCACTCGGCGGAGTGGTTGCTTTCCTACGGGAAGGCGTCCTCGCCCAGAACGCGGCGCAAACTTCTGATGTGATTGCCAGTCCCGCCGAAGCAATCAATGTGTTCGATTTTGAGGAAGCCGCGCACCGCAAAGTTCAGCCCGGGCATTGGGCTTACATGGCGAGTGGCGTGGACGATGACGGAACGCTTCGCGCAAACCGCGAAGGATACAAGCACGTCGAATTGCGCCCGCGCCGCTTGCGCGATGCCACCAAAGTGGATATGCACGTCGAGTTGTTCGGCACGCGTTACGACAGCCCGATATTCTGCTGCCCGACGGGAGGCGAGAAGTCATTTTATTTGGATGGTGAATTGTCCGTTGCGCGCGCGGCTAAAGCGCGGGGAACGCTGCAATTTCTCTCGACTGCGACTTCGACTCCCGTGGAGGACGTGAACAAGGCGCTTGGCCGCCCCGTGTGGTATCAGCTCTACGCGCCGACGAGTTGGGACGTGTGCGAGAAAATACTTCGGCGCGTCGAGGCTTCCGGTTGTTCGGTGATCGCGCTCACCGTGGACAACACGACCGGCCGTCACAGCGAAACATACCTTCGCACCCGGCCAAAGGACCTGCATCAGTGCGCCGGTTGCCACGACGTGAAAGGCTCCGATGTCGTCGTAAGGCAGCGTCCGATGTACGACGGGATCGACATGACGGGCGTTCAAACACAGAATCCCGCCATGGACTGGGCTTTTGCCGATCGAATCCGCAAATCATGGAAGGGGAAGTTCCTGATCAAGGGCATGGACACAGGAGAAGATGCGCGGCTCTGCGTGGAGCATGGCATCGACGGGATACTCGTCTCCAATCACGGCGGACGCTCGACGGAAACTTTGCGCGCGACGATCGAAGCGCTTCCCGAGGTGGTGGACGCGGTGAATGGCCGGATTCCTATCTTTGTCGATGGCGGTGTTCGGCGCGGCGCGGATGCTTTCAAGGCGCTCGCGCTCGGAGCCAAAGCCGTGGGAATCGGGCGGCCGATGTTGTGGGGACTCGGAGCGTTTGGCCAACCCGGGGTCGACAAGGTGCTGGAAATTCTTCAGGCCGAACTCAAACTGATTATGGGAAATTGCGGCACCCAAACAGTCGCTGAAATCACGCGCGCCTACATCGAAACGCCCGATTGGCCGCGACACTCAGAAGACGCCCACGGCGCGTGAAAGCTCTTCGGCTTCCTCAATCAACGCGCCCAAGCTGATGGCGATGCCTTCCTCCCAGAAGGCCTTGTTCATCGGGTTGAGACCGAACGGCGCCAGGAATTCGACAACGTTTTTCGTCGAACCCGAACGCAGAAGGTCCAGATACAGAGGTTCGAATGTGGACCCCAGGCGTTCGCGCTGCGCATAGAGGCTTTGCGTGAGAAGTTCGCCGAAGGCGTAGGCATACACGTAAAACGGGCCATGAAAGTGCGAAATGTAAGACCACAGGTGGTCGGAATTCTCATAAGTGAAGATTTCGCCCTCTTCGCCGTAAAGCTCTTGCGCGGTCTCGAGCCAGATCGCATTCAATTTTTCCACCGATAGTTTCGCCGGAGACGTCCATGTCCTGTAGGACTCATCCATGCCGTGCAAGCGGCGTTCGAAATTCGAAAAACCAATCTGGCGAACAACTGTGTTGATCATACTGTCGATTTTGGCCATCACCAGAGCCAGGAGCGAGCGCTCGTCGCCTTGCGCGCGCAGCCGGCTTTTCAGGAAGTTGAACGTGGTCATCTCGCCGAACACGGACGCCGTTTCGCAGTACGCAATCGGAGCGTGATACATCAAGGGTCCCTGCGCCTCGCCCGCAAGAATGCCATGTACGCCATGGCCGAGCTCATGCGACAGAGTCATCACGTCTTTGTTGCTTCCCAGGTAATTCATAAGCGTGAACGACACGGCTTTTCCGCCGGGCAGAACGTGGGATGAATTGAAAGCGCCGTGGCGCTTTTCTTTTGTGGCCGGTGCATCAATGCGGCGATGCGTGAAAAAACCGCGCGCGATTTTTGCCAACGTTGGGCTGAAGCCTTCGTAAGAGGCCGTAACGATTTCGGCCGCTTCATCGAAAGGAATGAAGGTAGTGTCGGCAAAGGGCATGGGAGCATTGCGGTCACTCCAGCGAAGCCGAGGAATGCCAAGATGTTTTGCCTTCAGCTTGTAATACCGGCGCGTCAGCGGGCCGCCGATGGTCGTCACGATCTCGTGCAGCACGTCCACCACGGAATCCGGAATGCGGTTCGCCTTGTTGCGGAAGTCCATTGGATGTTTATAGCCGCGCTCTTTGTCCTCGACGGCTTTCGAGCCGACGACGACGTAGAGCGTCTGAGCGGAATACTTCGCGAATGGGCCGCGCAAGCCGTCATTCACGCATTTCAGAGCCGACGCCCGCTCGGCGGCATCTTTCGATTCCGCGAGCAGGTGGAGAAGTTCCGTCAGGTTCATTTGGGCGCCGCGAAATTCGAATTCAAGGTCCGCTTCAATTTCGTCGAAGAATTCGCTCCATGCGCCCGAGTCGAACGGTGAACGCTTCGTGAGAGCCGACTCGACGGGCTCGGTCAAAAAATGCGGTTTGAATACGCGGACGTGCTCGATCCATGGCCGATGCTTGGATACCAGCGGGTCACTTGCATAGAAGGATCGGAGCGTCTCGTCGCTTAATTCGACGAGTTCCAATTCGAAGAAGGTAAGGTGCTCGCCGCGGATTGCGCTGAGTTTGCGCTGAAAATCGGCGTGCTTGGCTTTGATCGATTCGTTGGCGAGATCGGTGCTCTCGCGCAAGAAAAGATACGAGCTGATCTTGCCGGCGAGCATCTCGATTTCCCCGTAATCCTTGATCGCGGAACCTAGGGCTTCGGCAAGGCGACCTTTGTAGGCGGCCTCAAAATCTTTCGCTTTCGCCCCAAGGTCACGCAAATCGGAATCGAGCCGCGGGTCCGTGATATCGGCATAAAAGATGTCCAAATCCCAGCGTACTTCGTCCGTGCTTTCGGTTTGGGCCGTCATGGTATGCGGATATGATAAGAATTCGATCGCTCAACGCGCAATAGGTCTTTCCAGCTTGATTTGTGATTGCGAGTTTCTTCGGCGGCTATTGGTTGCTCGATGGTTGCGGCGGATGAGCGGCGAAATACCGGCCCAAGTTCCCGGTGAGTTGTAGCATACCGGCACGCACATTCTTATCCAATGCTTCGACGACGTCGGGAACTTTCTTGCCGGTCACGGGCTCATCGCGCGTGTACGAACCTGTCCACACTGTCGCGCCGGCTCGGGAATCGTATAGTTCCATCTCAATCGAGAAATGTGCCGCCAATTGCGGCTTGTCCACCTCGTCGAGGGCATTGAGATGAGTACGCAGTATGTAGTCGCCGCGAATGTTGCTGCCAATGGCCGAGACGGAGCGATATTGTCCCATTGCGCGCAAAGAAGAAATCAGCAGGTCCTGAACCATGTCGACCGGCGATGCGGCCCAACGCTGGTATTCATAGGTTCCGAGCTGCAACGGGTCGGCTTCATAAACGAGGCGGTCGTCGCGATAAAGATGCGAGGAGGTGACTCTGGCGACCAGAATCGTGGCGGGAAACTGGGCGCCGGGAGAGGCGGGCGGCGCCGGCTCGGGATCGAGTGCATAGTATTTGACCGGACGCGGAGCGCCACATCC
>Ga0182024_10026165_pt1 | contig 10265 bp, 7 predicted proteins | sample P32metaG_FD_120480 | JGI IMG/M metagenome (GOLD analysis project Ga0182024, IMG submission 120480) | Permafrost microbial communities from Stordalen Mire, Sweden - P3-2 metaG (Illumina Assembly) | ecosystem: Environmental > Terrestrial > Soil > Wetlands > Permafrost | place: Sweden: Stordalen...
CCGAGTCATGCAGGGCCGCACGTGCCCGGTTCGATCAATGAAGGCGGCGAGCTCGGCTACTCGCTGGTGCACGCGTTCGGCGCCGCGTTTGACAATCCCGAACTGATCGTCGCCTGCGTGATCGGCGACGGCGAGGCGGAAACCGGGCCGCTCGAAGGCGGATGGAAGGGCGTTAAGTTTCTCAACCCGGCGCGTGACGGAGCGGTCCTGCCGATCCTCCATCTCAACGGCTATAAAATTTCCGGGCCCACCGTATTCGGGCGCGACGATGACGAAGACCTGCGCCACATCCTGGAAGGTCACGGTTACGAAGTTCATTTTGTCGAGGGTGACGATCCGCCAAAGATGCATCGCGAGTTCGCCGCGACGCTCGACAACTGCTACGCGACGATTCGCGCGATCCAGACCGATGCGCGCGCAAACGGGCTCCGGAAGCGGCCGACATGGCCTGCAATCGTATTGCGAACGCTCAAAGGATGGACCGGACCGAAAGTTGTCGACGGGGTACAGATCGAAGGAACGTTCCGCGCGCATCAGGTACCGCTTTCAGGCGTGAAAGAAAATCCCGAGCACTTGAAATTGCTCGAGGCGTGGATGCGCAGTTACCGCCCCGACGAGTTGTTCGATGACCGCGGACGCCTGAAGCCGGAGATCAAGGCTATTGCGCCCGAGGGAACTCGCCGAATGGGCGCGAATCCGCACGCCAACGGCGGACTTCTGACCGTTGCGCTCGACATCCCGTCCTTCACCGACTATGCGGTGCCGACCGAACAACCCGGCAGCGTCAACGTCGAATCGACGCGCCCGTTTGGCAAGATGCTGCGCGATATCTTCACGCGTAACGCCAAGCAGCAGAACTTCCGCCTGTTCTGTCCCGACGAAACCAACTCCAATCGCCTTGGCGACGTGTTCGACGTCGAGAACCGATGCCTGGTGAGCCGCGTCGAGAGCTACGACGATCACGTCGCGCACGACGGCCGCGTGATGGAAGTGCTCAGCGAGCATTGCCATCAGGGCTGGCTCGAAGGCTACACGCTGACCGGGCGCCACGGCGTGTTCGCGTCGTACGAGGCGTTCGCGATGATCGTCGATTCGATGGCGACGCAGCACGCGAAGTGGCTGCAGACTTGCAAGACCGAATTGCCGTGGCGGCATCCGGTGCCGTCGCTGAACTACCTGCTCACTTCGACCTGCTGGCGCAACGATCACAACGGCTTCAGCCATCAGGGTCCCGGCTTTATCGACACGCTGCTGACCAAGCGCGGCATCGTCTCGCGAATCTACCTGCCGCCCGACGCGAACTGCCTGCTGTCGGTCGCCGACCATTGCCTGCGCAGCCGCGACTACATCAACTTGATCGTAATCGACAAGCAGATGCATCCGGTGTGGCTGGATATCGACGCGGCTCGCGAGCATTGCTCGCGCGGTGCCTCGGTCTGGCAATGGGCCGGCAATTGCGGTGACGACGAGCCGGACCTCGTGCTCGCATGCGCCGGCGACGTGATGACCGAAGAGGCGGTCGCGGCGGCGTGGCTGTTCCGCAAGTATCTGCCCCAGATGAAGATTCGCGTCGTGAACGTCGTCGATTTGATGACGCTGTTTCCGCCCGACCGCCATCCGCACGGCATGAGCGACGACTATTTCGATGAACTGTTCACGCGCGACAAGGACGTCATCTTCGCCTTCCACGGATACCCCGGCGAGGTTCACCAGCTCCTGCACGGCCGTCCCAATCCCGATCGCTTCCACGTGCGGGGTTATGTCGAAGAAGGGACCACGACCACGCCCTTTGATATGCTGGTGTTGAACAAGGCGAGCCGCTACCACCTGTGTATCGAGGGACTGCGCCGCGCGCCGCGTCACCAGGATCGCGCCCGCGAGCTGATCAGGATGACTGAAGACGCGCTCGACGCGCATCGCAAGTACATCGTCAAGCACCTTGAAGACATGCCCGCGATTACCAACTGGAAATGGACTCCGGATTGATCTGATGAAAGTAAGCCCGCTCGCCGGAAAACTTGTCGATCAAGCGCAGCTCGTCGATGTGCCGCGCTTGATCACCGCTTACTACAGCCTGACGCCCGACGTTGCGATTCCCGCCCAGCGAGTCTCGTTCGGTACCTCGGGGCATCGCGGTTCCGCGTTCGACACCGCGTTCAACGAGGCGCACATCGTCGCGATCAGCCAGGCGATTTGCCTCTATCGCAAGAATCAGAATATCAGCGGTCCGCTCTACCTCGGGATGGACACGCACGCGCTTTCGGTCCCGGCTTTCGCGAGCGCGCTCGAAGTGCTTGCCGCCAACGGGGTCGAGACGATGGTGGATAGCAATGGCGGTTACACGCCGACGCCGGCCATCTCGCACGCCATCCTGACCTACAATCGCGGCCGTACCAGCGGCCTCGCGGACGGAATCGTGATCACGCCGTCGCACAATCCGCCCTCCGACGGCGGTTTCAAATACAATCCAGCCAACGGCGGTCCCGCGGACACAGCGGTCACCGATTGGATTCAGAACACGGCTAACGACTTTCTCAAGAACAAACTCGCCGGCGTGCAGCGGGTTCCGTACGAGCGCGCGATCACGGCGGCGACCCTTCACAAGCACGATTTCATCGGCGCCTACGTCGGCGACCTCGCCAACGTCGTCGACATGGAGGCGATTCGCGGCGCAGGCGTGCAGGTCGGAATCGATCCGCTCGGCGGCGCCTCGGTGCATTACTGGCCTGCGGTGATCGAGAAGTACGGAATCAAGGCGACCGTGGTCAGCGACCTGGTCGATCCGACGTTTCGCTTCATGACCGCCGACTGGGACGGCAAAATCAGAATGGACTGCTCGTCACCGTATGCGATGGTGCGTCTACTGGGTATGCGCGATCGCTTTGACGTCGCATTTGCCAACGATACTGATGCCGATCGGCACGGAATAGTGACTCGATCGAGCGGCCTGATGAATCCGAATCACTATCTCGCGGTCGCGATCTCGTACCTGTTTCGCAATCGCGCGCGATGGCGCAAAGACGCCGCCGTCGGCAAGACCGTGGTGAGCAGCAGCATGATCGATCGCGTCGCCGCGAGCCTCGACCGCAAGCTGATCGAGACTCCGGTCGGCTTCAAGTGGTTCGTGGACGGCCTGATCGGCGGCTCGGTCGGATTTTGCGGCGAGGAGAGCGCGGGCGCTTCGTTTCTACGTACCGATGGAAACGTGTGGACTACAGACAAGGACGGATTGATCCTCGGCTTGCTGGCCGCGGAGATGACCGCGCGCGAAGGGCGCGATCCCGGCGCGATGTACAACGACCTGACCAGCAAGTTCGGTGAGCCAGTGTACGAACGTATCGACGCGCCTGCGACGCTCGCACAAAAGGCAATTCTGGCCAAGTTGGCACCTGAGCAAATGAATGAACAAGAACTCGCGGGTGAGAAAATTATCAAGACACTGACCGTCGCTCCCGGCAACGGAGCTGCTATCGGCGGGATCAAAGTGATCGCAGAGAGCGGATGGTTCGCCGCGCGGCCGTCGGGCACTGAAGAGGTCTACAAAATATACGCGGAAAGCTTCAAGGGTGAGGATCATCTGCATAGGATTCAAGCTGAAGCGCAGGAACTGATCGCGCGAGTCTTCAAGCAAGCTCAGTCGAACAAAGGCAACTGAGGAATCGGGCTTGCCTGCTCGTCACACCATACTCTGCATCAACGTCGGTTCGTCGTCGTGCAAGTTCGCGCTGTATTCGATCTCCGGCGGCACCGAATCGGTCTTGGCCGAAGGCGCGGCGGATCGAATCGGCTCGAGCGGCGGCAAAATCAAAATTCGCGATGCGACCGGCCACTCGCTTGCGGAATCAGATCGCGAACTCGCGCGCCCGCAGGTTGCTGTCGACGCGCTGTTCGACGAGTTCGAGCGCCTGAAGCTGCCACGCCTCGACGCGGTCGGGCATCGAATCGTTCACGGCGGCGCGAATCACGTTGCTCCCGAGTTCGTCACGCCGGCGCTGCTCACCGATTTAAAACGCCTGATTCCATTCGCACCGCTGCACATGCCCGGCGGTATCGAAGGGATCGAGGCGGTCGCCGCGCGCCATCCGAAACTTCCGCAGGTCGCATGCTTCGACACCGCTTTTCATCGCGGAATGCCCGCGCGAGCCGAGCGCTTTCCGTTGCCCCGCGAACTGTATGACGCCGGTGTGCGGCGCTACGGCTTTCACGGAATCTCTTACGAGTACATCATGCGGGCCTTGGGAGCGGACGTGCCGCGGCGCTTGATAATCGCGCACCTGGGCAACGGCGCGAGCATGGCCGCCGTGCACAACGGCCGCCCGCTCGACACCACCATGGGCTTCACGCCGGCGGGAGGCTTCATGATGGGTACGCGGCCGGGCGATCTCGATCCCGGCGTGATTCTTTATCTGCTCCAGCAGAAGAAGTACGACGCGGCGCGACTGGGTGAACTGGTGAATCAGAAATCCGGATTGCTCGGGGTTTCGGCTCTCAGCTCCGACCTGAAAACCTTGCTCGATGCGCGCGCAACGAACGCGGATGCGGCGCTGGCAATCGAAATGTTCTGCTATCAGATCAAAAAAGCAATTGGCGCATTGTCAGCCGCGCTCGGCGGATTGGACTTGCTCGTCTTCACCGGCGGGATCGGCGAGCATGCGGCCCCGGTACGCGCGGAAGTCTGCGCAGGGTTGGCGCATCTCGGACTCGCGATCGATGCGCGGCGCAACGACGCCGGCGAAGACACGATCAGTGCCGTCGATAGCCGATGCAGCGTGCGCGTCATCCCCACCAACGAAAATCTGATGGTCGCTCTTCACACGGCTCGGCTGGTATCTGTATAGAGATGTTTTTCGGCAGCGCACAGATCGTTGAGTACATCCTGAAGAGGACGCGATGAAGCTCTATTACGCACCGCAAACCAGGGCAATCAGGCCGCTGATCATGCTCGAAGAACTCGCTGTGCCCTACGAGATCGTACTGATCGATTTTAGAGGCGGCGAGCACAAGAGCGTCGACTATCGAAAAATTCATCCGCATGGACAGCTACCCGCGTTGCAGGACGGGACACTTACGATGTTCGAGTCGGCCGCTATTTGTGCGTATCTCGCCGACAAGTTCCCGGACAAGCGGATGGCGCCGGCGCTCGGCACCGTCGAGCGCGGGATGTACTACCAGTGGATGTTCTACTCGATGGCCGCGCTCGAGGGATACGCGCTTGACCGCGAGCGGATGAAGGAGTGTTTCCTGGTGCTTGATCGCGTGCTCGACGGGAACGAATTTATCGTGGGCAACAAGATCACCGCGGCGGACGTGATGATCGCCTCGGGAGTAGTATACCTCAACGCGCGGCACCATCTGCTGAACGACTTCCCCTCGCTGGATACCTACGCCAAGCGCATGCTCGCTAGGCCGTCATTCCAGCGCGCGTTCACACCGCCGAACGAAACCGCACGATGAAGCGATTATCATTGACTTCGCAAAATGTGCGGACGATTCACAATCACGCGGCGCGACGGCAATTCACTCGCCGCGGAACTAGGAGTATCGCCGGACTCGTTCGTTGATTACCGTCCGCGCTACAACGTCGCGCCGACGCAGCTGCATTTCATAGTCAGGATTAAGTACGAAACTCGCGAAGTGATTCCCGCCACCTGGGGACTCATCAAGAGCGGCTCGAAAGACGCCAGCATGGCGGCCAAGACAATCAATGCGCGGTCGGAGACCGTCGAGACGCGGGGCGCATTTCGCGACGCGTTCCAGAAGCGCCGATGCGTCGTGCCGGCGGATGGATTCTTCGAATGGACGGGGCCGAAGACTGCGCGACAGCCGACCTGGTTCCATCGCGAGGATAGCGGGCTGATTCTTTTCGCCGGCCTGTACGAGGCGTGGCAGAAAGGGCAGGGCGTCTGGGAAACGACGTTCACGATCCTGACCACGTCGGCCAACGCCGTACTCGAGTCCTATCACGACCGAATGCCGGTGATACTGGCTGATCGCGACGCCGACGACTGGATGGACCCGCGCGCGCCCGATCCTCACGCACTAAAGCGCCTGCTGGTTCCCGCACCCGCCGACTTGCTGCTAGCAACTCCAGTCTCGCCCGACGTCAACAACGTCGACAACGATTCTCCCGATCTACTGCACCCCGCCGGCCAGATGAGTTTGTCACTGCGAAGCTCCTAGGCCACGTCCCAGATCGATACATTTACCGCGCGTGACGTGCACGGTTTAGCACCCGCTACGCCTTCCGAAGCACGCCACTTCTCGGCGATTGTAGGCTTCCAAGCGCCAATAGGCCTCCGTTTGTCGCCGCCATGGTGACGCGCGGATCGTCGGCAGGGTTTGTGCTCTCTCTCATTAGCGTTTGGCCTCTGACTGCCTAGGTTCACCTTCCTAGGACTACTCCGACAGATATTCGAAAATCACCGACCGGGCATAGACCTTGCGTTGATCGAGTTGGACAGATTCGCGATCAGCAAGGCGACGGCACGATGATACTCAAATACCTGGTCAATCGACTCTCAATCACGGCGCTGATGTTGATCGTATGTGTGGGAGGTTCGCGAGCCGCGGCTGAATCAAAGATGCCGCGACCCATGGTGCTATCCACGAATCCTGTTGACGGCGCTGTCAACGTCGACGTCGAAACCAGTGTCACCGTGAACTTCAGTTTGCCGATGAAATGCGGATCGATAAACAAACATACTTTCCGGCTGAAGCCAGTCACCTGGACTCGTATCGCAGCGAGCAGCATCACTTGTAGTGGTAGCAGCGCGACCTTCACACCGAGCAGAGCGCTCGCGGTAAACACAGAGTACAGGATACGGTTCGTCGGAACGATCAAGGCCGCCAACGGAACTACGCTGAAAGAGGGATTCAGTTCGGATTTTACGACCGGTCGGAACTCCAGACCTCCGGCCACCGCGACGCCAACCGCAACTGCCACGGCCACATCCACCACCACCTCGACCCCGACAGCAACCGCCACAGGTACGCCGACCGCGACTGACACGACTACAGCTACTGCGACCGCCACTGGCACTCAAACCGCGACGGCCACCGCAACTCCGACCGAAACGCCAACGCCAACTGGAACATCAAGCGCCACTGATACGGCGACTGCGACTATCACGCCTACATCCACGGCAACTCCAACGCTGACTGCCACTGACACTCAGACCGCGACTGCTACTACAACTCAGACCGACACACCGACGGCCACTGCAACATCAACCGCCACTGATACGGAGACTGCGACTGGTACGGCTACAGCTACTGCAACTACGACTGCCACCGACACTCGGACTCCGACCGCCACCCCAACATCGACCGCCACTGCGACTAATACGGCGACAGCTACGGCGACTCCAACGGCGAGTGCCGCTGATACTCAGACTGCTACGGGCACCGCGACATCAACCGCCACTGATACGGCGACTGGGACGGCTAGTTCAACTCCGACCGCCACGTCGACGGTTACCGCGACATCAACCGGCACCGCAACGGCGACTGCGACCAGTACGCCTACAGCCACGGCAACTCCAACGGTGACTGCCACTGTCACTCAGACCGCGACTGCGACAGCAACTTCGACCCACACGCCGACAGCCACCACAACATCAACCGCCGCTGATACAGCGACTGCGACTGATACGGCCACAGCCACGGCGACTGCCACTGACACTCCGACTGCGACGGCTACTTCAACTCCGACCGACACGTCGACGGTTACCGCGACGTCAACCGTCACCGCAACGGCGACTGCGACCAGTACGCCGACAGCCACCGCAACATCAACCGCCACTGATACACTGACTGCGACTGCTACGGCTACGGCGACTCCAACTGCCACCGACACTCAGACTGCGACCGCCACGGCGACTGCGACTGATACTGCCACTGCTGGCGCCACTTCGACCGCGACGGCTACTGCGACTCCTACGGCGACTGCTACCGCTGTTCCGCCGACAGTCATTTCGACCAGTCCTGCGGCGATAGGATGCGGCGGACAAGGGATGGGAACCAATCAGAAGATCACGGCAACCTTCAGCGAGTCGATGAACTCCGCATCGATCCTCGCCTCCGGAACCTTTAGCGTGAACGGGCCTGGCGCAACTCCCGTATCAGGCACCGTCACCTATGATGCAACCAACAACATCGCAGTGTTCGCGCCGACCGGCGGAACCTTCGCGATCAGCACCACGTTTACCGCGACCCTTATGACCGCGGCCATGAGTTCAGGGCTTTCTCCCCTCGCGAGCAACTACGTGTGGACTTTTACGACCGGCGCTAGCACAAACACAACGGCCCCCCTGGTAACCTCCACAAATCCCGCCGATACCTCAATAGGCGCAGGTACCGACCAGAAGATCACAGTTGCGTTCAGCGAAGCCATGGACTCCACAACCATCACGCCAACGACATTTACATTGACCGGACCGGGCGCAACACCGGTTGCGGGCACGGTGACCTATTCCACGATTGGCACCACTGCGACGTTCACGCCGATCAGCGTGCTCGCAGCCAATACTGCCTACAGCGCGACAATCACGACTGGAGTAACTGATCTCGCGGGCAATGCGCTTGCAAGCAACTTTGGTTGGAGTTTTACAACCGGAGATACCACCGATACCGCAGCTCCGACAGTTAGTTCTACCAATCCGGTCGACGGTGCCGGCAGTGTAGGTATCGACGCTTCAATCAACGCAACCTTCGACAAGCCGATGGACCCCTCGACTCTCAACCCCGTAACGTTCACGGTGACAGGGCCGGGAGCAACAGTCGTGGCGGGCCAGGTCACCTATGACGTTCCCGACATGATCGTGACCTTTACCCCGACCAGCCCGCTCGCATCCAGCACCACATTCACTGCCGCGCTGACCGGAGCCCTGGATCTGGCGGGCAATCCGCTGGCGACTTTCCTTTGGGCCTTTAACACCGGCACGACACCTACAGGTCGGTCGCCGATAGACTTAGGCGCGGCCACCAACTTCGCGGCCTTCGCACAAGCCACTGTCACCAATGCTGGTGGCACAATAGTCAACGGCGATCTTGGTTTGACGCCGGGTCTGTCGGTGACCGGATTTCCTCCCGGAACCATGAACGGGACAATCCAGCTTGACAACTCTGCTGCGGCTGCTGCGCTGGCCTCCCTGACGACCGCGTACAACGACGCCGCCGGACTGTTGGGGGCGACGACCATCGCCGAAAATCTGGCGGGACAAACTCTCCCTCCGGGACTCTATGTGTCCGCCGCGCATTCGTTCGAGATAGGCTCGGCGGTGAATCCAAATCTCACTCTCGACGCTCAAGGCGACCCAAATGCGGTCTGGGTCTTCCAGATGCCGGCATCCACTCTGACTCTGACCGCTCCCGGCTGCAACATTGTCCTGAAAAACGGCGCGCAGCCTTCCAACATCTTCTGGCAGGTCGGTAGTTCCGCGACTATCGCCGGCGGCTGCGTCGTCGAAGGAAGCATACTGGCAGATACGACAATCACCTTGGCAGCCCTCGCCACGGTGAACGGCCGAGCGCTGGCAGGTGCAATCACCGCAACCGGCGCCGTCACGATGTCCTCAAATATCGCCACCCGTCCCTCCTGCAACTGAGCAGCCAGGCTCGCGCATTTTGTTTGGACGCGCTAAGAGCGAGCCGCGTCACTTCTGGCCGTGCGCGGTGCCGAAATAGTCGCCGCCTTTTGCGTGATGGTCTTCTCCGCCCCACTTGATGTCGTGATCCATTCGCTGCATCGGGGGTATGTGCTTGGAACATTGGACGTAAGCTTCGACTACCTCGACCATTACCCATCGTTCCAGGTGTCCGCCGTCGCTTTCTAGTATGTCCTTGAGGACTGCATCTCCCAGTACCTCTTGCTCGGCTGGGTGGTCTTTGAGGAATTCCAGGAATTCGTTGTTCTCTACTATTTTTGCGCCGCCGTTTATGTGGAGACCTATCTGTTCGCCGAAGTCGATGAACAACAGACCTATATGCGGATTTTCTGATATGTTGCCGAGACTCGCCATCACGCCGTTACCCCGGTATTCGGGATAGGCAACGGTGCGCTCATCGAGGACCTTCACGAAGCCCGCATGGCCGCATCGAAAGGCCGAGTCGGCGTGCCCTTTGGCGTCAGCGGTTCCCACGAACATCATCTCTTGGCGGGCGAGAAACGCCTGCATTGCAGAATTGAGATGGTCGATGACCTGGTGCTTGTAAAACGCCAGCGCGTGAGTCGTCCTTCCGTACTTCTGCTGTAGCCGATGCTCGCC
>Ga0182024_10026166_pt1 | contig 10264 bp, 10 predicted proteins | sample P32metaG_FD_120480 | JGI IMG/M metagenome (GOLD analysis project Ga0182024, IMG submission 120480) | Permafrost microbial communities from Stordalen Mire, Sweden - P3-2 metaG (Illumina Assembly) | ecosystem: Environmental > Terrestrial > Soil > Wetlands > Permafrost | place: Sweden: Stordalen...
CCGTCTTTGGCCTGCCAGACGATATCGACCCTGCCGGTCGTACGGACAGGCGAGCTAGTCCCTTGCAACCTTCGTAAGGGGGACGTCTGCATCCCCCCGAACAGAGGCAGCTGGCCGGGGACGCCGTAGATACCGGCTCCAAAAACGAGCCACGTGGATTCGCGAATGGGGGTCGCGTACGTCACCGCGCCGCCCAGGCCGGCATCGATGGGGCAGCCGAGCTGGCTGAATCCGCTGAGGACGAGCTTCGGCGTAAGGCGAAATTCCGTGTAGTGGTGCACAGGGATGCCTCCCACCGAGTTGCCCGAGTCCTCTTCGAGGGGGGCGCAGTTCGGATAGGCTCCCCCCACGGGAAAGATGCTCCCCTCGAGAGCGAGCTGCATCGGCGCCGAGAGGACGAAGCCGGAAAGAGAACTCACGTCGCTTGGTGAACTTGCCCGGCCACCGAGCGACGTCGATGAGAGCTGCGAGGTCGGAGCGGACACTTGCGCGAGCGCCGGCGTCTCCGTGCCGAGCGCACCGACGAGTACCCCGAATGCCACGAGCCGTACGTCGCTTCGCCGCATGTTTCGCGATTCGAGACTAGCACCGGCCCCCGTCGCCGCAACGCGCGGTCTACGATTGCGGCGTCTCGGTTTCACGCCCGAGACGAATGAAGCACGTGACCGTCGCGCACCACGAGCCGCGTGCGAGACGTCCCCCAGGGCTGAACGATGGCCGCTTCGTGGGGAAGGTTCCAGACGACGAAGTCCGCGCACGCGCCCGTGACGAGAGCGCCACGCACTTCTCGCGCGTCTTTGCCGAAACGGCGAAGAGACGCCGCCGCGTGGCGCGTCGCGCCGAGGACGGCCTCGACGGGCGACAAGCCGTATGCGCGGACGGCCATCGCGAGCGCGAGCGGCAGACTCTCCGTGGGCGCCGTGCCGGGGTTCGCGTCGCTGGCCACGACGAGCGGAACGCCGGCCGCGCGCAACTTTGCGACGGGCGGAGGGGCTTGTCCGAGGGTATAAGAAGCGATCGGCAAGAGGACCGCGGACGTTCCGGCGAGGGCGAGCGCTGCGATGCCCTCTTCGGATATGTGCTCCAGGTGATCGGCGGACGACGCGCCAAGCTCTCTGCACAACTCTGCGCCGCCGACGTCGACGAACTGTCCCACGTGGAGGCGGACTTCGAGGCCAGCCGTTCGCGCGGCCCGTCCGACGACGCGTGCGTCTGCCAAATCGAACGCACGCGCGTCGACATACGCGTCGACGAATTCGGCAAGCCGCGCCTCGGCGAAGCGTGGCACGAGGTCGCGCGCGACGCGCTCGACGTACGCGCGCTTGTCATGACTCGCCGCGGGCGGGAGCGCATGAAGGGCGAGAAAGGTAGGCACGACGGCCGGGAGCGAAGCATCTTTCGCGACGTCGGCGATGGCCAGCAGCTGCTTCTCTTCGTGCACGGGCTCGAGCCCGTATCCGCTCTTGACCTCGACGCAGGTAACGCCGAGCGCCGCCATCCGGCGGAGGCGCTCCACAAGCTCGAACCTCAGCTCGGCGAGACTCGCGGCGGCGACGGAGCGGTACGTCGAGACGACGCCCCCTCCCGCGTCCGCGATCGCTTCGTAGTGCGCGCCTGCCAAGCGCGCCGCGTATTCGGCATGCCTCGACCCTACCCAGCACGAATGCGTGTGAGCATCCACGAGCCCCGGCGTAAGAACGGACCGAGGATGGTCCGTGAGATTCAAGTCGTTAGGGAGCAAGCTCCGCGGGCCGATCCACGAGATGCAGCCGGCCTCGACGACGATCGCACCGTCCTCGATCACGCCGAGCGGGTCCTCGCGCGTCGCCCGCGCGGGGTCGCATGTTACGACGCGCGCCGCAGCGTGCGCCTCTCTCATGAGAGAAGCGGTACGACGGACGCGAGCTCCTTCGCGAGAGCCAGTGCGGCGGGAGCCTGGAGCAGCGCAAGAACGGAGTCGTGCGAGACCGGCTCGGGGCGGACCGCGCGGCGCAAGCGGAGTCCACGCTGCAGCGCCTCGATGCAGCGAGCACGGAACCGCGGATCCTTCTCCGCCCTTTTGACGAGGGCCTCGTGGGCGCGACGCTGAAGCTCTTCGTCTGAGCAAATGAGAAGGGCGTCGCACCCTGCCCACACGGCCTCGACCGCGGCGTCTTCGATCGAATAGCGGGCAGCGATCGCCTTCATCTCGAGGTCGTCGGAGATCAGCGCCCCTTCGAAGCCGATCTCCGCGCGGAGGAGCGACGCACAAATCGCGCGCGACATCGTCGCGGGCACGCCTTTGTCCATCGACTCGTAGACGACGTGTGCAGTCATGAATGCGGCGATTCCGGCCCCCGCCGCGGCGCGAAAAGGGAGGAGCTCGACCTGCTCGAGGCGCGCGCGCTCGTGCTGGACGACGGGCAAATCGTGGTGTGAGTCTTTCGTCGTATCGCCGTGCCCGGGGAAGTGCTTGCCGCAGGCGAGCAGTCCCCCGTCCTGGAGGCCCCTCACGTACGCGACCCCGCAACGCATGACGACACGTGGGTCCGCGCCGAAGGATCGGTCGCCGATGACAGGGTTCTCTTCGCACGTGTTCACGTCGAGGACGGGCGCAAAGTTCATCGTGAAGCCGAGGGCCCGCAGCTGAACCGCAAGCGTTCGCGCGGCGCGCTGTACGAGGTCGATGCGTCCTGCATCGGCGAGCGCCCGCATCGACGGGATCTTGAGGAGCGGAGCCGACAGCCGCGCGACGCGGCCCCCTTCCTGATCCACCCCGAGGAGCGGAGGCAAGTCGGGGGCACATGCGTCTCGAAGGGCCGCGTTGAGACGTGCGACCTGGGACAGGTCATCCGCGTCGAGGTTTCGCTTGAAGAGGATGGCGCCGCCGCGCTCTTTGCGCGCGAGCGCGGTCGCGAAGGACGGCGGCAGTTCCGTGCCGTAGAATCCCCCGATGAGGAGCTGGCCGCAGACGACTGACAACGGAAGCTCGAGCTGCATGAGCCTCGAGGTCTACCATAGGCTCGGACCTTGACCCCGCGCGGATATCTTGCCTGCGCGCTCTTCGGCGTAGTTCTCGGCACTTCTTGCGAGCAGGCTCGGGCGCAGGCGATCGCACCCTCCAACGCGCCGCCGCAGGTCGCGACGGCGGGAGTGTGCGACGCCGCTTCGCTCGTGGGAAAGCAGCAGCTCACGATCCACGAGGCACGGTGCGCGATGCTGGTGCTCATCAATCGCGACCGGGCCGAGCAGAGGCTCCCCCCGGTAGAGCTCGATGAGGGGGCGCCGACACTGGCGGGCCAAGCGCATGCGGCGGATATGGCCGCACACGGCTACTTGGGGCATTGGGGAACCGATGGCTCGGTTCCCGAGCAGCGACTGAGTGAGGCCGGCGGGGCAGACATGGTGCTCGAGAACGCGCTCTGTTTCACCGACGAGGGGCGGCGCGCGCTCGCCCCCGCGCCGCTGATCAGTCGCGACCAGATCGAGAAGGCGGAGGCGATGTTTTTCCACGAGATTCCGCCGAACGACGGGCACCGCAAGAACATACTCAAGCCCTTCCATAAGCGTGTGGGCATAGGGATCGCTCAACCCGTTCCGACGACCACGGAGATCCCCGTACCGTGCTTTGCGCAGGAGTTCATCGACCCTTACGGCCGCTACGCGCCTGTCCCGAGCACTGTGCATCCTGGGCAGACTCTTCACGTGGCAGGAAGCGCGCTCTCTCCAGCGACGGTTGCCGGCGTCGGTTTGGCGCGAATCCCGTTGCCCGTTCCCATTGCGGTCGCGGAGGTGAACCGGCGAAGAAGCTACCCGGTCCCGGCGCCGTACCAGATGTATTGGCCGCAGGGCTATGTGACGCCGATCCCGCTACGCGTGAACGGCTCCGACTTCGCCATCGACGTCCCCGTCTCGGACGGCGGGAAGAAGGGGCTGTACGAGCTCTCGATCTGGGCAAAGCTGCCTAGCGCGAGCGAGTTCGTCATCATCGGGCTGCGGACGATCCGGGTCGAGTGAGCCGAAATTCGCTCGCTCGTATGCCCTTTACGGAGCAGCGGACACGGAGGACGGCATCTGCGCGGCGGTAGCTTCCTCCCAGGACGTGGCGCATTCCCGCCTGAAAGCCGAAGCCGGCCCTGCGCAGGTCGCCGCGTCGTGAATCGGTCCAAGAAGGAGGTATTCCCCGCGCGGAACGAAGGGGAGGTCCTTCCGCCACTGAGCCTCAATCGTCTGGATGACCTCCTCCGCACGGTCGCGGACCTGACCAGCTTGAAGAATCTCGAGTTTTGCGGAGATCTCGGCGCGAATGGATTCGTTCTCGGTCAGCGCGTACGCTCGCGACAGTGCGCGAATCGCAGCGTCTCGCTCGCCGAAGCGTCTGCCCAGCATCGTCGTCGCCGCCAGCGTCAGATCGACGTCGGCCCCGAGCTCAACGGCGTGCGTGAGCACGCGGGCGCCCTCTTCTCGCCATTGGTTTCGTTCGGCGTCGGAGGAAAGAAAGCTCGGCGCCAAGAAGGCAATGAATTGCCCGTAGTGCTTCCACACTTCGGGATCGTACGGAAGCTCGGCAACCCCCCGCTCGAGATAGACGCGCGCCGCACGAGCGTCCGCCTCTGTGCCGTGGATAGGCCGATAGACGAGCATCGTGTCGACGTAATCGTAGAGAAGCTTGTATTTCGGATCGAGGGTCAGAAGAGAATCGACATAGCGATTCAGATCGGGAAAGGACCTGCGTTCCGCCCAATGGATTCCGTATTCGACGAGAAGTTTGGCCCAGAGAAGGTCTGTAGCGGCAGCGACGTATCCAAGAGTGGCGGCCCGCAGGATGGTCGGGGGAGGGGCCAAGTAGACGTCCTCTCGCAACTTGATCGCCGTCATGGTCGCCGCGAGTCGCGGCTGCAGCCGTGCGACTCCGAGAGTCGTGGCGAGCAGCAGAAGAGCTACCCCCAGTGGACGAGAGCGCGGGTTCTGTGCGGGTAACGCGGTCATTCGAGCTCGTCCTCGACGTAGAGACCCGGCTCGAGAGTAGCTCCGCCAGGATCCCCCTCGACGTCGTGGCCTCGAATCTCGAAGGTGCTCGTGGCGCCGTTGCCGTTTAGGTCGCCGTGGGCGTGGGCGACGAAGGCGCTGCGGGACGCGGAAAGATTGCTATCGAACGCGAAAGAAAAGGCGTGCGGTTGTCCCTCTGCGAAGGCCTTTCCGCTCGCGCGTGGAGGAGGAAAGCCGAGCGCGAGCCACGTGGGCCCCTGCCAGGTTCCCGGGGGATCCGCCGCCAAAGTTCCGCGCGGCGGATGCTGAGGCGTAGAAGGCACCGACGGAGGAAATGCCTCGCCGACCGGCCGCGAGGCCGCATAAGCCACTGCCGATTCGCCCAGTGCGGCAAGCCCTTCGGTCGGCTCTGCGAACCGAGAGCTGCGCAAATCGCGAACGAAGGTGAGGGTGCCTACCGCGAGAACAGAACCGAGAATCGCAAAGCCGAGAGCTGCTTCGACCGCTACGATCCCCCGCTGGCGGGTGTTTCGGTCGCTAACGTAGAGGCGGGGCGCGGAGCACATCAGTCTTCCGGTTTGATTCGTTCGAGGTTAGGAGAGACTTGCGCGGTCAGTTTGTCGTCGACGCGGACGCCGACGCGGTACGTCGAATTCACGCCGTCGCCGTTGAGATCGCCGCGGGCCGTCGCCGTCGCCCCGGCTTGCTGTCCGGAGCCCGACGAGTCGAAAGAATAGGCGTAGAATTGCGGCTGTGGGATCGAGAAGTGCAGCTCTCGCCAAGGGGAAGGGGTCCAGTCCGCGAGGGTACTTTGGTATCTCTTGCCGCGCACGTCGGCCAGGTTGGGCGGGACGCTCGAGCGCGATGGCGAGGGGAAATGCCGCATCGCGCGAGCCGCCGCTTCCGGTGTGCCCGCGGGTTGCGTTGCGTCTGACTCGTTGTAGTAAGCCGCGGCAGCCTGGGAAATAGCCGCGAGGGAGCCGATCGCTTCGGCGGTCTTTGCATGGCGGACGTACCGACCGAGGCCATACATCGCGAGACACGCGAGCACCGCTGCGAGAGTGATGAAGTTCATCAGCTCAATCCAAGTGAATCCGCGGGCTCGGCGCGGGCCGGAAGGGCGGACACACACGCGTTGGACCATAGCGCGAACGCGGGAGCGGCGTCATTTTGAAGGCGACCGCCCGGGATGTGCGTCTACTCCTCGGGCAAGGTCTCGGTCAGGGTGGGGGCAGTAATGACCTGGCTGTTCGCGTCCACGACGCCGAAGAGCTGGAAGCTCGAGTAAATGCCATCCCCGTTTAGATCGCCGTTCGCCGTTGCGGTGAACTGGGCGCCCGGCGTGGTCGCAGTGGCGTCTGAGCTGTAGCTGTACATGTAGTACTGCGGTTCCTGTATAGCGAACTTCAAGCAAGAAAACCCGCCATTGGTCGCCTGCTGCGCGGCCCAGTCGACCCCAGGGGCCTGGCTCGACTGGTACTTCGTCCCTTTGACGAGCGTGCTCGACGAAGGAACCGTTGGGACTGCCGTAGTACAGAGCGCGCGCCTGAGCGGCGTCGCAGCGCCTTGCGTGAGGATGATCGCCGCCATCGTGTCGCGCTGGAATGCCGTGGTCGCGTCCTTGCCGATCTGACCGACCGAATTACGCGCTTCCGTCGTCTTCGCGTTGGCGATGTACTTCCTGACGCCATAGACCGCGAGCATGGCCAGAATGCCGACGATCGCGACGACGATCATGAGTTCGATCAGCGTAAATCCGTCTTTTGAGCACCGATCCCTCCGTGCCAGAATCGCTTCCCTTGTCATGGGTGCATACTCCTTGTCATAGATGCGTCCTTCTCTCGACCGCTGGCACACAAAGATGAGCGCACAAACGCTACAACGCCAGGCCACTGAGGGGCCTGGCGTCGGATGAAATACAAGAAAAGAGGCGGTTACTCTTCGGGCAACGTCTCGACCAGGTTGGGCGAGGTGACGAGCTGATGGCTCGAGTCGACCGTGCCGAAGAGCTGGAAGCTCGAGTAAATGGTGTCGCCGTTTAGGTCGCCATTTGCCATCGCCGTGAACTTGGTCCCTTGCGAGGTCGCAGTGCTGTCCGAGATGTAGCTGTACATGTAGTACTGGGGCGCTTGCATGACGAACTTCAGGCAGCAGAACCCCGTCGGGGGGTTGGCCGCGCATCCGGCGCTCCAATCCACTGCTGACCCTTGTTGTGATTGATACTTTTGGCCGGAGATCGACGCCGCGGCCGCAGGAACCGTCGGGTTTGCGGTCATGCAGAGTGCGCGGTTGACGGCTGACGCACTACCTTCCGAGAGGACGGTTCCTGCCATCGTCTCCTTCTCGAAGGCGGTGCTCGCGTCCTTGCCGATTTGACCCAGCGAGTTGCGTGCCTCCGCGGTCTTCGCGTTGGCGATATATTTCCTGACGCCGTAGATGGCGAGAACGGCCAAAATGCCGACGATCGCGACGACGATCATGAGCTCGATGAGAGTGAATCCTCTCCTGGATAGTCGAATCGGGGTACGCATTGCTTTCTCCTTGTGCAAATCGCGGCATTAGCTTCCCGCTCGCGGCCGCCGCGTCGATCGGGCTCCTCGCTCATGCGCGAGAAGGAGTCTGCGAGTCTTACGTCGGGTTCGACGTCACTCGCCTTCCTTGTCGATGAAAAGGTCGTTTGTGAACGAAGAACCGATGACGGTGCATTGGACGCCATTGTTGTTGGTGTCTCCAATGGCACTAATGAAATACCAGTCGGTCGGAGCCGCAGTCGGGAGCGTAACGACTGCACCGTTGATGGTCGGTACTGCCGGGAAGCCCAGATTGCCCGCGACCCCACCGATGGTCGCGTAGCCGTACATCAGAGCGCTATCGACGTGGATGGGCAGGGCCGCCCAACAGCCCAGCGACGGAGCCGGCGGATTGCACGGCTGGCCCGTGATGACGGGCCCGCCCCAAGACGTCTTGATGTTGTTGGGTGCCGCATTCGGATAGAGCCCGCCCGTGAGCGTGGGGGACGTAGAAACGTAGGTCTGAGTTTCCGCGTGATAAGCTTCTTGTGCCGTGCGGATCGACTGAATCATCTGCGTCGCCTCGGTCGTATGTGCCGAGCCCACGAGCTTCGAGTAGCCGACAACCGCAAGCATCGCGAGGATCGAGACGATAGCGACGACGATCATCAGCTCGACGAGCGTAAAAGCTCGCCGCGCGTGACGTCGTCTCGACATAAACGGCTACTCTGCAGCAGACGTGCCACGGTGGTTTCTGTTGTTCGTGGAGGCGGCGGAATCCCTATTCTCGTGCGCAATCGCGCGAATCATTTCGTAAAAGGGATGAACGCCTCTTTCCCTGGATCCCACGCAAACGAGGGCGAAGGGCTCCCGCAGGGACGAAAATTGTCACTGAACTCGCCCCGCGTGCCGAAAAGTGTCGACGGGTTAGACGCCCTTGGACGCGGGATCCGGGTCAGTTAAAGGCGGGCTCGAGTCCGGATCGCCGTCGGCGTCGACCTCCATCGCGTGCTTCTGAAGTCGATAGCGGAGGCTTCTAACCGAGACTCCCAGCACTTTGGCGGCGTTGGCACGCATTCCTCCTGTTCGCTCGAGCGCTTGGACGATGAGCCTCCGCTCCAACTCCCCAAGGACATCGTCGAGATTGCATCCGTCGTCCGGCAAGTCGACGAGCCTCGGTGTCGCTTGAGCGCTCGCACCGCTTATTTCCTGCGGAAGGTCTCCGAGCCCGATAAGCGGGCTGGATGCCAAGGCGACCGCCCGCTCGATGATGTTCTCCAGCTCGCGGACGTTGCCCGGGAAGGCATAGGTATCGAGCGCGCGGAGAGCGTCGGGTGCCAAGGCTCGCACGTCTTTGTCGTGCTCCGCCGCGCCGCGTGCGAGAAAGAACTGCGCGAGATCCGGGATGTCCTCGCGCCGCGACCGCAGAGGGGGTACCTCGACGCGAATCACATTGAGGCGATAGTAGAGGTCTTGCCGGAACTTGCCGGCTTTGACGTCCTCTTCTACGGCACGGTTCGTTGCGGCCAGAACGCGCACGTCGACGCTGACCTCTGCGGTCGCCCCGACGCTGCGCACCTTGCGTTCTTGCAGCACTCTGAGCAGCTTGACCTGCAGACTCGTTGCGAGTTCGCCGACCTCGTCGAGGAGGACCGTTCCACCGTTTGCCTCTCGAAAGAGCCCCAAGTGTCGCGCGACGGCCCCCGTGAAGGCGCCCTTGTCGTGGCCGAACAATTCGCTCTCGATGAGCGCCTCCGGAAGAGCCCCGCAGTTGACGACAAGGAAAGGCTTGCTCGCTCGATCGGAGAGGTCGTGGATGGCGCGCGCGATGCGCTCTTTTCCGGTTCCGCTTTCCCCCGTGATGAGCACGGTGCTCTTTGTCTTTGCAATGCGCCGCACGAGGTCGACGATCCGCCTCATCGGCTCCGAGCGGCCTAGAAGATCACGCGGTTCGTTATGAGAGAGCTGCGCGCGCAGCCTCCGGTTCTCTGCCACGATCGCGCGCTTTTCGAGGGCCTTCTGAACGAGCGCGCGAAGCTCGCTCGTTGCGAACGGCTTCGTGACAAAGTCGTAAGCTCCGCGTCGCATCGCGTCGACGGCCGTCTCGAGCGTGGAGTGTGCGGTCATCACGATGACCTCGGTCTCCGGACTTCGTTCTTTCGCGAGGGTAAGCAGATCCAGACCCGACCCGTCGGGCATGACGAGATCGGTAAGCACCACGCTGTATGGCTCCGGAGAGTTTCGTACCGCATCGCGGCCGGTGTTCAGCCCGGGGGCGAGCGTTACGTCGAGCCCTTCGCGCCGCAGAAGAATCGAGAGCATTTCGCGCAGACCGGGCTCGTCGTCGACGACGAGGACGCGGCGCTTTGCGATCGGATCGGACACAGGCGGGGACTCGCGCCTCAATTCCTCCCGATAGCCGCTTTGGTCTCGCCAGCGGCGACGGATACGGAGAGTTGCTTTTTGAAGCCCTGATCGGGGTTGATGAAAACCAACGAATGCGAACCCGCGGGGACTGGATACTTGAGCTTCGGCGTACTGCCGATCGGCTTGCCGTCGAGGATGACCGACGAAGCCGGGATCGAGTTAATGTTGAGGAAAGCCTGTCCCGCCGCGGCACCGGAGGCTGGAGCATCGTTGGATGCCGGCGTGGCCGCTGCGGGCGCCGGTGTTGCTGCAGCCGCGTGAACGGGCGGGGTGTAGGCGGGGGCCGCGACATTGCCGAAAGCTATCGTGGCTGTCTTCGGATCCAGCGCGACCGTGAAGGCTTTCTCGGCCTGGCCGTC
>Ga0182024_10026167_pt1 | contig 10264 bp, 5 predicted proteins | sample P32metaG_FD_120480 | JGI IMG/M metagenome (GOLD analysis project Ga0182024, IMG submission 120480) | Permafrost microbial communities from Stordalen Mire, Sweden - P3-2 metaG (Illumina Assembly) | ecosystem: Environmental > Terrestrial > Soil > Wetlands > Permafrost | place: Sweden: Stordalen...
AGCGCTCCCGTCGTCGGCGATTGCGGAATCGCGGCTACGACGTCGATGCGGGAGCCCGGCGCGATCAGAACCTCGCCCAGCGTGTACTTCGAGTCGAGCCCGCCGGCGGACACGCCGCCGTCCTGCATCGCGTTGTCGAGCAGCCCGCCCTCGTCGCCGACCTCGATCAGCGGAATCAGTCCGCCGGCCACGGGGCTGAGGTGCAGCCGCATGTAGCGGATCGTGGAGGTGTTGACGATCTGCAGACGAAGCCCCTGGCCGGGCTGCACGTTGAGTGTCGAGGCGCCCGTCGCCGGGACGCACGTGCTCGCGGGACTGTCGGTGACGTTGGTGCACGGGCCGACGTTCTTGCCGTTCGTCAGCACGGTCTGCCCCTCGTTCTCCCTCCCGGCGGCGTTCTGCTGGATCGCGGGGATGTCGCCGGCGTTGTAGGACGCCGCCTGGAGGTTGCCGTTCTCGTCGATCGCGGTCGGCGTCTCGCACAGCGACTTCGGCGTCGATCCGGCTTGAACGGGCAACGCTCCGCCGCCGACCCACGGCTGCGATGGGTTGTAGGTCGCCGTGTCGTTGGTCCCGGCGGTCTTGCAAACCGTCGTGTCGGAGAGCACGATCTGGTTCGTCTGGGCCGCGGAGGGCAGGACGCCAGCCGCCTGAAGCGGCGCGTCGTTGGGATCGGTCACGACGATCATCCCGTAGAGGCCCTTGAAGACTTCGTCGGTCGACGGGGCGTTGTGCGGGTGGTACCAGAAGATGCCGGGCCGATCGACCGTGAACTTGTAGAGGAACGTTCCACCCGGCGGGACCGCATCCTGGGTGAACGGCGTGCCGTCCATCTCATTGGACACGTCGATGCCGTGCCAGTGGATCCCGCTCGACACGGTTAGGTGATTGACGTAGTGGACGATCACGGTCTGGCCCACCGTCAGGTGGAACGTCGGGCCCGGGATCGACCCGTTGAACGTGTCGGCGTTGGCCGTCACGCCATTGCCGACGTCGACGGTCGCCGGCTCCGCCGTGAGCGTCGTCTCGACGACGTTCGGGTCCGGGTTCGTGTCGACGACGTTCGGGGTGGAGTACGGATCCCCGCCGGATGTCGCGCGCCCGACGGAGTGCGTCCCGACGAGCACGAACAGCGCCGCCAGAACGAGCGCGACCGCGAGCGACCACGGCCGCAGCAGCCGGCGATATCGCTCAGCCGATTCCAATTGGCCCGTCACGGACCGTGGTCTGTCGATCCCAACATAACCCCAACGCTAGTCATATCACGGTGGCGGCCGGAGCGCCAGGGCCAACGCGCCACTCGGCGCGTCGCGCTGGGGTCCGAAGCACGCGGGCCACTTAGCAGGACGCTAACGAGCGAGTGGTCGGTGGCGGCTGTGCCAGCGGCCGCGGCTGATCCGCCGGATCAACGGATGAAATGCCGTCTTGTCGCTAGCGGTGGCGCTGTGGCTGGACGCCGCCGACGGGCTCGAGGACGCGGCGGCGACAGGGGTCGAGCCGGTGGATGCGTTGGAACCACTGCTCGAGCCGCTGGTGCTGTTGCTCTGGCCGCCGGATGTCTCGCTCGAGCCCGCCGTCGAGCCCGCCGTCTGGCTGGAGCTCCCGGTCGTCCCGGCAGAGCCCTCAGTCCCGGACGTCGACGAGGTCCCGGACGCCGAGCCGGCTCCGGTTGAGCCAGTGTTCGATGCGCCGGTCGACTGACCGGACGCCGATGAGCCTGTCGCGCTGCTCGGGCCGGTCTGGCTCTGTGGCGGAGCGGGGCCGAGCCCGAGCAGGCCGAGCAACCCGTTGAGGGAGCCTTGCACGCCCGCAGGCCCGGTCGTCTGTGTGCCCGCGCCGGGCTGTGAGCCGGCCCCGATCGCGGTGGTCGCCGTGCCGGTCGTGTTGCCGGCAGCTCCGGCAGGCCCGGCTGCGGGCGCGTGAGCCGTGGAGCCAGGACCGGCAGCGGCGGAACCGGCGGGCCCCGCTCCGGCGCCTGCACCCGCCCCCGCGCCCGCCGGCGAGTACGGCGCGTGTGCCTCGGAGGCGGCTGCACCGCTGCCCGCCGACGCACCGTGCGCGCCCGCAGACTGCGCCTGGTGAGCCGCCGGCCAGCTCGAGCTGAGCTGGTGGTTGATCGCCGCCGCACCACCGGCGGTCGCAACCGCGACTGCGACGGCCGCCGCGACCTTCGTTCCGATCGCGAGCGCGACGCTGCCCGAGGCCGCGCCGCCTCCGGCGCTCGTGGCGCCTGCGGTTGCCGACGCCGCTCCGGCGCCGCCGGCCCCCGCCCCCCCGGAGCCGAGCCCGAGCAGCTTGGCCAGCGCGCCGCCCCCGGGGGCCGGGAGCAACGCAAGTGCGTGGCGCACGCTGCGCAGCTCGCCGCGGAACTCGCGGCAGCCGTCGCAGTCGCGCATGTGCCGGCGCGCCCGACCGGAGCCCCGCACGCCGCGTCCGTGCGCGATCGCCAGCTCGGCGCGGATGTCGTGACAGGCCGCGTCGCGGGCCTCCGCCGCCTCGACGAGGCCGATCCGGGCGCGCACCAGCAACGACTTGATCGCCGGCACGCTGACATCCAGCGCACCCGCGAGGTCGGCGTAGGAGAGGCCGTCCAGCTCGCGCATCAGCAGCGCCGAGCGCTGCTGATCGGGCAGCCGCCGCACGTCGACGATCAGCCGCCGCAGATCCTCGCGGCGCTCGGTCTGGGCGAGCGCGTCATCGCCGAACGCAAGGCTGCTCTCGAGCTGGTCCGTCGGCGCAGGCGAGGGCCGCCGAAGCTGGTCGATGCAGCGGTTGTGCGCGACCCGGTAGAGCCAGGCCCGCAATGAGATCGGCTTGCGACTCGCGCGCAGGGCGCGGTGCGCGCGCATGAACACGTCCTGCACGGCGTCCTCGGCGTCGGGTTGGGAGCCGGACAGCATCTGGCGGGCATACGCGAGCAGGCGCGTGCTGTAGCGGTCGTGGATCGCGTCGAAGGCGCGCTCGTGGCCTTGCCGGAAGAGCGCGACCAGCTGCTCGTCGGAACGCAATCGCAGCAGCCGCGCGGAGCGCGAGACCCGCGTCAGGCCAGCCGCTGCGTGAAGGGCTGAGGCTTCCACCAGGCTTCCCCGCCACTGTAACCGGTCGGGCGGCCATAGGTTGCGGAAAACCGTGCGCGTGGGGATCGAAGACGCGGTGGCGTCGCCAGCCCGCCGGCGCGATCGGGATAGCGAGCCGCGCTTGCGATAGCGTCGCGCGCCGTGGCGCCGAAGAAGCCAACGATGGCCCCGATCTCGGCGTTCCCCCCGATCGCCGGCTACGCGTTCCTGTCGGACTGCCATACGGGCGCGCTAGTCGCGCACGACGGCACCGTCGAGTGGCTGTGTGTGCCGCGCTTCGATGGTCCGTCCGTGTTCGGTGCCCTGCTCGACCGCGGCGCAGGGAGCTTCCGCCTGGGTCCCTACGGGACGCAGGTTCCGGGCGGCCGCCGCTACGAACCCGGAACGAACATCCTCGAAACGACGTGGATGACGCCGCAAGGCTGGATCGTCGTGCGCGACGCGCTCGTCTTCGGCCCATGGCACGGCGAGCCCGAGTCTCCCGATGAGAAGACACGGCCGCCGACCGACCACGAGGCACGTGGCGTGCTGATCCGCCACGTCGAGTGCACGCAGGGGGAAGTCCAGGTCGAGCTGATCTGCGAGCCGATGTTCGACTACGGCGCGGCCGAGGCGACGTGGTCGGAGGCCGAAGGCGTCGCGGGCGCGCTCGACGCGAGCGGCGGCTCATCCACGCCGATTCGGCTGCGCTCCGACCTGCGGCTGGGGATCGAGGGCAACCGCGTGCGTGCTCGCCACACGCTGAAGGAGGGCGAGAACTGCTTCGCGGCGCTGAGCTTCTACGAGGGGCTCGAGTCGCCGGCGAGCGCCGACGACGCGGCGACACAGCTCAACGATACCGCCCACTACTGGCGCGAGTGGCTCGCCTCCGGCCACTTTCCCGACCATCCCTGGCGGACCTACCTACAGCGCTCCGCGCTCGTGCTCAAGGGGCTGATCTACGCACCCACCGGCGCCACCGTCGCGGCGCTGACGACGTCACTGCCGGAGACGCCGGGCGGCGAGCGCAACTGGGACTACCGCTACACGTGGATGCGCGACGCCACCTTCACGCTGTGGGCGATGCACTCGCTCGGTCTCGACTGGGAGGCCGATGACTTCCTCGAGTTCGTCGCCGACCTCGAGCGCAACGAGGATGGGTCGCTCCAGATCATGTACGGCATCGGCGGCGAACGCGACTTGGAAGAGCGAACGCTCGAGAACCTGCGCGGCTACGAGGGAGCCGTACCCGTGCGCGTCGGCAACGCCGCCTACACACAGCGCCAGAACGACGTCTACGGGGCCGTGCTCGACTCCGTCTACCTGCACGCGAAGACCAATGGCTACCTGCCGCAACGCCTATGGCCCGTGATCGTCGATCAGGCCGACAGCGCCACGCGCGCCTGGCGCGAGCCCGACCAGGGCATCTGGGAGGCGCGCGGAGCGCCGAAGCACTACGTGTCCTCGAAGCTGATGTGCTGGGTGGCGCTAGATCGCGCCGCGCGGCTCGGCGAGCTGCGCGGCGAGGCCGATCGCGCGGCCGCCTGGCAGAAGGAGGCCGAGGCGATCCGCAAGGACATCCTTGATCACGGCGTATCCGAGCGCGGCGTCTTCCGTCAGCACTACGAGACCGACGCGCTTGACGCCTCGCTGCTGCTGATCCCGCTGGTGCGCTTCCTCGGCGGCGACGACAAGCGCGTGCGCGCGACCGTCAGCGCGATCAGCAGGGAACTGACCGAGCACGGGTTGGTGTTGCGCTACAAGGTCGACGAGACCGACGACGGGCTGTCGGGCAAGGAAGGAACGTTCCTGATCTGCTCCTTCTGGCTCGTCTCGGCGCTCAGCGAGACCGGCCAGATGGACCGGGCGCGGCGCTTGTGCGAGCGGCTGCTGGGATACGCCTCGCCGCTGTACCTATATGCCGAGGAGCTCGAGGCCGACAGCGGCCGTCACCTGGGCAACTTCCCGCAGGCGTTCACGCACCTCGCGCTGATCAACTCGGTGCTGCACGTGATCGGCGACGAGGAGGGCGGCGAGCAGCTCCGGGGGCCGAGCTTGGCGCGGGTTGCAGGCCGCCGAGCGGGGTAGGCCGCGACTGCGTGCGCGCCCCTGCCCTGGATGGAATACCCTGCGCTGCGCCGGTTTGTCCCCCGCGCCTGCATGCGGTCCACGAGGAAAGGGTCAGGTCAAGGTGGCGTACTTCAAGTCCGAGGACGAGGTCTACGAGTTCATCGGCAAGCTCTTCGAGAACCTCGCCGAGGACGACGAGCTGGGGCCGAAGTTCCGCAAGGCGAACACGATCGTGCAGTACCAGTACTCAAACCCCAAGTCGCAGATCACCGTGCGCATGCTCGACGGCGAGGACGGCAAGGTCGACCTCGGTCCGACCGAGATGGAGCCGGAGGTCGTGATGACGATGGAGGCCGACACGGCGCATCGCTTCTGGCTCGGCAAGGTCAACGTGACGGTCGCGCTGGCGCGCGGGCAGATGAAGGCCAAGGGCCCCGTCGCCAAGATCCTCAAGCTGGTGCCGCTCGTCAAGCCGGTCTTTCCCCGGTACCGGGCGCAGCTCGAGGAGGCGGGGCGCACGGACCTGCTCGAAGCGGCCTGACGGCCGGCTAGCCAAGCGAGCGGGAGACCACCAGCGTGGCTACAGAGGAAGAACTGATCGACGCCCGCCAGATGTCGGGCTTCAAGCCCTTCTACCAGTTCCAGTCGCCGACCCGGGTGATCGTCGGCCGCGACCTGATCTCGGGGCTCGGCTTCGAGTTCGCCAAGGAGGGCGCCACACGCGTCCTGATCATCACCGACGAGGTGATCCATGGCACGGGGCTGATCGACAAGGCGCGCGCGGGAGTCGAGGACGGTGGGCTCGAGGTGGCTGGCGTCTACGACCAGGTTCCGCAGGACTCCGACTCGCCGGTCGTCAAGGCAGCCGCGGCTGCCGCGCACGAGCACGGCGCCGACTCGATCCTGGCAGTCGGCGGCGGCTCCGTGATGGACACCGCCAAGGCTTCGAACGTGATCTTCCGTTACGGCGGGGAGCCGCGCGACTGGGAGGGCTACTACGGCCTCCCGCGTGCCAACGACGGTCTCGGGCGGCCGGAGGAGCTGGCGCCGCTGGCGTGCGTGCCGACGACGTGCGGAACAGGCTCGGAGGTCAGCTTCGCGGCCGTGATCAAGGACCGCGCGGAGCACATCAAGTTCCAGATCGGCGACTTGCCGCTCTACCCCCGTCTGGCCGTGCTCGATCCGGAGTCGACGCGCACGCTGCCGCCGCAGATCGCCGCCGCGACGGGGATGGACGCGATGACGCACGCGATCGAGGGGATCGTCAGCTCGGAGTGGTCGCCGCACGGCGACGCGTTCGCGCTACAGGCCTTGAGGATCTTGCGCGACAACCTCCAGCGGGCCGTCGAGCACCCCGACGACGACGACGCCCGCGGCAACATGCTGATCGCGGCGAACCTCGCGATCCAGCCGACCCACACCGGCGCGATCGGCATCGCCCACTCGCTGTCGCACCCGTGCGGCGCGCACTACAACGTGCCCCACGGTGTCGCCAACGCGATCAACCTCCCATGGGTGATCGAGTACAACGCCGCCGCCGGCGAGGACATCGCCGCCAAGTACCGCGACATCAACGAGCTGCTCGGGCTCGAGGTCGGCGGCGACGGCGCCGCGGTCGGTCATACGCTGGCCGAGTACGTGCGCTCCACCGTGCGGTCTCTGGGCCTGCCGACGCGACTGTCGGAGGTCGGCGTCCCCGAGGCGGGGATCCCGCAGCTCGTGGAGGGCGCGATCGGGGATGGCTGCACGCTGGTCAACCCGGTCGAGCCGACCGAGGAGGACTTCGCCGAGCTGTATCGCAAGGCTTTGTAGCGCTGCAAGTCTCCTTGCCACGAGTCGTGCGCGGCGTTAGGGTCGCGTTGGGGCACTCGCGAGGGGCTCCTACCGATCGAGAGGAAATCGGGATACGACCGTAATTCCGCGCGCGCAGCCCGGTTTGAGGGTTAGCGTCGACCAGACGATCAGCGTCCAATTGCGAGGAGACGACAGATGACCGGTTTCAGACTCACAGCATTGGGCAGGGCTTCCGTCGTCGCCGCGGTGCTCGCCGCGCTCGCGCCCGGCGTCGCTCAGGCCGGAACCTGGCTGTCGCCACGCAACCTCGACTCGACGAACGGCTCCGGGCTGTCGGTGGGGCTCGATGCGGTCGGCAACGCATTTGCGGCCTGGCAGACGAATCCGGGTGGCACGACCCCGGACATCATCGAGGGGGACTACAGGCCGATCGGCGCTGGCCTGTTCAGCGCTCTGCCGGACATCTCCACGGACAACACGACGCCGATGCACAACAACTTCTCGCCGGTCGTGGTCACGAACGCCTCGGGCAACGGTCTCGTCGTCTGGGTCAACGACCAGAGCGGCGGCGAGCAGCAGATCCAGCTGCGCACGATTGCACCGGGCGGGATCGTCGGACCGGTGCTGACGGTGCCCGCCGTCCTCGTCCCGGCCTCCTACGCCAACCCGACCGCCGCGATCAACGACAACGGCGACGCCGTCGTTGCGTGGGACCATGGGCCGGCGATCGAGGCGATCACGCGACAGGGCCTCAGCGGCGCCTTCGCCAACACTACGACTCCGGACGTGCTTGACGCTACTGCCGCGACTCCGCCGTCGGTTGCGATCGACGGCGCCGGCAACTCGATCGCCGTCTGGAAGGCGGTGGGAGCAACGATTGCCGCCAAGCGCCACCCAGCAGGGGGCGCGTGGTCCGCAATCCCAGACACCGTCTCGGTCGGCGCCGACGCGCTCACGGCTCCTGTGGTCAAGGCTAACGCCAATGGCCAGATGGTCGTCGTCTTCAACGACACGACGACAACGACGGCCGACGCGGTTAGCGGGACGGTGACCGCCGGCTGGGGCGTGACTCCCGTAGTCGCCACGCTGTCGGCGACGGGCGTGACCCAGGGCCCCGTGCTCAACGTCGCCGACGACGGCGGCGCGATCGCCGCTTGGGCGCGTGGGAGCGCGGTCGAGTACTCGGTGCGTGCCGCCGGCGGGGCATTCCCGGGGTCGGCCGGAGCTCAGGAGATTGCGCCTGTACCTGCTGCACCGGACAACATCGCACTGAGCGGTGACGGCCGCGGTGACGCCGTCGTCGCGTGGTCGACGTTCGAGGTTCCGCCGACTCAGAACGTCGTGCGTGCCGCGGTCAGGCCGGCCGGAGGCGCGTTCGGCGCGACCACGCTGATCTCCGACCCAACCGAGTATGCGGGTGCGCCCTCGACCATCAGCCTCGACCAGCAGGGCGATGCCCTCGTCGGCTGGCAGATCGGCGCGACGACCATAGGCGTCGGCTTCGCCGAGTACGAGGCCGGCCCCGCGCTCGGGACACCGAGCATTCCGGCGACCGCGACCGTCGGCCAGACCGTCGGCTTCTCCGTCCCCGCGCCGCCAACCGAGGCGTTCACGTCGGCCGCCTCGACGACGTGGAACTTCGGCGACGGCTCGGCCGCCGCCGGCGGGACGGCCGTGAGCCACGCATTCGGCAGGGCGGGGACGTTCACCGTGTCGGTGACGGCAACGGACTCCCTCGGCAACACGGCGACGCGGACGGGGACGATCGTCATCAACCCGGCGCCGGTTACGCCGCCGAACTGCAAGGTGCCGACGCTGATCACCGACACGCTCTCCCAGGCGACGAAGGCGCTCACAGCGGCGCATTGCAAGCTCGGGACGGCGCGGGCGCCGAAGCCGAAGGAGGGTCACAAGCTCGGCCCGCTGGCGGTCATCAGCTCGTCCCCCGGCGCCGGCACTGTCCACCCCAACGGCACGAAGGTCAACCTCGCGCTCGGTCAGCTGCTGACGCCGGGCGGCAACGCGCTGGGGCTGCGGGTCGTGCACGGCTGCGTCGACCGCCGGCGGTTTGCCTATCCGGTGCGCGAGCCGCGGGCCTACGGCCGCGTCGTTACGGCTTTGATCTTCGTCAACGGCAAGCTGGTGAAGACGGTCAAGGGGCACAGCCTGCTGACGGTCGCGCTGACCAAGCTGCCGATCGGGCACTTCAAGGTGACGGTCCGCGCACTGACGACGAAGAACCTGGTGCTGGTCTACAACCGGACGTACAGCGGTTGCAAGACGAGCAAGCGCACGGGGTCCAAGCACAAGGGCAAGTGAGTGCAGCGGCGAGAAACCAACAGATGGCCGGTTCCAGACTGACCACGCTGCGCAGGGGCTTTGCCGCCGCCGCGCTGCTTGCCGCGCTGGCGCCGGGCGCGGCGCACGCGGGGACGTGGCTGCCGCCGGTCAACCTCGACCCGGCAAACGGCTTGGCGCCCGCTGTCGGGCTCGATGGCGTCGGCAATACCTTCGCCGCTTGGGAAAGCGCTCCGCCGATCCCACAGGCGAGCCAGGTCATGGCGAACTTCCACGCCGCCGGCCCCGGCGGGTTCCCTCCGATTGCCGTCGACCCCGTCTCCACCGACACCACATCCGGGGACGGAAACGTGAACCCGGTCGTCGTGACGAACCCAGCTAGCGACGGTCTCGTCGTCTGGGTGGACTCGTTCGGTGGCTCCGAGCAGATCGATCTGCGCACGATCTCTCCTGGTGGTGTTGTCGGTTCCCTGCAGCCCGTTCCGTCAGGCTTCTTCTTCGGCACCTACGCCAACATCGCCGCCGCCATAAACGCGAACGGTGACGCCGTGATCGCGTGGCAGCACAACGGTATCGAGGCGATCACGCGCCAGGGTCCCGGCGGCTTGTTCACGAACGTGGCGGCGCCCACGCAACTGGACGCGACGTCCAGCTCGGCCCCGACGGTGGCGCTCGACGGCGCGGGCAACGCGATCGTCGCGTGGACCGGGGACCCGAGCGACACGGTCGACGTGGCGACCCACCCCGCGGGCGCGCCGGCATCGTCATGGAGCGCGCCGTTCACGGATGCCCCGTCCGCCGGAACGCCGAGTTCCCCGGCGATCGCCGCGAACTCCAGTGGCCAGCTCGTGCTCGTGCTCGAGATCGACGATGCCGGCAGCGTCACCGTCGCCGGCTTGACCGGGACCGTCTCCGGTGGCGTGACCCCACCCGGGACGTTCACCACGCTCTCGCAGGCCGGTATCACGCAGGCTCCACGGGTCACCGTCGCCGACGACGGCAGTGCGATCGCCGCCTGGGTGCGCGGAGGCGCCGTCGAGGCGTCG
>Ga0182024_10026168_pt1 | contig 10263 bp, 9 predicted proteins | sample P32metaG_FD_120480 | JGI IMG/M metagenome (GOLD analysis project Ga0182024, IMG submission 120480) | Permafrost microbial communities from Stordalen Mire, Sweden - P3-2 metaG (Illumina Assembly) | ecosystem: Environmental > Terrestrial > Soil > Wetlands > Permafrost | place: Sweden: Stordalen...
CGCCGGCTACAACTATGGCGAAACGACCGACGCCATGGTCAGCCATTTTTCGGTCCACAAAGCCGACCTGCCGCCGGGCAACTACCGCAACATAACGGGCAATCAGGCGCTGGCCTGGGGATTGATCGCGGCCGCCGAAAAGAGCGGCTGCGGCCTGTTCTACGGCAGCTATCCGATCACGCCCGCCAGCGACATCTTGCATGAACTGGTGCGACACAAGAATTTTGCCGTGCGCACGTTCCAGGCCGAGGACGAAATCGCCGCCGTCACGTCGGCCATCGGCGCCGCATTCGGCGGAGCGATGGGAGTGACCGCTTCGAGCGGGCCAGGCATCGCGCTGAAGACCGAAGCCATCGGCCTGGCCGTGATGACCGAACTGCCGCTGCTGATTATCAACGTGCAGCGCGGCGGTCCGAGCACTGGCTTGCCGACGAAGACCGAGCAAGCCGATCTGTGGCAGGCGATGTTCGGGCGGAACGGCGAATGCCCGCTGCCGGTGATCGCTTCGCGCAGCCCGGCCGATTGTTTCGACGTGGCGCGGGAGGCGTGGCGGATTGCCACCCGCTATATGACGCCGGTGATGATTTTGAGCGATGGCTACATCGCCAACGGGGCCGAGCCGTGGCTGATTCCGGACGTCTCAAAGCTGGAGGCGATCGTGGTCGAACATCCGGCCGGCAACATTTCGAGCGAGACCGCGTTTTTGCCCTACGCCCGCGACGAGCGGCTGGCGCGCCCCTGGGCCATTCCAGGAACGCCGGGATTGATGCACCGCCTGGGTGGACTGGAAAAACAAGATATCACCGGCAACGTCTCTTACGATCCGGTCAATCACGAACACATGGTCGAGCTGCGGGCGGCCAAGATTGCCGGCATCGCGGCCGACATTCCGCCGCAGGAAGTGCTGGGCCCGAAAGAGGGCCGGCTGCTGGTGTTGAGCTGGGGTGGCACCTACGGCGCCTGCGCCACCGCGGTTCGCAACCTGGTGGCCGAAGGCGAATCGGTTGCCCACGCCCACCTGCGCTATCTCAACCCGCTGCCGGCGAATTTGGGCGAGATTCTCGGCCGTTACGAGCGCGTGCTGATTCCGGAACTGAACCGGGGCCAACTGCGGCTGCTAATTCGCGGCGAGTTTTTGGTGCCCGCGGTCGGGCTGAACAAGATTCAAGGCAAGCCATTCACGATTCGCGAAATTACGAGAAAGATTCGAGAGCTGCTGGTGTCGGATTGACACGCGTGGACAGAGCAAGCGGTTTCCATTCTGATGTCCTACCGAGGAACACTGCCATGAGTACCGAGGTTGTTTTGCCGGTCTTGACGGCCGCGGATTTTGCCAGCGATCAAGAAGTCCGCTGGTGTCCGGGCTGTGGGGACTATGCGATCCTGGCTCAAATGAAGAAGGTCTTGCCGACGCTCGGCGTTCCGCCCGAAAAGATCGTCTTCATCTCCGGCATCGGTTGTTCCAGCCGGTTTCCCTACTACATGAACACCTACGGCATCCACTCGATTCATGGTCGAGCGCCGGCCGTGGCCACCGGGTTGAAGGCCAGCCGGCCCGACTTGTCGGTGTGGGTGATCACCGGCGACGGCGACGCGCTGTCGATCGGCGGCAACCACCTGATGCACGCCATCCGGCGGAATCTCGACATCAACATCCTGTTGTTCAACAACCGGATTTATGGATTGACCAAGGGGCAATACTCGCCGACTTCGCCTTTGGGACAGGTGACCAAGAGCACGCCCTTCGGCGCGATCGACAATCCGCTCCATCCCTTGTCGATTGCCATCGGCTGCGAGGCGACGTTTGTGGCCCGCTCGATCGATGTTCATCTCAAGCACTTGGGCATGGTGCTGAAACGAGCGGCCGAGCACAAGGGGACGTCGTTCGTCGAGATTTATCAAAACTGCAACGTCTTCAACGACGGCGCCTGGGACTATGCCACCGGTCGCGACACCAAGAGCGACACCGTGTTGGAACTGGAACACGGCAAGCCGCTGATTTTTGGCAAGGACCGCAACAAGGGGATCCGGCTGAACGGCACAACGCCCGAGATTGTCGAGCTGGGCAAGGGAATCAGCGACGACGATTTGTTGTTCCACGACGAGGTGACGCCCGAGCCGACGTTGGCCTATTTGCTCAGCCGCATGCACCATCCCGAGTTCCCCGAGCCGATCGGCATCTTCCGCGCCGTCGACGCGCCGTGTTACGAGGACAAAATGGACGCGCAGATCGTGCAGGCCCGCAAGTCCAAGGGACCGGGGCAATTGGCGACGCTGTTCAATAGCGGGGAGACGTGGAAGGTGGAGTGAGCGAATTTGACGCAACGACCCATGTTGACCGACGATGCGAACGACGTGCTAACAGCGCTCCGGCGAGGAAAGCTTGATCCTGCGTCGGTGCCTGCAATCGAGTCGCTCTCCGCGAACGCGTTCATTGCCGATATGCGTAAACAGTACGATGTCGTTTTTCAAGAGCGGACGGTTGGAAGAAAACGCGAAATCGGTCTGGCTCGGAAAGTCGCATTTGCGCTGAAGGTCAAACAGGTTCGGCATTCGCCGTTGCCAAGAATCGAGTTACTTCCGTCGTTGGAACGTTGCCTCATGATCAGTTCGTATGATGACGAGATCAGCGAACTCACTTGGGCGAATCGAATCCACTTGAGACCGCCCCAGGCGGATAGTGATGGGCTCATCGTGCGGTTTGGCAAAGGCTTTAAGCTGGAAAAGACGATCGATGGCTGGACCATTAAGCCGCTGTTGCAACGAAGAGTATCGTTGTCGGCGAGCGTGCTGAAGAAGCATGGCTGGCAATTCGATGTCTTGCGCCCTTTTGGAGCCTGGCGACCGTAACGGGCCCGAACTAAAAGTCTCGCCTCAACCAGTCGCTGCAAAATAAATCAAGGGGACGGGAGTCGACAACACGCAAACGACTCCCGTTGCCGTTAATTCGGGGTCAATCAAGATCCTGCACGACGGGCTTGATGCTCAGCCCGACAATGTGGGCAGGCGGGGACAGGCATTCGATGCTCAGCAATTGGCCGCAGCAGTTCGGAGATTGCAGGCCGGTAGCGCATGAGCTACGAGTGGCGTTGCCGGAACGCTGGGTGCGGTTCCACAGCCTTCCGCGATCGAAACGTTGGCCGCAGGTCGAGTCCGAGTACGCAACGATCCTCGAGCGCCATAATTGTGTCTTGGCCGAGCTTACCGGCTCCCAGCGAAATGTAATCCTGCTCTCGACGGGGTATTCCGAATCGTCCGAACCAGTGCGCCTTGAACAGTCGCTGTGGACTCTGGACCCGGACGCCAGACCGTGGCAAAGTCTCCTATACGATTGGGATACGGATTCCGACGACCGATTTTTCTGGCACGTGTTTGCCAGCGAGTGGGAGTGGCTTCCTGGCGTGTTTGACCCCATTGTGCGCCTGGTCGCTGACGACGCGATCGCCAACATTATGATTGTGGACCCAGACTGCCGGTGGCTCCTCCATCCCTACGACGGCGGCATGGACGTGATTGCGGCGTCATCAGTCGCGCGGGATCACCTCGAGGCGTCCCATCAGGATTGGTTATCAGATCATTGGCTCGGACTTTAAGCACGCGAATCGAAGAAAGGGGGGGTCGAGGTCACGCAAACGACTTCCGTCCCCTTCGATTCTGGATTAAATCAAAATCCCGTGCGATCGCTTGACAATCGTCTGCGGCATTGCCGGGCGCGCGAAACGCCGCCGCAGTTCAGTCGGCCTTCTTGTCCTGCCTTGCGGCCAGCAAATCGAGAATCCACTTGGCCAGTTCGCGGACTGCGGGATTGGGGTGATCGAGCGCCTGACGCACGGCGGCTTCGTTGATAAGCGAGGCCTCTTCGCCCGTGGCCAGCTCCAAAATCCGCGCGACATCGGGCCAGTGAAACTCGGTGTCGGGCCCGATCAGGATGAAAGGCGAAATGGAGGTGATCGCTTCTCCAGGTTCACCGGTCGATGGGTGACCAAAAAACTGGCCGGCGCGAGTGTCGTAAGCCATGTAGCATTGGTTTTCGTAGCGTAGGCCCACCACAAACCCGGACTCGGAGCAATAGATCTGCCCGTAATCGTCGCTCACGCCGGCTGGTCGGACGAGGGGAATCCAGAGCCGCGGCGAATCTCCATTGGTATCGCCCATCAATCGGTATTGGTGATAGAGCCAATCGCTTCCTTCGTCGCGGCCGATGGCCAGTGTTTGTCCTTGCAAAAAGCTCGACTCGACATAGCTGTAGACGTGTTGGTCGGTCGCGGTGACCGATTCGCCTGCGTACCACGGCGCCGGGTCCATCATCAGGCAGAGGAAAAAGGAGGCCGGCAGGCCCACAAATGCCAAAACGAGGGCATGCGTCGCTCGTCCCCGCCAGCCGATGCAGGCGCACCAGATTGCGGCGACGATCAACAGTGCGCCGCACCCATACCACACACGGGTCAGCAATTGATTGACGGCCGGATGCAAAACATAGATCGTGGTCGGCTCAGGCTGCGTTGACCGCGGCACGACCGCTACCAACAGTAGAGTGGCCATTGACAGGCCTATGACCGCCACGAACAACCATCCGAGGAAGGGATGCCGTTTTCGCCCGACACCGCCGGGTGGAATGATTTTCGCTTTCGCCCGCTCGTTATTGCTTGCCTCGACCATTCGCTGTAAGTCGGCGGGCAAGGAGTCATTCATTTCTCAAACCCTCAAGAAGGTCGCGCGGCCCTCAATCATATTCCTGCCCGACCGGCTTGACGGCCAGCTCGGCGATGTGCGGCCGCTTTCAACCATACCACCTGCCGCGAGCCAGCACAAAATCGCCAAATCGAAGCGGCGAGTCGAACGACGCTTGCACCCAACGGGCGACCCGCGCGGCGAAAAATGTGCCGGGGTCGATCATAATTTCGCCGGGTCTCGACAAGCTTTCGCGAGTCGTGCATACCCAATGCCTGCAATCGCTTTCAGGCAGGTTTTCGCATGCATTCGACCCTTCGAATTTCATTGGCCAATGAGCCCAAACGCAATTGCGAAAGGCCGCCGGTTGCCTGCCGCCAGAGCGGCGGAGCCGGCTTTACGCTGGTCGAGCTGTTGGTCGTGATCGCCATCATTGGCGTGCTGGTCGCGCTGTTGCTGCCGGCGGTCCAGGCGGCCCGCGAGTCGGCACGCCGGGCGCAGTGTGCGACCAATCTGAAGCAACTGGGCGTTGCCTGCCAGTCGTACGCGACGGCCCATCGCGGATTTCCGCTGCTCTATTCGTCGTCGAGCCAACTGGGCTGGGTCACGGAGCTGTTGCCCTACATCGAGGAGAACAGCCTCTGGCAGCTCTATAACTTCAACCAGCCTTGGTTCGATGCCAGCAACGCGGCCGTGATCGTTCAGCGGTTGCCGGTGCTGGAATGCGCGACGAGCCCGGTCGCCCATTCTTACACGGCCACCGATCCCGGCTTTGCCGGCCAAAGCGCCAACCCGATGACGACGTTCACGACGGCCAGCGTCGATTACTTTGCCTTCGCGGGGGCTTCGTCGACGACCACGCTCAAGTCGCCGAGCACGATTCCGGCCGGCTATTTTTACGCCTATCCCAATGCGCCGGCGAACACCGACCTGTCGGGCGCCTTCGGACCGCAGAGCACCACGCCCACGGTGCGGCCCTTGGCTCAGATTACCGACGGCCTGTCCCACACTGCGACCATCAGCGAGATGGCTGGCCGACCGTGGCTTTATCTGGCCGGCGGAAAGCAGGTGCTGACGGCCAATTTTCCCTCCTATGTCAGTGCCAGTTCGGCAGACGTGGCGGATAACATTCCGTTGGATTATGGCTGGGGATCGTGGGCTCAGAATAATAACTTCAACGTCGGCACCTGGAGCACCGACGGCACGCTGTCGGGTGGAACCTGCTCGGTCAACTGCAGCAATTACCGCGGCGTGTTCAGCTTTCACAGCGCCGGAGCCAACACGACGTTTGCCGATGGATCGGTACAGATGCTGGCGAGCGAGATCGATGCGGCCATCTTCTTTGCCCTGATCACGGCGCGCGGCGGCGAGATTCTGGCCAATCCCGTCGACGCCGATTAACCATCCGAACCGACTCCGTAGGCAACAAAAAGAAATTCCAGGAGGTTGCGATGTTGTTACTTTCGACCAGGCGGATCCGATCGACGGCCTCGGTGACGACCGTTTTGATTCTGGCAGGTGCCGTCGGCTTGGCCCGGGCCCAAGCCCCCGGTGCGCAGACACCCAATGCCCAAGCGCCCGACGCACAGCCGCCGCGCCAGGAGAAGGCCGACCGGCCGTCGCAAGCAGCCGTGCTGGCCGCCAACAGCGTGCTGGAAGCGGGCATCGCCTTTGGCGAAGACGAATTGCAGCGGCTGGACGTATACGCGCCGCGCGGGGCCACGAATGCTCCAATCGTCGTTTTCGTGCATGGCGGCGAATGGACGCGTGGCGACAAGGCCAACGTAAGTTTCAAGCCAAAACTGTTCAACGAGAATGGTATCGTTTTCGTCAGCACCAATTACCGGCTGACCCCCCCGGCCAGCCATCCGGCGCACGTGGGCGACGTGGCGGCGGCGATCGGCTGGATGCACGAGCATGCCGGCCGATTCGGCGGCGACCCGAAGAAGATTGTCGTGATGGGGCACTCGGCCGGCTGCCATCTGGCAACGCTCGTTGCTTTGGATCCGCGCTACCTGGCCAAATTCGGTCTGCGGCCAGCCGACCTGAGCGGCGTGGTGGCCTGGAGCGGCGGATCGTACGACCTGGTTCAAAAGGTGAACGACGGCGGGGCGTATGCCGACTACATCAAGAAAACGTTTGGCCCCGAGGAAGCGGCCTGGCGCGACGCCTCGCCGGTCGCCCATTTGAGCGACGTGAAGGCCGGACCGCCGTTTTTGTTCGCCTCGGTCGAGCCGGGCAAACCGTCGCAACTGGCGGCCGATCGCCTGGCCTCGCTGATTCGCGACGCCGGCGGCAAGGCGGGCACCAAGATTCTGCCCAACCGCGACCATTTTGGCGCGAATCACTTTCTCGGCGCTCCCGACGACACGACCGGCGCCATCTTTCTCGAGTTCGTCAACGACGTGACGAAATAGGCGGGCTGTGCGGTCGAGAGCTGCACCGGCCGGTAGACCGTGGTCGCTCACGTGCTGGTAGTTGGCGTGGTAAACCAGACGATGTCGCCAATGCTTATTTTCCGACCCAAGCTCGACCATTCCTTCTCTATGCGAAGAATTGCTTCTGTCGGATTCAGGTTCCATGCATGAAAGCCGCCGCTGGCATCCGGAACACCCGCCTCGACCATGCCCACGGATAGCAAAAAGTCAATCAAGGCCAGTGTAAACGCCTTCGCATCGGCGATTCCAGCCTCTTTCACCTGTCTGTGGATCGACCAGAGACCGACGTAGTCGTCCTCACACTCGGTGAGAATGCGATCGAGTACGTCGGTTTCCCTATGCAAAGTTGCCATGGGTCACCTCGACAAACTTAACCTTCCTAATCGGTATTCCAAGAATATCCACATCAATGGTCGGTGGGCCATTTTTCTTTGAAGCCGGCCGGAACCCTACCGTTCCTCCGCCTGGCAGTTGAAAAAGCCGCGGATGAGTCGAACTTGGGTCCAGCACACCCCCTTTTCTTAAGTCATCAAAAAGGTCCTCGGCCTCCTGCTGTCCACCGGGGGAGTACCCGAATGTCGGGACTTGTCCCGGGTTGCCCAACTCGGCTGCCGCCCGGCATCAAGAGGTCTTGAACTGACATCTATGCAATTCTCCCCAACTCGGAAGGACGCGACTATCCGGTGCCCCGAGCGGCCAATCCATGCTCTCGCTCGTTTGCCGAAATTGATCCAACGTGGACACGCTACGCTATGCCAACTCTAACGCATCCTCATCAGTCTCGCCGCCTTTGTAGGGGCCGTCGCCGTCCGCATCGTCTTGTGGGTCGTCGAACCATATCCAATAAAATGTGATAATCCGAAGACGGCCTTTGACTCGACGCGTCCATCCGTCCCAAGGGTCGTGATCCTCAACAAGTCGCTGAACAACTTCCGGGGGTGCCGCGACCGTACCCATTGCGCCTTGGGCCCAGTGGCACGACGTACTAACCCGGACTCTATCGCCCGGCGAGAACGTTTTCATTTCCATCATTCGAGTCAATCAAAATCCTGCACCACCGGCTTGATGATCAACTCGGCGATGTGCGCTCGCGGGGGCAAACAGGCGATCATCAGCACGGCGGCGGCCACGTCTTCGGGCTGAAGCATGGTGGCGCGATGCTCGGGCGTAGGCTTCACCGGCCGGCCTTCAAGGATCGGCGTCTCGACCTCGCCGGGGCAAACGCTGGTGACGCGAATGCCGTGCTTGCCTTCTTCGAGGGCGACGGTCGCCGAGAGGGCCGAGACGGCAAACTTCGAGGCGCAATAGGCGACGCCACCGAGCATCGAAGCACGCTTGCCCGCGGTCGAGCAGATGTTGACGATCAGCCCGTCGCGACGCTTTCGCATCGCCGGCAGCACACAGCGGATGCAGTCGTAAACGCCGGTGGTGTTGATGGTCATGACTTTGTCCCACGTTTCGGCGGGCATGTCGGCCATGGTGCGGCGCGGAAAATTGACGCCGGCGCTGTTGACCAGAATGTCGATCTGGCCCAATTCGGCCTCGGCCCAGCGGAACAACTCTTCGACGCTGGCCCGCTCGGCCACGTCGACCGGATGGATCAGCACCGGCGGCCCGGCCGTCGCGCGGGCGGCGACCTCGCGCAGTTTTTCGATTCGCCGGCCGGCAATCGCCACGCGGCAGCCTTCGGCGGCCAAGGCCAGGGCGATTCCCTCGCCGATGCCGGTGCCGCCCCCTGTGATGAGTGCTGTCTTGCCTTTGAGTTTCATCGTGATTGATCCTGAAGTTATTGGGTAGCTACAGCGGCCAGGGCGCGTCTCACGCATGGGGACGGGCCTGCAATTCTACCAACCCGACGCGCAAGCGAGGGATTACCAGCTCCGGCTCTCCCAGTCGCGCGTCGGGTTTTTGTCTTGTCCTCCTCGCGGGTGGCGTCGGGTTAGTTTAGCGAAGCGTGCCGCTTCGCTGAAATGCGCTATCGCCGCCGACGGGATTGAGAAGATCCTGACAAATACCGCCCGGTTACTTCGTGCTCAGCTCGCGGACGATTTCGATCAGGGCGATCACGTTTTCGACGGGTGTTTGCTGGTGGATGCCGTGGCCCAGGTTGAAAATGTGGCCGGGGCGGCCGGCGGCCTGGGCCAACACGCCGGCGGCGCGGCGGCGGATTTCGTCGCGATCGGCCATGAGCACGGCGGGGTCGAGATTCCCCTGCACGGCCCGGTCCTGCCCGACCAGGTTCCAGGCCGTGTCGAGATCGATCCGCCAGTCGATGCCGATCACGTCGCCACCGGCTTCGGCCACAAACGGCAACAGGGCCGGATTGCCGGCCGCAAAATGAATCACCGGCACGCCGGGCGTCAGTCCGTCGATCACGGCCTGTGTGTAGGGCAAGACCGACCGCCGATAATCTTCGGGCCCGAGCGTGCCGACCCAACTGTCGAACAGTTGCACCGCCTCGGCGCCGGCCGCGATCTGGGCATTGAGATAAATCGTGACGGCGCGGGCCAGGCGGCTCATCAACTCGTGCCAGGCGCCGGCGTCGCGATACATCAAAGATTTGGCGTGCAGATACTGGCGGCTGGCCCCGCCCTCGATCGCATAGCTGGCCAGCGTGAACGGGCAACCGGCGAAACCGATCACCGGAATGTGGGCCGGCAAACCGGCGCGCGTCAAGCGGACGGTTTCCATCACGAACTCGAGCGCCGCGACGTCTTCCAACGGCCGCATCCGCGCCAAATCGCTCGCCTCGCGGAGCGGATTGTGAATGACCGGCCCTTCGCCTTCGGCAAATTCGAGTTCAAAGCCAAGCGGCTCGAGGATCGGCAACAAGTCGGCAAAGATAATGGCCGCATCGACATCCAAGCGGCCGACCGCCGTCAGCATTACTTCGGCACAGAGCTGCGGATTCTTGCACAGCGCCAGAAAGGTCGTCTGGCGGCGGATCTCGCGATACTCGCTCATGTAGCGGCCGGCTTGCCGCATCAGCCAAATGGGCGTCCGTTCGACCGGCTGCCGACGAGCGGCCCGCAGGAATAAACTGTCGAACGCCGGTCCGGCCGGCGCCGGGGAAGGATCGGCCGGCGGAACGATCTGGGGCCGGTCCTCGCCCGGAAGAACGTTCGGTTGTGGTGAGGTAGATCGAAGCGTGGGC
>Ga0182024_10026169_pt1 | contig 10263 bp, 13 predicted proteins | sample P32metaG_FD_120480 | JGI IMG/M metagenome (GOLD analysis project Ga0182024, IMG submission 120480) | Permafrost microbial communities from Stordalen Mire, Sweden - P3-2 metaG (Illumina Assembly) | ecosystem: Environmental > Terrestrial > Soil > Wetlands > Permafrost | place: Sweden: Stordalen...
CTGGAACTTCCCGCCGGCACCATATCCGATACCGGCACACAAATGGGCGATCAGATGTCGTTCGAGCCGTGCTCATGATTCTTGAGCTGGAGCCTGCAGAAGCAACTTCAAAAAAAGAAGAGGCAGGCGATATGGCCCCAGGTGGCACTTGGAGGGGTTACCAAATTTGGTAACATCTGAGATTAAATGCAATTTCCATCTAGTCTCTAAAAGGTTGACACCGCCTGACTTTCCAGGGGGTTCAACTGTATCTGGGTGGTTGCAAAGGTTACCAAATTTGGTAACCTTCCCTCAGAATCTCAAAATTTCCAATTGGGGACCAACCAACAGGGTTGTTTAAACAAAAAAGGCGAGAGATTTAGCTGGCGCCGAAAAAGACGAGAGTCTGCTGATACAACAAGATCGTCAAAAGTGTACCGATGCCCACAGCAAAAGCAGCAGGGATAAACTTCTTCTTGGTCTCGTTGTATTTTGAAAAATCTTGTTGTGGTGCTTCTTTGGCACCACCGATGGTACTCATCACCAGATAGAGAAGAGCCTTCCAGGGAAGTGTCTTGAGCAAAATGAAGGTGGAGATACAGCCAAACGACAAAGAGAAATAGAAAAATGTAATCAATGCTGCTTTCCACCCCAGGAAAGCGCCAACGGCAGCCACTAATTTTGCATCACCCATGCCGAGCTTCTCTTTCGTTTTGCCCGAACCGATCGGCAGTAAAGAAAAAACAACTGTAATTGCTGCTCCTACAAGCCAGCCAACAAGCGAATCAGTGGCACCGTCCTGGCCTTTGCCGTCGAAGAAATTCAAGGCGATGCCCACGGCTGCCGCCGGCAGTGTCAACCAATTAGGTATCTTCATGGTGCGAAAGTCTATGACTACGCCTACCGTGACAACGACAAGGCAAAGAATTTCGCTGAGAGTAAAATTGTGCATTCAGTAGTTATGCTAAATTGCCGCGATTGCGTCAATTTCAATATTAACGTCTTTAGGCAATCTGGCAACCTGCACACATGCTCTTGCCGGTTTGTTTTTGGAAAAATGCTGGGCATATTCAGCATTCATCTCGGCGAAGTTGTTCATATCGGTCAAATAAACAGTCACTTTCAAAGCATTGTTTAGCTCTGTCCCTGCTTCTGCCAGAATCGAGGCAATGTTGTTGAGAATCAGCCTCGTTTGCTCTGCCATGCTGCCGCTATACAACTGACCGGTTTTTGGGTCGATCGGAATCTGCCCCGACACATAGACCAATCCGCCATGCACCACAGCTTGCGAGTAAGGACCGAGCGCCTCTGGCGCCTGTCGCGTAGCAATTACTTGAATCATTGTCTGCTCCATAGGACTGGGGCATATCATTATATAAGGGCGCAGGTGATGTAGATGAATTGGTCTTGTTGGATAATACACACCGCTATTGATTGGCTACCCTTCCTCATCTATCCAACCGCATTTTGGTTGGTAGTCATTTGTTTGCTTGTGATGCATCTGTTTGCCGGGGCCAGGCATTATCGGATCAACACTTTGTGGCAGACCAGCGCTGTTCTCGCCTTGTTCATGTTCGTAAGTGGAATTTTGTACGGGCTGCTCCCCGTTTTTCACGGACTTTAGTGGTTTTGTACCGCAGGATGCCAGCCAGGTGCGCAGTTTCATTGACGCACCACCAGTAGTGGCGACATTATTCACTGCCTCGTCCAAAGCGCAAGCAAGCTCAATGGAAGAAGAGCACAGAGAAATGGGGCAGAGTCCGGGAAGCTAGTGACCCGTACCGGTTCCCGTTCCGGGATTGTCGTTTGGCTGAGATGGATCCTGCGAGGTTCCACCACCATTGTCTGGCGGAGCTGTAACCGTGGAGCCTGGCGACATATATACGTTTGTGTCGCCTTCCCCGCCTTGTCCCATTGAAGGTGGTGGGTCGGCCCCACCTGGCGTTTGAGGTAACCCTGTTATTGAGGGTGTCGAGGGGAGAGCGCCGGTTTCACTTTGAGTAGCTGGTGAAGCCTGTGTCGATCCGGTGGTCGGAGGACCACTGTTTGCCCCTGACTGGCTCCATTCATTGCCGGTCCACTCGTCTCCGCCCCAGGCATCTGGCATATAGCTGCCGTGCCCGGTGGTTATGCCGGCGTCGCGCACACCGAAAATTCCGGAGTTGATGCGATGAGGGACTGTGAAGCTGTCATATGGAGGAATGTCCCATTTACCCTCGTCACCGTAGATCAAGTCGGCACTTCCTGCTGCTTCGTGCACAAAACTGTCCATGCTTGTTGGTGGCAAGCCGTTGCGGATAGGGAAGGTTTGGGCAGAAGCAGGCAAGCTGGTACTACACAAAAGGAGAGAAACTAAGATTATTCGGTTCATGATTTGCCTATTCCTAAAGTTGAACAAACCAGCTAACTACGGCAATCCAAAGAATGTATTGAGAGCTGACTGGGCTTGTTGAGTGCTGGAGGCTTGACCGTTGATGAATTGATTTGGAGGTATAGCCTGCAATGCGGGTAGGGCGAAGGTTTCCGCACCCATGCCGGCAGAGGCTGGAGTGTCTCCTACTGGAGCAATGAAGGGACAATCAACGGTGTTGAAGTCAACCGAGCTTGTGGCTGTTGATGGCAAACCAGGGCTCATTCCCGGGTTAGTTTGATACATGTAAACTTGGGGCGAAGCTTGGGGAAAGCCATACATAAAGTTGCCCGACGGAAAAGGCGACATGTCTACACTTCCACCCTGGCTTTTATCTCTGGCCAGATTGCCTGTAGTGGTTGGGTCCAGTCCACCGCGAGAGATAGGTGCTTGCACTGGATTGGTCTGTCCGCTGTAATTCTGCACAGAAGAGTTAGACAGATCAGTGACTCCATGCTGGGTTGTCTGTGTTGTTCCGCCAGCACTGCCTTGATTGGCACCAGAGGCACTGATACTTCCAGATGCCTGGGCGAATCCCGGTTGGGCAATCAACAACGCAGCAAGCGCCGATAGAGTAATACCAAAGATTCTTTTGATTGGATGGTTCATATTGCAAGACCTGTACCGGTAAAAACCCAGATTACGGAGGGGCATTTGATTTATTTAGTAAGTAAGATGAAGCGGGGGGCTTCTTCTTTCAACGCCTAGTAGCGTAAACCCTTAAAATCAGGCGCTAATTAGGCTGTTATAGATGGGTGCATAGTACTCCAGCTTTTTACCCCTTGTCAATGGGGTGGAAGCATCGAAAGAGGTTAATTCTGGCGGGTTTGCACTGTTTTGACAGCCGATTTTTGAGAGCTTTTTTGACACTCGGGTCACAGATGAATAGACAACTTTATCTTGGTATCGAAACCAGCTGTGATGAAACCGCTGCCTCCGTCGTAGATGCAGGCAGGCACGTGCTTTCAAGCGTTGTTGTCTCTCAAAACCAGACCCATCAAGCTTTCGGTGGTGTGGTGCCCGAAGTAGCCGCTCGTCAACACGTCGAGACACTAAATCAGGTGGTAAGCGACGCCCTTTCGTCAGCTCACGTAAATCCGCACGAGCTCTGCGGTATCGCCTGCACAAACGGACCGGGGCTGATAGGCACTCTCCTGGTGGGACTTTGCGCCGCTAAGGCGCTCAGTTGGGTTTGGCAGGTACCACTTTTCACGGTCGATCACTTGCTTGCCCATGTTTGCGCCAATTACATAAACAGCGATCTGGAGCCGCCGTTCGTAGCGCTTTTGGTGAGCGGAGGACATACTCAAATCATTCACTGCAAAAGTTATCGGGAATTAGAGATCATTGGACAGACCCGCGATGATGCGGCTGGAGAAGCTTTTGACAAAGTGGGGCGACTGCTTGGACTGCCCTATCCTGGCGGTCCGGCGATCGATAAATGGGCATTGCAGGGTAATCCTGATGCCTTCAAATTTCCCGAAGGAGTCGTTTCTGGATTAGATTTTAGTTTTAGTGGTTTGAAAACTGCTGTTTTACGCACCGTCGAGAAGCTTCCCAAACCGTTGCCGATAGCTGATTTAGCAGCCTCATTCCAGAGTGCAGCGGTAAAAGTGTTGGTCAGGAAAACATTGCTTGCGCAAGAGGAAAGAAAAGTAGACCGCATTGTCGTAGCTGGTGGCGTAGCCGCTAACAGCGGGTTGCGAGCGCAACTTAAAAGCAGATCTCCGGTGGCCGTTTACCTGCCGGCGATCGACTTGTGCACTGACAATGCCGCTATGGTTGCTGCCGGCGCCTACTTCTGCGGAGTTTCAGCTGACTTGGACGTGCGTGCTTATTCACGGCGCTAAGAAAATGAGGACGAGAAAGAATTCTCGATACCCTGAGATGCTTGCAGCGCCCAAGTCTTCTGGTGCTTTGTAGACGAGAATACTAATAGTGGTGAATGCCATATTTGTATGGCAATTCCCCCAGAGTAATGGGAATCGGGCGTTCGTACGGGCAATCGCGTGATAGCATGGCCCAGATCGCTCCTTTAAGCGGTCCTCAGTCACTCTAACTAACTTTTCTCAAAAGTGAAGTGAAAGTGAAACGGTAACACCAGAATTGAAGGTATCTCGCAGATGCTATTCCAGGACAAGGATTTAACCTGTCGCGATTGCAGCAAAACTTTTGTGTTTTCTGCAGGTGAACAGGAGTTTTTTAGTGCCAAGGGGTTGATCAACGAACCAAAACGTTGTCCCAACTGCCGAATTTTAATGAGAGTTCAGCGCAACGGCGAAGATCCCAGCCGCACTGCAGAAGTAAACTGCGCTGAATGTGGTTCACCAACCCGCGTTCCTTTCCAGCCCAAAGGGTATCGCCCGGTTTATTGCAGCTACTGCTTCCGAACCAAAAAACTCGAGCAACAAGACGCTACAGAAGAGACGACACCAGATGCTTCAAACACTGAAGCGGCTGCGGTTTAGTAGATTATTTTCAAAAGCGCGGCACAGGCATCTCGCCTGGCGAGCTTAAATTGGCATAGTATCTGTGTAAGATTTATCCGCTTATGGCCAGATCAGCACGTCTGTTGTTCAGGCGGTCATCGGAATCATTATTTGCCATAATGGTGATCAAGAGTTGGGCGGAAGAGGTTTCGGCTAAGCGGTAGAAATGGCTGACACGGACCGGATTAACTTTTCTGAATGAGAGGCGATAGCCGTAACCTCATCTCAAATTAAGCAAGATTGCCTGACAGTCGCAGACTGCAATTGTCATTCCCGTATAATATTGCTGGACCTAGATTTCGCCTTTCTTACCAGAGCGACATGACCGACGACAAAACCGAACCATGCCCTAGCTGCGGACGTCCGACGCCCACCGGTCAACGGTGCGTTTACTGCGCCACGGTGACAGACCTCGATTTGAAGAGCCTTCAGCTTGACTATATGAGGTCCACAGAATCAGATGTTCCTGATTCTGCGGTGCCAGATGCTGTGGCAATCGTTGTCCAGAAGACCGGGCAAAAAATTCCGCTCAAAAATAGCAAAGTCAAGATCGGCAGAGATCCATCAAACCAGGTTGTCGTTCCTGACGACACCTTCACTTCCCGCCATCACGCCTGGATTACTTTTGAGGAAGCAGATTTTTGGCTGGAGGATCTGGGCTCCACTAATGGCACGCTTTTAAATGGACACCCTGTCGTCAAACGACAAGTCTTGTCCGCTGGAGACAAAATCCGAGTCGGCCACACTGAGCTGACTTTTGAAGTAGAAAAGAAGTAGGGCTTCGAAAGTGAGTTTGAGAGGAAGGACTGCAAATGGCTGATGTCGGTGGAGGCGCCAATCGCATTGAGCTCGAGAGCCAGATTTTGTGCTCAGCGCTCAGGCTCAGTTGGGCAGACAACGACAGCAAGGGTTTGGTCCGCTCAGCGCGTGAGCTTTACCAACTTTTCCCTGACCTTTTGCCGCCACCCAAGCAAGATGTAGTGGAACGGCCAACTGATTATTATGACCTTCTCCAACTTCGTTGTGACGTCCCTCAAAGTCTTGTCGTCGCCGGCTACCTGCGCGCGGCGAAAAACTTCTTGCGCACCCAGAGCGTTAAGGACAACAAGCAAGATTATTTCAATATTCTCACCGCCGGATTCATTTTGCGTAAACCGAGACTGCGCCTCAGTCACGATCTGGTCATTGGGCGCGAGTGGCTGATTCAGCAAAAGGTGATCCCGGAAGATGGCACCCTTGAGGAGATCGAAGAGATAAGAGCAGCCGCTCTCGTTGGCGCCGAACCGCCGTCAGTGCAAATGCAGAAGACGCAACCGATCGTCGCCGAGAAGCTGCCCATGCTAATCGAGCTGCTCAAATATGGTCAAATTATTGGACCGGCAGAAGTACAGGCGCTCAGCAACCAGATGAGCGTGGCTCCAGAAATTCCGGTCAAGGAGCTGATTTTGAGCGCCGGTTATGTCACCGATTCAGAAATGAATTCCCTGCAGTTAGCTGAATATTTACTAAGCCAGGACAAGATAACCATGGCTCAGTTTGCCGTCGCTATGTACGACGAGCGCACACAAAGCATTAAGATGGCTGAATCGTTGCAAGTGCGGGGTTGGTTGGAGACCCAGGTGAAGCCTTATCTCGATGACGATAAAAAGAAGCAGAACGACGAGCAAAAGAATCGTGAGGAAGAGCTACGCAAGCGCGAAGAAGAGCTGCAGAGACGCGAAGACGAGCTCAAGAAACGCGAGGACGAGCAGAAGAAACGCAGCGACGATCATAAGAAATAAGATCCTTCGTGATTTGTTGCTTCAATGTTAAGATTAAATCGCGGTTTTAGCGGTTGAACTCTCTTTCGGTGGCGAATGTTGAGTTCGGCCTCGGTAGGGCGGATGCGTGAATATAAGTAGCTACCCACGCCACAGACTAAGGGCTCAAAGAAGCACACGTTTACATGCTTCTCTTTCGCCTGTCCTTGATAAAACCTCAGATTCATCACAACGACGCGACAGCCTGTCCAGATCATCCCAGCTGCTAAATTTCTTATCGAAATCTACAGCCCAGGCGGAAAGCTCATTTTTCAGGCAAGCGGTGCCAGACTTTGCCCTTCCCCACACCTTAGATGAGCTCAACGTGAGAATGGCTGTTCCCGAGCTGGTTGTGGCCCACGCAACTGCTCAGTCAGAGTCTGAACAAACTTCTGCCGAGCAAATCTATGCGCCCGATGCGCCCGAGCAGATCTATGCACCCGAGCAACTCTATGCCCCTGACGGTTCCTTTGGGCAGCTGGCTGACTTGATCTCGGAAGGGGCGCAGGAATTCTCAGCGCAGGAAGACTCACCGCAAGAAGACTCACTGCAAGAAGACCTCACCTATCAGAAAGACTTTGCCATTATTCTTGGGGAAGCCAACGAACGATTCTGTCAGCGATCTCTGCAGTTATCGCAACAGTCAACTAGTGAGAGCTCAAGCGATTTTAGCGGTTGGTTTGGCGACGATATTGACCCCATATATGGTGACCTCGGCGATCTCGTCGAGCGCCACTCGCAGTCTTTTGCTTTTGCATCCGGTTGCTTGCCTGCAGCCCTGCCGCCGGCGGAAGATAATTCTCCATCCTTTGAAAGCGAAGCTGGCGATCAACAGGACTGGAGCGGCTCCAAAACTGAGCAGCAATGGGATAAACAGCTGAAATTCGGGCGCACCAGGCGCAATAAAAATCAGGCTTACCGGAGAGTCGTTCTCGATGCGGCGACTGTCTCTGTCACCACCGGCGGTGAACGGATAGAGAAGTTTTTCAACGGTGCGCAAGTGCGCAAGGATATTCTCGGACGAGTGACAAACGTGCGCTCGCCTCTGGGCAGCGCCATTTCAGTTTCTTATGATAAAGATGGAACGCCACAAAGTTTTCTGCGCACCGATAGGCGCGGGCATGCTCACTCGACGGCCATAGTCGATGAGCGGGGGGTCATCGTTTCCGACGAACATGGGCGAGTAAAAGCCGCAGGCGAGATGATGAGCATCGATCCCTCGGGGTGTCTCTCCATTCGGCGGTTGGACGGCCAATTCTGGAGCATAGACCTGGTCAGGCAGTTACATATGGAGCGCCGCACGATTGTCGGAGCCGACGGCGTCTGGAATCTTTTGACGGCTGTTTTTTGCGCTGACGGTTTCCGCATGGTCACTCGCTTCCAAAGCCTCGACGCCGATCACCTGGCAGCCGGTCGCTTTAGCTGGCTCAGCTCAGAGCCTGCCGGACTGTTCAGGTTTTACGGCAGAGATGGATCGATCGTGCAATTCGAAAGTGAAGATGATTTGATTGACTTGAAGCCTGCGCGCGTTTGGGCGCCTGGCAGCAAACATGTCGATTCTTCATGGCGAATGCATCATCAAGCAGGCACAGCTTGGGAGTCTGTGCAAGAATACATAGTCAGTTATCTATCGCACTGATTGAGGAGTTTTAATCGCTGATGTCAGATGTAATCAAATTCGGCACTGATGGCTGGAGAGCAATCATCGCCGAAGATTTTACTTTTGCAAATGTCGAACGCGTAGCCTACGCGGTCGGTGTGTATGTGAAACGCATATATCACTGCAACGGTGCCGGCAGTGTCCCCATTTTGATCGGTTATGACACCAGATTTCTGGCAGACAAGTTTGCTCATCGTGCCGCGCAAGTGCTGATCGGCATGGGTATTCCCACTAAAGTCTCAGACCGAGACGTGCCTACGCCTTGCATCGCCTGGGCGACACAGCATGAACCAACCGCTGGAGCTCTGCAATTCACGGCCAGCCACAACCCTCCTGAATATTGCGGCATCAAATACATTCCCCATTACGCCGGACCAGCTACAGACGACATTACCAACAGCCTGCTTTCGCATCTATCAGACATTCCCGACAACTACGAAGCGCCGGGAGTGAATGTTCCCACTTTTGATCCTAAGCCACCATATCTGGCGGCACTGCATAAGTTGATCGATTTCAAGAAAATCGGTGCCTCCGGATTGAAGGTAGGCTATGACGCGCTTTACAGCACAAGCCGAGACTATCTCGACAAAATGTTGATCGATGCCGGTCTGAAAGTAACGGTGCTGCACAATTGGCGTGATACCACATTCGGTGGCGGAATGCCTGAGCCGAAGGCGCAATATTTGACCGAGTTGATGGAAACGGTGCGCAAAGAAAAGCTAGACGTCGGGCTAGCCACAGACGGTGATGCCGATCGCTTTGCCGTCATTGACGACCTTGGCAATTATCTTTCGCCCAATCATTTGCTTTGTTTGCTCACGCGCCATCTCGTCAAAAACCACGGCAAGAAGGGCACAGTCGTGCGCACAGTGGCCACGACGCACCTGCTCGATCGTCTGGCAGAAATGTACGGATTGGATATCGAAGAGACGCCGGTCGGCTTTAAATATATCGGTGAGAAGATGCGCGATGGCAACGTTTTGCTTGGCGGCGAAGAATCGGGTGGATTCTCTTTTCACGGTCATATTCCCGAGAAAGACGGCATTCTGGCCAACCTGTTGGTTGTTGAGATGCTGGCTTATGAGGGCAAACCGCTCTCCCAGATCTGGAAAGATCTGACTGCCGAAGCGGGAATGGAAATGGTATTTCGCCGCGCTGACTTGAATTTCAGCAAGCGCATCCAGAGAGAGTTGATGGAGCGCCTGGAGACGGCGCCGATGTCGAAACTGGCTGGATATGCCGTCACCAAAGTGGGACGCAAAGATGGATTGAAGCTCTATCTCGATCACCACAATTGGATGTTGATTCGACCAAGCGGCACAGAGCCTTTGATCCGGCTCTATTTCGAAGGCACCTCTGCCGAAAAGGCAGATTCGGTCTTGGCTGATTTCAACGTGCAAATCGACAAAATCGTCGCTGAGCTTGATCGCAAGCCCGCATCCAAAGAAACCGCCTCTCGTCACTAGATATGGTGCGCAGATGACTAAGCAAAGATTGTTCAAAGAGTTGTTCGTGATGAGCATTACATTGCTGGCGCTCTATCATGCAGGGCGATCTATCGTTGGCTCAATCGACCGGCAAATTTTTCTGCACAAGGAATCTGTTTCTTTGCAATCGGGGCAAAAGCAAGCGCAAGATATCAATAAAGAACTGCGCGATGGTCTGTCGAGTTATCGATCATCCACTGGAATAGAGCGCCTGGCGCGCGAGCGTCTCAATCTTGCCGGCCCTGACGAAGTGATTGTGCGGTTGGGTAAATAGCCACTGGGCGGACGGTTGCAGTCCTTCTCATCAGAGTCACGCTTGTCAGTGGTGCTGTGGTTTGCTTACCTGTGCCAACCGCTTCACTATACCGGTGTAGTACACCCGACGATTAATAACCCTGGCGTCGTTGGCAGCATACATTTGCTGTGCCATTTCCAGTGC
>Ga0182024_10026170_pt1 | contig 10263 bp, 8 predicted proteins | sample P32metaG_FD_120480 | JGI IMG/M metagenome (GOLD analysis project Ga0182024, IMG submission 120480) | Permafrost microbial communities from Stordalen Mire, Sweden - P3-2 metaG (Illumina Assembly) | ecosystem: Environmental > Terrestrial > Soil > Wetlands > Permafrost | place: Sweden: Stordalen...
ATTGGGGGAAATGCCGCGGACCGATCTTTACGTCAAAGTGGAACTCGATCTGGATGACAAGGAAAAGCCGGACCGCATCGCGAACGACATCTGCCGGATGATCCGCAAAGTCTATGGCGTTCGCGCCGCGGAAGTGTCGAGCATGGTCGACAAGGAACCGTAGCGAACGAGCCGCGACCAAGCTGCGCTTGCGCCGAGGGAGCGGTTAAAAGAGTTCCTAATGCGCCGTCAGCCCCTCGGTCAACTCGATCCTGGTTCCGTTCGGATCGATGATGAACGCGATCTTCAGCCCCGCTAACTGAGGGATCTCGCGATACGCCATGTCGAACGCGATCCCGTCGGCTGCGAGTTTCTTGCAGAACGCGTCGAGGTTCTTCACTTCAAACCCGATGTGATCCAGTGTGCGGCCCTTGGTCGGCGCCGGAGCTGCCTGCGCCTTACTCACATCCACTTCGCCGCCGGGAATGAACGCCGCCGGGAACTGGCCGCGCTTGCCGGCCGTGGCGCCGAAGGTCTTCACATACCAATCGCGCACCGCTTCCTGATCCACGCCGGCTTCGTGAATGTGGTGGAACTTGATGGGCCCGCTCATGGTCGCGTCTTCGGTGAATTCCACCCGCACCTTTTCCGGAAACACCGCGATAATCTGTTTGGTCTGCGGGTTGTCCATCGAAAACGTAAGCCCGGCGTCTTCCAGCTTCTTCTTCGTATCGGCGTAGCTCTTAACAAGAAATCCGAAATGGTTCACGCTCGATCCATCGGAGCCTTCCGTCGGCGCCGTCCGCGCCTTTTGCGCAACGATGAACACTCCAGGCAGCTTCCACATCTCCAGCGATCCGGCGCTGGTCACCTCCGCGCCCAACACCCCGACCCACAGTTTCTTGTGCGCATCCGGATCGCCCAGCATCAAATGAATGTGACCGATGGATACGCCCATCTCGTTCGGCGGAGCGAGTTGAGCGAACAGCGTAGCGGTCGAAACAGCAAGTAGTGTGAGCCAACGCATAGGCGCATCCTTATGTGGGGCGGTCCCCCGAAATGTTCAACGCTTCCGCGGCCGACGCCCTCGTCTGCCCATCTTCAATTTGGTGCAGCCGGACAAATTCTTAACGATCAGGTCCGGCGCGCGGACGGGGCCTCCGCCCCACCGTGATTATCGCGCCGCCGGCGGACTCGGCGATTTCCGCTGCTCCTCAATATACGTGTCCAGGAAATCCAGCGCCGGCTTGTTCGGAACCGGCTTCACTTCCGTGGTATTGCCGAAAGACATCACCACTTCGCCCTTCACCGGTTGGAACGCCGGCCACTTCGGCAGATTCTTTCCATTGGGATTGCCCGTCGTCGCGAAATTCACCCAGTAGGACGACATCGTGTCCGCCAGCTTGCGGTCAACGTCCTCCCACTTCGGCGCGCCATCGGGCGACGTCGCGAACGGCGCCACAATCAGATTGCCGAACGCATAAGCGATTTCCGAGCCGTGATAGGCGCCCTTCACGCGCTGCGGCGGCGGAGGCACGCGATTGAAGTAATACATGTAGACCTTGCTCTTTCCGGTCTTCGATTCCATGCGCGCCCACGTGCGCATCTCCCATCCGAACGTGCGATCGCGCATGGCGTGCGCCGCTGCGTCGTAGGCCTCTTCGTCGTTCGACGTCGGATACACTTTCAGGTACGCCTCCGCATCCTTGCCATACTGCCGCTCGGCTTGATCGTGAAAAGATTTCACGGTGACCGGTCCGCGAGTGAACATGGTGCCTTCATCGCTGTTCGATCCGATCAGCATCGGCACGTCGTTCTGTTTGCCGTTCGCGTAAATCGTATAAACGTCGCTGGGCAAGAACCATCCGTCGACATTCGCGGCAGTCTGGAATTGGCCGCCCTGAATCGCCGAGGCAGGCTTCGCCCGCAGCTCGGCGACCGAGTTCGCTTTCAGCGCCGTGGCCATCCGAACGCCTGCCTGCTCCAGGTCGGCAAGCTTTCGCGCGGGAGCAAATTCCGCGCCGCTCTCGCCGATCGCCCGTTCAAACAAGCCGTGCGCGAGCGGCGTCGCCGTCAGATAATTGACGCTCCACGATCCCGCCGATTCTCCGAAGATGGTGACCTTTTTAGGATCGCCGCCGAATGCCGCGATGTTTTTCTGCACCCATTCCAGGCTCGCGATCTGATCCAGCAGCCCGTAGTTGCCGGACGCGTTGCGATCGGATTCCTTGGTCAGTTCCGGATGCGCGAAGAAGCCGAAGACGCCCAGGCGGTAATTCACGGTGACCACCACCACGCCTTTCTTCGCCAGCGCTTCGCCGTCGTAAATGGATCCGGCTCCGCTGGTGAGCGCGCCGCCGTGGATCCACACCATCACCGGCTGTTTCGCCGATGCCGATTTCGCGGCCGTGTAGATGTTGAGGTACAGGCAATCCTCGCTGTTCGCTCCGCCGCCGCCGCGTCCCTGCACGCACTGCGGTCCGAATTTGTCGGCGGCCTTGACGCCGGTCCAGGGCGCCGCGGCTTTGGGGCCGCGCCATCGGAGATCGCCAACAGGTGGCGCAGCGAACGGAATTCCTTTGAAGATGCGAACGCTCGCGTCATTTCCGGCGACGCCGGTGAGCTGACCTTGTTCGACATGGATAGTTTCGGGGATCGCTGCACGCACCGTCAAAACGGCCGGCAGAATCGCAACGAGGAGAGAAGCGGCTCGGAAAGTACGCATGAGGAAATCATACACTGTCTCGTGGCGCGGGCTGTCAAGCCCCGCCCGTGAGGGCGGGGATTCCGTGCCCACGCCAGCCTAGCCGTAATACGCGCACATCGCCGATACCGGGCACTCCTCGCAGCGCGGGCCATTCGTCTTGCAGATTTCCTTCCCATGCTGGCGGAGCAACACATGCGCGCGAGCCAGCGCCGCCGCGCTCTTCGGAAGCTCCCCATCCAGCTCTTCCCGAATCGACCGGTATTGCGCTCCGTAGTTCTTCGAATTCTCCCGCCCGTAGCCGACCCGCAGCAGCACGCGGCAGCCATTCGATTCGAGCGGCAGTCCCACTTCCAAGAAATGATCCACTCCGCAACACAGCAAAATCTTTTCCGCGCCCGGATCGCCAATATTCGGAAACTGTTTCAGCGCGCGCTTCGCCTCTGCATAAGGCTTCGTGAGAACCCTGGAAAGATCACCGTCGAATTGATCGATGGTGATTCGGGCGATCTCCAGCCACCGGAACACGCGAGTCTCGGGACGCATTCCGCCCCTCTTGGCGAGCGCCAGCAACACGTCGCGATTCGCGTTCTGAATTTTGTGGGGGTCCAGGCCGACCTGCCTGCGCAATCCTTCGAACACCTCCGCGCGGCGCTCATCCGGCAGCAGGTAGCATGCGTTTTCCCACAGGACCAGTTCGAAGGGACCGTTCGCCGGAGGAAGCGCCGGCTCGCCATAATGGCGCTTCAAACCGGCAATCAGTTTTTTGAAATCAGACGGCACTATTGTACTTGTGGCGCACGCTTTAGCGTGCAGCGGCGAACTTTAGTTCGCCGGCGTTGCACCCCCGGGACTGTCGGCAGCCGGCCGTCCCAGGTGGCACAGACTCTAGTCTGCGTTCCACTACTGGGGATCCTTCTTCTCAATCGGCGGATCGCCCGGCCTGCGCAGCGTGGGCGCTTTCTTCTTCTGCTCTTCTTTCTTCGCGTCGACCTTGGCTTCGGCCTTCTTCTCCGCCAACTCCTCCGGCGTCATCAACGCTTCCCGTTCGGCTTTTTCTCGCTTTTCACGAGCGGACTCGGCAGCCACGCGCTCTTTCAGATCTTCCCGCGACAGATCGTAGCTATCCTGCGTAGTCTGAATCGCGTCCTTCAGCACGAACTCATAACGCGCCAGATCCTTGGGCTGGGATTCGTCGATCTTCTGAAGCCGCGCGAGCATTTCCGTTTCCGCTGCGCCCACGGCCGCGTTGCCCAATTCAATCGGCACTCTGCGCTTGACGGCGTCGTCCGACACTACGTCGATCGCGTCGATGATCTTGGAATAATCGTCCAGCAGATCGTGAATCAGCGCGCTGCGACCGGCCTTGTCTTTCGACAGCAACTGCGACACCTGGTCCAGGCGCTGCTTGGCGAAGTGCACATACAGCTTCATGCGCACATTGGGTTCCTGCGCTTCGCGGATCTGATCGGCTTCGTCGGCAGTGAGGAAATCGGATTTCGCCTGCGCCTGCGCTGTCGTGCTCAATGTGACGATCAATGACACCGCGTTTGCAATCACGAAGAGGGGGACGGTCAGCCATCGCATAAGTGCTCCTCTACTTTTTCACCTTCTTACTCATGATCCCCTGAATCAGGTCGTCATGAATTTCGGCCACCCGCGCGCGAACCTTTTCGACCGCCGGCTGGTCTTCCACGGCGGCGATATCGTGCAGACCATCCAGGCGCCGCAGGAATGCGCGCGCACGCACTTCGGCGCGCTTAAAAAAGTTGTTATTCCGCGCGTACTTGCCGGAGTCGGTCAGCGAATGCCAGGAAAGTTCCACCGATTCGCGAACCTCGGTCAGCGCCGCCTGCACCTTCGCACTATCGCCCGCATTGATCGCGTCCCGGGCCGAATCGATAGCCGTGTTGGCGTATTCGAGCGCGAGATCGCTGCGCTTTTCAAGATTCGGCTCGTTTCGAACGGTGTTCAGATCGAGCGCCAACAATGCCAACATCAGGTACGGGATCACCTTGAATTCACCCTTGGTTCGTTACTTCAGTGATATCACTTTTTGTTCAGCTCGTTCTGAATGATCCGCGCGCGCTGCCGGGACTTGAACTCCTCGTCCGGATTCTGGCCCTGACTTTGCTCCAGAAATTTATTGTAATTCGCCAGCGCCTCCTTCAGTTGATGGAGATGATCCAGCGAAATCGCCCGAAAATAGAAGTGCGCGGTAGTTTCGCCGCCGAGTGCGCGAACGCGGTCGAGCGCTTCAAGCGCCTGCGGATACTGCTCGGCCGCCACCAGCAGCCCCACCATTTCGTTCCACGGCTGCACGGCATCGGGCTTGAGCTTGGAGGCCGCCAGAAACTGCGGCGCCGCATCGGAGAATTTGCGCTGATCGCGAAGCATGCGGGCGTAGAACATGCGCAGATCGTAATCGTCCGGCTGCGCCGCTAAAACCTGGGCGACCAGCGGAATCGCTTTTTCGGGTTGCTTGTTTTTCACATACGCCTGCGCCAGCGCCACTCGATTGGCGGGTGTGGGGGATTTGGCGACGGCGCTTTCGAGCGCGAGAATCCCGTCCGCCGTATTTCCGGATTGAGAAAGGAGCGCGCCCATCCGCTCCTGGGCGCCCGGATTATCTGGAAATTCGCGATAAATTGCAATCGCCTGGGGAAACTGCTTGGCAGTCTCGTACAATTCGCCGAGCTGCAACAGTGCCGGCTTATAGGCCGCGTCGATCGCCGCTGCTTTTCGGAAATGCTTTTCGGCTTCGGGAAGCTGATCGGCATGCCACGGAGTCTGTTGCGCGAGAGCCTGAGCCAAACCGACTTCAGTCGCGGGTGACGCCGGATTGAGCGCGATCGCGGAGGTAAACGCGGTCGCCGCTTCGGCGAAATTGCGTTGAGCCAGAAGCGCCTGACCGAGATAATGCGCCGGCCTGAATTCGTTCGGCTTCTGCGCGATGGCGTCCTTTAATAGCGGCACGGCTGCATCGGCGTCCTTCACGCGGAGCAGACATATCGCGAGATTCAGTTCCGCGTCGAACAGGCGCGGTTTCAGGTCGAGTACGATGCGGTACTGCGGAATCGCCTCCTCGAATCTATCGAGCAGGCTATAGGAGAGCGCCAGATGAAAGTGCGCGGCGTAATCGTTCGGATCGGCGGCGACAGCCTTGGTGAAGAGCTCCAGCGCCGCCGGATAGTTTTTCGCATCGAGCGCCTTGATGCCGTCAGCCTGATACTCGGGTCCAGACTGCGCGGGCGCGACCGGAGCTAGGAATGCTGCCAACACCGCCGCAGCCAGGAACCACATGGTACTTTGATTCTACTTCGCCGCCGCCTCTTGCGGCGCGACCGTGAGGGAGTGCGTTCCGCCTCTTGAGGCACGACCGTGAGGGAGTGCGTTCCGCCTCTTGAGGCACGACCGTGAGGGAGTGCGTTCCGCCTCTTGAGGCACGACCGTGAGGGAGTGCGTTCCGCCTCTTGAGGCACGACCGAAAGGGAGTGCGTTCCGCCTCTTTGCGGCGCGACCGTAAGGGGAGCGCGTTCCGCCTCTTGAGGCACGACCGTGAGGGAGTGCGTTCCGCCCTTGAGGCACGACCCTGAGGGAGTGCGTTCCGCCTCTCGGGCGTTCCGCCTCTTGAGGCACGACCGTGAGGGAAGTGCGTTCCGCCTCTTGAGGCACGACCGTGAGGGAGTGCGTTCCGCCTCTTGAGGCACGACCGTAAGGGAGCGCGTCTGAATAACAAGCCTTCGCCCGCTTATTTAGTGAGATACACGGTGAACCTGGTCGCGTCTCGAAAACCCATGCGCTGGTACAGTGCGTAGCCCGCATCGGTCGATTGCAAAATCACGCGGGTGAATCCGGTGCGCCGCGAAACCTCAGCCGTCGCCGCGCGCAACAGCGCCTCGGCGTACCCATGACGCCGAAACCCGGGCAAGGTGGCGAGCGAGTACACTCCGATGACTCCGGCAGCCGCGACGATCGCCACAATCGCCGCCGGGCGGCCGTTCGCGAACGCGACAAAGCCCTGATAGTCGCAATGCCAGGCCTGCTCGCGCAGGTACACCGAGTGAGCGACAGTGTACGGGATCTCGAAGGAGATCGACGTGATCTCTGCGAAAGCGGCTCGCGTGGCTGCATCGGAAACCGGACGCATCTCGATGTCCGGCAGACGATGGACCGGCGGCAGCAACTGTGTCGCCAGCATTCCTGGCGGCTGCGAAATCGGGCGCATGCCGTAGTTCAGGAAAATGCCCTTCTCGCGGCGCCGCACTGGGCCGTCCAGCATGTCTTCGCACAGCCACACCGACCAGCGCAGCGTTCGCTTGCTGAAGAAGCGTCCGAGTTCCAGGAGCCGTCTCTCCAATTCGCCTTCCGCGACTCGACGCGTCATCAGGCCGATGTTGAACACGCCGTAGTCGAGGCCCGAGAAAATCGCCATGCATCCATCGAGCGTTTCCACGGCGCCCGAGCCGGAAGCGTTGCCGAAGAATTGCATCGCGCACCGGAGATTTTCATCGATGGTGAGGAAATCGGTCATGGGTTGCTTTCAGCACCGGGAGTAGGTTGCAGGTTGCTGAAACCAGGATAGTTATCGACCAATTCATGCCCGCATCCGCGGTTGCTCGAAAAACCGGCTGTTGTCGGCGTTTTAACGGCACTTTGACGGGAGATTGACGGCACTTTGCCGGGACGTTGCCGGTACTTTGTCCGCAGTTTCACCGCAAAAACCCACGTTTTCCGCATGGCTCGCTCTAGAGCAGCGTCACCGGGTCGATATCGGCGACTAGCGCGGCCGCGCCCCACTTTTCGGCCGCCGCGAACCTTCGCAGTTCGCCGACGATTTCGTTCAGGCGCTTCCGGCTCGCCGATTTCAGCAGCATCTGATAACGATACTCGTTCTTGAGGCGCGCGAGCGCGGCCGCCGCCGGGCCCATCACCCGCACGCCCTCCGGCGCAGGCCCGATCAGCCGCGCCAGCGCCCCGCTTCGCTCCAAGGCTTCCTCCTGGCGCGCGCCGCGCACGATAATGTTGGCCATGACGCCGAACGGCGGGTAGGACATCATCCGCCGGAATTCAAGCTCCTTGGCGTAGAACGCTTCGTAGTCCTGCGCGGCGGCGCAGCGGACCGCATAGTGATCGGGGTTGATGGTCTGGATGAGCACGATGCCCGGCGTTTCCCCGCGCCCGGCGCGCCCGGCGGCTTGGGTGAGCAGTTGAAAAGTGCGCTCCGCGGCGCGAAAATCCGGAAGCCCCAGCCCGATATCCGCGCTCACGATCCCGACCAGCGTGACATTGGGAATATCGTGGCCTTTCGCGATCATCTGCGTGCCTACCAGAATATCGAAAGCGCCGTCGCGAAACGCCGCGAGAATGGTTTCGTAATCGCGCTTGGCGCCCACTGTGTCGCGGTCCAGGCGGGCGATTCGCGCGCGGGGGAAGGCCCCGTGCAGTTCATCCTCCAGGCGCTCCGAGCCGGTGCCGATGAACTGGATATACTCGCTATCGCATTGGGGGCAACGGTCCGGCACGCGAGCCGCGTAGTTGCAGTAATGGCACAGCAGGCGCCGGTCGCGGCGATGATACGTGAGCGTTACGGAACAGTTGACGCATTCGCAGCGCGCGCCACAGGCGCGGCAGGCGACGAAGCTCGAGAATCCGCGGCGATTTAGCAGCAGCATGGTCTGCTCGCCGTTTTCCAAACGCTCGGTTACGGCGTCGATGAGAGCGCGGGAAAACGTCGCTTGCTTGCGCGTTTCCAGAAACTCCTGGCGCATGTCGATGAGCGCTACGCGGGCCATGGGCCGCTGTTCGATTCGCTCCGGGAGAAGCAGGCGCGTATATTTTCCGCGATCCGCGTTGTAGCGGCTCTCGATGCTGGGTGTGGCCGATCCGAGGATCACCGTCGCGCCGGCCGCACGGGCCCGCACAATGGCCACGTCGCGCCCGTGATAGCGCGGCGTTTCCTGCTGCTTATAACTCTGGTCGTGTTCCTCATCGACCACGATCAGGCCCAGATTTCGCACCGGCGCGAACACGCCGGACCGGGTGGCCACGACGACAGCGGCTTCGCCCGAGCGGATGCGGCGCCACTCCTGGGCTCGCTCCGAATCGTGAAACGCGGAATGCAGAATGGCGACGCGCCGGCCGAAGCGATGGTGAAACTGTCCGGCGACGGCGGGCGTGAGCGCGATTTCCGGCACCAGCATGAGGGCGCCTTTGCCTTGCGACATGGCGGTCTCGATCGCACGCAAGTATACTTCCGTTTTTCCCGAGCCGGTGACGCCTTGCAATAGAAATACCTTGAACTCGTGCGCATCGCCCGACGCGCGGATCTTATCGTAGGCGGTTTCCTGATGCGAATTGAGCGTGACGGGGGCGCGGGCAGGAATGGGCGCGGTCATCACGGGTTCCTGCGTAAGTCGAACCAGTTTGCGGCGCGCGAGCGATCGCGCGGCGGGGCTCGCCTTGGCGACGGCGAGTTCCAGATCAACGAGATTGTGCGAGCCCGGATGCAGCTCGAGATAGGCGAGGAGTTCGCGCTCGGTTTTGGTGAGTTTGGGGGCGGGCGTACCGCTCCCTCGTGCGCTGTCGCGCGTTGGCTCCGGAACCCGGAGCCAAAACGGTCGCGGTTCAGAAGGTTGAAGAGTTGTCGAATCCGGATTTTGGGCCGCTCCCTTTGGTCGCGGTTCAGAAGGTCGCGGTTCTGAAGGTTGAAGAGTTGCCGAATCCGGATTTTGGACCGCTCCCTTTGGTCGCGGCTCAGAAAGTCGCGGTTCAGAAGGGGGGCGCGCGATGAACTCCGCGCGCAGGCGCGCCGAACCTGCGCGAAGCGGATCGCGCTCGGCTGCGACATCCTCGACTTCCAACCAGCCTCTTTTTTCGAGGGAACGGAGCAGGGCCACGGCTCGTGCGAACTTTTTCGTCAGATAGGATGCCGAAAGAGGGCGGGTGTCGAGCAGGCGCAGGATCTCAACGGAGGGATCGTCCGTGTCACTTGGCCGCAAATGCAGCTGGCGGGCGGCGTCGCGCCCCGATTTCGTAAGCGAATAGACTTTTCCACGGCGAACGTCGCCGGCGAGCGGGGTCATGGCGCGCAGGGTTTCACCCAGCGGCGCGCAATAATACTCCGAAATCCAGCGGCCCAGTTTCAGCAATTCGTCGTCGAGCGCGGGCTCTTCATCCAGCAGACGGAGCACTTCACGGGTCGCGGCGGTTTGGCGATTGGCGCCGGTCGCTTCGAGAGTCGGTCGGCTGTCATGTACACGCAGGACTACGCCGGTCAGTTTCCGGGCGCCGAAGGGCACCAGGACGCGGCAGCCGGTGTGCACCCGATGCCGCAGTGTCTCAGGCAAAGCGTAGGTGAAGGACTGATCCAGCGGAACGGGGAGACTTACGTCGCAGTACAGCGCGGGCGGGTTCATTCGCGCGTCTCACCGAGGCCGTGGAGGATAACGGGCCGCGCTCCCTTACGGTCGCGGGTGGAATCCCCGCCCTGACGGGCGGGGCTTGAGTTCGTCGTGAGGGGTTTCCTAACGCAACGCACTCCCTTACGGTCGTGCCTCATAGCGGCTCCCTTACGGTCG
>Ga0182024_10026171_pt1 | contig 10262 bp, 5 predicted proteins | sample P32metaG_FD_120480 | JGI IMG/M metagenome (GOLD analysis project Ga0182024, IMG submission 120480) | Permafrost microbial communities from Stordalen Mire, Sweden - P3-2 metaG (Illumina Assembly) | ecosystem: Environmental > Terrestrial > Soil > Wetlands > Permafrost | place: Sweden: Stordalen...
AACACGGGCCGGCGACGGTGCCAATTCTTGGCCAGAAGAGAATGTGTAATCAGCTAATACTCGAACGGTATGGATACGTTAGCCCGGGGCAAGAACCGCAAGGATCACGGTTTGAGCATCCTGCGCCTTTTGACTAAAGAGGGAACATCCGCTCACTTGCGCCAGGGCGCTTCTGCCTAGCAATAGGCTGCGTTACCGCATCATGAGCCTTATCGCGCTCCGATAATCGGTGAGGACGTCAAGTTTTGCCTGCAGGTAGTTGCGGCTTGTGGCGGCAAGGGTCCGCCATCCCGCAAACCTATAATCAGATGCGGTTGTCGATCGCGACGCTGACAACCGTCTGTTCATCCGCGGTCGGCTCAGGAGGGGAGTAGTTCCGCAGGCGTGCAACAGCTTGTAAGGCATCGAGCTGCAACGCGCCATCCTCGAAGATGTTCTAGGCTTTTTTCCTAGGATTCCATTGCGGCGTATTCGCGCCGAGCAGCATGGTCATAGCGATGCGCGTTCGATTTTGCCGTGCGCGGTGTTCCATCTCAGAGAGTTCAACTTCCGGCAGATTTGATCTGGCGTTAAGCCGACGGCGTCCAGCGCCTTGTGCATGTCGATGCGGCCGCGAATCGCGGCAACGTTATGGACCCCGATACGCCATCGGGGCAGGAGCCCTATGTTCGGTTTTTTCAAAGGACGGAAAGAAAAAGCAGCGACGGGCGCCAAAAAATACCTACTGGGAAACAAACCTCTACACCTTCGACGTAGAAGGTACGAAGCACTTTGAACTTGAATGGGCGCTTCCCAAAATTGAGAGCGACTTTGCTGAGACAGTCCGGAAGAAAGGTTAAACCCCACGTTCCTTTGACGAGTGAAGAACATGAGACGCTTTGCCTGCTTGTCGCGACGATGCTCCAGAGAACAGTTTGGCAGAAGGATAGTCAGGAAGATGCAACGAGCGAGCGACACGGATATACGACGGTGACAGACAGCGGATGCTCGCGGTTGCTATGCGCTACGACTGTCCTTTCAAACGCTTGCTCAACAAGGCAGGCGATACACTCAGTGATCGCGCTACGGCCGTCAACGACTCACCCGCGTCGATGCGGCTCTCAATCGCCGGCATGTCCAGGTCGAAACGTTTGCGGCCTGGCCGGGGACCTTTGCCTTTTGCGTTCCGGATCCCTGCTTTGATGCGCTCCACAATCAGACTGCGCTCCAGTTCGGCAACCGCGCCGAGTACCGTAAACACCATTTTGCCCATCGGTGTGGTCGTATCAACTCCTTCGGTCAAGCTCACGAAGTCAATCCCCAGCACCTTAAACTCTTCGAGGGCCCAAAGCAGATGGGATGTCGATCGCGCGAACCGGTCAAACTTCCAAACCAGGACGACATCAAACTTTCGTCGGCGGGCATCTGCCATCAGGCGATTCAACTCTGGACGGGAGTCCTTCGCCCCTGAGACGCCACGGTCAACATAGCTGTCAACGATTTCCCATTTTCGGAGCTGGCTGAACTCCCGCTGTTCACGAAGCTGTAGTTCGGGGTCTTCCTCCCGACCCTTCACGGTGCCGTTGACGGTGCTGACCCGCGCGTACAAGGCAGCTCTGATTTTCCGCAGGACGCGTTTCTTCCTCATCTCAGTCCCTTGTTCTGCCGCGGTCATCTCCTTAAGCCAGCGGAACAGCCGACCGAACTACGCTCGCATATGTTAGGGTTTGAAAAACCGGCGAACAGCCCTTTGACGGTATCGAACAGGTTGAAGACTTCGAGTCATCTCCGCTCACGTCTGACGGAAACCTCGGTCGCTCTTGATTTCTTACGGCGGCTCGAACCTCCAGACTGCGCTCCAACAGCAGCAGTGCGCGTCGGTGCGTTTGCTCCTCTGCTCAGATATTGCGATGCGGATTGCGGTTGTGAACGCGACTTTGCGGGCCGCGCTCACTCTAGTTTGGAACCGCCATACCGATAGTATTAAGAAGTTACTGGCCCAACTCCAGAATTACGAACGAGCCATCGATCGGCTGCGGACGAGGCCGGGGATTGTCCGGAGTTGGAGGCGGCGCCGCCTTAAAATCGGCCGTGACCGTGAAGACGTGATGAGTCTTCGGATCGAGCGTCATGGTGCGAGTGCCGAATTGCGTTGTGACATTGCCAACGGCGCTGTACTTATCGGGTGAATCCTGGTGGATGATGGAAACAAGGCCCTCGCGGCAAGCGGCAAAGAGCATCCCGGTACCGGGATCGTAGCCATCGCCATCGGGGTCACCGCCAATCGGAGGAGTCGCGACCACCTTGCCTGTGTCCGCATTGACGACCGTGAGCATCTTGTCACAGGCGGCGAAGAGACGGCTGTGCGCGGAGTCGTAGGCAAGAGCTGAGGGGCCATCGCATGGAGCGAGCGGCCAGGTTCCCTTCACGGCAAGCGACTTCGTGTCAAATTCAAGGAGCGAACTCTTGTCCTCGAGATTCACGAATAGGTTTCCCTTTCCGTCGAGAGCGGGTTCCTCGGGCTTGCCATTGAGCACAACCGTGCCAACGACCTTTCCGGCGACGGCGTCAATTGCAGTCGCGTTGGAACTCCGGCCGTTGAAGGTGAAAACGCGCTTCGTTTGCGGATCGTAAATGATGGAATCGGGATTGTCGCCAGTGGTCTTAATCACGGTGATCGGCTTAATCGTCTTCAAGTCGAACACTGTGACGGATGCGTCGCCGCCATTGCTGGTAAACCCCTTTCCGAGGTCGTTCGCGATAGCAATGCCGTGAATCCCTTTTGTGTCGGGAAGGTCGCCTATTAGCTTTCCGGAGTTTTCATCGACGACCATCATGTGCGTGCCGCGCGAAATATAAATCCGGTGCGCATCGGGATCGACCTTCAGATAATCCCAACCACCATCTCCACCGACGGGTATGCGGCGGATCACGTGATAGCTTCCGGCCTGCGGCGCGGCGAGCGCGCCAGGCGCCGTCGCGGACAAGAACAATGTAGCTAGAAAACAAGCCCAACCGAACATTTCCAGAGTGCGTCGCTTTTGCATTGTGGAGATTCTCCTTGCGATTTGAACTTCTAAGCCGCCGTCTAAACCGACGGCTGACCCTCGCGGGTCAAATAGAACTGAATGGCCGGAGTAATAATCAACGACAGAATCATCGAAATCAGGATGCCGCCAATCACGGCGATCGCCAGGGGTTGCAGCATCTGTGAGCCCGCGCCCAAGGCGAGAGAAAGCGGTAACATGCCAGCGACGGCGGCCATGGCGGTCATCACGATGGGACGAAGACGCCGGCGCCCGGCTTGAATGAGGGCTTCCTCCGCCGAGAACCCAACGGAACGGAATTTCTGGTTCGCGTCCAGCAGGAGAATGCCGTTCTTGGCCACGATGCCAATCACCATGATTAGCCCCATAAATGATGAAACATTGAACGTCGTGCGGGTGATCAGGAGCCCAAGAAAGACGCCCGAAGTGGAAAGCACGGCCGAGGAAAGGATTGCGACCGGCGCCGAGAACGACCGGAACTCGAACAGCAGCACAAGGAAAATCAGCACCAGAGCCAGCAACAGAACCACGATGAGATCGTGAAACGACTTCTGCTGCTCCCGGTACGTGCCGCCGTATTCGACGCGTATGGACGGAGGCAGTTTCAAATCATCGACGACCTTCTGGACTGCGGCTACGCCGCTTCCGAGATCCAAGCCTTCCAATCGAGCGGTTACTTCGACGTCACGCTGCAGATTTTCGCGAAGTATTTCGGTCTGGCCGGGGAGCTCGACGACCGAAGCCATCGAGCCCAGAGTCGCAGTGCCCCCGGTCGAGTTGACGAGCAGCGTATTGCTCATGGCCTCAAGCGAAGAACGGTTGGTTTGGGGGAAGCGAACGCGCAAGGTGTATGGGCGATCGTCAATGATGACAGGAGTAGTGGCAGGCTCGCCATCCACAATGGCGGAGGCAGCCGTTGTGAGCTGGTCGGTCGTGAACCCCGCCCGGGATGCGGTGCCGGGATTGACCGTGAAAACCACGGCAGGGCCGCTGGTAGAGTTTTCAATGCCGTCCTCGATGTCGACCACCGGCTTTTTACCGCCAACATAGACCCTGCCGAGCGAATCCGCGACTCGAGGCGCCCAGGTGGCGAGCAAATCGGCATCGGGAGAAAAAAGCTTCACCACGATGGGCTGAGGGGCGCCCGTCAGGTCACCAATCATGTCCTGAAGCACCTGAGTGAAGTCGATATCGACCGCCGGCTCTTCTTTGGTTACTTCAGCGCGGACCTGGCTAATGATCTCATCAATACCGCGGCTGCGGTTGTTCTTGAGCTTTACCGAAATGTCTCCCGTGTTGGGTTCGGTGACCGCCGCAAGCCCCAGCTGTAGGCCCGTGCGACGCGAGGTGCTCTCAACTTCGGGGACAGAACGAACGATCGTCTCGATGTGGGAGATAACTCGGTTGGTTTCCTGCAGCGAGCTGCCAGGCGGCGTGACATAGTCCAGGATGAACCCTCCTTCATCCATCGCCGGGAGCAAGTCGCTGCCCAGATGGGTGTAGCATACATAAGACACCACAATCAGGATGGCGCAAAGCCCGCCCAGCCACACGGGATGCTCCAAGGCACGACGCATCCAGCGCTCATAGAATTTGAGAATGCGCTCGAAATATCCTCCCCTCAGGGAGGCTTCTTCGGCGGCCATCATGCGGCGGACCTGTTCCTGTTCGGAAGCTTCGGCAGAGTCAACTGCCTGCGCGTGTGGCGCACCCTGCAGGATGCCACCGGAATTCTCGTCTTCCTCTTCGCGACTGGAATTTCCGTTGAGAGGTTCTGCGGCTCCTCCGCGACGGATCATGCGAGTGCCCAAATTGGTCGTCCAACCAAGGGCAAGCACCAGCGAACCCAACAAGGCGACGCTCATGGCAATCGCGAAAGCGCGGAAGAAAGATCCTGTCACACCCGTGATCGAGATCAGAGGCAAGAACACAACGATGGGGGTCAGAGTAGAGCCGACCAACGGAATCGTGAGCTCCTTGAGGGCGCTACTGGTCGCCTGCAGAGGTCCTTCACCACCGTCGCGGTGTAGAACGATGTTCTCGACGACGACAATTGCAGTGTCGATTACGAGTCCGCCAGATGCCGCCAGTCCCCCCAAAGTCATCATGTTGAAGCTTTGGCCCATAATCTTGAGGACAACGAAGGTGACGCAGATTGTCGCAGGAACAACCAAGCCCGCCAAGGCGGCAGTACCCCAATCCCGGAGAAAGAGCCAAATAATGAACCCGGAGAGGAAAATGCCAATGACGATCGCGTCGCGCACGCTGCCGATCGATTCCCTGACGATGTCCGATTGGTCGTAAAAGACGCTCAGTTGGACGCCGGATGGAAGAATCGGGTGGAGGCTTTCGATTTCCTGATGGACCTCGTCGGCGACTTCGACCGTGTTGCTATCAGGCTGGCGATTGATGCTGAGCAACACAGCGGCCTTTCCATTTGCGGTGACCACGGTATAGTTCGGAGCAACCGAAGGCCCGACGGTGCCGATATCCCGAATTTGAATCGGCACATCGTTCACATCTTTGATGACGATTTCGCCAATCTGCTCGGGCGTCCGGACCTGGGCAGTGACGAGTCCCAAGAAGAGTTGATGGTTCCGACTGAGGAGTCCGGGAGAATCGATCAGGTTCGTATGGTTAACAGCATCCAGGATGTCCTGCAAAGACACACGGGAACGGAGCATCCGGGCAGGATCGGGTGTTATTTGGAATTCGGGCGTCTGTCCGCCCTGGACTAAGACGCTGGCGACGCCGTTGAGCCGGTTCAGGCGCGGCTTGAGGTCGTTGGTCGCCAGCTCCCAGAGCTGCGTTTGGGGGACTTTATCGGAAGTGAGGCTGTAGCCAAGGATCGGGAAACTGGCGAAGTCGAGGCGGTGAGTTTCGATTTGCGCAGTGGAAGGAAGCGAGCTTTGAATTCGAGAGATGGCGGCATTGACCTGGAGCAGCGTCTGCTGCATTTCGACGCCCCAGCTGAAGGACAGATCGACCTCGGCCGACCCGCGGCTAGTAGTGGAGCGGACATCTTCAAGACCCTGGACGCTGTTAACGGCTTCTTCGATCGGGCGGGTGATGGTCACTTCCATCTGGTCAATCGGCATCACACCGTTGTCGACGCCAATGATGATGCGGGGGAAGTTGGTCGAAGGGAACACCGCAATGGGGAGGGAAAGAGCCTCGTACACTCCCACGATCATCAGGATCACAACCAGAAAGTTAATTGACTTCGAATGGCGGGCGAACCAATAGTGGGACGCGTCCTCTCTCGGCGTGTTAATCGGCATTATTGACCCGTCGCATGTGTAAAGTGAGAAAATGCAGGTCGAGCGAGAGACGCCCGAGGCGAGAAGAACGACACAGGGCCCACCATAGCCGTTGCGCTCCTCATCATTGGTCCTCGTCTTCCTCTTCGTCCGGCATCTTTGGCGCTTGCACCTGAATCTTGGTCTTTGGCAGGACGTCGTCGTCTTCTTTGTCAAGTTCGAAGGCTCCCACAGTGACGACGCGCTCCCCGCCCTTCAAACCCTGCGTTACCTGGATGTCGCCGCCGTTTCGGACGCCTACCTTGACGTGTTGCTTGTGCGGCTTATTGTCGGAATCGAGCGTAATGACCGAGGTTACGCCGTCCGGCTCTGTCAGTAAGGCTGCCGCTGGGATAACGATCGCATGGGGTACGGTTTCAGCGACCATTGTTATCCGCGCGCTCGCCCCCGGTTTAAGCTGCGCTCCGGGATTGGCAGCTTGCACCCAGACTTCGACGGTTGTGCTGCTGGGGTCCAAGGCGGGGCTTACGAGGCTCACCTTGCCTGGAACCGCTTTACCACCGGGCACCGTGATCGAAGCGGAATCTCCGATTTTCAACTGCGCCGCTTCCTGCTGGGAAATGTGGGCCCGAGCAACAACCTGTGATAAATCCATCACGGTAAGAATGGGAGACCCGCTGGCGGCCGTCTCACCTGGAGAGACGGGCCGATCGGTAACGACCCCGTTAATCGGGCTGACGATCTTCGTATAACTGAGCTGGGTTTCGGCGCCCGCCGTTTTTGCGTTAGCGGAAGCGAGTTGCGCCTCGGCGTTTTTGACATCGTACTGTTTTTGCGCCATGTCATACTCATTCTGAGCAGTCGTCAAAGCGATGCGAGCGTCTTCCACGTCCTTCGCGGAGGCTGCACCTTGCTTAAGCAGAGACTCGCGATTGTCGTAGAGTTTCTGCTGAGCTTCCAATTCCTCTTTGGCGAGCTTGAGCTCTTGCTCCGCCTTTTGGGCCGCGGTCTGATAACCTATTTCGGCTTGTTGGGCCGCGCCATGGCTATCAGCGACCGCGCTGACCAAGTCACGATTTTCGAGTTCCGCAAGCAGTTGGCCAGCGCGAACTGGGCTGCCTCGATTCACATAAAATTTGCTGACCGGCGCGCTCACCCTTGGAACGAGGGCCGCCTGGTCTTTGGGATAGAGGATCGCATCAGCGGCTACCTCGCGTTTAATCGGGCCATTTTCAGCGGCGCCCACTTGCACCGTCACCGTGGGTGCTTCGTCGCTTGCTTCTTTGGCCGAACACCCCGATAACAGAATTCCACAAACAAGGGTAAGGCCCAGAAGACCAGCCAGTGCCCAGGCATTGCGGCTGCCTGCGTCAGAATGCGTTTTCGAGGCCAGAGGCAGTAGTCGAGTTTTGTGCATTATTTTGCCGACACCTTTTCGCATGATTCAGAAGCTTCCCGTGAATCCCTGAAGAGTCGCCAATGCGAGGCGATAGCGGACCCCAGCGTCAATGTATGCGTTGCGCGCCGTCGTTAAAGTGTTCTCCGCATCGACCACCTCAGTGGCGGGTGATTCGCCTGCTCGGTAGCGCAGGTTGACCAAGCGGAGGCTCTCGTCGGCGAGATCAGCCGTATGGCGGGAGGCCGCCAAAGCGCCCTGAGCAACTGACGCCTCATTGTAAGAGGCGTACAGTTCACTCAGCGTTTGCCGCTGAGCCAGGCTCAGGCTGGTGCGAGCCTCTTCCTGCTTGTACTCTGACTGGTGCAGCTTGCTGCGCAAAGTTCCCCAATCCCAGACGGGAATGGTCAGATTGGCGGTGATAAAATAGCCTAGGGTTGGCAAAGGGCCAAGTTCTGGATGAGCTTTCGCGACGGCATGCAGGGCAAAGTCATTCGCCTCGATACCGTAATCGGTTTCGATTGATAACGAGGGGAGGAAAGCGCTTTTTGCCGCCGAGACGTCTAGGCTTGCCTCCCGCAGAGTCTCGGTCGCCACGCGTATATCGGGATTCTCGCGGCCGGCCATGGCCTGGATCTCCGCGAAGGCGGGCAGCGCCTGAGGCGAATCCAAATCGTCCACGATGCTGAAATTTTCATTCAAAGTGGAAAACAGTATCACGGTGAGATCCAGTCGGGCGTCCTCCATTGCCAGCTTGGCTTCCTCAAAAGCTTGCTCCTGCTGCCTGAATTGAATCTCCGCCTTGACGGCATCGCTGTGTGCTGCCAAGCCAGCGCGCTCTTGATCCTGAGTGACATCAAAAAAGCCCTTCGCCTGATCGAGAGTTTGCTGGGCGGTTGCGTACTTGCGCTGCGCGACGGCGAGCGCATAGTAGGTTTTCGTGACCGCCACTGTCAATCCTCGTCGCGTAATTTCGACCTTGGCCTTCGCGATTGCTTCCGCTACGGAGGCGCGGTGCAGTCCATTGAGCATGTAATTGGTTGGGGAGATATCCTCGTGAATAATCGCCCACTCACGATACACGTGAACGCCGTCGTTGGTGACGAACCTTCCCTCCGCAGTTTTCCCATTTCCCTGGGTTCCGAGGAATTGCGTCGAATCGCTGACGGAAGGCAGCATCGCATTGCGGGCCTGCAGACGATCCTCATGCGCGTTTTTTGCATCTCCCTGAGCTGCCAGGAATTGGGCGTCGTTCTTTCGCGCTCGTTCAAGCGCGTCTTGGAATGTGACGGTAATGGGTGGGGCAGACTGGCCGGCCCCCGGTGGCTGTGCCAACTGCACTGCCGATTCAGCGCCGCTGGCAGGGGCTGTACTCTGCGCGGCAGCCCTCTGGAACGGAAGGTCGAAGAGAGTCACCATGACAGCTAGCGTCAGGGCGTAGCGACCGATCAACCTATTGCGTTTGGATTGCTGCTTGCCCGGGATGGTGTAAAGATAATTTCTGTGAAGCCGACCTGAATTATAAATTCCTTCCTTCATCTCATCCATCTCCGCAGAGCCGAACCGCCGTGCAGCAAATTCAACCTCAATCGCGGCTAATTATCGGGCTGCTCTAAAGTTTCAACAGAGCGCATCGAATCGACTCAACCTCGACGCGTTCCTCACGGAGACGGACTATATTGGACGCACATGAAGATTATATGAAAACTATCGCCGAAACGAACCAGCAGAACGGTCGTCAGGTGCCGACCATAGTTCTATCTGAGGTTTCCCGAACCTGGCTCGGATGACCGCCAGTTCCCCCGCCGGCCATAGCGCAGTGCTCGTTTTTCGAGGCCAATTGCATGGGTTAACACGCGGCTCGGGTGTAGCGAAAAATGTAGAGAGTCAGGGCAGATCAGTTCGTGTCACTGTCTCTGGGCGTAAACCTCTAATTGATAGGTTGTTCACCGTCCGTGAGAGACGCTAAGATAGCGGCTTGAAACCAACTCTTAATCAGCGGGTTGGAAGTTCGAGTCCTCCGCTGCTCACCATTTCTTCCCGTAAACCAATTTCATCCGTCCTGAGCAAAACCCGATCTTTGTCGAGTCCGGGAGGGCAGTAATGCATCGTTTCGCGCGCGGGCAATTTCAGGTTTCTTACGAAGAGCGCATCGATTTAAACTCCCTTCGCCAAAAGCGCATCGAACGCGCGCAGCAGTTTCGCAAACAAGCTCAACTCGACGCACTGCTGGTGTGGAAAGACGAAAACGTTCGCTACCTTACCGACCTGCGCCCGCAGCTCATCGCCGGGAAAACCACCGCGCTCAACGGCGCGTTGTTGATCGCAAACAAGTCCCCCATCCTCTTTTGTTCCGGCGGCCAACGCGACCGCGTCGAACGAACCATGCCGTGGATCAAGGAAATTCACACGATCCCGATCATCGAAGAACGCTCCCTGATCGAAGGCTTCGTGCGTTCGATTCTTACTCCCATCCTGCGCGAACAAGGCCTTGAGCGGGCTCGCATCGGAATGGACGAAGCGAATACCAGCCTGTTCCAATTTATTGTGAAGCACTTGCCGGACGTGCGCATCGAAGAC
>Ga0182024_10026172_pt1 | contig 10262 bp, 8 predicted proteins | sample P32metaG_FD_120480 | JGI IMG/M metagenome (GOLD analysis project Ga0182024, IMG submission 120480) | Permafrost microbial communities from Stordalen Mire, Sweden - P3-2 metaG (Illumina Assembly) | ecosystem: Environmental > Terrestrial > Soil > Wetlands > Permafrost | place: Sweden: Stordalen...
CGCGGGGTGGGCGCGGAAGTCGCCAAATCGATGGCGAGAGAGGGCGCGAAAATCGTCATCGTCGATCCCGGCGTCGGCGGCGCCGGCGAAGGCGGCGACCAGCGCCCGGCCCAGGCGATGGCCGACGAGATCAAGGCCGAAGGCGGCGAGGCGGTCGCCAATTTCGGCTCGGTCGCCTCGTTCGACGACTGCCTCAAGATGGTGCAGCAGGCGCGCGACGAACTCGGCGGCCTCCACATCGTGTTCAACGCCGCCGGCATACTCAGGGACAAGATGTTCCACAATATGTTTCCGGAGGATTGGCAAGCAGTTATCGATGTTCACCTCACAGGTCACTTCAACATCAACCGCGCCGCGATCAACCTGTTCCGCGAGCAGAATTACGGCCGCATGATCCTGGTGTCGTCGACGTCAGGGCTGCTCGGCAATGTCGGGCAGACCAATTACGGCACGGCCAAGCTCGGCATCGTCGCGCTGGCCCGCATCATCGCGATGGAAAACGCCTCGCGCGGGATCACCGCCAACGTCATCGCGCCGTCGGCCGACACCCGCATGACCCGCTCGGTGCCGACCCCGAAGGACCCGGCGGCGGCGGCGGCGCGCGAGGAGCGGCTGCGGCGCAGCCGGGCCGACGCGATCGCCCCCTTATGCACCTTCCTCGCCTCCGAGCAGGCGGGCTACGTCAACGGCCAGGTGTTCCACCAGCGCGCCGCCGAACTCTCGCTCTACGGCCACATGCGGCCGGTGCGGATGGTCCACCACAGCGGCGGCTGGACCACAGAACTGATCGCCGAGGTGGCGATGCCGTCGTTGCTGAGCGGGTTCACCTCGCTCGATTCGCGGACCGTCCACTCGGGCTTGCCGATGGAGTAATATGCGGCAACGGTGCCTTCGATTTCGCTGCTCTGCCGCGCAGAGCGATCCTCGATATGATGGAGGAGCGTCCATGACCATCAAAGTCGGCGACCGGATACCCTCGGCGACCCTGCGCTACCTGACACAAGAAGGCGTGAAAGCGGTCGGCACCGACGAGTTCTTCGGCGGCAAGAAAGTCGTCGTGTTCGGGTTGCCGGGCGCCTATACGCGCACTTGCTCGTCGCGGCACCTGCCCGGCTACGTCGCCAATTCCGCCGCCATCCGGCAGAAGGGCATCGATACGATCGCCTGCCTGTCGGTCAACGACGCGTTCGTCATGAACGCCTGGGGCAAGGAGCACGGCGCCGCCGACAAGGTGGTGATGCTCGGCGACGGCAGCGCTGAGTTCACCAAGGCGATCGGCCTCGATCTAGACCGCACCGAAGCCGGCATGGGCATCCGCTCGCAGCGCTATTCGATTATCGTCGACGACGGCGTGGTAACGGCGCTCAACATCGAGCCGTCCGGCGAATACGGCGTCTCCAGCGCCGAGGCGATGCTGGCAGGGTTGTAGTCGCGCCCTATGGGGGATTTTATCCCACTAGAAGTTGATAATCCGTGAGATTTTTGGGCAGAGAATGATCGTGTCCAAAAAGGACCTTTCAAGGGTGGTCACCATCCTAACTGCACCTGTAACTCGGGAAATTCGGCGAAGCAGCTTTGCACCCGTTCCCGTACGGGGTTGTCCTCCCCGTGGGTGGCGAGGGTGAGGTAATAGTTCACGCCGTCGATCACAGCGTAGACGATCCACTCGCCAGTCATCTTACTCGCGCAGTGCCGCCCTGTGTGGGCACCGAGGACGAGTTCGTGAGCAAGCTTGCCGGAATGGCCGTCTTGCAAGAACTCGTTGACGATTTCCGTGAGCTTAGACTTGTTTTCCTTCCGTCCCCAATGGTTGCGCTGGTTTTGTGCGAACGATGTCAGCGACGAAACCTTGTAGTGCTTGTGCATAAGACCGATCAGCAACTCGCGTGTGAGCGGTTCCGCTTCTTTAGTTCCGGTGCGCCTTGGTGGATCGCTCCCCTCCATCTGACCGATCTCTTCGTACACGGCGAAGACGCTCTGTGTGCGATGGCGCATATGCTCCGCGAGTTGGTTTCGTAGCACCTCGCTGCATCGTCCGGTATTCAGCTTTATCTCGTCGAGCCAGCCGTCTACCTCGGCTCTCGCTTCTTCCAATGCCATCATTTCCTTATCGCCCATAGGGTTCCCCCAACCCGCGTCGGCCCGAGATGGGCGCTCTATATGAACGTGTCAAGAACATCAGAAGGCAGTTTTGGGGTAAGATGAACGGATTATTGGGGAGATATCAGGGGGCAGATGTAGCCGGCTCCGGTCGGGCTCTTGAAGCAGCCGATCGATTCGGGAAAGACGTGGCGCGGCAGGAACAAGACGACGTTGGGAAAGAAGATGCAGACCGCGATGGTCACGAAGAAGACGACATAGATCGATAGCGAGGCGCGGAGTGCGTGCGAAAACCGCACGCCGACGAATTTCGAGGCCATTAACAAGGCCAGCCCGTAGGGCGGGGTGATCAGCCCGAACGCCAGCGTCACGATCAACACGACGCCCATGTGGACCGGGTTGAGGCCGCCGGCGTCGGTCAAGGCGGCGACGATCGGCATGAAAATGACGATGCACGGCACCGGCTCGATGAAATCGCCGACGATCACGAACAGCGCGACCAGCGCGAACATGATCTTGTAGGGGTCGTTGCCGGCGATCTCGGAGATCCAGCCCGACACGACGATCGGCCCGCGCAGATAGGCGAGCATCCAGCCGAACGCCGAGGCCGCGCCGATCGTGATCAGCGGCAGCGAATAGATCAGTCCGGCGTGGGCGAAATCGCACGGCAGACGGCGCAAATGGCCGCGATTGAGCGCCGGGATCACGACGACGAGGATATAGGCGATGGCGATGACCCCCGCCTCGGTCGGGGTGAACCATCCGGTCAATATCCCGCCGAGCAGGATCACCGGGATCACCAGCGGCAGCGCCGCGGCCTTGGTCGCCTCGCCGAACTGGCCGAGCGTCGCGCGCGGCCGGCGATAACCCGGCGGACCAAAAAAATAGCAGTAGATCATCAGGCCGAACCCGACCATCAGCCCCGGCGCGATACCGCCGAGGAAGAGTCCGGCGATCGAAACATTGCCGACCGCGCCGTAAACGACCGCCATGATGCTCGGCGGCACCAGATTGGCGATCGTCGCCGCCGCGGCGATCAAGGCCGCGACGAAGGCCGGCGAATAGCCCTCCTGCGCCATCGGCCGCGCCATCGTGCGGCTCAACACCGCGACATCGGCCGACGAGGACCCCGACATGCCGGAGAAGAACATGCTGAACACGGTTACCACCTGCGCCAGCCCTCCGCGGATGTGGCCGACCAGCGCCTGGCTCAATTCGGCGATGCGGACGACGACATTGGCCGAGGTCATCAATTCCCCGACCAGCAGGAAGAACGGGATCGCCATCAGCGCTTCGGTGTCGATGCCGTTGAACAACTGGGTCATGATCGACGGCAGGCTGACCGCGGTGAACGTCGTGCCGACGATGACCCCGGCCAAGAGCGCGAACGCGACCGGCACGCCGAGATAGCCGAACACCAGAAACAGCACGGCCATCAGCCCGACGATCAGGCCGTTGGCGGCGGTCATAATCCGGCGTCGAGCTTGTCGGCGGGCAGATCCTCGGCGCTCGCCGGCTCGTCGCCGGCAAAGCCGCGGCGCCAGCCGTTGACGAGCTGCTCTAGCGCGAACAGCGCGACCAGCACCCCGGCCGCCGGGATCGGCGCATAGAGCGAGGCGAGCGGGGTCAGCGACGGCATGCGGTAGGCGCCGAACCCTTCGAGGAAATTGATGAACCCGAAATAGACCATGCAGACCCCGACCCCGATCAGGACGAGGCGGTTGAACGTCTCCAGCGCGAGGCGGACGGGTCCGGTCAGCGACTCGGCGAGCGCCGACAGGTTGAGGTGATCGTTGCGGCGCACCGCCGCCGCGGTGCCGATAAAGACGCCGTAGACGAAGAACGTCGTCGTGACCTCTTGCACCCACAGCACCGGACGGCCGATCGAGCGGGTCACGACGTCGAAAAACACGGTGCACGTAAACCCGGCGAGCGAAACGCCGCACAACACCATCAGGGTCTGCTCGATCGGGTCGAAGGCGCGCCATTTCAGATGGCGCTGCCGGTCGAGCACGAGACTGGGAAGCCGCGTCATCGGGTCGGGCACGAGCTTGCTTCGCCGAACTCGCAACGTCGCTTGCAAGGTTGAGGCCGGGGAGCGGGCCGCCCGGCTACTTCACCCCGCGAACGAACTGCAGCACCTTGACCGCGCCCGGGCCAAGCTGCGCGGCGAGCCGATCCTGGATCGGCTCGGCGATATTGACGAACCCCGATTTGTCGACGCCGGTGACGAATTCGACCCCCATCCCCTGCAGTTTGGTCATCGAAGCGTGTTCGAGGCCGAGCGCCCGTTGCGGCTCGACCCGGGCGACCTCGTCGGCGGCGGCCTGGACCCAGCCCTTCTGCTCGTCGGTAAGGCTGTTCCACACCTTGTCGCTGACCCAGATGACATTGTTGTTCGCCTCGTGCTGGGTCAGCGACATGATCGGCGCGACTTCGTAATGCTTGTTCGACTGGTAGACGTTGATGCCGTTTTCCGCCATCGCGACGATGCCGGTCTGCAGCGCGGTATAGACATCGCCGAACGGCATGTGGACGGTCTGCGCGCCATAGGCCGGAAACATCGTGTCCTCGGTCGCGGTCGCCTGGACGCGGACCTTGACGTTCTTCAGATCGCCGACGGCATGGATCTCCTTCTTGCCGTACATGTTGCGAAAGCCCATCGTCGCCAGCGCCAGAATGTGCGTGCCCTTTACCTTGGAGTTGATCATCGCCTTGAAGGCGCCGATCACGCCGGGATCGGCAAGCGCCGCCAACAGGTGATCCTCCGAGCGAAACAGGAAGTGGATCGAGAACACCCCCGCCTCCGGCTGCAGGGTCGCCGAATTGGCGGTCGAGGTGATGCTGAAATCGACATCGCCGGTCCGCAGCTTTTGTAGGACCTGCGGCTCCTGGCCGAGCTGCGCGCCGGGAAACTGGTCCACCACCATCGTGCCGTGGCTCAGTTCCGACAGCTTTTGCGCAAACGTATCGCCGACGATGCCGTAGGCCGTCGTCTTGGGCTGATCGTAGGCAAAGCTGAAATGGCGGATATCAGCCGCCCGTGCGCCGGTGACGCTCGCGGCGGCGAAGAGCAAGACGGCGATCCCGGCGATGATTCTGCTGCGGCCCATGGCATTCCCCCAGATCGAGCCCCGCGCGAACAGCCGAGCTTCGTTGTCGGAGTGACTTTAGTGAGCGGCACGAGGGCCGTCTACCGGCTGGGCGGCAACCGCAACGGCACACGCGCGGCCTTCCCTCCCCGGCGACCGGGGAGGGAAAGGCGGCAGAGACGGGGCGGTCAGTGCAGCGCCGCGCTCGACCCGCCGGCGCCGACCAGCGCGAAGCCGATCGGCGCACGGTCGGGCGCCTTGTAGCCCTGCAGCCGATCGTCCTCGACGCCGATCCCGTCGAGCGCCAGCCGCCCGTCGACGACCGAGAGGGTCAGGACCTTGCGTTCCCCCGACTCGCCGGCATCGAGCAGAAACTCGGCGATCGGGTCCTCGACGAGCCCTTGCAACACCCGCTTCAGCGGCCGCGCGCCGAACGCCGGCTCCCAGCCGCGCTCGGCGAGAAGCTGCCGCGCCGCCACGTCGGCCTCGAGAACTAGCCCCTTCTCGGCCAGGCGCGCGTTGATCTGGGCGAGCTGAATGTCGACGATCCGCGCCATCTCGATGCGGCCGAGCCGGCCGAAGACCAGCACATCGTCGAGCCGGTTGAGGAATTCCGGCCGAAACGCGCGCCTGACCGCATCCATGACCTCGTCCCGCGCATGGGCGACCGGCTCATCTTCGCCAAGTGCCAGCAATGCCTCGGAGCCGAGGTTCGAAGTCATGATCAGGATCGCGTGGCGGAAATCGGCGGTGCGGCCCTGGCCGTCGGTCAGCCGCCCGTCGTCGAGCGCCTGCAGCAGGACGTTGAGCACGTCAGGGTGCGCCTTCTCGACCTCGTCGAGCAGCACGACCTGATACGGGCGCCGGCGGATGCGCTCGGCGAGTGAGCCGCCGTCGTCGTAGCCGACATAGCCCGGCGGCGAGCCGATCATCCGCGACACCGTGTGCTTCTCCATGTACTCCGACATGTCGAGCCGGGTGATCGCGGTCTCGTCGTCGAACAGGAACTCGGCCAGTGCTTTCGCCAGCTCAGTCTTGCCGACGCCGGTGGGTCCCAGGAACAGGAACGAGCCGGTCGGCCGGGTCGGGTCCTTGAGCCCGGCGCGGGAGCGGCGCACCGCCTTGGCGACCGCCCGCACCGCCTCCGGCTGGCCGACGACGCGGCCGGCCAGTTTCTGCTCCATGCCCTTCAGCCGCTGCCGTTCGGCTTCGAGCATGCGTTCGACCGGAATGCCGGTCCAGCGCGTAACTACGGCGGCGATGTCGTGCGCGGTGACTTCCTCGCGCTCGGTCGAGGCGCGCGCTTCGGCCTCCGCGAGCCGGTACTCAAGATCGGGAATGATCGCGTAGGTCAGCTCGCCGGCACGGGCGAAATCGCCGGAGCGCTGGGCCCGGTCGAGTTCGGTCCGCGCGAGGTCCAGCTCTTCCTTCAGCCGGCGTCCCTCGGTGCGGCGCGATTGCGAGGCGCGCCACACCTCTTCCTGCGACGCGGTTTCGCGCTCGGCCTCCTCCAGTTCGGTTTCGAGCTTGACGAGGCGCTCCTGCGAGGCGCGGTCGGGCTCGGCGCGCAATGCCTCGCGCTCGATCTTCAACTGCATGACCTTGCGGGTGACTGCGTCGAGCGTCTCGGGCTTCGAATCGATCGCGATGCGCACCCGCGAGGCGGCCTCGTCGATCAGGTCGATAGCCTTATCCGGCAGCCGCCGGTCGCCGATATAGCGCGCCGACAGATTGACCGCGGCGACGATCGCCGCATCGGTGATGCGGACGCCGTGATGCACCTCGTAGCGACCCTTGATCCCGCGCAGGATCGAGACGGCGTCCCCGGCCGACGGCTCGTCGATCGTCACCGGCTGGAAGCGCCGCGCCAGCGCCGCGTCCTTCTCGATGTAGCGGCGGTATTCGTCGGGCGTGGTGGCGCCGACGCAACGCAATTCGCCGCGTGCCAACGCGGGCTTCAGCATGTTCGAGGCGTCGATCGCGCCGTCGATGCGGCCGGTGCCGACCAGCGTGTGCAACTCGTCGATGAACAGGATGATGCGGCCCTGCGCCGCCTGGACCTCGGCCAAGACCGCCTTCAGCCGCTCCTCGAACTCGCCGCGAAACTTGGCGCCGGCGAGGATCTGGGTCAGGTCGAGCGCCAGCAGGCGCCGGTCTTTAAGCCCTTCCGGCACGTCGCCGGCGGCGAGACGCTGCGCCAATCCCTCGACGATCGCGGTTTTGCCGACGCCGGGCTCGCCGATAAAGACAGGGTTGTTTTTGGTGCGCCGCGCCAGCACCTGGATCGTGCGGCGGATCTCGTCGTCGCGCCCGACCACCGGGTCGAGCCTGCCCTGGCGCGCCTCTTCAGTCAGGTCGCGGGCATATTTGGCGAGCGCCTGCCAGTCCTGTTCGGCCGAGGGCGCATCGGCCTTGCGCCCCTGACGCATGCGCTCGACTGCGCCGGTCAGCGCCGCCGAATCGATCGCGGCGCGAGCGAACAATTGCGACAGCGCACCGCCCTGGGCGGCAAGGCTCGCCAGGAGGCGTTCGGCGGTGACGAAGCGGTCGCCGCTCGCGCGCGCGGCCTCGCTCGCATGCTGCAACACGCCCGCCAGCTCCGGCGACAAGTAGATCGGATACGGCCCGGTCGCGGTGACCTTGGGCAAGCGCTCGAGCCGCTCCTCGGCTGCCGTCTTCAGCAGATCGGGATCGCCGCCGGCGTCGGCGACGATGCGGCGGGCGAGGCCGTCGCCGTCATCGATCAGCGCCTTCAGCAGATGCTCGGGCAGACAATGTTGGTGGCGTCCCGCCAGGGCCGCCATTTGCGCGGCCTGCAACAGCCCGCGCGCCGTCTCGGTGAAATTTCCGAAGTCCATAAAGGCCCCTCGACAATGCCCGCCCTCTCGGAGGCACGGGAAGCACCGATGCGGCCCGCCCGATGCGCGACCGCCGATGCCATGTCGATCAGATGGGGTTTAACGGACCGAAATCAAGCGCTTAGGAAGCCTGTCGGTCAGCCGCGGCGGTCGGTCTTGGACGCGCCGTAAGCGGCGACGTCGTTGCCTTGCATGCATGGGTTCGGCCAGTTACCGCCGTACCCCTTGCCGACAAAGGCGAAGAACCCGCCCTGGGCGATCGCGGCTGCACACATCATGCCGAGCATATTGACGGTGCGCATCGTCGGGTCGACCGCCGCCCTCGCATGTCGCTCGTAGGTTCGATACATCTGCGCCGCGTCCATCGCCGACCTCTTCGTCGCCGCCGATTGCACAAACGGCTCTGGGGTGATGCCGTTCTGCCTAATCGGTCGATTTTTATCGATCGCGCCCGCCCCCGAATACAAAGCATTTGATGGTTAATTGAGCGAAATTAACGATGTGGGCCCGGCCCCCGCGGAGAATCAGCGCCGGATGGCACGCTATCCGACGGGCTGCTCAGCCCGCCTCGGCCGCCGGAGCGGTGGCGTTCGACGGAAAAACCCGCTTCTTCTCATTACGTTGCGGCGGGGCTCGCCCGACCGCCGGCGCAAGGCGGCGGTTGCATTGCCAAGCATCGGCAAAAGGTTGATCGTCCGAGCGATGGAAACGACCAGCCTCTCCCGGTTTTCCACCAACCTGGCCGAATTCAATGCGCCGGGGCGGACCGGCGGGCGCGATGGCGGGGCCGGCCGGCTCGAAGCGGCGGTATCGCATTACCGCGAGGCCCTGAGGAAGAGCGATCGCGGCCGCGCCCCGCTCGATTGGGCGATGCTGCAGAACGGGCTCGGCAATGCGCTGCGGCAGCTCGGCGAGCGCGAGCGCGAGGCGGTCAGATTGCATGAGGCGATAGCGGCGTTCCGCGAGGCGCTCGCCGTTTGCCGGCGCGATCGGGCGCCGCTCGACTGGGCGATGATCCAGAACAATCTGGGCGCCGCGCTGCGCACGCTCGGCCTGCGCGAGAGTGGGACGGCGCGGCTTGTGGAAGCCATCGCCGCCTATCGCGAGGCGCTTCAGGAGTACCGTCCGGAGCGGGTGCCGCTCGACTGGGCGATGGCGCAGAACAATCTGGGCGCGGCGCTGCGCAATCTCGGCGAGCGCGAGGGCGCCGCGGCCCGGTTCGAGGAGGCCGTCGCGGCGTGCCGGCTGGCGCTCAGGGTGCGGACCCGCGAGCGGGCGCCGCTCGACTGGGCGATGACCCAGAACAATCTCGGCAACGCGCTCGCCAGCCTCGGCGAGCGCAACCGCGAGGCACCCTCGCTGGAAGCGGCGGTGACTTGCTATCGCCAGGCGCTGCAGGTCTATCGGCGCGATCAGGCGCCGCTCGACTGGGCGATGACGCTGAACAACCTCGGCAATGCGTTGTCGGCGCTCGGCGAGGAGCGAAGCGAGGATGGGCTGTTGCAACAGGCGGTCGTCGCCTATCGCGAGGCCCTGAAGGAATATCGGCGGGAGGTCGCGCCGCTCGACTGGGCGATGACCCACAACAATCTCGGCAACGCGCTGGCCCGGATCGGCGAGCGGGAGATCGGCACGGCGCGTCTGGAAGAAGCGGTCGAGGAATACCGGCTGGCCTTGCAGGAGTACACCGCGGACCGCGTGCCGCTCGACTGGGCGATGACCCAGAACAACCTCGCCAGCGCCCTGCAGCGCATCGGCGAGCGCGAAACCGGCACCGAGCGGCTGGAAGAGGCCGCCGCGGCCTACAACGACGCGCTGTCGGCCTTTATCGGCGCGAGCGCGATCGCGCATCTCGTCGTTTGCTGGGACAACAGAGACCGCGTCCTGTCGCTGATCCTGCGTCGCCGGGGCGCCAACGACCCTTAATACCGCCGGCGGGGAGCTTCACTCGCGCCGCGCGGAACCCTGTTCTGCGGTTTTGCCGTAATCGCCGAGGCTCGCTTCGAGCTTGGCGATCTCGTCGTTCAATTGCTTCACATAAACCGCCCCGTTCTGGCGCAACTCCGCGGCGCCAACCGATTCCATCGCCTGCAGCGCGTCGCGCAAGTGGGCGCTGCTGAAACCCGCCGTGCAATAGCGCAACGCCTGCACCGCCGCGGCGAAATCGGTCGCCTTTCCGCTTGCGGCAGCTTCCTCGATCTCCTTGAGGAGC
>Ga0182024_10026173_pt1 | contig 10262 bp, 9 predicted proteins | sample P32metaG_FD_120480 | JGI IMG/M metagenome (GOLD analysis project Ga0182024, IMG submission 120480) | Permafrost microbial communities from Stordalen Mire, Sweden - P3-2 metaG (Illumina Assembly) | ecosystem: Environmental > Terrestrial > Soil > Wetlands > Permafrost | place: Sweden: Stordalen...
ACGCGGCTCCATCCAGGGCGCGCTGAACTTCGCGATCACCAACAGCATCGGCGCCTACCTGACCCTGTCCGGGATCGCCGTCGTCTACGGGCGCACCGGCGCGCTGAACATGGCCCAGATCGGCCAGGACATCGCCCGGCACCGGCCGGACGGCCTGGTCGTGGTGGCGTTCGTGCTGATCATCACGGGTTGGCTGATCAAGTCGGCGATCGTCCCGTTCCACTTCTGGCTGGCCGACGCGCACGCGGTCGCGCCCACCCCGGTGTGCGTGCTGTTCTCCGGGGTCATGGTGGAGCTCGGGCTCTACGGGGTGGCCCGGGTCTACTGGTCGATGTTCGGCCAGGCCCTGGGGAACCGGGGCACGATCACACACGCGTTCCTGGCCCTCGGCCTGCTGACCACGATCGTGGGCGCCCTGTTCTGCTTCCGGGAACGGCACATCAAGCGGCTGCTCGCGTTCTCCACCATCAGCCACGCGGGCATGTTCCTGACCGGCCTCGCGCTGCTCACCCCGCTCGGGCTGGCCGGCGCGGCCGTCTCCGTCGCCGGGCACGCGATGGTGAAGGCGGCGCTGTTCCTGTGCACCGGCATCGTGCTGCACCGGCTGGGGTCGGTGAACGAGACCTGGCTGCACGGCCGGGGGCGGCCGCTGCGGGCCACCGGCGTGGTCTTCACGCTGGCCGCCTTCGGCCTGGCCGACCTGCCCCCGTTCGCGACCTACCTCGGGAAGGGCTGGATCGAGGACACGAGCTCGGCCCACGGGATGACCTGGGTCATCGCGCTGCTCGTCTTCGCCTCGGTGGTCGTCGGCGCGGCCGTCCTGCGGGTGGCCGGCGGGGTCTTCTACGGCCTGGGCGACCCGCCCAGCGAGGACCCCCAGATGGCCCGGGAGTCGTCGGAGGAGACGAGCGAGACCGACGAGGGCAAGCAGCACACCCCGCTCACCATGATCATCCCGCCGGCCGTGCTGGTCGCCGCCGCCGCGGTGATCGGGCTGCTGCCGAGGCTGGGTTCCGTGGTGGAGGCGGCCGCGGCGCGGTTCCAGGATCAGCCCGCCTACGACGCGACCGTGCTGCACGGGGCGCGGGTCGCTCATGTGACCGCGCCATACGCCGCCGAGCCCGCCGGGGTGACCGTGACCGACCTGGTCATCGGGCTCGGCACGGCCGCCGGGGCGGTCTTCCTGGCCTTCCTGGCCCTGTACTGGCGGCGGCTGCCGCTGCTGCGCCGGGGGTTCGAGCCGGGCACCGGGCTGGTGCGGCCGCTGCAGCGGTTCCAGAGCGGCGTGGTCAACGACTACGTCACCTGGATCGTGATCGGGGTGGCCTGCCTGGGCGGCGCCCTGGCCTTCTCGATCCATGGATAAGCCGCACCCGGCCGGGTAGCACCCAGTGACGTGAGCACGCTTGAGGAACTCGCCCGGGAAGCCGCGTCCTGCACCCGCTGCGACCTCTACCAGCGGGCGACCGCGACAGTGTTCGGCGAGGGCCGCCCGGGCTCACACCTGGCCCTGGTCGGCGAGCAGCCGGGGGATCAGGAGGACAAGCAGGGTCACCCATTCGTCGGGCCGGCCGGGCACGTCCTCGACCGCGCGCTGCGCGACAGCGGCATCAAACGGGACGACGCCTACGTCACCAACGCGGTGAAGCACTTCAAGTGGGAAGCCCGCGGCAAGCGCCGCATCCACCAGCGCCCCAACGGAACCGAGATCATGGCCTGCCGTGGCTGGCTGGAAGCGGAGCTCGCGGTTGTCGGGCCCCGCCTCACCGTGGCCATGGGCGCGGTGGCCGGCGAGGCGATCTTCGGCCGCGGATTCCGGGTCCGTGACCATCGCGGCCAGCTGGAAGACGTCACCCTGGGCAAGTGGCACGGACCGGTGCTCAGCACCGTCCATCCCTCGTCGATCCTCCGCGCCCAGGACGACGCCCGCGAGGAAGCGTTCGCCGGCTTCGTCGCTGACCTGGTCAAAGCCCGCGAAGCCCTGGCCGCCTGAGCACGCCCAGAGCGCCCCGGTGGCGACGCGCGCCCCACTCATGTGGCTCACGAGTGGGGCGCGCGGATGCCCAGCAGCACACGCCGCCAGGATCTCCGGTTGCCCAGCAGCCGGACCCGTTCACGGAACGGCCGCCGCCGGACCGGCCGGTGGATGCAGAGTTCGGTGTTTCCCGGGAGCAGGCAATCGCCCGCACAGTTACCCCAGCAGTGCCGGCAATGGCGGATCGAGGTTCGGCCCACCCCTCCATCATGCGGCCCCGGCGTCAGCTCTGCGGTCGCGGGCTGAACAAGGCGAACATGCTGCCATTGGGGTCGGTGAGGTAAGCGATCTTCATGCCATCCTCCAGGGTCATCGGCGCGACGACGACCTTGCCGCCGAGTTCCTCGGTCCGGGCCGCGGTCGCGGCGACGTCGGCCACCAGGACCACGAAGACCGCGTAAGGCGGGATGTTGCCCCCGGTGCTGAAGATGCCCCCGGAGGGGCGGTCGGCCCCCGCCGGGGTGATCATCGTGTACGTCCCGTCGGCCGCGAACGACCAGCCGAACAGCGGGCCGTAGAAGGCCTTGGCCGCCTCGACGTCCGGGGCGCCGATCTCGAACCAGGACACGGTGTTGACTGCGGACATTGGTTCCTCCATCAGGGTGACGTTGCCGATAACGCCACCCTGACCGGCGCCCGCGACACCCCTATGTCGGTGTTTCCGCGCGGCTTCCCGGACAGTCAGACCCGCAGGTCGGGACGACGGACGATGGCGTCCGGGATGTCTACGTCGAGGTCGCGGAAGGACCGCGGGGAGGCGGGCTCGCCCGTGTCGGCGGCAGCCAGGATGCGGTCCACCCGGAAGGCCCGGGCCCCGCCCCGCAGCCGGCACCAGGCCATCAGGTACCACTCAGTCCGGGTGGCCGCGAACGCGACCGGCTCGATGTCCCGGGCCGTCTCGCGGTCGTGCCGGTCCCGGTAGGTGATCCGGAGCACGTGGCGTGCGGTGATCGCTTCCTGGATGGCCAGCGGGACCGTAGCCGCGGGCGGTGGTCCCCAGCGCCGGGCGGCCCGCTCCCGGGCCGGCCGGTCCGGGGACTGGCCTTCCCGGGCTGGCATGTCCTGAGCTGGCACGTCCTGGGCTAGCACGTCCTGAACCTTCCCATCCCTGGCCCCCGGCTCGCGGGCCGACTGCCCGGGACGTTGCGCGCCGATCAGCCGGACCCGGTCCATCAGCTCGGCGGCCTCGGCGGTCTGCGCCACGGAGGCGGTGGCCAGCACCTTGCGCAGCGCGCTGCGGGTGGCCGCGGCGAACGGCGTGCTGTCCTCCCGGGCCAGGGACACGGCGATCGCGACCATCTCCGCCGCGGTGAAGTTCAGCGGCGGGAGGGTCAAGGTCTTGTCGATCACGTAGCCGCCGCGCCGCCCGGTCTCGGCGTAGATCGGCACCCCGGACTCCTGCAGGGCCAGGATGTCCCGCTCGATGGTGCGGGTGCTGACTTCGTAATGCTCGGCCAGGTGCCGCGCCGACCGGGGCCGCGGCGCCACCGCCCGCAGCTCCTCGACCAGCGCGTAGAGCCGATCTGTCCGGTTCATGCCCGGGACGCTACCCCCGGATGCCGACATTCCCGCGCCGCCGGCCCGCGGCCCCCTGGCCGTTTCGCACCGGATGCGCCGGGGAAAGCCAAGTGGGCGACCGGAGGTGACAGTGATGGACCTGCAGTTTCTGCGACCGCTGTACGAGGGGTCCGGCGGCTACGTGTCGGTGTACCTGGATACCTCACGGGACGCGGAGGACCCCGCCAGCGCCGTTGACCTGCGCTGGCGTTCCGCCCGCGGCCGGCTGGCCAGCGCCGGGGCCGACGACGCCACGCTGGATGCGCTGGCCGGCGTGATGACCAGCCAGGGCGCGCCCGGGCGGGCCGCGTTCGGCCGCGGCGGCGAGGTCGTGCTCACCGAGCCGCTGCCGCATCCGCCCCGGCGGGAGATCGCCCGGCTGGCACCCCTGCCGCACGTGATGCCGCTGCTCGCCCAGCGCGGGCCGCGCGTCCCGCATCTGCAGGTGATGGCGAGGCACGACGGCGGGGAGATCGCGTCGGTCACCGGCGCCGGCCTCGTGGAGGACGAGGAGGTGACCGGGACAGGCTGGCCGGTGCACAAGACCAAGGGCGGCGGCTGGGCGCAGCTGAGGTATCAGCGCAGCACCGAGGAAGCGTGGGAGACCAACGCGAAGGAGCTCGCCGGGCGGGTGACGGCCGGGGCCCGCGAGGTGGGCGCCGAGCTCATCGTGGTCGGCGGTGACCCGGTGGCCCGGACACTGCTGGTCCGCCAGCTCGGCCCGGACCTCGCGGCGATCACCGTGGTCATCGACCGGGAGGTCACCGCGGACAGCGAGCAGGTCGCCCAGGCCGCGTATCAGGCGGTGGCCGACCATATCGAACGGCGCAGCCGGGAACGCTTCGAGCACTGGCGCACCCAGCTGGCCCACGACCGCGGCGTGGCCGGCCTGGCCGCGACCATGGCCGCGCTGCGGGACGGCGGGGTGGCCGAGCTGGTGATCGCTGATCATCCTGAGTCAGCCGGGACCGCGTGGATCGGGCCGGGCGGGACCGACCTGGCCGAAGCGGCGGCCGAGCTGACCGGGCGGGGTGTCCCGGACCCGGTAGCTGACCGGGCCGACGCCGCGCTGGCCCGCGCCCTGGCCACCACCGACGCCTCGCTGTACTTCCTGCCCGGGGAACTGGCCACGGGTCCCGAGGCCCCGCAGGACGGCGTCGGCGCGACGCTGCGGTTCCCCCGGGAAGCCATCGGCTGACGCAATGCCCGGCGGGCCAGGCACGCAGTGCCGGACGCCCGTTACCCTGAGACACGCGTGAGGTCGTCGCCGCCGGGGCATAGTGACGACAAACCAGACAATTCGCGTCGTGAACTCCGGGCCGGGAGGCACAAGATGCGGCATGAAGTAACGGACACAGTCCCTGAGCCGGATACCGGTGCCACCCTGACGGAGCGGGTCGCCGCGGCCCGGTCCGTCCTGGCGGACAACACCGAGCGGCTGGCGGCGGCGGCCGAGCGGCTGCGGAGCACCCGCAGTTCCCTCGAGTCCGGGCGCAGCCGGCGGGAACAGCTGCACGAGTCGGCGTACGCCCGGCTCCAGGCGCAGCTGGAGACCATGCCCGTGATCGAGCAGGCCAAGGGGATCCTGATCGCCCAGACCGGCTGCTCCCCCGACGAGGCCTTCACCCTGCTCCGCCAGGCGTCCCAGCGGAGCAACGTCCGGGTCAGCTCGCTCGCGGCCAGCATCGTGGACCGGGCCGTGACCAAGGGCCGCCCGAGTCCCGGGCAGCGCCCGGACTAACCGGGTAAGGACCCGGCCTCGCGCAGCACGGCGTCCATGACCAGGATCACGCCGCGGGTCGTCCCGGCCCCGACGAGCTGGCTCAGGGTGACCGTGCACTCGATGGGCCGGCCCCGCCGGTTGACCGCGGGGCAGGTGAGCTGGTCCTGCTCGGTCCAGCCCGCGAGCAGGCTGCGGATGGGCCCGCGGAGCTTCTCCACCGGGAACCCGATGTCCAGGTTCAGGAAGTGCTGGTTCAGTACCTCGTCCGTGCGCAGGCCCCAAAGATCCTCGGCCTGCCGGTTCCAGGCCCGCACTTCCATCTCGGTGCCCAGTACCACCACCGCGGACTGGAAGCTGCCCAGGATCGACTGGAGGAACTGGTTCAGCTCGGTGACCTCGGCGCTGCGGTCCCTCAGCTCACTGTTGATGGTCTCGAGTTCCTCGTTGGTGGAGTGCAGCTCCTCGTTCATCGTCTCCAGTTCCTCGTTGGTGGAGTGCAGCTCCTCGTTGGTGGTCTCGAGTTCCTCGTTGGTGGACTGGAACTCCTCGTTGGTGGTCTCCAGCTCTTCCACCGTGGACTGCAGTTCCTCGTACGCGATCTTCAGCTCGCGGCGGGAATCGTCCAGCTCGGCCCGCAGATGCTGGTACCGGCTGGCGTCCGCGAACGAGATCACCAGGCCGGGCGGGCCGTCCAGCGGCGCGACAATGATGTCCAGTGCCTGCACCTCGTCCTGGCCCGGCCACGGCACGTCGTACAGGGCTACCGGGCGCCGGTCGCGCTGGACCCGCTCGATCGGCGGGCGCAGGTCGGCCGGCCGCTGGTACAGGTCAGCCTCACGCAGGGGCCGGCCGAGGTCGCCCGGCGTGATCGAGAACATCTGCCGGGCGGCGCTGTTGGCCTGCGCGATGTTCCCGCTGGCGTCCAGCATGACCTGGGCCACCACGTTCTGCTCGAACAACGCCTCCAGGGGCCGGGGGCCGCCGGAACGCGCGGAGCCGGCCGGCCGCGCCACGGGCGCCGGCGTCGCGGCCACCAGATCGGTGACCGTGCCTTCCTTGCGCAGGATGTGCTGGGACAGGTTCACGACCTCGAACATCCGGGTCCTGGTCACCAGGGCCTCGGATTTACCGAGGAACAGGAAACCGCCCGGGTTGAGCGCGAACTGGAAGCCGGACAGGACCCTGGTCTGCACCCCGGCGGTGAAGTACATCAGCGTGTTCCGGCAGGCCAGCAGGTCGATCCGGGAGATGGGCGGATCCTGGACCAGGTCGTGGCGCCCGAAGATCAGGGACCGGCGCAGGTCGCCGCGGAAGACCCCGTACTCGCCGTCGGTGTCGAAGAAGCGCCGCGTCCGCTCGTCCCCGAACGCATCCACCAGATGCTGAGCGCGGTAGCGCCCGCGCCGGGCCGCCGCGAGCGCGTCGTCGTCGTCGGCGTCGGTGGCGTAGATCTTCACCGACTGCCGGTACCGTTCCTCGCCGAACGCCTCGGCCAGTAGGACCGCGAGCGAGTACGCCTCCTCGCCGGACGCACAGCCGGCCGACCAGACCCGTACCTGCTCGCCCGGGTCCTTGGCCGCGACGATCTGCGGGATCACGGTGTCCGCGAGCGCCGTCCAGGCGTCCCGGTCGCGCAGGAAGGCGGTGACGTTGATCAGGATCGTGTTGAACAGGTCGGCGAATTCGCCCGGGTTGGCCTCCAGCACTTCCATGTAGCGCTCATAGTCATCGACGTCGAGGGCCTGCATGCGCTTGAAGATGCGCCGGGTCAGGCTGGCCCGCTTGTAGCCGCGGAAGTCGAAGTTCCGCCGCTCGTTGACGTACTCGAGCAGCTTCTCGAGCTCGCCGTTTTCAGGCGGGGTCGCCATCAGGGTCTCCATGGGCAAGGTGGCGTGCGATCGCGACAAAGTCACCGATCGCCTCTTTCAGGAGCTTAGCCCGGAGGCGTTTTCCAGGAGCCTAGCCCGGAGGCGGTCCGCTACGGCTGCGGCAGGACTGCTTCCCCGCCCCGTTCGCCGAGCCACGCGCTCACCGCGCTGGCCAGCCCGGCTATGGGGCCGACGAGCTGGGGGTCCGCCTGCTCGATCGCGGCCCGGGGCATGCCGCTGAACAGGGCCTCCATCGGGTCCTGGACCAGGGCGAGCCCGGCCGCCCGGCGGACCGCGGCCAGGCCGGCCGCGCCGTCGTCCATGGTGCCGGACAGCACGACCCCGCAGCATGCGTCCCGGAAGGCAGGCCGCGCTGCGCAGCAGGATGTCCGCGGACGGGCGGTGCCCGTGCTCAGGCGGATCGGCCAGCAGGCGGGCCCGGCCCCCGGAGACGGGCAGGTGCCGGTCCGGCGCCGCGACCAGGATGACCCCGCTGGCCAGCGGCTCACCATCGTCCGGATGGCGGGCCGGCAGGGGTCCCGCCCGGGACAGGATCGCCGGGAGCACGCTGGGCCCGGTCCGCGGGATGTGCAGGACCACGAGGACCGCCGCGGGAAAGTCCTCGGGCAGCAGGGACACGAAGGCCCGCAGCGCCTCTACCCCTCCGGCCGACGCGGCGACGGCCACGACGGCTGGCGGGACGGACCTCGGCTGATCGATCTTGATACCGCCTCCTGTGCCGCCGGGAAGTCAGCAGGTGCAGCCGTCCAGGCTGACGCCGGGCCTCGTGTCCCAGCCGAGGATCCGCAGCAGACTCTGCAAGGTTACGGGGAGATGGGCGAGCAGGATCTGCTCGACGGTGTCCGGGCCGGATCCGGGCCCGCTGGCCAGGGAAACGATGGCGCGGAGCCCGGCCACGTCGCAGTACCGGACGCCGGTGAGATCGATCCCCATGCGGCGTTCCCCGCCCCGGGACGCCCGGGCCAGGACCTCGGTGAGATAGGGGAACGTGCATTCGTCGATGTCACCAGCGAGATGGAGAACCGGCGGGAGCCAGGTGAACCAGGCCTCCAGCGGGCCGGAGCGGCCGCGGGGCGGGAATCGTGCCAGCCAGGCACTTCCCCAGGGAGCCGTGGCGCCCTCGCCACACCGCACCATCCGGGCCCGTGACGCCCCCGGGAAGGAGACCGGGGGGAAGTCACCGCGCGCCGGGCCGCAAATCCAGCTGTCCACGTCCGCTCCGCAGCATTCACCGCCAGCCGGCGGAAGCTGGGTCAACAACTACCGTGCGTATGCCCGCACTGTACCCCGCGTGCGACGGCTAAACGGGGCGCCCCAGTGAGGCAGCACGGGGGCGGGCGACCCGGGCCAGGCGGCCCGGGGCAGGCGGCCCCGCCCGCACCCGGCCGGCGGCCCGCGCCAGCAAAGGGAACGGCCGGGAATAAGCAACGGCGCCGCCGGACTGCTACCGGATATGAGAGCAGTAGGAGTCACCGAGTTCGGCGGGCCCGAGGCCCTGCAGGTCATCGAGCTTCCCGAGCCACAGGCCGGCCCGGGCGAGATGCGGATCCGGGTCCGCGCGGCGGCGGTCAACCCGACCGACACCCTGATCCGCAGCGGCGCGCGGGCCCGGCGGCCGCAGGACGTCCCGCCGTACGTGCCCGGCATGGACGTGGCCGGGGTACTCGACCAGATCGGCGAGGGCGTCCCCACCGGCCTGCGGGCCGGCGAGCGGGTGATGGCCATCGTGGTGCCCTCGGGATCACACGGGGCCTACTCCGAGTTCGTCGTGGTCCCGGCCGGGTCGGTGGCCCGGGCGCCCGCGGGCGCGACGGACGCCGAGGCGGCGACCCTGCCGATGAACGGGCTGACCGTGCGGCTGGCCCTGGACGTGCTGGACCTCGCGCCCGGCCAGACGCTCGCCGTGAGCGGCGCGGCCGGCGCGGTCGGCGGGTACGCGGTCCAGCTGGGCAAGGCCGCGGGGCTGCGCGTCATCGCCGATGCGGCTCCCGGCGACGAGCAGCTCGTCAAGGAGCTGGGGGCCGACGTGGTCGTCCCCCGCGGCGACGACTTCGGGGCCCGGGTACGGGCGGTCGCGCCGGACGGGGCGGACGCGGTCATCGACGCCGCGCTGCTGGACCAGCTGGCCCTTCCCGCGGTGCGGGACGGCGGCCAGGTGGCAACGGTCCGCGGTTTCCAGGGCACGCAGGAACGCGGCACCACCTGCCATCCCGTACTGGTCCGCAGCTACGCCCGTGAGCAGGCCAAGCTGGACCAGCTGCGCCAGCTGGCCGAGGACGGCCAGCTCACCCTCCGGGTGGCCGCGACCCTGCCGGCGGACCAGGCCGCGGAAGCGCACCGCCGGCTCGAGGCCGGCGGGGTCCGGGGCCGGCTGGTCCTGGAGTTCTGAGCCCGCCGGGCCCGCGGCGCACCTGGCGGGCGCATCACCACCGGACCGCTGCTAGCTTTACCGGTCATGACTGAACCTGCCGTGACGGCTCCCCAGCGTGTCCTGGTGACCGGCGGAGCCGGCTTCGTGGGCGCGACCCTGGTCCGGCGGCTCGCCGGCAGCGGGCATACGGTCCGCGTGTTCGACAACTACTCCACCGGCAACCCGGCGTACCTGGACGGCGTGGGCACCGAGCTCGTGGAGGGCGACATCCGCGACACCGCGGCCCTGGACGCCGCGCTCGCCGGGATCGAGTCCGTCATCCACCTGGCCGCGGCCGGCTCGGTCGTGATGTCCGTGGCCGACCCGGTGATGAACTTCGAGGCCAACGTGATCGGCACGTTCCGGGTGCTGGACGCCGCCCGGCGGGCGGGCCTGGAGCGGGTCGTGCTGGCCTCCACCGGCGGCGCGCTCATCGGTGACGCGCTGCCCCCGGTCAACGAGTTCTCCCTGCCCAAGCCGATCTCGCCATACGGCGCGAGCAAGCTCGCCGGGGAGGGGTACGCCCACGCGTTCGCCAAGTCCTTCGGGCTGCGGACCGTGGCGCTGCGGTTCGCCAACGTCTACGGGCCCTGGAGCGGCCACAAGAAGGGCGCGATGACCGTGTTCTTCCGGGCGCTGCACTCCGGC
>Ga0182024_10026175_pt1 | contig 10262 bp, 15 predicted proteins | sample P32metaG_FD_120480 | JGI IMG/M metagenome (GOLD analysis project Ga0182024, IMG submission 120480) | Permafrost microbial communities from Stordalen Mire, Sweden - P3-2 metaG (Illumina Assembly) | ecosystem: Environmental > Terrestrial > Soil > Wetlands > Permafrost | place: Sweden: Stordalen...
TCAGATCCTCGAGTCCCTCGCCCGCTACTGCGAGCGAATCTCCGCCGCGGCTGCCCCATCGTGAGCTCCCTCCCGCGCCTGCAACGATATCCACTACGAACTAGCAACTCAGGACACTAGCGACTCAGGACACTAGTTTGGAAACGAAGAGGACTCATGGCACCTCCTACCCAGCGGAGGTACCCGACTGACTTCAGGGGGCGGGCGGCACGGATGGTCCCTGAGGTCATCGAGGAACGAGGCGGCGCGAGGGCGGTCGTGACCGAGGCGGCCCGCAGTCTCAGCATCGGCCCGAGTCATTGCGCTCGCGTAAAGCAGGGAGAGACCGATGGCGGCCCCGGACGATCACCGAAGACAAGGGGCGCAGCGCCGAGCTCGAGCGTGAGCTTCACGAACACCAAGGGTGCCCACGAGACGTGAAGGCAAGCGGCCAAGTTCTTCGCCCTTATGGGCTCGGCCGCGACTTCCAAGAGGGAGGTCACCGACGAGTACTGCCGCCGGTGTGGTCGAGCCGATCTGAAGGACCCTGCAGTCCGTCCCGTCGACCTGCGATGCCGCTGAATGTGTGACGTCCTCTTTCCTCTGCATGCACCCGAGCCAGCGGTCCAATACAAGGCGCGACCGGATAGGCGTGGAGGCGCGCTCACGCTGGTCAATGAACGCGTCGGCAATCGTATTCCAACGACAAGGTCTCGCGAGTGGGAAAGGCCTCGCGGACTCACGATGGCTCAACCAGTCCATCATGAAGTTCGGGGTTCGTCACACGTCCCAGCCGGCGTCGACTGGAAGGTCGTGGCCCGTGATGTTGCGGGCCTGGTCAGACACTAGGAAGCGAATGGCGGCGGCGACATCCTTCTCGTCCACGAATCGACCCAGGGCCGTCTGGGCGGCGAAGTCGTCGTAGACTGCTTCTTCAGTGCGTCCGGTCCTTGCCGCCTTGACGCGCACGATCGTATTCATGCGTGCGCCGTTGGTGACGTTCGGGCAAACGTCGTTCACGGTGATGTCGTGCGGGCCGAGCTCGAGCGCGAGCGTCCGGGTGAGCCCGCGCACCGCCCACTTCGATGCCGAGTAACCGGTGCGGTTCCGATAGCCGCGCAAACCCGAGGTTCCCGCCACGTTGACGATGCGACCGCCGCCGGCAGCAATCAAATGGGGGATGGCATGCTTGCAGGGCAGGAAGGTGCCGAGGACGTTCACCCTTAGGACGGCCATGAAATCTTCGGCGCCGTACTCGCTCGCTGGCGTCTCGATTGGACCGGTCCCTCCGGCGGTGTTGACTAGGATATGGAGGCGCCCGAAGTGCTCCACGACGGCGGACGTCATGGCGGCCACGTCCGCCTCATTGGTGACGTCGCAGGCAACGGCCATGCTTGAGCGCTCGTCGTGCTTGTCATCGAGCACGGTGGCGTGCGCCTCGAGCGAGGCAACGTCGCGCCCGACGAGGGCCACGTCCGCGCCGTCTTCGGCTAGCATCTCGGAGACCGCCATCCCGATGCCCTTCCCACCCCCGGTCACGATCGCGACCTTGTCCGACAACGACCTGTACGCGCTCATGAGCGTTTCCTTCCTGTCGTCAGACCGGTGGTCACTGCTCCTAGCGAGAGGCGCGGTATGGAGTACCCGAGGATCGGACTGACCTCGTCAGGCTCTCGGATGAGGGAATCGTCGATCTGGGCCGTCATCGTCCCTCCTGTTCGAGCCCGATTGCACCCGACTAGCCGACGCGTGCCGCCGCCACGATGCGGTCGGCGAGCTCGAGGCCGTGGTTCAGTGCCTCGAAGATAGCGTCGAGCTCGCTCGCCGAAACTGCGAGCGGGGGAGCGAGAAACAGCGACGTCTGCTCGCCGCTCGTGGCGATGAGCGCCCCTGCCTCGAGGGCGGCGGCTGCCACCTTACTGGCGAGCGGATCGGGATCCTGACCTCGCCACTCCCGCCAGTCGGGACCTTGCAACTCAACGGTCCAGTGAAGACCGCGGCCGTCGATCCGCCTCACGCTCGGATGCTCGGCTGCCAGCTTCGAGAGGCGCTCGAGCATGACGGCATCGAGCGTGAGCGCCGTTCGGGATAGGCCGTCGCGCGCCGAGACGCGGAGATGTGCCCGGAGTGCCGCCATGGCGACCGGATGGGCGCGGTAAGTGGAGTAGGTCTGCCAGCTGGAGCTGTCGAGAAGGTCCATCACCGCGGACGAGATGACGACCGCTCCGCCCGCCGCCCCACCGGCCGTCATGCACTTGCCGAGCGTCACGAAGTCGGGCCGCGACTCCGCGTGCTGGAACTGGAACCAGCCGCCGACCCGTCCGAAGCCGGTGACCGTCTCGTCGGCGATCCACAGCGTACCGGCCTGTTTGGCCAAAGCAGCGACAGCATCTTGATAGGCCGGGACATGATAGATGCCGCCTTGGCTGTAGTCGAGCAGCACGGCGGCGGCGCCCTCGAGCTTCAATGTCGTGCCGCTTGCCCAGGCGTCGTCGAGCGCGATGCCCGACTCATCGCTCACCCGTGAGCCGCGTGGGCAGGCGAGCTCCCTCACGTCGGCCAGTCGGGGCGGAGCGGCGACACGTCTCGGCGAGGACAGCCCACCATGCCACTGCGGCTGCACTGTGAGCTCACGAGCGAGCCCGGCGCCGCCGTGATAGGCGCGCTCTCGGGTCACGAGAGGCGCCCGCCCCGTGAGCGCCTGGCAGAGGGCCAGTACGGCGTCGTTCGCTTCGCTCGCGCTGATGAAGAACCGCACGGCCCCGACCCAGTCCTCGTTGTCGAACGCGACGGCGAGTAGCTCCTCGGCGGCACGCTCGCGCTCCTCCCACTGCCAACCCTCATTCACGACAGGTGCCGAGGCAGCTTGCCGTATTGCCTCGACGATCTCTGGATGACCGTGGCCGAGAGGGGCGGCGGTGTTGCTGGCGTCGATGACTTTACGACCGTCCTCGAGCTCAAAGAAGGCCCCCGTGCCGCCGACGACCTTCGGGATCGCCGAGTCGCCCGCCGTGAGGCTCGTCGACAGCAGCCGGTGCCGCATCGCTGAACGCTGCCTCAGCCTAGAGGCCGGCCGGCGACACCGAACCGAGCGGCCGGCACCCCTTCCAAGACGACCCAGATCTGCGGCCGCGCATCCTCGCCGAACACTTGGCAGGCGGCGTCCGTTAGTGCCGAAATCAGGCGCTCGGCTGCCCCCTCTGCATCGAATCGGCGATACACGGCCTTCACCTCAATAAGCGGCACTGCTGCCTCGTTTCTTCGGCGTCCCTAAGTTGGCGTCCCTAAGTCGCGGCGATGCTAACATCCGAACCCGATATTCGAAAAGCATTCTCGCATCTTGAGAAGGACGGGAGTAGCACTGATGGATCGGCCCGACCTGGAGTTGCTCCGCGGAGCCATCGACATGCACGCTCACACGGCGCCTGCGCTGTTCAAGCGGCACATCGATGACGCCGCCCTTGCCGAGACCGCCACCGACTTCGGCATGCGGGGCTTCGTCCTAAAGGACCACGACTCTTCGACGACCGGTCGGGCTCACTACGTGAACCGCCTCTATCCAGGTGTCGAGGCTTTCGGAGCCGTCGTCCTCAATCGGTCCGTCGGTGGACTCAATCCCTATGTGGTCGAGGCGGCAATCCACTATGGGGCGAAGGTCATCTGGATGCCTTCCAACCACTCCAAGCATCACGCCGACTACTTCTCAATGCCCGATTACCCGCAGTTCGGCCGCTTGCGCAAGCAGTTGCCCGGCGAGGGCGTGACCGTATTCGAGGAGGACGGCCGGACGCTGACAGGTGCCGCCACCACGATCTGCGAGATCGTCGCCGAGAACGACGTCGCGCTCGCGACGGGCCACCTCTCGCTCGAAGAGGTCACGACGCTCCTGGAGGCCGCCCGCGTCGCCGGTGTGACCCGCTTCATCGTCACGCACGCCAATTGGTCATTGTGCAAGCTCGATCTTGCAGTACAAAAAGAGCTCATCGCGAAGGGCGCGACGATCGAATACGTCGCCTCCTCGTGTGTCTCTCCGATCTTCTGGGAACAGCAGCCCGATGAGCTGGCTCGTTGGATCACAGACCTGAAGGGGAACAATCTCGTACTCGGATCCGACCTCGGCCAGTTCGCCGGCCCGCCTCATCCCGAAGGACTGCGTATGCTGCTTGCCGCCTTGCTCGAGCTGGGAGTGCCATACGAATACCTGGAGAAGATGACGAAGGTCAACTGCGCAGGCGTGCTCGGGCTCGAGCCTGACTGGTCGCCCGCCGCACCGGACAATTCGCAACCCACCCTCGGGTCGCCCGAATAGGGCCTGCGCTTCAAAGCTGTTGAGATATGGCCGCCTGCACGCAGGTGTTCGAGATGTGGGGCGCGCGCTTGTTAGCGGAAGGCGAGGCATCCTATTGGCTTATGTCAAATTGTCCGGGAAGAGTGATTCGTTGACTCACCGCAGGATGTCCGGGAACGGCGGGGTCGCGTCTAGCCGCGCAGCTTCGGACGATCCGAGGAGTTGAAGGCCCGGTTCACCCGTCGAGTGGTCGGTGTTGGGCTTTGGCGGCGGCGAGGTTCTCGAGCTCTGCAGCAAGGTAGGTGATCGCTCGCGACAGGTCGCCAGGGCGGATGGCGCCGGTGATCTTGCGGAGCGAGGCCACCTTGGCCCGGCTGAGCACGCCCGAGGCGATCGCCCGCTCGACGGAGGGTCTTCGCGGAGTCGTAGCGCTTTACGACCTTGGAGCCCTCACGGCGGCGCTCGACGAACTTCTGCTGGGCGAGGAGGTGGTTGGTGAAGCGGGCATCAAGGGTCCAGATCGTGTTCAAAAGCTCGAGCTCAACGGGGTGTCAAAGTGCAGGTAGCCGACGAGCTCCCGGACATGGGTCCAGTTCTTCTGCTCGACGTGGGCCCCGTCGTTCTTGTTGCCCGCCCGGCTCCTCGTGAAGGTGATCTCGCGGGCGAGGCAGTAGTCGAACAGGTGGGCGTTGATGAACTCTGAGCCGTTGAGTTCTTAAGCGCTGTCAAGCGAGAACCGGCGTAGCCTCCTTCAGGGACGAGCCGGTCGAGGGAGCGCTGGCGACTCCTTTCTTCGTCGGCTCGTTCCCATCCCCTTCCCACCACTGCGACGTTGGGCCCGGAGCTCAGAAGAGACGTGGTAGCGGCTCTCGCAGATGCGACGCCCTTCCTGTGGCGTGAGCACCGTCCCGTCGAGATCTCGGATCACGTACGGCTCACTCGCTCGCCAGCAGGCGATGATCCAGTTGAGCAGCGCCGTTGAGATGTGGCAGAGGGCGGAGTTGTGATGTTTGCCCTCGTTGACCATGAGCCGGTGGTAGCGCCGAGCGAGCGTCGGCTCGATGCGCCGCGCCCAGCCCGCCGCCATGAAGAGCGACTCGCGAAGGTGAGCCTCACCTCACTTGGTCGGGCCGCCGTGGTGTCCGTTCACGCCAGACGCGTTGAGCGAGGGGACGAGACCGCTGAACGAGCGGGCACCGGCGAGCGACCGGAACCGGTTCGGGTCCCCGAGACGGGCGAGGATCTGGGCGCCGTTGACAAGGGCGACACCGGGGACCGACACCATGATCCCTGTGGGGTCGAGCTCGTGGAGGAAGACCTCGATGCGGCGATCGAGGTCCTCGATCTCTTTGGTGAGCTGTGGGGCGAGGCGGGCCTCGACGGCAATGTCGTGGGCGAGCTCGCCGAAGTCAATCTCATCAGCCCACAGGGCGAGTGTCTCGGCTGCGGCCTCAAGGAGCGGGACTGCCTCATCCTCGCCGTCTCATCCTCGCCGTGCTTTCCGTGCGAGTAGCCCCAGACGAGCTTGGTGAGCCGAGCCTTTCCCAGTCGCCGAAGCGTGTGGGGGACGGCGTACCCGGCGGCGAGGAGCTGAAGAACGGTGTTCCGGACGAGATCTCCCTTGAAGCAAGAATGCCAGCCCGGCCCGAGCAGCTCGAGGTAGGTCGATCCGGGCGATGATCGTGCTCCGGCGCTTCACGAGAGACGACCGAAGCCTCGTCGCCCGCCGGATCGACTCCGCCGGCGCGAGCCCCTCCACCGCCCGAGGCCCTCTGGGTGCAGCAGTGGCACCCGGGCGAGAATGCGCGAGTCGAAACATCGGACTTGATGTGCTTTGAGTAGTAGTCCCTAAGGTCAGCGGACTGCTCGCTCGGTGTGACGATCACCGTCGCCCAAAGCCTTTTGAACCAGGCGGCGAGCGGCACCCAAGCGTTCCTGGTGGGCTCCATCACCACCGTCGGCTCAATGCCTGGCGGCAGCGAATCAGAGTGCCTCCAAGTCCGTGGTCCTCGGCCCGAAGCGTCTGGCGCTCCAGACGAAGCGCCCCTTCTCGTCGGCGAGACTGGCCTGGTGCGCTGCCCGGCTGGCCACGTCGACCCCGAGCGTCATCTTCTCCATCTGGCCTGCTTGTCGTTGATGGACGACCGGGCGGAAAGCAGCGACGGGACGAGCGCACCGGACAGGATTCCGGCTCAAGTAACCGGTCACCGAGTTCTCAACAGGGCATCTTCGTCCCGGCGACGCTCCTGCCCGCCTCGTGATCAACAGGCGAGAAGTCGTCATGAACGCTCCGATCGGACAACGACGACGACGACGGGCAGGCGCCGGTTTCTCGAAGCCTCACGCCGCCGGCCGGCCAACGCGCGGATACGAGGACGACACAGCTTGACTGTCCGAGTCGATGCCAGGATCGGGAAGGGGAACTGCCTTGCGGCATGCTCGATCGCCTCGGTGACAAAGACGGCCGCCTTGTTCGGGACCGAGCAGTTGACCGTGAAGCCGGTCGTGACGTCGGTCATCGTGAGGGTGAAGCAGAACTCGCCGAAGGGGTAGCCGCCCTCGTGGCCGACGAGGTCGATCTCGACAAAAGGGGGGACGGCATCGTCCCACTCCGACCAGGTACGGATCGGGATCTGGGACTTCAGGAGCGTCCCGGGCTTGGTGTGGATACGCCCACGGATCATGAGGAGGCGCCGTACGGGCGCGAGCCGGCGGTCGATCGTCGCCGGGCGCATCTGACAGAGCAGCTCCGCCTCGTCGTTGGAGCACTCGAGCTCGCCGTCGCGCCGAAGCGCCGTGACGAGGACCGGGAGCATCGGCGCGAGGCGCTTGCCGGTCGGATAGCGAGCGATCCGCAGAACAGCGCCAGGCAGGCGACGAGCTCGTCGGGATAGGTCGGCCGTCGCCGGGCACGGGACCGCGGCGGGTGGAGCCTCCCGACCTCTCGCAGGGCCCGGCGGACGTGGTCGCGGTGCCAGCCCGTCAGCTCGACGAGCTCGTCGAGGATCGTCGTCTTGTCTGCTCTCGACCCGCGCCGATAGACCGCTGCGAGCTTGGCCGTCACTGCTTTGCGCTGCCCCCATCGAAAGCTCCATCGCCGAGGCGTAACTGGTGACGGTGGCTACGTTGCGGATGCCCGCCCGGCGGACATTCCTAGATGAGTCAACGAATGGAATCACGCGGACCTTTCTGATGAGTCAGCGCACATGTTCGTGAGACCGTCCTCCTGCAGTAGCACGGCCACGGCCAAACTGCTCGCCGGCGGCCAGAGCCTCCTGCCGATCGTCAATGCCGGCTTGCTCGAGTGTCAGACTGGCATCTCGCCGATCGATGGGCTCTCCGACATCACAGGCGTCGGCGACGCGGGCTTCGTCGATGTCGGGGCGCTCGCACCACATGCCTTGCCGTGGTCGCTCTGAAGTAGTTGGCGGCATTGCCGTTTGTCTGCGAGAGGATGACCACGCCAATGGTCGTGGTACCGGAGAGCAAGTTCGTGACGATCGGGGGTTGGATCCGCTCCGTCGAAACCCCGCCACTACTGTGTTCGGGCAGAGCCGATGAGCCGTTCGACGCCGGCTGACAGCAGAGCGGAGATCGCGCCGACACCATTGATGTCGGCGTGGGACTTTGCCGTTCCAGTCAACACGATCCTCTAGAAGCGGAGTGCCCGCCCGTAGACCACGAACACTGTTACATAGCGTCGACGAAGCCCTACGAGCTTCGTAATCTTCAAACGAGGCAGCACGGTAACGATGAGGAGAATGGGAACGCGGCAGAAACGCGTCACGACCGACGGGCGAGCCGCATGAGCGGGAGACTTCCGGGTTCTGGGAGCCGTGCGGTGAGATTCCCGGCCATGCACCTCGAGGTTCCAGCGCGGATGCCAAACGCGCACAGATATCGGTGGAAGTACCCCGCACACTCGCCGATGCCTGGCAGCTCAACTCTCACGTTGATCGCACCCGCCTCGGGATCCTCAACCAACGCGCGGTAGCCTTGGTAGGTGGTGTCCTTGCGCCGCGCCGTCATGTTCGACGTCGACGCCGACCTCGTAGTTTCGTGGCGTGCGCTCCGGGGGCGGCCAGTACCGTGGCAGGCCTGCGGGCTGCGGGCTGGAGGGTTGCGTTTGTCACCAACACGAGTTCGCTAAGGCGCCGCGCCATCGCCGACCGCCTGCGTGGGGCAGGTATCGACGCGGAGCTCATGGAGATCCTGACGGCTGGGCGAGCCGCTGGCCGATACCTCAGGGAGTGGCACCCCCGAGCCTCCGTGCTGTTGTTGAACAGCGGCTCGATCGATGAGGACCTCGAAGGCGTCCACTTGACCGGACACGACCCTATGTGGTGCTCACCGGAGGAGCAGGGAAAGAGATCGACTACACAGTCCTCAATCGAGCGTTCAAGCTCCTCCTTGGCGGGGCCGCCTGGTAGCGAGGCACCGCAAACCTGAGCTGGACCACCACCGAAGGACCACAGCTCGACATGGGAGCGTTCGTGGGGGCCCTCGGCTTGGCCGCCGGTACCGAGGCCGTTGTGGGACGGCAAACCTTCCCCGAGTTTTACGACGGCCGCCCTGGATCAGGTTGGTGTCGCCCTCCGATGCCGTGATGGTGGGAGACGACTTCGAGTCAGATGTTCTCGGCTCGCAGGCCCTCGGCATCCGGGGCGTGCTCGTGCGGACCGGCAAGTTTCGGCCCGCGGCGCTCGAACGAGGGCGGGGAAAGCCCGACGAAGTCATCGATTCGATCGCCGACTTAGCCGACTTACTCTCCTGCCAATGAGCCGGAGGCGCGTTCCTCGACAGGTCAGTTGAATCCCACCGAATGGTGTAGGGGCCGGCGGTCCCACCTGCGCCGTCTGTCGCGCTTCGGTACGGGACGGCGGTTTGGGTTCCGTGATCCGGCGGATGCTCGTGGCCGAGATCAGGATCCCGATCTTCTGCACCTTGCCCCGGATGCGTCGAAGGCCCGGTTCTCCTGCGACATCGGCCAGCATGTCGGGCGTGCTCTCCAGTAGGAGCGCGGTCATCGCGCGTGGCCGGTCGTGTTCATAGCGAGAGCCGTGTCGGTGGAGGCGTCGCTCGGTTCGGGGACCGCTCATCCTCGCGAGATCAACGGTGGTCGGCCAAAGTGCGCGTCGCCAAAGAGCACGGCCGGAAGCCGCGCCGGGATGATCAGGAACTCACGCCGTCAACAAACGCTTTCGGGCTCGGCACGGTTCTTCCACATGGATGCTGCTCCGGGCGCAGGCCCGCGACGACGCGGCGGTGATCAGCCGAGGGCCGCTGTCGTCGCGCCATCGTCACCACTACCCGCTTCCAGGCCCGTCTGCAGGACCGGGCAGTCCACACCGAGGGTCGTCGTGCGGGCCAGGATGGACTGCGTGACGAGTAGCACCCACGACCCGATAGCGTCGCGTCTGGCTGCGGCCCAGACTGAGTTCGACGGCGAGGTGGTCTACCTCATCGCCGCGTCGCGCGGGTGGGCGCCCCGTCCGTCGCTGGAGCGCCGGATCAAGCGCTGCGTCGGTGGCGGGCGGCGGGCCAACCCGCTGGACTAAGAGGAGCGGGTTGCTCCAGCACCACCTCTTTGGTTCAACTTTGGGTATCAAACTTGGGTATCAACACGAGCCTGCCTGTGCCGTTCCAAACCAACGAGAAAGACAAAAGCCCCAGTTCAAACCGTCGTGCGCCAGCTGAAACGACCAGGCCGACAACCTGGAACGGCTTTGCAAGCCGGGGGTCGCCGGTTCGAGCCCGGTCAGCTCCACAAGCGAAAGAGCAGCTCACAAGCTATATTTCTGAGACTGTCTCGATCGGCTTATGCGACTGTCGATCAAAGTTGTCGATCAGTCCCCCTTTGGAGAGGACACCCTTTGGAGAGGACCCGGCGAGCCGGGTGAAGGGAGCAGGAACGACATGGCTGGATCGATGCGCCAGCGAGGCGAGAACTCGTGGCTGCTGAGTGCCTATCTTGGCTGGGACCCGGCAGCGAAGA
>Ga0182024_10026176_pt1 | contig 10262 bp, 7 predicted proteins | sample P32metaG_FD_120480 | JGI IMG/M metagenome (GOLD analysis project Ga0182024, IMG submission 120480) | Permafrost microbial communities from Stordalen Mire, Sweden - P3-2 metaG (Illumina Assembly) | ecosystem: Environmental > Terrestrial > Soil > Wetlands > Permafrost | place: Sweden: Stordalen...
ACGCAGCTGGGCGGCGCCGAAGGCCCCCATCCCCTGATCGAGCGGCACCCGGTCGTCCCGCCCGCTGTGGACGACGAGGATCGGCACGGTCCAGTCGGCGACGTGGTCGATGGGATTGAAGCGCTCCACCGCTTCGGGCTTGATCCACGTCGGCGCGTCGTTCTGCGCCTGCTGGAAGCCGGGGATATCGGTGGAATAGGACATCAGGCGGATATCGAAGACGCCGTCGTGGTCCACGAGGCACTTCCACGGCGAGGGCCACACGCCGGCGATCCAGGCGATCATGTAGCCGCCGTAGGATCCTCCCAGGGCGCAGGCGCGATCACCGTCGAGGAAGGGGTAGCGCGCCAGGGCGAAGGCCCAGCCCTTCCGCAGATCCTCGAGCGGCCGGTCGCCCCAGTGGCCGATGATCGACTTGGCGAAGGCCTCGCCGTAACCGCTGGAGCCGTGGAAATCGATCGTTACCACGGCGTAACCCATGCCCGCCCAGACCTGGGGGTTCCACCGATAACTCCACGCGTTGCCGAACGAGCCGTGCGGGCCGCCGTGGATCAGGAACGCCACCGGGTAGCGCCGGCCGCTCCGATAGTCGGCCGGCTTCACGACGAAGCCGTGCACGCTCTCGCCATTCCAGCCGGGAAAGGTGAACGCCTCGAAGGGGGCGAAGGGGGTCTCATCGAGGTGTTGCAGGTCGATATGAGTGACTTGGCGCGGCCCGCCGGAGGCGAGCGCAAAGACCTGGGCCGGAGAATCGAGCCCGTCGCGGCTGTAGATGACGAGGCCCCTGGCGGCGGCGACATCCAGCGATCCGACGTGGCCGTCGCCGGTCAGGGGGCGCGCGGCGCCGGTGGCGGCGTCGATGGCGAAGATCCGCTGCTGGCCGGCATCCTCGGCCAGGGCATAGAGGGTCCTGGAGTTAGCCGACCAGGCGATGGACTGCGGCGAGAGGCCGAAGTTGGGGGCGACCTCGCGGACCGCGCCGGTCCTCAGGTCCCGGGCCATGATGCGCTCGCGCGGCGCGGTGAACACCGAGCCCTGGGCCGAGAGCCAGGCCAGCCGCGATCCATCGGGAGAGAAGACCGGGTGGCTGGCCGACGCGATATCGGCCGCATCGAGGCGACGCGCCGGCGAGCTGGCGTCGAGCGGCGCGATATAGAGGCTGGCGGGATCGCCCATTCCCTGGGCGGCGCCGGAGGGACGGGCGGCGAAGACCACCGCCTTGCCGTCCGGGGCGATGACGAAGGCCGAATCGTCGCCTTCGGGCCGCGCGACGATGTCGGTCTGGTAGCCGCGGGTCAGCGCGACGCCATCGGCGGCCGGCGTCTGGCCATCGAGCCTGACCGCGAAGAGGTTGAGGTAGCGACCGTCGAGGTAGGTGTCCCAGAAGCGGGGGGTGGCGCCCTGGTAGACCACGCCAGTGGCCTTCTCCTTGGCCTTGGCCTCGTCGCGCGCCTTGCTGCACGCCAGGGTGGCGCAGTCGGCCCAGACATCGGCCGCCACCACCACGGACGCTCCGTCGGGCGCCAGTCGATAGAAGGCGATGTCCACCGGCAGGTTGGTGACCTGCCGCGCCCCGCCGCCAACGGCGGCCGTCCGCCAGAGCTGGGTCGAGCCGGAGCGCGAGGAGAGGAAATAGAGCCAGCGACCGTCCGCCGACCAGCGCGGCGCGGTGGCCGATTTCTCCTCATCACGGATCAGCCGCGCCGGCTCGGCGGCGGCGCCGAGATCCATCACCCAAAGGGCGTTGACGCCGCGATTGGCCTCCCAGTCGGTGGAGCGAAGGTTGTAGGCGACGAAGCGGCCGTCGGGCGACACCCGGGGATCGGACAGCCGCTCGAGGCTCGCCAGATCGCTCGCCGTGAACGGGCGCGCCTGCGCCGCGCCGGCTGTCGCCAAAGCGAGAACCACCCAGATCGCGACCGTCCTGATCATCTCTCATCGCCTCCCAGAGCGCTGTCAGCCTAGGCGGCAAGGGCTCGAAAGGCCATACGGCGGCGGCTTTCTGATGCCGCCTCTTGTCGGTCCGCGGCGGCGGCCGGATGATGGGACCGGCGACGAAGTCAGAGGAGGAGCCCATGGGTCTGCTGGAAGGAAAGGTGGCGATCGTCACCGGCGCGGGAGGCGGCCTCGGGCGCGCCTATGCCAAGCTGTTTGCCAAGGAGGGGGCCGCGGTGGTGGTCAACGACTTCGGCGGCGCGCGCGATGGCACGGCGGCCGGGACCTCGCCGACGGCGCGGGCGGTGGTCGACGAGATCGCCGCCGACGGCGGCCGGGCGGTGGCCAACGCCGCCGACGTTTCGGTCCCCGAGGGCGGCGCCTCGATCCTGAAGTCGGCTCTCGACGCCTTTGGTCAGGTCGATATCCTGGTCAACAATGCCGGCATCCTTCGGGACAAGACCTTCGCCAACACCAGCGAGGCGGACTGGGACGCGGTGGTGCGGGTCCACCTCAAGGGCGCCTATTGCGTCACCCACCCGGTGTGGGCGTGGATGAAGGAGAACGGCAAGGGCGGGGTGATCGTGCTCACCTCCTCCGGCTCGGGCCTGTTCGGCAACTTCGGCCAGACCAACTACGGCGCCGCCAAGGCCGGCCTCTGGGGGATGATGCGGGTGCTCTCGATCGAGGGGCGCAAATACGGCATCCGGGTGTGGGGGCTGGCCCCGGGCGCCTACACGCGGATGACCTCCGATCTCCCGGGCCGGCGCGACCGCGAGCCCGACCCCGCCTCCCTGCCCGAGAACATCGCGCCGGGTGTGCTCTACATGGTCAGCGAGCTCTCCGGCGATCAGACCGGCAAGATGCTCGGGGTCTCCTCGCGCGGAGTGCGGGAGATCAAGATGGTCCAGGCCAAGGGGTTCACGCCGACGGTCGGCTGGACCGCCCAGGATCTCGCCGACCGGGCCGGCGATGTCTTCTTCGCCGACGCGCCGGCCGACGCACGGGGATAGCGCCGGCGTCCGCGGGTCAGTCGCGTCGCAGGCTCACGCCCCGCCGCTGGCCGGCCTCGTCGAAGCCGAGGATACCCTCGACCTTGTCGAGGTCGATGATCACCCCGACGCCCTTCCGCTCGGGGTCGGAGCGGCGTTCGATCTCCGGGGCGCTGTCATAGACCTTGTCGCGCTCGGCGCCCTTGGCGATGCGGGCGCGACCGGAGAATTGCAGGAACACCCGCTGCGCCGGCTGCCGGTACATCAGCGCCACATGCGGGTTGGCGCGGATCGCCTCGAGGGTCGAACCCTCGGCGTTGCGGGCCCAGAAGCCCAGCTGATCGCCCGAGAATACCTGGGTCGAGCCGCGGTAGGAGAGCCGGGGCCGGCCGGCGGCGTCGACGCTGGCCAGGATGATCGGATTGCCGGCGACAAGCGCGCCGTTGACGTGATCGCGGATCTCGCCCGGAAGGTCGATGGCGGCCATGGCGCAGGAAAGATGCGCGTCGGGCGAGGCGACTTCAACCGGCCATCGAACGCCGGCGCTCGCTGACGCGTTGCAGTGCGAAGGTCAGACCGGAGGCGCCCTCATGTCCCGTATCCTTCGAGTCGTTTTCGCGCTCGCCGCCTGCGCGCTCGGAGCGCTTTCGACAGCTCTCGGCGCCGACCTCAACGACAACTGGCGCCAGGATAGGCCCGGGGTGCAGCGCCGCCTCACCGTCGCTGACATTCCGCCGCCCAAGCGAGGAACGTCCAAGGAGGAGCCCGACCTCAACAATCATCCGAGGATCGTCCATCTGGCGGGCGCCCGGCCCAAGGTCGGCCCGGGCTTCGCCGTCCAGCTCTATGCCTCGGGCCTCAGCCAGCCTCGGGAGATCCGCATCGCCCCCAACGGCGATGTTTTCGTCGCCGAGAGCGGCGCGGGCCAGATCCTCGTCTTCAAGGCCGCCGACGGCAACGGCCACCTGGCGGCGCCTCACGTCTTCGCCAAGGGCCTGACGCGGCCGTTCGGCATGGCCTTCTATCCTCTCGGGCCCGATCCGAAGTGGGTTTACGTCGGCGAGCCGACCCGGATCATCCGCCTTCCCTATAAGAGCGGCGAGACCGTGACCGGCGGACCGGCGCAAACCGTCATTCCCAACCTTCCGGGCAATCACCACTGGACGCGCGCCATCGTGGTCGCGGCCGATGGCAAAACGCTCCTCTACTCGATCGGCTCGGGATCGAACGAGGCCGGCGACATGCCCGCGACGCCCCCCGGCGGACCGCGCGCCTTCATCGCTGCCCATCCCCTCGGTGAAGCCTGGGGGCCGGAACTGGGGCGGGCCGAGGTTCGCCAGTTCAACCCCGATGGCGGCAATGCTCATGCCTATGCCACGGGCCTTCGCAACTGCGTGGACATGGCCCTGCAGCCCGGGTCGGGAGCCTTGTGGTGCGTGGTCAACGAGCGCGATGCCCTTGGCGACAACACCCCGCCCGATTACGCCACCTCGGTGCGGCCAGGCGCCTTCTACGGCTGGCCCTGGTACTATATCGGCGGTCACCCCGATCCGCGCCTCGGCGGCCGTCCGGATCTCGCCGGAAAGGTGACGGTCCCCGATGTTCTTCTGCAGGCGCACAGCGCGCCGCTGGGCATCGCCTTCTATGGCGGTGGGCAGTTTCCGGCCGGCTACGATGGCGACGCCTTCGTCACCATGCATGGCTCGTGGGATCGCACGACCCGGGTCGGCTACAAGGTCGTGCGACTGCGTTTCCAGGCCGGCCGGCCCACCGGCGTCGTTCAGGATTTCATGACCGGTTTCGTCATCGACGATCATTCGGTGTGGGGCCGGCCAGTGGGGGTCGCGGTCGCCAGGGACGGCGCGCTGCTGGTCAGCGACGATGGCTCGGGCAGCCTCTGGCGCGTGACCTGGGTCGGCGGCGCCAGACGTTAGCCAAGTCGAAGGATCAGCGCTCCGCGTCCACCGCCCGCCAGCGATGGGTCAATTCGTCGAGACGGCTCTTCAGGTCGGCCCCCATCGGGCCTTTCTCGGCCGCCTCGAGGATCTCGGCGAGCTGCTCGGGACGGCTGGCGCCGATGATCGGCGCGGTGACCGCCGGATTGGCCATGACCCAGGAGAGGGCCATCTGGGCCATGCTCATTCCCGCCTCGTTGGCCAGGCCGCGCAAGGCGTCGATGGTGTCGAACTCCGCCTCGTGCCAGTAGCGCGTCTGGTACATCGCGCCGGCGCGGCCGACGGTGAAGCGGGTGCCGTCGGCCGGCGCCGCGCCGCGGTCGTGCTTGCCGGTGAGGAGGCCCCCGGCGAGGGGATTGTAGGGGATCACCGCCACCTCTTCCTCGCCGCACAGCGGCAGCAGGTCGCGCTCGAAGGTGCGGAAAAGCAGGTTGTAGCGCGGCTGAACCGAGTCGATGCGCGCCAGATGATGGACTTCGCTCTTGCCGAGCCCACGGGCGACACGGATCGCCGGCCAGTTGGAGACGCCGACATAGCGCGCCTTTCCCGACCGGACCACGGCGTCGAGCGCCTCCAGCGCCTCGTCGATCGAGGTTCCCGGGTCGTAGCCGTGCAACTGGTAGAGGTCGACATAGTCGGTCTTGAGCCGGCGAAGCGAGGCGTCGATCGCATCGAGGATGTGCTTTCGCGACATCCCCTGGTCCCAGGGCTTGGGCCCCATCTGGCCGACGCACTTGGTGGCGAGGATGAAGCCGTGGCGCTTCCCCTCCAGCCAGGCGCCGAGGATCTCCTCGGTCCGGCCGGCGGTCGTCCGGTCGCCGCCCAGGGGATAGACGTCGGCGGCGTCGAGGAAGTCGATTCCCCCCTCGGCGGCGGCGTCGAGGATCGATCGGCTCTGCGCCTCGTCGCACTGCAGGCCGAAGGTCATGGTTCCCAGGCACAGGGCCGAAACCCGAAGGCCGGTGCGGCCGAACTTGACGTGTTTCATGGCCCGGACCTTAGGCGCCGAGGCGGGGAAAAACCAGTTCCCACGCGCGCTTTGGGTGTAGGATCACGCTTCTTCGGAGCCCCTAAGGGAGAGCGCCAAGGTGGCCGACGGATCGATCAAGTTCTCGAGCGAGGCCCGCGAGCGCGCCTACGCGACGCCGCTCGAAGACTTTCATGTCGGTGATCCCGAGCTCTTTCTCACCGACACCCACTGGCCATGGTTCGAGCGCCTGCGGGCGGAAGAGCCGGTGCATTACTGCCGGGCGAGCGAATTCGGACCCTACTGGTCGGTGACCAAGTACGCCGACATCATGACCGTCGATACCAACCACGCCGTCTTTTCCTCGGACTCGGCCCTTGGCGGCATCACCATCCGCGACGCGCCGCCCGATCTTCGCCGTCCAAGCTTCATCGCCATGGATCCGCCCAAGCACGACGCTCAGCGCAAGGCGGTAAGTCCGATCGTCTCGCCGGCCAATCTCGCCAATCTCGAGCCGATCATCCGCGAACGGGCGGCCAGGATCCTCGATGAGCTGCCGCGTGGCCAGACCTTCAACTGGGTCGACAAGGTCTCGATCGAACTCACCACCCAGATGCTGGCGACCCTCTTCGACTTTCCCTTCGAGGAGAGGCGAAAGCTCACCTACTGGTCTGACGTGGCGACGACCGTTCCCATGCCGGGCGCGCTGGTGGAGAGCGAGGAGCAGAAGCAGGCGGAACTCTTGATCTGCCTGAATTACTTTCTGAGGCTGTGGAACGAGCGGGTGAACGCCGAGCCGCGCGGCGACCTGGTGTCGATGATGGCGCATTCGGACGCCACCCGCGACATGACGCCGGACGCCTATCTGGGGAACATCATCCTCCTCATCGTCGGCGGCAACGACACCACCCGCAACTCGATCAGCGGCGGGCTCATGGCGCTGCACCAGAACCCCGAGCAATACCGCAAGCTGGCGGAAAACCCGGACCTCATCACTTCCATGGTGCCCGAGATCATCCGCTACCAGACGCCGCTGGCCCACATGCGAAGGACGGCGCTGGCCGACTTCGAGCTGCGCGACAAGACCATCCGCGCCGGCGACAAGGTGGTCATGTGGTACGTCTCCGGCAATCGGGACGAGGAGGCGATCGAAGACCCCAACGCCTTCATCATCGACCGGCCCCGGCCAAGGCAGCACCTCTCCTTCGGCTTCGGCATCCATCGGTGCGTCGGCAATCGCCTGGCCGAGATGCAGCTCAAGGTCGTCTGGGAGGAGATCCTCAAGCGTTTCAAGAAGATCGAAGTCGTCGGCGAGCCCAAGCGCGTGCGCTCCAGTTTCGTCAAGGGCTACGAGACCCTGCCGGTGCTGATCGCCGCCTGACGCCCGCCGTTAGGTCTTCACGCCGGCGATCCAGCGGTCGATGACGCCGTCGAGCACTTCCAGGGGCACGCGGCCGCAACCGAGGCCGGCGTCGTGGAAGTCCTTGATCGCGAAGCGCGGATCCAGGGCGGCGCGGGCCCGGTCACGAGCCTTGATCCAGACGGTGTGGCCGATCTTGTAACTGCAGGCCTGGCCGGGATTGGCGCAGTAGCGCTCCACCTCGCGGGCGGTGGCGCCCGGCGCGTCCCCTTCGAGTTCGATGAAATAGGCGATCGCCTTTTCGCGGCTCCAGCGCAGATGGTGGATGCCGGTGTCGACCACGCAGCGCCCGGCGCGAAAGAGCTGCGCCCGCAGGTAACCGATCCGACCCATGGGATCGTCGTCGTACATCCCCATCTCGCCGGCGAGCTGTTCGGCGTAGAGCGCCCAGCCTTCGGCGTAGCCCGAGAAGCCCAACGTCTTACGAATGAGGGGCAGGTTGGTATTCGAGAGCGCCAGGCCGCCCTCGAGCTGATGGCCCGGCAGGCCCTCGTGATAGATCACCGTCGGCAGCGTCCACTTGGGCCAGTCGGCGGTGTCGTGCAGGTTGATGTAGACGAGGCCCGGCCGTGAGCCGTCCAGAGCCGGCGGCTGCGAGAAGGCGGCCGCGGCGCCCGCCTCGGTGGCCAGCGGCACTCGGCGGACCTCGAAGGTGTAGGGCGGCACGCGGCTGAACCAGTCCGGCAGGCGCGGCCTGATCGCCGCCAGGCGAGCATTGCAGTAGGCAATGGCGGCCGCCTTGCCGTCATCGGTGTCGGGGAAGAGGTAAGCCGGGTCCTTGTAGAGGGCGCCGACCCGCTCGCCCAAGGTCCCCTGGCTGAGGCCGCGGGCTTTGAGCAGTCCATCCAGGCGGGCGCCGATCTGGGCGGCCTGGTCGAGGCCGAGCTGGTGGACCTCTGCGGGGTTAAGGGCGCTCGTGGTCGTCGCCTTGAGGGCGGCGGCGTAGAAGGCCGCACCTTCTGGCAGCCTCCACACTCCGGCATCGTGGCCCGCGGTAGAGCGTAGCCGGCGGGTTTCGGCGATCTGGCGGTCGAGGGCCGGAGCGATCTTGGCGTCGTAGATGCGGGCGGCGTTGTCGCCGTAGGTAGCCGCCAGGCCCTTGGCCGCCGCGCGCCGCCTGATCGAGGTGACGAGCAGGTTGTCGGGGGCAGGCGCGCGCGCAGCCGCCATCTGAACAAGGGCAATGTCGAGAAGGAAGTCCGGCGGGACGACGCCGAGGGAGGCGTCGTGAACCATCCGCTGGGTGTTCTGATCCAGGAGCACGGCGAAGGCTTCCAGCCGCGCCAGATAGGCGTCGGCGTCGGCCGCGGTTTCGATCCGGTGCTTGGTGTCGAGGAAATCCGGAACCGACTGGTAGGCGCCGGTGAGCTGGCTGACCACGTAGGGCGACGGTCCAAAGGCGGTCCCGCCGTAGTCGAAGGCCATTACCGCGGCGCTCGACTTTCGGGTGTAGAGGACGGTGTCGTAACTGACCCGCATGGCCGGGGAGAGCGCGGCCCGATCGATGGCCGAGAGCCGCCGCATCTGGTCGGCGTTGAGCCGCTTGGCGGCGGCGATCCCCGCTGCGGAGTCGCCGCTGAGCTGCGATTTCAGATCCGCGTTGGCGCCCTTGTCGAGGCCCAGCTGCGTCGCCTGCTCGGGCCTTTGCCGCAAATCCTCCTGGAAGAAGGTGTCGAACAGGACGGCCAGCCTGGCGTCCTCGTCGCCGGCCAGCGCTCCACGTGGCGCCAGGGCGATGAGACCCGCGCCGGCGAGAGCGAATTCGCGTCGGTTGATCATCGCGGTTTCCACTTCTGGCGGCCTCAACCGCCGCCGATTCTTGGGAAGATGTAGACCTCGCTCGTTGGCGCCAGGGGAGCGGCGGAGGCGTCCTGATGGATTTCGCCATCGATGGCGATGGCCATCCGGCGTTCGATGTGGTCGCCGAAGCCGGGGTAGAGAGCGTCGAGAGCGGCGATCATCTGGCCAACATTACTCGCCTCGATTCCGATCTCGGCCGCGCCGCCAGTGAACACCCTCGCGGCCGAACCGATGGCGACCACACGAGGCACCTCGGGGGCCGGCCCCTAACGGGCGTCCATAACCGCGCGGATCTTCGGCGGCGATAGCGGCAGGTCGGTCATCCGCACGCCGATCGCCCGGCGGACGGCGTTGGCGACGGCCGCCAGGGGAGGGACGATCGGGACCTCGCCGACGCCCTTGGCTCCGAAGGGATGGCGCGGATTGGCGACCTCGACGATGATCGGCTCGATCATCGGCAGATCCGAGGCGACCGGCACCCGATAGTCGAGGAAGCCGGCGTTCTCCATCCTGCCCAGGCGGTCGAAGACATATTCCTCGTTGAGGGCCCAGCCAATCCCCTGGGCGACACCGCCCTGGATCTGGCCCTCGACGTAGGCTGGATGGATGGCGCGCCCGACATCCTGGGCGGCCGTGTAGCGCAGTATGGTGACGTGGCCGGTCTCGGGGTCGACCTCGACATCGCAGATGTGGGCGCCGAAGCCCGGCCCGGCGCCCTGGGCGGTCAGGGAAACCTCGGCGGAGATCGGGCCGCCGGTGCGCGCCGAGCGGGCCGCCAGGGCGGCGACGCTCAGCGGTCCGACGTCCTTGGCGGGGTCCAGACACACCGCCGCTCCATCGCGCCACTCTACCATGTCCGGCTCGACGCTCCAGATGCCAGCGGCGCGCCGCTTCAGCTCCTCGACGATCTTCTGAGCCGCGTGGGTGACCGCCATGCCGGTGGCGAAGGTCGTGCGGCTGCCGCCGGTGAGCATCGAAAAGCCGATGGAAGCGGTGTCGGCGACGATCGGCCGGACCTTCTCGATCGGCAGGCCCAGGACCTCGGCGGCCATCATCGCCATGGAGACGCGCGAACCGCCGATATCGGGATTGCCGGTGACGACCACCGCCGTGCCGTCCTCGTTGATGTGCACCGCCGCCGTGGATTCGCCGCCGACGTTGAACCAGAAGCCGACGGCGATGCCGCGCCCCTG
>Ga0182024_10026178_pt1 | contig 10261 bp, 9 predicted proteins | sample P32metaG_FD_120480 | JGI IMG/M metagenome (GOLD analysis project Ga0182024, IMG submission 120480) | Permafrost microbial communities from Stordalen Mire, Sweden - P3-2 metaG (Illumina Assembly) | ecosystem: Environmental > Terrestrial > Soil > Wetlands > Permafrost | place: Sweden: Stordalen...
ACTCCTCGATGGTAATGGTGCGGCCGGCGCGAATGTCTTCGAGGCCTTCTTCGATGGCGGCTTCGGTTTCCGCGCTGATATCGTCCGTGTCGTTGAGATCCGCCAGGTAGTCGAGCACGTCCGTCAAGCGGTCGTCTGGTAGCGTGTCGACGAGTTGCTGAACATTTTCGCGGACGGTCACGATGTCCTCTTGTTCGATCATACGTCCTTCACCGGGAAAATGCCTCTGTCCCCTTTCCCCTTTGGAGGAAGGGGTCGCTGTCCCGGATTTGCCGTCCGTCCCGGATTTGCCGTCCCGGATTTGCCCCGGATTTGCCCGGATTTGCCCCCTTCGATCCAGCCAAGGAGACCGCGCGTTAGCTTCTGCGGACCCGGCTTGCTAATCCGAGACCAACCAGGCCGATCCCGCTCAAAAATATCGACGTAGGCTCAGGAGTACTCGTCTGCGACAGTGTCAGAGAGAGATTAGCGGAATAAGTAGAGTTGGAACCGCCGGTGGCTAGAGCGAGCGTCTGTTGCGGATTCAATCCTACAAATTCTGCTGAATAAATGCCGCTGAACTCACCAGTCTGGCCCCCTGCCTGATGAACGACACCGATCACTCCGAACGTCGCCGCGGTTCCAGAGAGGTTTGAATCAAGGTCAAACGCCGAAAGACCCAACGGGTTGTTCGGAGTGATTAAAAGGTTGTTTTGCGGTGTACAGTGAGACAGCCCGGCGCAGGTGCTCGATACGGTGTCATTTCCCAGCGGGATGAACGTCAATTCGAGCGTGATGTCAGAATTTAAATCGAAGGTCATGAAGTTCGGCAAGGAGAACAGAGTATTCAGCGGCTGTAAAGCGTCGTTGATGTCAGTGATGAGACCAAACGTAGAGTTGTATTCGGCAAACGATCCTGTTGATGCCGAGACGGAAAAATCACCGACATTGGCGGGGGCGGAAGCGCAAGCCGCATCGCCCGGCTGGTTACACTGCCAAGTCAAGGAGATTGCGCCTACCTGGGCATCGCCCGCGAGGTGGAGTTGGCTTCCGTCAATCAAGGATGCGCGGGCCACAGTCGGTGCCCATGCGGCTATGCAGCATATCAATGTGAAATCAATTATTCCAGATCTGTTCACTTTGAATCTCCCAGTAATTCTTGTTGAAGCTGGCGCGAGCAAGGGCCATTCTCCCACTGTCCCAGGATGAACGCAAGTACTTTTTTGCTGACTGGTATATAGGTGCCTAGCTCCAGAAGCCAGCCGTCGCGGCTCCATTGGCTCGATCAAGGCCAAGCTTGGGCATGATGGCAGGAATAATCCGTGGTTTTTGGGCGCTAATCCGGTTCATGAAGTGCAATATTCGAACAAACCGGGACAGACGGATTTCTCAGGTGGGAGGCCGGGACGGACGAGACCACCCCTTGGTTCAATCAACTGGTTCGATCAACGCCAAGCTTGGAGCATTGCGCCGCCGTGGGCATGATAGCAGGAAGCTTAGCCGGCCTTCTTCCTCCCCTTGGTTTGCCGGCCCGCTCTTCATTCAGCGACCGTTCCAGCAATGTCTTGATCACCGCCTGCCTGCTGATGTTGAGCCGCGCTGCGCGGGCATCGAGTTCCCGCAGCATGCCGTGGGTCAGGTCGACATTCACGCGACGCACGGGCCGCACCACGGTGAACTTATTTGTGAAATAGGCGGAAATATCCTCTCCACGCGTGGCCATCTCCGCGATCTGGCCGGCGGTGCCGATGTTTTGTCTTTCGGGGAGCATCCTCTGGTGCAGGATGCGGGAGATGACGATTCCTCCTGCGACTTGCCGGTAAAACACCACGTGCCGGCCCTGCTCCCTGCGCCGTAAGCCGGGGCGGATGCTGCCGCAGGCTGCATTTGGCAGCACGCCTCCAGAGCAGCCATGTAACGTACCGCTTGGTCTTCTCCCCAGGTGCGAAGCGTATCATCGCCTATTGCCAGTAAGTCGGCTTCGGCGCTCCGCGAGAATTGGAGTCGGCTAGTAAGATGGGTGGAAATATTCACGCCGGTCCGCATGCTTACGCATGGCGGTTCGGTAAGACGGCGTCTCAAGCCGCCGCTGCAAGCGCTTATGAATGACTGGGACATCTTGCTAGCGCGGCTTTGCGGGAAGCTTGAGTGTCCTTCTTACCCGGGCAAAGACGTTGCCCTTGGCGATGCCGCTCGCGTCGCCTGCATCGATGGCTGCCCGGAGTGCGGCTAGCTTCGCTCGGTGCTCAAACTCGTCGCCGCTATGAAACGGTCGAGTTCGTCGGTCAGATTGACGTTGCGGGTCGGCATTTGAAACAGCTCTCGGGTGGCTTAGCAGGAATAATCCGTAGTCTTCGCGACTCGATCCGGTTCATGAAATGCACTAATCGGCCTCAGATGGCTGCTGCTGCTAAAACCGCGCCCGTTTCGGCACCAAAGACTGCCCGAGGCGTTGCCCCAAAATCGCAAGCCGTTGCATTGAAAACGGCAAATGGGGCGAGGAAGGGATCCCGATTCGGGAACCTAAATGAAATAGGCGCTCCTTTGGCGGTGCTCGGCATTGTTATGGCGATGATCATGCCGATGCCGGCGTTCATGCTGGACATTCTGATCAGCGCCAACATCACGCTCGCCGTGATCGTGCTGCTGGTATCGATGTATATCACCAAGCCAGTAGAATTCAGTGTCTTCCCAACAACTCTGTTGCTGCTTACCCTGTTCCGCCTCGCACTTAATATTTCATCCACCCGTTTAATTCTCATGCATGGAAACGGAGGGACGCGAGCCGCGGGGCAGGTGATCGAGGCGTTTGGCAATTTCGTGGTCGGCGGCAACTACATTATCGGCATCGTGATCTTCCTGGTCATGCTCGCGATTCAGTACGTGGTTATCAATCATGGCGCGGTGCGCATTTCGGAAGTCACGGCGCGCTTCACTTTGGACGCGATGCCCGGCAAGCAGATGTCGATCGATTCGGACCTCAACGCGGGGTTGATCGACGAACATGAGGCTCGGACAAGACGCAAGAATCTGGCCGCGGAAGCGGAGTTTTTCGGTGCGATGGATGGAGCGACCCGCTTCACGCAACGCGACGCCGTCGCAAGCGTCATGATCACGACCATAAATATCGTCGCGGGCTTTTTGATTGGCGTGTTTCAACATGGAATGGATCTGAAGCGGGCGCTGGCGACCTATACGATTCTGACCATCGGCGATGGCCTGGTCACGGTGATTCCGGCACTGATGGTTTCCGTTTCGGGAGGCCTCATCGTTACCCGCGCCAGTTCGGATAACAAGCTCGGCTCGGATATGAAGAAGCAGGTGTTCAGCAATCCGCAGCCTTTGATGCTCTCAGGTGGAGTGCTGGTCGCCATGGCGGCCTTCCCCGGGCTACCGACGCTTCCCTTTTTGATTCTCGGTACCGGGGTGGGATTTTTCGGCTGGAGGATGCATCAGAAGGCGATGCTCGAAGAAGATGCGGTCCCGGCGGCGGGGCCGAATGCCGCCGCCAGCAACAAAGAGAATCTGGAAACACTCCTCAAAGTGGAACCGCTCGCGATCGAAGTGGGATTGGGACTGGTGAAGCTGGTCGAGGGCGCGCAAAACTCGCCGCTGTTGCGCAGAATTTCGGGAATTCGCCGGCAGATGGCCAGCGATCTCGGGTATATGGTGCCGCCAGTTCGCGTAACCGACAACTTGCAACTGAAGTCGGGTGAATATGTGGTGCTGCTGAAGGGCGCGGAGATCGCGCGTTTCGAAATGATCCAGAACTGCGACCTGGCAATTCATTCCGGCGGCGGCACGGCGCCTCCGCTTGAAGGGATCGCAGCAAAAGAACCGGCGTTCGGGATACCGGCTGTCTGGATTCGATCGGAAAAAGCTGACCATGCGCGCTCCCAGGGGTACACGGTGGTCGATGCGGTGAGCGTGCTCGGCACACATTTAGCCGAGTTGATCCGCCGGCACGCTTCTGAACTGCTGTCGCGCCAGGACACTAAGAATATTCTGGATCGGGTTACGGAAGAGAATCCCAAAGTTGTGGAGGATCTGGTTCCGAAATTGCTCCCTCTATCAACCGTGCAGAAGGTATTTCAGAACCTGTTGCGGGAGAGGGTGTCGATTCGGGATGCGGTGACCATTCTTGAATCGCTGGGAGAAGCCGCGGCGATGACGAAGAATCCGATCCTGCTCACGGAGTATGCGCGGCAGGCGATCCGGCGGATGCTCGTGAGGCCGTATTTGAATCCCGCGGGCGAGCTGCCTGCCTTCTTTGTCGATTCGCAGATCGAGCAGGCGATTGAGAAGGCGATTGAATATAACGAGCAGTCGAGCCACATCAATCTGCCTCCGCAGAAGATCCGGGAAATTCTCGACAAGGTGACGCGCACGGCCGGGTCGAACGATTCTCCGATGGCGGTGGTGACGAGTTCTTCGGCGCGCTTCTATCTGCGTCAGATGATTGAGGCGCAGATTCCGAATCTCTCCGTGCTTTCGCATAACGAGATTCCTTCCGGTGTAAAGGTCGTATCGATGGGCCTGATTCAATGAGACTAAAAAGCTATTTTTCGGGAACGGTGGAGGCAGCGATGGAGCTGGCACACAAGGAGCTGGGCGAGGACGCGCTGTTGATCAACGCGCGTCCTTCGACGCTGGAGACAAGAAATCTCGGCGCGTACGAAGTTGTCTTCGGCGTACCTCCCAAGGCGGAAGCCGAGGCGGTCGCGAAGGCTGCCAACAACGCGCCCGTGAAGGCCTCTCCCAGCGAAAGCCTCGCGCGGGATGTGGCCGAGATGAAGCGTGAAATCGAACGCATGGCGCAGTCACTGCGTGGCGGAGGAATGTTGCTGCCCAGAGAGGCCACGTCCGATTTGTATAACATTCTGATCGAGAACGAGCTGGAAGCCGGGCTCGCGCAACAGGTCGCGGCGGGCGCTTCCCTCGAGGATCTCTTCGAAGTCGACGCGACTCCGGGAAGGCGGGGAGCGACGCGCGGTGTGATTGCGCTGGTGGGACCTCCAGGCGTCGGCAAGACAACGACCCTGGCGAAGCTCGCGGCGCGGTTCGGACTTACGTCGCGCAAGCCGGCTTATATTCTTTCGGCCGACGTTCATCGCATTGGCGCGGCGGATCAGCTCCGGTCGCTGGCGGCGATTCTTGGCATCGGGTTCGATATCGTCGAGACTCCCGTGGCGCTCGCGCAAGCGCTCGAAGAGCATCGCGCGAAGGATTGGGTGTTCATCGATACTCCGGGACTGGCCGTAGGAGAAATGGAAGACGGCGCGGACCTGGCGCGGCTGATCGCGTCTCACCCGGAGATCGATACGCATCTGGTGTTGTCGGCGTCGATGAAGCCGGCGGATCTTTCGCGGGTGATCGATCGCTACGAGATTTTCCAACCGAAGAAATTGTTGTTCACACGCCTCGACGAGACGGATCGTTACGGCGCACTGGTGAGCGAGGCGGCGCGGCGGTCGCTTCCCATTTCATTTCTGGCGACAGGCCAGCAGATCCCGGACGATCTTGAACCCGCCTCGAAGGAACTGATCGCAGACAGGGTGCGCGGGGCGCATAAACGCATTCGTACGCTCGGAGCAACCGCATGAAGCAAGCGACCAAAGAACAAACGACGAAAGAACAAATGACGCAGCAGTCGACCGCGAATCTCTACGGAGCGCAAGCCTACGGGGCAACCGCCCACTCCGCCGATGAGCGGGAGCAGTTGATCCTGGAACATCTGACTCAGGTGCGTCTCATCGCGCGGAGAATCCACGACCGGCTTCCGGAAAGTGTGAGCCTGGACGATCTCGTGTCGACCGGCATCGTCGGCCTGATAGCGGCGATCGACCGCTTCGATTCATCGCACAACGTCAAGCTGAAGACGTACGCCGAGTACAAGATTCGCGGCGCGATTCTGGATAGTCTGCGAGGGCTCGATTGGGCTCCCCGCCAACAGCGCAAGCGGTCCAAGCAGATTGAAGCGGCCATCTCGCGCGCCGAGCAGCTCTTGCACCGTTCGCCGACCGAAGAGGAGATCGCGCAGCAGCTTGGCCTCACCCTCGAGGCGTATCACGAGTGGCTGGTCGATGTGCGGGGCCTGAATCTGGGGAGTCTCGAAAGCGCGGCGCCGGAGGACGACAACACGAACAGCCGCGATTTGTTGAAATACATTTCCGGCGATGAAGAAAACTGGCCCTCGCGGCTGCTCGAACGCAGCGAGCTTCAGAAACTGCTGGCGGAGGCGATCGGGAAAATGCCCGACATGGAAAAGACGGTACTGAGCCTTTACTATCACGAGGAATTGACGCTTCGGGAGATCGCGAAAATCGTCAGCCTGCACGAATCGCGCATCTCTCAACTCAAATCGCAGGCGATCCTGCGGCTTCGCTCCTACATGGAAAAGCGCTGGCCGATGGAACGCGGAATCCGATCTGGAGTTTGATTCGTGAATAACGCCACCGACATTCTACACTGGCTGTTCGAAGAGTTTTCCTCGCGCCTTGCCACCGTTTTCGAGACGATGTCGGGTGAGCGGCCGGCGATCGAGGTCGAGCTGGTTTCAGAAATGCCCGCCGACGCGGCGCACCGATGGCATCAGCCTTTCTCGGGTGTTCCGGGCGCAGCCTGGGTGGTCGCTTCGGAGGCGGAATGGACGGCTGCCGGAGGCTACGTGCTACGCGCTGCCGGTATTGAGGAAAACGACCCCGCCAGCCTCAAATCCACGTACCTTGAAACGGTGAGCCAGGCGCTGTCGGGAATCGCGGGAGCCATGTCAGGGCGCGCCGGCCACGAAGTAAATTGCGCGGGCGGCAAAGAATCGACGGCTACCGCGACGGATGCCGCGTGGGCTGTACTGCGGCTGCATCTGGGAGCGGAAACGACGAGTATCGCGATTGGGCTCGAGGCGGCGCTGGTCGCGGCGATGAGCTCTCCCTCGCCAAGCGCCGACGCGCCAGGAAAGGCCTTGGAAGCGGCGACTGGAGCAGGGTTCACGGGGCCGGTCAATTCACGGACATTCGAATTGTTGCTCGATGTCGAGTTGCCGGTGAGTGTGTCGTTCGGGCGCGCGCAGGTTCCTCTTAAAGATGTCCTGAAGTTGACGACCGGGTCGATCGTCGAGCTGAACCGCTCGATTCTCGAGCCGGTGGAAGTGATCGTCAACAATTGCGTGATCGCGCGCGGGGAAGTAGTTGTTGTGGAAGGAAATTTTGGCGTGCGGATCCATCAGGTCGTCAGCCGCCAGGAAAGACTGCGGACGCTGAACTAAATGCAGTTGCTCCCTTATTTACTGATCGCGGCGGGATTGCTTTCCACGCTGGCTTTGTTTATGACGCTGAAGCGCGAGATTCGCCGGCAGGCGCAGCGGCAGAAGAAACGCATTGAAGAAATGGCGGTTCAGCTCAACGAAGTGAATCGTTCTCCCGAACCTGCCGCAGAGGAGCCGGCGAACGCTTTCGTACCCGCTCCGCTACGCGCCGGGTTGAATCTCAACAAGAGAGTTCACGCCATGCGGATGCTGCGAAGAGGCGAGGATATTTCCTTCATTACCGCCGCACTTGGAGTGCCACGGAAGGAAATAGAGCTGCTCATCCGCGTACAATCGATCGGCAGGACCCGGATCGCCAGCGTCGGTTCGGATTAGTGGCTGGCGCCTCCCCCCTGTGACGAGCCGCGACCTGTGGGCCGGGACATAGATAATGCTCCTGCCGAATCCCCGCCCTCACGGGACGGGGTTATAACCCCTGGCGTCAGCCAGGGGATTCGACCGCTAACCAAGTCACCGGGACATGCTACTAGCGGTCTTGATTCGGGTTCACCTGAAACGGAGTGATCTGAATCCTGCCCGGGTCGTCATCGGAGATGGCTAGCGTAACCGTCAATTCTTTGCGATCGCGCATCAGAACAACCGCTACCGATTTGCCATGCAGCGTGCGCAGACCGGTCGATATGTCGCTGGGAGTTGCGATGTGAGTGTCTTCGATCTTGATCATCACGTCACCAGCGCGGATGCCGCCCTTCTCCGCGGCGGAGCCTCTCGATACCGAGCGCACGAGGACGCCTTCCTTAACGCCGAAATACTGGGCCAACTGTCCATCGATCGATTCCGCCTCCACACCAAGAATCGAACTGCGCAGTTGCATCAACGCACGAGGCAGGTCCGGCATGTGAATCTCGAGGTGGGCCGGCATTGCCGGCTGGTCGCCCCATTCCACTCGGGGAGTTTTCCGTTGCGCCACTCGGACCATCACTGTTTGGGTCGCGCCGCCGCGGCTGATCTCGAACTTGACTTCGCGTCCAGCGGGCGTTTCGCGCACCAGTCGCGCGAACTGCTCGTTGCCCTCCACACGCTGGCCGTTATAGCGAAGCACCACGTCGCCGACCTTCAGTCCCGCCTTCTCGGCCGGACCGTCCTGCTCCACCACGGTGATCTCGACGCCGGCCGCCTCGGGGAGCTTCAACGCTTTCGCGCGCTCGCCGTCGACCTCCTGCATCATCACACCGATATAGCTCCCACCGGCGGGAACGACATGGGGTGTCTGCCCGAACAAACTCAATATGGGACCCAATATGGCCCCCAGGCCAATCACGATCACAGAACGCATTCTGACTTTCAGACTCCTACTGCTTCAATTTTTTCAAATAGATGATCCCGGCCGCAACGTTGATCCGCAGCACGGGACCGCCGCCGTTGATCTGCCCTTCGGCCACCGTGGGAGGGTGACTGAACCCGAACGACTTCGCATGTATTTCCGGGAAGTCGGAGTTGATGCGAGGATTGGCGCCGGAATCGTTCCGTGCCATGACCGACAAGGACAGTCTCGACGGAATGAGCACGGTGACGTCGCCTGAGTTGGCGGTGAGCAATGAGTCTTCCAGACGCGACCCGGCAATCAGCTCCGCCAGAATGCTCCCCATCACGGTCTGCACATTCAGAGGACCCGACGCGTTCTTCACGCGGATCGCGCCCGCGGCCGATTCGCACCGCGCCCCACGCGCCGAGCCGATCTGGATCGAGCCGCCACGCGTGTCGGCGATCACTTCGCCGCCCGCCTGGTTCACCTCGATCAAGCCTTCGCCCGTATGCGCCTCCACCGTCGACGCAGCGCGGTCGACTTCAATATTTCCGCTCACATTGGTCAGCAGCAAAGGGCCGCCAGCCTCCCTGATCACGATCTCTCCACCCGCCGTCTCACACTTGGCGGAGCCGCCCACGCTATCGATGAAGATCGACCCGCCGCCCGAAAAGCATTGCGCCGAGCCGCCAATTTTGCCCAGGCGGATCTCACCGCCGGCGGTTCGGCCGTCGACATTGGCGTGAATCCGGTCGCAGCGAATTCCCAAGGAAGCCGCCATTTGTACGCTGCCGTCCAGATCGTACGCCTCCACGCTGCCTCCCTGCGCTTGCACGATGGTGATCAGTACCTGCCGCGGCACGCTCACTTCGAGATCGTTTGAGACCATATCGCCGGCGGAGGGAATGACAGTTAACGTGGTCATGGTCACCATCGGAATCGCCGAAATGACCACGCCGTGGAAAAGACTCTTGGCTTCGGCAAGGGAGCGCGCTTTTGCGCGCTGTACGAATTTGTAAACGATCTGATCGCTTTTTGATCCACGCAACAAAACGTTTCCGCGGGAAATAATGTGAAGCTGCGGTGGAACCCGCCCAGCGATTCGCGAAACGACTGGCTCGCTCATCGTCCGCACATAGAACGGACCTTCGCGCGTCAATTCCGACGAATCCTGCGCACAGACTGCTAGAGTCGTTAACGAAATGAGGAAAGCGAACCGCATCCTAATAGGTTTCCGTCGATGCCTTTACCGATTCGAGCGCGGTCTTGCAACGCTGCCGCACGTACGCGTTGCTTTCTCTTTGCATCAATTCCTGCATCGCACCGATCACCTGCCGGTCGTAACTCTGCGCCGGATTGTCCTGATTCAGACTCTTCGTCAACAGGTCGATGGCCTGTTTGCGCATTCCAGGATTCGCGTCCGTCAACAGCACCTGCGTCATAGCGGACCGAACCTCGGGCTGCTGCGCGAAGGGCGTCAGTCCCTGCATCACCTTGAGCCGCACGCCGGCATTCTGGTCGTGCAGCAGCGCGAACACCAGCGCATCCCGCACATCGGCGAATTGCGCGCTGGAATTCAAAATCTCCACGCTTTCCGCGCGCAACCCCGGATCCGACGGGTCCTTCGCGGCCGATAGCAGCAGGCCGCGAAACTTCGGGTTGTCGAGGGCACCGGAAACAACGCGCTGCCTGGTCTCGTCGAGCACGATCTG
>Ga0182024_10026179_pt1 | contig 10261 bp, 14 predicted proteins | sample P32metaG_FD_120480 | JGI IMG/M metagenome (GOLD analysis project Ga0182024, IMG submission 120480) | Permafrost microbial communities from Stordalen Mire, Sweden - P3-2 metaG (Illumina Assembly) | ecosystem: Environmental > Terrestrial > Soil > Wetlands > Permafrost | place: Sweden: Stordalen...
TAGTTGCGAATTGGCCGTAACAGTGGTCATTTACCTTAGCGCTTGGACGCAAAAGCGTCTCCCCGAACATCGGGACAACGATCGGAAGGGTTTAAGTTTGCTCGAGGGTAACCTTATCCCGCCCATGCGCGGTTTGGTAATGGCTGACCTTGGCGGGCCAGAGAACTGTGCGCGCAGCCGGTCAAGCCAAATCAGCCGCCAGCCCCTGAAACCCACCCAAATCACCCACAGCCCACCCTTCGCCACCGGTTCTGAATGGAACGGTCGGTTCCAGAGAAGAAATTACACGCATCACCAGATTCGGGACCTGATTGCGAAGCCAGCAATAACACGAAATTAAGCCGTCTGACCACACTTCCTTCTACTTGCCGACTATTGTTGATCCCTCATTTTATTACCCGTCTCGCTAGCACACATTACACACGCGTTGAAACCCCTTTGCCCTTACGGGACCCTCAGCATATATATAAAACTGTTGCCCTTTGCGGAAAAGAAGGTTGTCCCGCATTTTGAAATCAAGATCCTGATTTTACCCCCACTTCGCTAGTGGATTTGAGAAATTGACCTCCGTCGTGTCAGCCTCCTGATAGCCGCACTAAAATAGATTCCATGCCATTCCTTCCCAAGCCTCGGTCTAAATGGAGTTGCTCGTCCCAAAGATTGGCTCATACGATGATAACTGGCCCACTTTATCCTCGCCGTCTCAAGCCACCTCTTCATCCCCGATGACTCTGCCGTTGCTGCACGTTAGACAGCTGATTACAGCCGCATGTAAAGTAAGCGCACGGACAGGCGCGAACTCTCCGGCTCAGGGCGGTGATTACGAAGTGACGATCAACATCCGTGCGCTACTTGAATCAATGAAACTTGGTACAGTTGCATTGTGCGACTACACGGCTTCCCGTATTGCTGCATCTCGGAAGCCTAAGGTGCCTCTTCCGGCAGTGGCCTCATCGCCTCCTTGATAGACATCCATTGATGACAATCACTCCACCCTGCCTACATACATGCACGGATCCGCGCGTTGATCTTGCAGCGTCTCGCGTCGGTCAATTGTGATGACTTCATCATGTATTGTCCGCACAAAGGAATCCCACAGCCGATCTGCGCAGAGATCGTCTTGTGATGCAAGATGCATAAATTGACCCCGTTTCCCGCTCAACCGATAACGTATTCCGCAGGCCGGTAGCTCGGTGCTCTATATTGCCGCCTGCCGATGTTATTTCTGATTCGCCCAACTGAGCGATGAAAAATATGACGCGTTTCATTGGTCCTCCCAACGTCCCAGTATGCACGACGAAATTGCTGCTCCGCCTTAAAAAAGAAAGGAAGCATCGCCATAGAAGCACATAATTACGGCACGGCACTGAACAAAGCGACTAACGTGGTATAACCGGCATTTCAGATACTTCGACGGAAGCTTAGTCTGGTAGAGATTGGATTTATATCATATCGTATCGAACGCAATTTGATCATTTCTCTCGACGCGGTGTACCGTGTACGGTTCGCTAATTTCGGCTACATTTCGCAATCACATCTATCACCGATTATTTACGTGCGTCTTAAAGATAAAATATCCGTTTCTGGAACGGATGTCATGCCGTCTACCGCCGGCAACTGTCGGGTAACGAGACCCGTCGCCTACCCGTGGGCGTGTTTCCTATTCACAGCCCTTCTCAGGCGACCCACGCGGCACGCAGCCGGGTTATGAAATGCACGCTCGGCGGCGAGGGCGTGTCTCAACTGTTTCATGTACCCAGGCCCCTTCGCCAACAGGCCAATGCATCCAACACGCCTTCAACGTCAAAGCGCGATCAGCTGCAAAAGGCGTCTGTCAGGGCTGCAGCTCGAAACCTGGTAGCGGTTTACCCGTTGACAGACGAGTCTCATGCAGGGGCGGACGCCTGTGTGCATGTGACGGAGGCATGTATGTTCATTGTTGCCAGGGCGTGCGTGTTCGGAGGATCATTCGCGTCCATTTTAGCTCGGACTATCTGAGTGGGGGTTGTAACTTGCGGTATTACTCTTAACGAATACATGTGTACTTACCCTGATTCTCTCGAAAGAAGTCGGCCCGAGTTGGGGCGCTTGTTTCCATGACAAGTAGCACGAACCCTTTATCCGTCGGAAATGCTTGCCTGCATGAAATTGGAGCTGCCTTGTTACTTCTGCACGATCATGTATAAGAAGTTATCCCCCTGCGCTCACATATGCTCCCACGGGAACAGTAGTTAAGACACACTTGAAAGGGACGAAAAGGGGTTTCAAGGGCTCGTTTGCACCACGTTGCACAGAGGAAATGAACTCGATAAATGAACTCGTTTACGCCATTCATAGCGCCGAACCCCCGAGACATCCGTTAGTCACTGCGAACTGGAGGAAAAGTTTTCACGTTCCCGTTGGTTTCAGTTCGAGTTATCCTATTCGTTGTACACTCCTCTTCCTAAGTACACCACTCCGTCCTTCGTCACGCTTGTTCTGTCGTCATCAACCTGTCGAGGACACTTCTAGCCCCTTGGAGGTGCTTCGGCCATGGAATACCCACGGTAATCCCACTTGCCATCAATCAAATGCCATCCGAGTTTTCACCTTTCAACATCACATCCTCTGCTTATCGCTGCGGGACATCATCATCGAAATCAGACCTTGCCCCTGGGCGCAATTCTACTCAAATCGTGGGGTGGGTTGTAGGAATAAATAGCAGCTCAACGGCAATGTATATTACGACGGTACCTTGAACCAATCCAGACTAACACCTAGATGTCGGGACCGAAATACTCTCAACACCCTCCGTCTTATCTCCGTTCTAGACCTGCATTGGTATGACAAAAGCGACCTCCGATCTACTTGCTCACAACGACAACTCACTTCGAGGGTCATGTCATACTGCAAAAGAGATGTTCAAGGGGTTTCTCGAACAGAACAAACTATATGCTTGATGAAGATACTGGAGATTTTCAGGCCATCATACCGAGAGCAGTCCCCGGTTCAGCACATGATGACATTCCAGGAACGACCTTTATTGCCTATGTGTGGTCTGCTTGCAGCTTTAGGGACGCTCCCTGGGTGGAGGGACGTCGTGTCAATGTTCTGCGGCTATTGATTTGCCTTGGCCCTTTACGCTCTCGGTCAACGTTGAGTTGATCGAAATGCGAGCGTGTCAAAGTCTTGTACTTGGATATTTCCTTGAACTACCATGAAAGATGTATCAAGGTGAAAAAACACAAACATTAATAGCACACAACATTCCTGCTTTCCTCATCATGCTCCAGACTTTCCTCATCTCATCCTCATCCTTATCCAACGTCCTCTTCATGATCCAATCTCGCGCTGACTTCAACTGATCCTCAAAGACAGCAACTCGCCAGGATGAGAGATCAATTGAGGTGAGCGCGAGATCAGATCATGGAGAGGACGTTGGATGAGGATGATGAGGATGAGGAAATTCTTTGAACCTATAAATGCCAAACTGCACCAAATGAAACATGTCTCTGTGCCTCGTTGCGCAAAAAAGCCTATGTGTTGTTAAACCTGTGAGACTGAAGTAACAAGTGGGATAAGTTGGACTGTATTTAACCTTTCAGTGCTGCAGATTCTGGCCATTGTCAAATGCCTGTCAGTGCTTCTATTGCTGTTTCGCGATTCGCAGCTGCATGACCAATTAAATACATATCCCAGGGTGCGCCGATCACAAGGGACCGTTAGGTTGCCGTGGCAACTGCCAACGGCCGTCGCAGGCTGACGAAAGCAAGTGCGTTTCCCCTGAATTAAGGTTTGTGCTCGCCCGTTTGTATAGGAGGCACGGTCCGCTTTCTGATCTATCACCTTCACAATCATAATAACATCGGCTGGAGCCCGCAAAGGGAGGCTGGCACTCATCCAACAGCACCCTGGTCGTCGCTTCGTCTTCCTATCCTCTCTCTCTTACACTCTCATCGCCAAACAGCTTATCCCACCCCACGCAATTAGCGGCGCCCGACCTGGTCGTTCTCTGTCCCTTTGGTTTCGTCTCCCTGTATACCGTTTCAATTCCGAAGTACCCGATCGCTCTATCAACTAGTTCGTGGGATAAGTTCCGAAGCAGGTCCCTTGTACGAGTAGACCCAAGGTCGACGGCCGAGTAAGGAAGATGGTCAACGTGGGAAATTGTCTGAGATGTTGCTGTCTCATGCTCCCTCTTTCCTGGACTATCAGCACCTTCGTCTTATCTATCTGGATTCTCGTCGGAAGCACTTCCACAGCACCGTTTCCCTCCGACACTTATTTCTTGCGGGTATCATCCCTTCATTGAGCCTCGCTGAAATGCCTTACAGATGAATGTGAGTATGATAGATCCGCCTGTCACTCCTCCCACCGGTTATACAATAGCAGAGTACATCGGATTACATGACTTTTGTATCCCTGTGCTAGTGCGTTGCTAACAGAAGATCAAACGGGACTATGGAACTTTTGCGAAGGCTATTACCGCTTAGACGAGAACTGGCAAGCCGTTGTCACAGGATGCAGCCAAAGCAATAGTGCCTACTCTTTCGATCCAATTTCCATTATGGCAACCGAACTCCGATCCCCTTACACAATAATATTCGTGCAATCTGAAGTGGATGCCATCCAAGCCGTCCAGGCGGCCGCAGGGTGGCACAAAGCCGCCTTTATCATCACAGCCATCTTTTCAGGCTTCACTTTGATCGTTGGGCCTCTCACCGGGGTCTGGCATCAAAGAAAGCTCTTCAATTGTATTCCGGTAGGTACGATGTGTGTTGCCGCGGTGTTTGTATTCCTGGCGGCCTGTACAGTTACAAATGTCTTTTTCCAATTGCGAGATTCGTTTAACAACGACACTCGATTGAATGTTCAAGCGCACATGGGGCATCAAATGTTTGCCTGGGTCTGGCTTGCCGTTTGGACCTCCTGGACGGCGGTAGGCCAATGGTGTTGTGCTGCAATCTGTTGCCCTGGAGGTCATCGGAAGCATCGCGTTGAATGGAGAAAACGTACATCACATCTCACGCTTTTACTAACACTTTCTTTAGCCTTCCCCGGTGTAGCCGGTATAATTCCCGTACCTTGGATCGGATCGGCCGTAGAACGCCCCACCTCCACAGTAGCAATGGTACACGATCAAGGTCCGCAATATCCCAACCCACCTGTCCTGGCTCCTTAGTTTCTAACAAGTTTTAACAGGCCAACCGGGCATGGTTCCCATTGTTCCTATATTTCCTCAACCACCACCACCGCCTCAACAACAACATCATAATTATGGACAAATCGTTGCGTCTGGTCTTACTGGCGCGGCTCTCGGCTTCGCAGTAGATCATCATCACCATCAACACGATCAAGAGAATCCTCCGCCACCACCACCACCTCAACAACAACACCATTATGGACAACTCGTCGCAGCGGGCCTTACTGGCGCTGCTATCGGCCTGGCAGTAGATCATCATCACCATCAACACGATCAAGAGAATCCTCCGCCACCACCACCACCACCACCACAACACCATTATGGACAACTCGTTGCAGAAGGCCTTGGTGGCGCTGCTATCGGCCTGGCAGCAGAACATATGGTTCACCACCATCAACACGATCAACAAAATCCTCCGCCAGCAAATCTCCCTCCTCCACCAGTCAATAATGCGCCAGTGTTAGTCCCAGTAGGTCCTATCCAACCGCCAATGGTCGGACCAGATCCACATCACGGGGGTGGTGCCGTCGCTGCTGCCGTTGGCGCTGGTGCTCTAGGACTTGCAATGGGAGCAGAGATAGAAGCACATCATAATCGCCTGTCGCCACCTCCACAACCGCAAATACCGCCTCCCCCAGTGGTGGTTCAACAAGTTGATCAGGCTCCGATCCTCCTGGAGGCTTCTGTCACCGTGGAAGAAACTATGCAAGTTAATCAACCTCCAGCCCCGATATTCATTCCACCTGCTCTTCCAGTTTTACAAGATCCATTCCAAGACCTTCCTCCAAATCAAGGTGGTGCTGCAGGGCAACCTATGCCTCTGCCACTTCAGATGCCGGTTCCTCCAGTAGGAATGGGGCAACCTGTACAGATAGGACCTCAACCCGTTTCAGGAGGAGTTCAGGACAACCTACACGAGAACTTTCCATATGGTCCTGGACCGAATATGGTTACCAATTCATTAGATACTTTGTTCGTACAGGAACAGCAGCAGCGAAGATGAGGAGGTTTTGAAAACCTGGGGTCGGAGACAAAATCGGGATTTCAATAGCGCGCATCAGCATGAGTTTTTTGGATTATATTTATTTGGATATCATCAATGTTTGAGTGGGATTGGAAAGTAGAAATAGTATTAGCTAGTAATGAGAGAGATGTCTCAAGGATCCCTGGCGCCCACTTATCGCTTTTTCTTAAACAGTCCTAGTTATTAAAAGTTCGCACAAACCATGATAACGACCAAATATAAGATACATTTGGCGGTATCAGTGTTATAGCCGTTATGAATCAAGATCACTCATATCCCAAACCTCTCCAATCCACAAAATCTTAACTACTCATCTCGCTATCCTCAAAACTCTCACTCTCCTCCTCCATTTCCTCGGTCTCCTCTCCCTCTTCCTCCTCATCCGGATCCGGTTTCACTCTCTGCAAACTCCTAACCCTCTGCTTCTTCTCCTTCGATTTCTTCGCTCCTGTATCCCGTCCCGCAACTTTAACGCGTACCTTGGTATTACTCTTGGCCTGATGTTCCAGGGGGACAAATTTCGTAGACTTGGAGTTGTAGCCGTAATCGAAGAAGAGTTCTTGACCGGGGTAGAGGTCTGTTTTGGCGTACATGCCGATCCGGTGGACGCCGTTTACGAGACTTATTTTGGCGTAACAGTTGGGGTTTCTAATTGAGCAGTTTACAAAGCGGAATTTATTGGCTGCGTGAGTGGCATCGACTACTTGATCTAGTACGTCAGATACACTGTGAATGCGGATATGTGCAGATTGAGTTACCTTTATTGAGAGTGAAGAGGAAAGATATGTACTTTTGGTCGTATATTAATCCCCGTCGTTCACTCTCTTCATTCCCGATGAGCTCACCTTTATATTCCTGCCATTAGCCGAAAGGAGATAGAACGCGGAATACCCCCAAGAACTGGTTTGCTTTGACCCTTTCACCGGCAAACAAGCCCCATCCGGAAATAGTGGAGCGACCCATCATGGTTCTTTTAGTTTCTCCTCTCTGGATACTAACGTTTGCACATCCCCCTTCGTATATCTCTCCGTTGCGTTCTTTGGCTAGATTTACTGGATCGAGGACTTCGGCGGCGAGACAACTTCCGCAGAGATCGACATCGCATTCTCGACCCCATTTAATACATTCGCAGTAATGTGTTCCGCATGTGCCGCCTTTCTTACAACTACATCCTCTCCATCGTTTAGGACAGTCCTACTATCAACATTGTACATCTTGACCGGAGGTACAGGTGGACAAGCACACTCCTTCTCACAGTGGACTTGATCTTTAACACATGGACATTCACGACCACACGGTCCTTCATGATCACATGGCGTGAACTTGCCTCTCTTTTCATTGTCACCCGAATAACCACAGTCTGGGGGGTATTCCGTCTTGGCCTCCCGTTTCGAAGATTTAGATTTTACGAAACCGGTTTTCCGTTTTTTGTGGACGTGGACGTGGGATCGTGATTTTTGTTGTATGGTCGAGGATTCAATCGACATGGAGCGGGATTGACGTGACGAAGAGGATGGACGGGATTGTTCGGACGAGAACGTCGTTGTTACGGTCGTGGTTACTGTTGTTGTTGTCGTCGTGGTCGTCGTAGGAGGGGTCAGCGGGATAACTCCTTTGGCAACGAGTTTTGCGTAGACCTTGGATTAGCTAGAAAGAGATGGGGAATTAATACAATGTCGCATGGTTTCCCAAGACCAATGGCGGCGAGACAGCATATTCTGTTGGACTTGCCTTGGATGCGAACACAGGTGTCTAAAAGACCCAAATCCTCATCTGTCCATATTCCTGTATCGGTCATTGGGATTTCTGGTGTCCGCATCTATCGTCAGATTGCCCTTAGCAGAGGCGGTACTCTAACGATATAGCATTCTTCGCTGCATGGCTCGTTTTCTCGGTATGGAGTACTATCATCCTCCCCTCGCGGTAACACATCGCATCGATCAACATCTACCATCAAGACAGATCTCGTGAAGAATACCATGGAAACAACAATCATGCATCGTGCATATGGGACAACTGAGGAATCGATATGTTTCGATGGCTTCCTGTGGGTTTTTCATTGCTCTCACGGGACTTTGATGGCTCTCAAGTGGCGAGTCCTTGTTCAGTCTAGAGTTAATATAGTTCTACCTCAAGGACATACCCTTTGAGTACATAGTTCAGGCATAAATTCGTCTTGGCCTCCCATTCCACATTCAAGCGCTCCAGTTTGTCAATGATCGCTTGTGAGGCAGGTTTCATAGGCTTCCCTTTTCTTTCTTTCTCTTCTTCTTCTTCTTTCTCAATTTTCTCTTTTACCGCACTCATCGCCTGTTCCACTGTTAAGTCATTCATTTCCAAATACCGTCCCACAATCCTCGACAGGATTTTTGACCCTAGAAATCAACACCCTGTTCTTGGCGCAATGTGGATACGTTCTAAATCCTCCTCCTCGAGCGCCGTGCGGACATCAATCTTGTATGCATCCGCCAAATCAACATCATCCGTCTCTCCAAAATACGGCACATATGACAGAAAATCAACGTCCTTGACATGGTGATTTTTCCGGATCGTGTTGAAGTCTTTATACTTCGGCACACTTTCCACCATCGGCAGCACAGCAGCCTGTCTCGATACAGTCTTCCTATTCACGATTGACCCTCCATTGTCGAACACCTGTCACTCAACTTATGGCCGTGGGAAACACGCGTACCTCGACGGTAAACCTCGTGAAATGTCCTGTCTCCGGTTCCGGTGTTCTATGCGATACGGCACTCGTTCCACATGCGTCGAGCTGTCGTTTCGCCGCTCTCATCGCGGCTTTCCTTGCCGTACGGAGTAAATTCTAGAACATATTAGACGGGGATAGGGCGTGAAGGGGGGAAAGGGGGTACTCTTGTATTGTACAGGTATTCATCTTTGAGAGCAGCGACCAAGTCGTCAAGGTTCTTTGCGTTTTGCCCAATCACGGGAAGGGGCGGAAGCGTAGGCTTGTGTTTATGTGCAGCTCGCGACATCTTCTACAAACGCGCACAAGCGAGACGAGGGCTAGCGATCCCACGGCGAAGGCGGGTTGTTGATAGCTGATTTCCACGTTAGATTCTATTTAGGGCAGGCTAGGGCGGGAATTTAAGGTGTGGACACGGCGCTGGGCCAATTGCGTACATTACAGGCGACTCACAATGGCGGACGCAAGTCGTGAAGAGAAGCTAAAGGCTGCCAGAGAGACGGTGCAAACCATTATTGTGTAGGTGCTGATTATTCCAGTTCAAACAATTGCAGAAAAAGAAGGCTGGTGGAAAGACTGCAGGAGCAAAGGCAAAGAAGCCAAAAGGCGATCAACCTAAAGAACCAGAGCAACCGTACGCCGTGTATTCAAGAAAATGCTGACAGTGTCAGAGCTGTGGCTGCAGAGCCAGAGGTCGCAGAAGTACCTGAACCTGAACCTCAGAGTGAAGAGCCGCCAGTCCCCGCGGTAGCAGAAATCCCAACGACCAGTGACCCAGTTAAGGATGATGCAGCGCTTCAGGAGCTGCAATCTCAATTGGCCGAGAAGGATACACAAATATCGTCCCTACAAGAAGAGCTAGCTGCTCTCAAATCCCAAGAAGTACTTTGGCCTTCTTGTTAAGGCGTTGATTGTAGGAAAAGAATAAACGCGACATATCCCAACATTCCACTTCCCTTGCTTCAAAAGAAAAAGAAATCGCATCCCTCAAATCCTCCGACTCGGAAAAAGATTCCCTAATAAGTTCCCTGCAATTAGAACTAGGCCAACTACAATCCCAACTCACATCCCTCCAAGAATCCACAGTCTCAGCACCCACATCCGAACAATTCACCCTCCTGACCTCCGAGAGAGATACTCTCCAATCTCAACTTACGACTGCCCAAGAATCCTCCTCCTCATCACAAAAACAACTCAAATCCCTGCAAGAAAAACACACTGCCTTGGAAAAGGATACCAAAACCACGCATGAAGCATTAGTCAGTCTTCGCAACGAACACGCAAAATTAAAAGACTCCCATTCAGGAGAAATCCAAAAATCACGTCTCGCCCATTCAAGAGCCTCTGA
>Ga0182024_10026180_pt1 | contig 10261 bp, 9 predicted proteins | sample P32metaG_FD_120480 | JGI IMG/M metagenome (GOLD analysis project Ga0182024, IMG submission 120480) | Permafrost microbial communities from Stordalen Mire, Sweden - P3-2 metaG (Illumina Assembly) | ecosystem: Environmental > Terrestrial > Soil > Wetlands > Permafrost | place: Sweden: Stordalen...
GACCCTATTGCACGGTGCCCCGTCTGTTGGACCACTGCCGTTCAAACTCTTCTGCGCTGATCTCCGCAGGCATAAATTGTGCATCCGCAGCCATTTCCTCCAGCCGCGGAATCGGAGCGGTCCCAAGATACGTGCTGCCTAATTCCTCATTGGGATCGGCGAAGCCACGATGCCCGTCCGCATAAATCTCGACTTTGCGAGTTTCATAGCCTTCCGAATTCAACTCACTGTAAAGAAGGACCGGAATATCGGGGTCTTTATGGTGCCAAATCACTTTGATGTATCGCACAGGCAGGCCCTCAGTCCTCAACTTCCATGGTGAGATTGTATCGCCCGTGTTTTACGGTTCCGGTCGCGTAACCGCCCAACCGGAAGAAAGCCTAAAACGGGTGCATTATCGGCTTATGGCGAGGAGGCCAGATGTCGATGAAGCAGAAGCCGCGTTCCCCGAAACAGCGTAAGCACCCTAAAACTCGATTGCGCTTGCCGGATCTAGAATTCTCAAAAACGGCAGTGTTGAGCAGCTTGTCCAGTGTCGACGGCCGACGCGGATATGGCCACGCCATCGACGAGTTCGTCGACTGGTACTGCTCGGAGCCGCGACTGGCTCTAAACAGAACGGTGGTTCTCCGCTATCGTAGCTACCTTGAGGCTCGATTGCTTGCCCCCGGAACCGTCAATTTGCGCCTGGGCGCCGTTCGGCGCCTCGCCTATGAGGCAGCCGACTCTGGTCTGCTAAGCTCCGATCTCGCCGCGGGCATTCGCCGCGTCAAGGGAGTGAGGAATCTGGGCATGCGCTTGGGCAACTGGCTGACTCTTGAGCAGAGCCTGGCACTCTGGCAAGCCCCGGACCGCGAAAAGCTCAAGGGCAAACGAGACCGTGCGCTTCTTGCGCTGCTGCTTGCCTGCGGTCTGCGTCGCCACGAAGCCGTCGCCCTGAGACTCGAACACATGGAACAACGAGAAGAACACTGGGCCATTGTCGACCTGAAGGGCAACGCAGGACACGTTCGCACGGTCCCTGTCCCCGGCTGGGTAATGGAGGAGTTGCGAGTCTGGTTGAATGCTTCGGGGATCGACCGAGGGAAGATCTTCCGTCGAGTGACGAAGATGGGGCGGATCCTCGGTGAAGGCATGACGGAGAAAGCCGTCTGGCACATCGTGAAGGATTCGGCAAAACGGATTGGATTGGAGAAATTGGCGCCGCACGACTTGCGCCGCACTTGTGCTCGCCTCTGCCACACTGCGGGAGGAGAGTTGGAACAGATTCGGTTCCTTCTAGGACACGTTTCCATTCAGACGACGGAACGCTATTTGGGATGCAAGCAGCGGATTCGATCTGCGGTCAATGATCGAATCGGAATCGAGCCACGTTTATGAGCGGCGATATCCTGATTTAACTGGAGACCGGTAGTACCATTGCGCTTAAGCCGGAGGCAAACGGATGGATTACGACCACGACAAAGTCGATGAGATGACTCTCGCACTTCTATGGTTGACGAGTTTCAAAGATCCGGTGGAGGTGCGAGCATGGAAGGGGCAAGACTGGGAAACGATGGAGCGACTTCACGCAAAAGGGTTCATCTCTGATCCCTGGAGCAAAGCCAAGTCTGTCGTGTTGAGCGAAGAAGTTGAGAAACGCTCAAGGGAGCCGTTCGCGAAGCACTTCTCGCTGAAACACTAGATCTTGCTCAAATAGAGCTTCGTGCTTGGGACCGGATATAAGCCAAATTCCAGTTAGGGAACGGTTGGCGACGATCCTCTCGGAGTATCTGATTCCAGCATAGAAAGTCTGAGGTTGGTACAACCAGATACTGAAAGCGAAAGACCGTGCTCGAGAATCCCCACATAATTCATGGCAGCCACCCGGATCGCATATTCCGGAGGTGCCTTTCTTGCAGCTCTTTCCCGTCTTCCCGAATTTTTGGCATGGAAGCGGAATGAACCATTGAACCACGTCGAAAACTCCATGTATATTGGCTCATAGCTACGAACGAAGAGTGAAACTTTCGGAAGTACCGGCACTGCACGCGATCCTGAGAGAGCTCACCTATGCATCCCTGCCGCACTGTCGCCCTAAATGGTTTCACGTGTTTGTTGATCCTGGCGCACCTTGCAGCCGGACAAGGCCAGACGCGTGCGTCCTCTGCGGCACAGACCTCTTCGGCAACCCCGACAACTAGCCCGCCAGGAATGCTCCTGCACACGAATGCGAATCTGGTCCTGGTGGATGTGGTGGTCACCGAACGGGGCAACGCTGTGCGCGGCCTCGACAAGAGCCATTTTCACATCCTCGACGACGGGCGCGAACAGCCCATTACCTCCTTCGACGAACGCAAACCTGCCAGTGTTCTGACGCCCGCAAGGCAGATCAAACTACCACCCAACACTTATACCAACCTGCCAAACTATCCCCAGGCCTCCGCCGTCAACGTGCTGCTGCTGGACGGATTGAACACCCCCATGGCGGACCAGAAATATGTGCGCCGCCAGATGCTCAAGTACATGAGCGCAATCACGCCGGGTACTTCGCTTGCGATTTTTACGCTCTCTTCGCGGTTGCGGATGATCGAAGGATTTACCACAGACGCCGCCCAACTGGCCAAGGCGCTGGAAAAAGCAGACGCGAACCCAAGGCCCTCGGTTGTGCTCGACCCGGAGTTCGACAGCGCAGTGGACGCGACGGTGGGTAATACTGTAACCCTGAATGCGAACCCCGGAGCCGTTGAAAACCTGCAGCAGTTCGTGGCCGATGCCGCGGCCTTTGAAATGGACGAACGCGTCAAGTTGACGCTGGACGCCATGCAGCAACTGGCGCGGTACCTCAGCGCTGTCCCGGGTCGCAAGAATCTTATCTGGTTCTCGGGCTCATTCCCGCTTGCGCTTGATCCTGACCCTTCGAATCCGGACCTCTTTGAGGCCACGCGCAACTGCGCGGACGCGCTCAGGGAGACCAGCCAACTGCTGTCTGCTGCGCGGGTGGCGGTGTATCCGGTTGACGCCCGGGGGCTGATGCCCCCTCCCGGCATGGACGCCGCCTCCAACTCGCCCTCCACCAATCTGGTTTCCACCGGGCGCGCCAGCCGAGTGAACATGCCTAGCGCGGCCAACGACAACCAGGAATTCTTGCGCCAGATCACGGCCGAACATGGTTCGATGGAGCTAATTGCGGAACAAACCGGCGGACAGGCCTACGTTGATACGAACGGGCTGAAAGAGGCCGTGGCGAAGGCCGTTGAGAACGGTTCGGGTTACTACACCATCGGCTATGTGCCCTCCGCCAATCAGAACGACGGCCAGTTCCACAAGATTCAGATTCGCGCGGATAACGAGGCGTGGAAGCTTGCCTACAGGCGTGGATACTACGCGGATACTTCAGCGAAGCCGGGGGCGCAAGACCCCGGCAAGACAAGCCTGATGATGGAAGCAACCCTGCTGGGCGCGCCGCCTGCGACGCAGATTCTGTTTGATGCACGGGTGCTGCCCGTAACCGATCCAGCGCTTAAGAATTCAACGCTGCCCGATGGTCCCGCGGGAGAGATGGTGTCGCTCTTGAAGGGACCAGCTCATCGCTACATTGTGGACTTGATCGTCGATCCGCGTCGGCTCAATTTCGAAATCACGCCGGACGGTTTTCATCTGGCTCTGATCGAGTTCACGCTGGTGGCTTATGACGCCCAGGCGCGGCGCGTAAATTATCTGGATAACGGATCAGTGGCAAAGCTGAGTCCCGAAGACTTTGCGCAAACCACGGCCAAGGGCATCCGCACGCGCCTTTCGATCGATCTTCCGGCGGGCCAAATCTCTCTGCGCATCGCGGTCCACGACTTGGCCGCAGGCCGCGTGGGTTCGCTCGAAGTTCCCGTGAAGGTTGACGCGAGATAGGGGTGTTGCTCACCAAATGCTGGATAAGCGCCAAACGGGAAGTCGCATTTTGGTAAGGTTCTGTTTGGCGACGACACACCAACAGTCTTCAAATTGTCGGCCCAAGAGAAAGGCGCTCTGTGTATACTCGTCCGAACCAGTGCGCTTGAACCTCAGCAGCAGTCCCGCTTTCAGACCCACTACCTCGACGAGGCGGAACTTCTTCGATGTTGCGTCAGGAGCCGCCTGACCGCTATGAATAGCACGGTCAAGATCGGCATCGGGCTCTTCCCCATCGCGAAACAGATAGAGAGACGGCGGAGACCAATCAAGCCGCGATTGCAATTGACCGATGCCGGCGCTTTCGTTCCAGTCGAACCCTTCCTCGCACAATGAAAAGCCCAAAGCCACGGTGTAAGGGAGGTCGAGTCTGTCGCGCAGTTGAATCGCCTCTTGAAACGCCCAGACGCCACCGCCGATCCAAGCTTTCTTGGATTTCCAATCTTGATCAATGCTGTCAACGTGCAGATCGTCGTATCGGTCAACACTACCATCGAGACTAACGCTGAGCATCCAGTGTTCAATAACACGCCTTCGATCCGCTGCCGCCATTCCACCCCCGTAATCCGTTGATATGCGCTCTCTTCAATCTACTTGTCGGTGCCTAGCAAACTCGAACAGCCTTGCGCGTGTTGAGGTTTAAGAGCACTGGGGGCGTATCACCGTCTATTCGGAAGTAACCCCGAAAATGCGGTTATGTCCGGATCGCCGACGATGGGCTCGGAACTCGAAAAATCGGCTATTTTCCCCTCGCTTACGGGCACCCGGGCGCCACGGCCTCTCTCACTGTGTAACTCGCTCGGCCGCCATGCCGCCCATCGGCATCATGACAAACTCGCACTTGGTTTCTCCCACGGAACAGGAAATCACGGCGTCGCGCACAATGAATCCTTTGAATTCGTTGGGGGCCAGGTGAGGCAAGCTGAGTTGCTTGATAGCTTGCACAACGCCCTGCCGTGTAGGTCCACTGACCTGCATCGCCTCATCTATGCCGCTCGCGTCCAGTTGCAGGCGGTAGGTGGCCGACCAATACGAATTCATTGCCGGAAGCGTAAGCTTGAAGGTGCGCTCCCGTTGCATGGCGGTAGGATCCAACTTTGGCGGGGCCACGCCCTCAGCCTCCAGGCGCTCCATGCGCTTCTGGATCTCTTCGTAAGCAAGAGCTGTGAACGATCCGAGGTTGCTGGATGACGGCGGGGTCGCCATTGCGTAAATTCGCACAGCCTCCTTGAAGTCTCCGACCGCTTCCTGCAATTCTCCATAATGCAGTGAAACTTCCCCGTCCGGTCGGTTGCGCCATGCAGCCTCAAGATAGTCGCGCGCCTCATCCAGCTTGCCCTCTTTGAGGAGAATGAAGCCGAGCGTATCCCAGCTGACGGCCGAAAGAGAAGCGCGTTGAAACGCGGCCGTATTGGCTTCACTGACCTCGGCATCGGCTGACTCGCCGGCCAGAATTGCGATCGACTTTCGGGATTGCTCTTCGGCCAGCGGCAGGCCTGTGTTCGCTTGAGCCAGAGCGTAAGCGGCGTTGTTGAGCACATTGGGATCATCGATCTTCGCTGCGAGCAGTTTCTCCATAAGCGCCGCCGCATCGGCTTCCTGGTGATTCGTGATGAGGTAGTTTGCCAGCGCGGTCTGAAGCAAAGGATGGTCGGGCAAAGCATCGCTGGCATGGCGAAGCGTGGCGATCGCGTCGGGCAGGCTGTTCCTCGCCTGGAGGGATGCCAGCATAAGGTCGACTTGCTGATCAGTAGCGTTTTGATTGAAGTACGCCTTCAGCGCCGTCAGTGCCTCGTCGAATTCACCGTGTGCGATCAGCATCCCCGCGTAGAGGTTAACCACGTAATTCTCGTCAGGATGATGAGCCAGCTCGTGTCGAAAGTCCTCTCTCGCATCATCGAAGCGGTTCTGGCGCATGGCGAGATAACCGTAGTTGCTCCACAGAAAGGGTTGCTCGGGATTCAGTTTTTTCGCTTCGTCCAGTTTCGCCTGGGCACCATTCCAGTCGCTCTTGGTCTCGAATACGAGGGCTTCCCTGATTAAGCTCCCTGCGTCGGCGTTGCTTGTCCCGGGCAACGCAGAACCGGTGGCGTTGTTCGCCGCGCGCAACGGAGCCTCCAACTGAACCCACTCGAGTTCTCCCAGCGAAATGTCCTTGGTGAATTTCTTGTATTGCTCCCATGACGCTGCCGGTAGCCTGGATTCGAGAATCACCAGCTTGCGCTCTGCGGTGAAATTGCCGTTTGCGAGCTTGTAGGTGATGTCGCAAGTCGCAAATGCAGTCTTGACGTGAACGGAATCCGGCAGTTCAGCGCTGTATCCGGCCGGCAGTCGAATCCTGCTGATTGCGTTGTCGGTGCGCAGCGCGCCCAGATCGATTTCCGATTCCGGTAGTTTCTCGGGAGCCTCGGGCAGTCCTAGCGCTCCGGGAAATAGCGGCACGATGCGCAGATTGTCCCAGTCGCCATAAGGCTTGCGTGTGTAGTCGTATGTCACCTGCATCGGCTGGCTGGTGTCGTCGGCGCGCCCGAAGCTAGAGTTGCTTGTGGTGCCACTGAATCCCAGCGAATTGGCGAGTGCCTCAGTGTCCTGATCCCATTGCGCCGGGGCCAGGTTCTGGCCGACCAACCGCATCAGGATTTCGCTGTCGGAACGATAGCTGATTTTGACTTTTCCGCTCAGATCGCCGCTGTTATCGAGCGTCGCCGTGGCTTCGAAGTTGTCGACAAAAGGAAAGGATGGTTCTGCTGGCGTTCGTTCCAGCTCTGCGTTTCCTGAGGGTGGAATTACCAGAGCCTGCTTGTCGCGAAGTGGAGGCAGCAACAACTGGATTGGCGCCACGCCTGGCGTCGAGTCCATCCAGATGCGGCCGTCCGGCATCGACACGGTTGTAATCACATGGTTGAAGAATGCCGGCGACGGGAGATCGGGAACCATAGCCAGATTTGCCCCGATGAGACCCGGCGCAGTCGTGAATCCCTGGGCACGCAGCAGCGCCTCCAGGAGCGTGTCCTTATCCTTGCAGTCGCCGTATTGATTTGCCAGAACCTCGGTTGCCATGTGCGGCTGGTACCGGCCAATTCCGAAATCGATGCCCACATACCGGATGTGTGTGGACACAAAGTTGTATAGTGCCTGCACTTGGTCGAGTGGCGATTTGGCATCACGCGCAATTCCCTCGGCCTGCGCCCGCAGCGCATCAGTCGGCACGGCGCGTGGGGCGGCCAGCGCTCGATACCATTCGCCTACCTCCGTCCACGAGTGGAACGTCGTCCACGCCACGTCTGGTTTGATCTCCGTTGGCGGGGCAAAAGCCTCTTTTTTGGGTTGAGAAGAGGTCGGCTTGAGCTGGCTTTCAGTCCAGACGTAGACGCGCCGTCCATCCTTGTCAGTGATCACCGGCTTTCGGTCGGGGCTCCAGACTTGCACGTATTTACCGTCCGGTAAATCGAGGGTCAACGTCTCGGAGAGCGTCACCGCGTTCTTTTCAAACGCGTAGCTGTCCCAGAATTGCGAGGGCGCCTCCGAGTTCTTGCGCGGGATATGCACGCGGTAATCAAGCACATCGCCTGCGCGCAGGCCGCGCACCGGGATCTGTAATTGTTTCAAATCCGAGTAGAGTGGCGCCGCCTGCGTAACCGGCGCCGGCATCGTCATCGCGTCGGACGTCGGTGTTTCGGTCGTGCTTCCGTCGGGATGGTACACCACCACACTCTCGATCTGCGGGCTTTCGGTGGCTGAAGCAAAGGCCAGCGACAGCACACTGAATTGCCGTGCTCCGGCCTCGCTCTCGAGCCGGAGCTTCTCGTGTATATCCTTTTCGCCTGTGCCGTCGGCTTCGTAGCGATACAGCGTTTCCGCCTTTTCCACCACGAGGGCTTCTCCGCTGTACGAAGGCGCGGCCGGCTGGGCGGAAAACACCTGTGAGATTCTGAGATTCGGCGGATTCTGTCCAAGGCTTCCAAGCGTAAGCGTGCACGACAACAGCGCGACGAGACAGTGGCGCATACAGGCACACCTTCCTGGGAACGTCCGATGATACACCAAATCTGGACGCATTGACCGTGCTGGATACAAGTTCCGGTCGTATCACCGGCTATTAGGAAGTAACCCCGAAAATGCGGTTATGTCCGGATCGGCGACGATACGATTGGAACAAGCGCGTCAGTGGCGGATCGGTGTAAAGTGTCGGGTATGTTTCGACAACTCATGCTTGTGGTTATAGTCGCCTCTACGCAAGGAGTGGCGCAGGAAGCGTATCGCCAAGAGCCGTGTAAAACGCCTGAAATCGCTGCAACTTGTCTACGCGTTCATGGCAGACTCACCGCTGGCAATGGCACGCCATCCACGAGGCTCTGGCCATTAGGGACTCACCATCTTTATGGCATCTACAGTAACAAGTACGGATTTAGTCATGATAGTCCGACTCTTGACAACGAGGCTCCCGAACTCCATTTCACCTTTCCTAAAGGTCTGCCCGAGCAGGGTGGATGGACTATTTACGGCGACTTCGAGGTCTGCCCTTTAGAGCCTCTCAAGCAGGGTCACATGCAAGCTGCTTGCATCGCGGGTGCATCCCACATCGTCCCGCCGAAGCAATAGTTCGCGGACGAATGCTCATTGCTAGCGTGTCACCAGCAACCCGGACAGAACTCGAAAATCGGGGTTATGTACGGATGGGCGACCAAACAGCCGGAAGCCTCTAAGATCATGCTTGCAGGACGGCGGGTTCAAAGGCTGACACGGAATTATGAAGAGAATGTGAATTTTCGTATCGCAAGGACCAGCGACAGCGGTAGAATGCAACGGGTCGGCGCTGCAAAAGGGATGATAGGCGTGAACTGGGGTTCGCAGAAGCGTGCTGATCTCAGTCAGGAGATTACTCCCTTAAGAGATTTCCCGGGCTCCTCGCGCACGGCACCGAACCCAGGAGGTTGAACCGAGATGAAGAAGAGCTTTTTGTTGCCAGCGGTGGTGCTGGCTGGAGTGGCTTGTCTGACGTCGGGCCCGGCGGCGCATGCCGCAGGGTTGAAGTGCACGGGCGCGGACGGCAAGACGGCTTGCACGGCGGCACACGTGGCAGCGGTTAACGACCAGATTGTCACTGGAAAGCGGATGCATAAGCCTGCCCTGATGGAAGTGAAGGGTGTGACGCAGGGCAAAAACGGCATGCTGGTGTGCACGCAGAACAACGGCAGCGCGTGCACAGAGGATCAACTGGACGCGATTGTGGCTGCGTGCGCTTCGGGAAAGCACATCGAGTTCAGCATTTCAAAGACTATGGATTCGGCCAGCCCGAGTTTGTTGCGATAAACGGTTTCCACGCCGGCCATTGCTCGGCGCGGGGATTTGAGCTTTGATGCGATTGCCGGAGACGGCGACAGACGGACGCTGCGCCTCTAGCGAAACCAGAGTCGATGTATCCCGAAAGCACGGTACCCGAGTCGATGCGACCATCAGGGAGCGGCGACCTTGCACAAAATTCAACAGGACACAGATACTCTGGTTTCGCTCTAAGTCAGGGGCGCGGCGTTTTTGCGTCTCTTGACCCGCGCCAGGCCTTGGCGTACTTCCAGTGAATGTAGATTGAGCAGGCTGACGTTTTGCTCTCCGCGTTCGATCCCGCCGATGTAGGTCCAATGCAAATCGGCCTTTTCGGCTAAGTAGGTCGCGCGACAATGGTGGATTCTTTGAACTGCGAGTGAGGCTACGGCAGCGGGGACGTGCGACAATTGCGGAAAACTCGGCACTCGTGCAGCAAGCCTTGACCGTTTGGAAGCCTCATGAATAATATGCTCCTGATTAGACTAGCAACCCGTTTGTTGCCATTTCGATGGCTGACTTGGCTCCCAGTAGTCCGTGAGTTTGCGGGTGCAGAGGAGAGTCGATGAAACGTGTCGTGTTGATCGGTCTTGATCCTGCGACAGTGGACTTTTCGGATCCAGCGCTGCCGCAGGGTATGACCGCAGAGAAGATCCACGCTAGGGTCAAACTCGCGCTGGCCGATTTCGCAGCGCGGGGCTGGCATGCCCAAAACTGCTTCATCAACCCCGACATGACTGCGGTCCCGACGGTTGAACTCTGCCTGGCCGGTCACGTCTACGATTGCGTAGTGATTGGCGCGGGTCTCCGCCTGCCACCCAGTCGGCTGGTTCTCTTTGAAGCGGTGGTCAACGCCATCCATCGTGCCGCGCCACAAGCGGCCATCGCCTTCAACACCCGCCCTGAAGATAGCGGTGCGGCAGCCGCGCGCTGGGTCTGACACGCGAGTTCGCGACCGGACTCGTCACGGACCGTCTGCGTTAGGCTATCTACCTGTTGAACCAAGTAACGATCA
>Ga0182024_10026181_pt1 | contig 10261 bp, 9 predicted proteins | sample P32metaG_FD_120480 | JGI IMG/M metagenome (GOLD analysis project Ga0182024, IMG submission 120480) | Permafrost microbial communities from Stordalen Mire, Sweden - P3-2 metaG (Illumina Assembly) | ecosystem: Environmental > Terrestrial > Soil > Wetlands > Permafrost | place: Sweden: Stordalen...
CGCTCATCCGCTCGCCGGTGAGCCCGCCAGGCCCGATAGCCGCCCCGGCCGCCATTGGCCCCCACCTCACGCGACACGCTCGACACCGCCCGACCCAGCCGACCCGCGATCGCGCTGAAGGTCTCACCGCGCCCCACGCCCAGGCTGATCTCTTCCCGCTCGGCCAACGTCAGGCGCCCCGGTCCCGGCGACCAGTCCTCCGGGCGCCACCGACGCACCCGCTTACGTCGCAACACCACGCGAACCGCCTCATGCGAGCAACCCACCTGAGCGGCGATCCGTCGATGCGACCACCCCTTCTTCCTCAGCCTCCGGGCCAACTGTCGCTGTTCCACCGTGAGCCACGCAGCCATCCCCACTCCTCGGTCGAGTCCACGAGCCTTGATGACTCACCGAGAAATTGCGCGGACCCCTTGAACCCGCCCCCGATAATGCGGGGCGTTTCTTCGTCCCAAAGCGCGGGTCCAGTCAGCGCCGCGGCAGCCACGGTCCGCCCCGGACGAGACCCATCGCATCGAGGACTCGCGGTTCCGCAGACCGCGGGTCACGGCGATTCGCGGTTCGGCAGATCGCGAACACTCCCGACTCGCGATCCCCGAGGTCCACCTCGGAGGAGACGGGCTGCGGGCGACGCGTCTCAAGCTGTGGGACGAGGACGCGGCACGACTGGTGACGTGGCGGGAACTTCGACGCGGACGAACGCGTTCGGAGAGTCCGAGTCGCTGATCTGCGCCGTCGGTATGTAGTCGTCTTGCCTGAAGGGGTGTCTTTAGTCGGTCATGCGGCTGACCTGTGAGGTCCGTCAAACCGGAGGAACGCCACTGGTCACGGCCCGGATCGAGTTTGTGCACCCCACACCTTCAGGAGTTCGGCATCCACAAGGCCGCGGACGAGTTCCGCCATCCACACCGCGCCTGCCCAAGGCGAACGTGTTGACTACCTTCGCGCGAGGGCTGCGGCGGCCCGGGCGTCGGCCACCAAGGCGACCATCGCCTGGCGGACCTGCTCGCCGGTGCCGCACTCCTCCGGGAAGCCGAAACGGACGGCGGCACGACCGGCAGGGCTGACGGCGATCATCTCGAAGCCATAGCGATCAACGGCGGACATGACGGCTTCGGCGGTGTCGGGTCGCCCGCCGAGGTGACGGCAGAACAAGACCTGCGCCTCAGCGTGGTCTGCGTTCATATGCTCGATGATCCCTCCCGCTGCCGCAGCGAGCGGATCGGGTTCCGCCCTGGCGTACGCGGCAGTGTCAACCCAGCTCATCCGCCCGTAGCCACCCACGTAACGGATGCTTTGCACGTCGAGGCGGTAGAAGGTGAAGTCACCGAAGTCGATGTAGTACGCCGATGTGGGGTTGGCCTCGAGGTACCGGCCGCGCGCGGTGGAGCGGTCGTCCTCGGCCACCGTCGACAGCAGACCCAGCAGCGTGACCCTCCCGTTGGCGAGCGGATCGGCCCCCTCGGGTACCGGCTCGGTTATGAGCAGACTCGCCCGCGGGTCACGGATCGCGTTCTGGGTGTGCTCGGCCATGAGGCTGACGAAGAAGAGCGGGTTACCGCGATCGTCGAGGCCGTAGCTGGCAACTGAGCCGTACGGGTAGCCCCGCGGATCGGCGGCAAGCGTGGAGAGTGCCCCGCGGCTCGCCGAGGCGACGAGGGTGCGACAACGCTCGGCGTGCGAGGGCTCGGGCGGCGGAGGGCCGCCAGGCCGCGTACTCGGCGTCGCGCCGCCCTCGTCGCCGTTGGGGACCTGGTGCCCGGTGGGCCGTTCGGCCATAGGACAAAGCTACGGGGTGGTCAAGGACTCGATGTGCCAGCCGGCCCGCGTTCACAAGCGTGCGGGTCAAGGGCCGTTCGAGTTTTCGGCACCCGAAGGTTCGTACCGGGACGGCTCGGGCTAGGTGGTTTGTCCTTGTGCGATCTTCTGGAGGATAGCGATTCGCTCCTCGAGGGGCGGGTGCGTGTCGAAGAGGCGGTGGGGAAGCCCCTCGTGGTGTTGCAACGGGTCGTCGATGCACATGGCTGCGGTCGCGTGGTTAAAACCGGCGAAGGGCTTGTCGTTCTGCTCGAGCTTCTGGAGCGCGTGCATGAGACCCACCGGGTTGCGGGTCAGCTTCGCTCCGCTGACGTCGGCCAGTTCCTCTCGTGAGCGTGACAGGGCGAATTGGATTAACGGTCCCACGATGAATGCGACGACGGTCAGCAACGCGCCGGCGGCGATGACCAGGATCATGACTTGTCCGGCGTCCCGGCCGCGGGGACGCATGAAGAACGCCGATCGCCAGACCAGGCTTGCGAGGATGGCCGCGAACCCGATCAGGGTGGTCACGACGAGGATGAGGCGCACGTCGTAGTTCTTGATGTGACTCGTCTCGTGGCTGATGACGCCTTCGAGCTCGTCTCGGTTCATGATCTCGAGGAGTCCGGTGGTGGCCGTGATCGCGGCGCGGTTCGGGCTGACGCCGGTCGCGAACGCGTTGGGAGACGGATCGTCGATCACGTACACCGCCGGTTTGGGCAGTCCGGCGCTGATCGCCATCTCCTCGACCACGTTATGGAGTTGCTGATACTGCCCCGGATCGGCTGGCCGTGCCCTCGAGACCGCGAGCACCAGTCGAGTGCCCGACGTCAGTGCATAGACGGCGGCGCCCACCGCGAACAGCCCGGCGATGACGACCCCGGTCGCGATCGCCGACCCCGGCGACTTCGCGTTCCCCCCGAAGACGGCGCCCAACAAGGCTCCAATACCTACCCACACCAGCACGAACAGCAGGAGCACGATCACGCTGCGGCGCTTGTTCCTGGCGATCTCTTCGAGCATGACCCAGACGATAGGGCCTGTGTGAGTGCCGGAAACTTGTCCGCGGCCGTGCGGGTGCCAAACAGGTGATAAGTAGTGGATCCATAGGCAGGGTCCTGGCGTGAGGAATTAGCGAATGCTCGAGGACCGTATGCGCGAGATCCAACGCTCGCCTGGAGGCACCCTGCGGCTCGGGGAATGGGATCCTCGAGAATTTCGGCGCTGGCGATAGCGAGCGGGCGGACATACGCAACCTTGAGGTCTTCGACGTACGCAAGCCCAAGTTCGGCAAGTCAAGGTCAAGGTGTGCGTGCCGGAAATCAATCCGGCTTGTGCGAACTGGGTGAAGGGTGTCTTTAGTCGGTCACGCGGCTCGGCGTTGGTATTCGTTGATGACACCCACAGGTCCGGTTCTCCGAGATCGGATCCCATGTCGCGATCGGTGACGCCCCCGTCACTTCAAGTGGGATTCCTGGCGCACGCGCGAACAGCCCCCGATCAGGAGCCGACGGCGACTTTGGACACTCACCAGCTCGAGCGTCGATCGCGGCCGCGGCACGGCGACGCGAGAGCGCTCGTCACCGGCCGGATCGGGTTTAGACACCCCACAGGCTTTCGGTCGGTCCCTGGACCCCCGGCGCGGCCGAGAGAACCGTCTCGGCTAGACAAGCCCGAGGAGATAAGTGGTGCGCGGATTACTCCGCCTCCGTCGCGAGCCGGACGACTCGCGGTCACCTCCATCGCGAGTCGGGCGGCCGACTCGCGGTTGCTCATACCGCGAGTCACCACTGACTCGCGATTCCTCATACCGTAAGTCGCCCGGTGGTCCCGCTCAGAAGCGGTACACCGACGAACCGGCCGTGCCACTTCTACGTCCGATGCCGCTGACCCCTCCGAGCACCTGGGTCCGGCCGTGGATGCCGCCCCGTTACTCGCGCCCAGGCCTCGATCTCCCCCCTAAGCCATAGACGCACCCGTCCCGCTCCGAGTTCGACAACAGGTCGCGGCATGTCGGGATATCGCTTCAGGTAGGTCGTGACCGTGTTCCGCTGAGACAGCCCCAGAATGTCAGCGACGATCTGCGAGTCCACTAGGTCCTCGCTGTTGACCCTGGGCGCCATTCCTTGCCAGCCTAACGATGTTGACTCATGGACTGGGTTTCTGGTAGCCTAACGATGTAGTCAGAACGGAAAGAAGAGTGGCCCCGGCGGTGCGTTGAACACCCCGGGGCCCGGCCAAGACCTGCTTGGAGGTCCTGACATGGCCGAGCCTACGGTCGCGGCCTTCCTAACGGAATGGCTCGACTCGATCGCCTACTCGGTGCGTCCGCGCACCTGGCGCCGCTATTCCGAGTACGTGGATCTTCATCTGATCCCCGAGTTGGGTTCGACACCTCTGACCACACTCTCATCGCGCCAGATTCAAGGTGTGTATGCGGACAAGATTGCTGGTGGCCTGTCGACGATGTCGGTATTGCACATCCATAGCGTCCTCCATCGGGCCCTTGAACAGGCCACGCGCTGGGGCCTTATTGGGGTGAACCCGACCGACCTGGTCGACGCTCCTCGGCCCGAACCACTCGAAATGAATGCGCTGTCTCCGGAAGAAGCTCGCAACCTTCTCGAGGCCGCTCGTGGTGACCGTCTCGAAGCGCTGTACGCGCTGGCCGTCACAACGGGCATGCGGCAGGGAGAACTGCTCGGGCTGCGATGGCGAGACGTCGAGCTCGAACAGCGATCAGTTCGGGTGACCACGTCTCTTCAGTACGTTCCGGGGAAGGGTCTGCGGCTCTCACCACCCAAGACGGCACGGTCAAGGCGGCATGTTCTGCTGAGCGAGCTTGCGGTGGGTTCGCTCCAGCGCCACCTGAAGACCCAGCGAGAGGAGATGCTCGGCGCACTGTGGGAGGACAACGATCTCGTGTTTCCCAACAGCCGAGGCCGCGCGATGTATGCGACCAACCTTCTGAGCCGGTCATTCGCCAGCCTGTTGAGGAGGGCTGGTCTCCGGCATATTCGCTTTCATGATCTCCGCCACACTGCAGCAACTCTCCTCCTCGGAGAGGGCGTGCATCCGAAGGTTGTCTCGGAGATGTTGGGGCACTCGAAGACCGCCATCACCCTCGATACGTACTCACATGCAACGCCGACGATGCAGCGGCAGGCTGCCAACGCTTTTGATCGGCTACTTGGTCCCTGAGTTGACTCGTCGTCGCCGCTCGATGATCAACCATCTCGTCGTTTCTGTTAACTCATCGATCTGCCTCGCGACGTGATTGACCGCCCGTCAGAGCCCGCGCGGGCTCTCCAAAATGGTGACTCGCAGTCTGGGGGATCGCGGGTCAGCCGCCGTCCTATACCAGCGATCGCAACGATCGCATCCGCTCAACGAAGTCTGTACAACTCGTACGGACCAACGTCCGTGAGAATGTTTGCTGGTCGAGCCTCCGAAATGCTCTCCAGGCGGTTAGCTTCTGTGCGCTACCTGAGGGATCAGCTCCCATGAGCCTTTCCGGTCGAGCGAACAGCGGCTTCAATCTGCGCTGCGGCTTCTCCCGGGTTCTCGTGCTCCCAGACCCTTACAACGATCCAACCGAGAGCCTTCAGGCGCATACTCGTGTCTTTGTCGCGTTCCCGATTTCGCTCGATCTTCGCCGACCAGTAGTCGCCGTTTACCCCGTAGCGTCGACGACCGTGCTGGGGGCAGCCATGCCAGAAGCAGCCATCGACGAACACTGCAACCTGTTGCCTCGTGAATGCGATGTCCGCTCGCCGGCGTGGTAAGACTCCTACCGAGACGCGGTATCGCAAACCTCGCCGGTGGAGGGCAGATCTCAGAGCCAGTTCAGGCGCGGTATCGCGTTGCGGCATCGATTGCATTCGTGAGCGAACGCCTGTCGAAGAAGCAACGGGTACGATTCTCACACGATCTCACCCCTGCTCGTCGACAGCGACGTCATCGGCGAACTCGGACAATATCGCCAAGCACGAGTTCATGTGACGGATGAACATCGGCACATCTCCGGCGAGACGAACGTCGGATACATCGAGCGCGTCAAATCGATCTCGGGAGAATGCCACCCATCCGGCTACTGATCCGATAGCGACCAGCACCGGCGGCGAGTTTGGATTGACGATGTCGTCGGGCAGCCAGGCATCTGGATGCGCTGCAAATTCGATATTTCCGCAGATTCCCGAGTCAAAGCGCAGCAAGAGCCAATCGGCTGGACCCCCTTTCTTCTTCGTCTGAAGACCCAAGCAGACGAAGGCATCAAAAGCTCGCTCACCGACATCGAAGCCCGAAACCAATCTGCTCGTGATCAAAGCTCGTCCAAAAGGATCCCTAGGTCGCCGCGCCGCGTTCGGGAGATCTCATAGAAGCAGTCCAGTAGCTCGTCGTACGTGTCCGCACTGTTGCCAACATGGTTCCAGAATTGCTCACCGACCAAGAGATCCCTCGTCGTGTCAAGAAAGATCGGCGTGGTGGGCCAGGCGTACTGTCCGAACCGGCCGTTCGGGTTATACGGCATTCCGACGAACGCCGCTACCTCCGTAGGGTGCCTCACTGCATGAATTCGCAGGATGCGGCGCTTGGCAGCCCGCATTTGGTCGTAGTTCGGCTTTGGGGTCTTGATCTCGACATGATTCTCAAGCCCATTGCTGTCCAGGTAGAAAGCGTCATCCTTCTCATGAACGGTCTCACGTGCCCCCGGCACTCCAGCACCCGCGAGTATGGCGCCCAACTCCGCTGTGGTTTTGGGGACTGGGTGTCCTGTGCCACTGGTATAGGAGGTCACGACGTCATTGATGAGATTCGCCGCGTTAGCTGACACCGTTCCGTCGACGTAATAGCCGACCGAGCCATTGCCATGAGTGGCCCGTGCGATGTCCGCGACGATCTTGTCCCAGCCCCATCCGAGGGCCGTATTCAATGAACGCTCGAGCGTTGCCGCTGCTTTGATCTCCGGAAAGAGTGCCTTAACAAAGGGAGAGGCATGGCCACTACTGCCGGTTGATCTGAACGGCGAGACCACCTCGGAGGACAACATCTGTGCAGCCACACGCCGAAAGGATTCAATCAACCCGTCAACGTTGAGAGCGAGGCGCTCGAGGATGAGGTCCCTCGGAACTGTCAAGTCACATGTTCTCCTGCAATCGCGAGAATGGAGCGACCAATCGCTTCGCCAAGTCGAACAGGAACCGCGTTCCCGATCTGCCTGTACCTGCTGGACTTCGAACCCATAAACTGGTGCGTACTGCTGAAGTCCTGAAGAGCTGCGTACTCAGGGATCGATAACGGGCGCTCAAAGTCGGGGTGACAGAGGCTCGAAGCCAATTGTTGGGGCTGGGCTGTGAGCGTGGGCGCCGGGCCATCCCAACTTAGGCGACGGTAGAAACCCTCCTTCCCACCTCCAGACCTGAGCGCAGCCTCTCCCATGACCTTTCGCAGGTATCCTCTCGGGAGTTCGCGCTGGTGATCACGCAGGAACTTCCAGTTGCGCCCCGGCGGGATGCGTGCAAATACGGCTGCTCTCTCTGGGCTGTAGGTGTATGCGTCGTGGGGGTCGAGCGGTTGTGAGGCCAAAGCTCCAACCGTATCCTTCAGGCTTCGCCAGGCTTGAATCCCGTTGTGCCGGACAAATCGGTGATGGGTAACAGGGATGAGATCGAGCGTCCGCATTGGTTGGCTTGTTTGCTTCCGGAAGACAACCGAGCCGAATTCGTGCTCACGAGAGCCAAGGATCACGACCCGATGGCGAACTTGCGCCGTCCCGTAGTCGGCGGCATTCAGAATTCCGAGTACTACCTCGTAGCCCAATCTACGGAAGCGCGGAAGCATAAAACGGTTCAGCACTGAGCCCAGGCGTGCGTCTTCATTGGTCGGCACTTCCTTTGGATGCCGGCGCTCAACAAGGGGCCGATGGATAAGAGCAGCCGACAACAGGCCCCGTACGTTCTCGAATACGAAGAAGCGAGGCCGGATCGACTTCACCATGTCAAAGTAGTTGCGCACGACGCGTCCAGAGTCGTCGTTTAGGGCCTGACGAAGCCCAGCCGTGCTGAAGGCCTGGCACGGTGGGCCACCCGCGAGGAGGAAAGTCTCGCCAGCCTTCACGTCCGCGACGCTCATCAGCTCACTCGGGGTCACGTCTTCAATATCGGCGAACAGTGCGCCCGGGAGAATTGCAGGATCGTTTTCCTTCAAAGTGGCGCGGGCGTCGGGATCCACCTCAACCCATGCTCTGAACTCGATCGATCCTGCCCGAGCGAGCCCAAGGTCAAGGCCTCCGGCCCCGCTGAAGAGACTGATTGCCGGGAGGGGCCGAGCCCCGCTGGGTTCTGTTCGCATAGCGAGAATGTACGTACGCAGTGTGACCACGGGGTGGATACCTCGCGACGTGAGCCCAAGGCGACCGGACAGTGGCTCGGCCTCGAGAATGGTCTGGACCGCGCTAGTGGAGCCCCCTCCTGCGGAGGGCATCTGAGTCAGCGCCCTCGGTTCACAGTGTCAACTCAAGCTTTAGGTCCATCCGGTCGTCCGGGTGCTCATCCGGCACCAGCCCCTGAGGTGACTCGCGGTCTCACAAACCGCGAGTCGTGATTGCCCCCTTACGAGGCGTTACGCGGGAGCGCGGCCGAACGCGCAGAGGAGCTTCAGATCGCACGACGGACACCGAGGACTCGTAGGTCGGCACAGCGTTCTGCCGAGCCGCCAAAGAGCGAGATCGAATATGCCAGGGAAGTCCGGATTCAATTCCCGAGCGGCGTAGATCACAACGTCCTCATCTGCGTCTGCATCGACGAACCCAAGTCTTCGCATAACACGCACAACCTGCGTATCAGCCGAGATATCGATGTATCGGTAGTCGGCCATCGGAATATGGAATTCTCGAACGAGGATGTTGGCAGCCATCGTGGCGATCTTCGGGCCCGCTCCGTAGAACTCCAAGATCCTCCTTACGACGGCAGCACTGGCCGGCGAGTCAATCCAGATCTGAGAAGCATCTCCCTGATAGCGGTCGATCACGCGCCGCGTCCCTAGGTGGAGAGCCTTTGCCATGGTCTCCGGCATGCGGTGAGCAGGCGACGGGTTGCGCAAGAGTTCTAGCCAGTCCGCCTCAGATAGCGGTTCTAGATCAACGATCGCGAACGATCCGTGTCGCTGACGGATGACCGATGGAACCTTCCATGCCAGCTCGGCTCGCACCTGTCGGTCCATGAGACACGCGAAAAGGAACGCGTGGGGCATTCCCTCGAGATCATTCAATAGAAGATCCGCTTCGCCGTCGCCTGTAAAGGGCACTAACCGCCGGGGCTTCGCGAGTTCGGCCATGCCGGCGTTCACCAGGCTGTCCCGCAATTCGAACGTGCGGCTGTCTCGTAGAAGCTCCATGAAAGGCCTAGCTAGTCGCTAATGAAGGTTTGCCAGCGCAGATTAGGTCGCCCACTCCTTTCGGGACTGGTCAGAGGAACGCCACGACGGAGACAAGTTGACTCGCGAACGGACGGACCGCGAGTCGCCCGCCACTGAACTCGACGTTCACCCTCGTTTTCCAAGAGCACAGATCTAGGACTGGGCGTCGGTCGCATTCATCCAACGGCGGTTCAAGCCCTCACCATGTCAAGAAGGCAACCGCGCGGAACCGTCATTACCCACCGCACCCACGGTCCCGTGTGGCCAACAACGGCGATGACTCTTCGCAAGGGTGGCCCTCAATCGCGGAATCACGAACTGGTCGTTGCTGGCGAAAGTCTCCATTGTCCGTCTTGCTCTTCTGCGACGCCGAGGTTCTCAAGCCACCCAAGCCGAAATCTGACTTGGGCGTCGGTCTCCCATTCGACACCGAGCTGTTCGGACAGTCGAGCCAAGAGCTCTGGTGACTTCATTGGCCCGTCACGGAGATCATCGATGATCTCTTCGAAGCCCGCAACGTTCTTCATTGCGATCGCTAGAAGAACATGGCTCGAGCAGCTCTCAAGGTAGGCGGCCCCATCTGGCGTGACTGCCAGATGCTCGCCTTCCGTTCTTATGAGCCCAAAGGGCCTCAGGACGCTGACCCAATAACCGCGCCCAACCTTTGGACTTGCCACCCGATCGAAAGTGTCTATCGTCCACTGCACCGCCTCAGCCATCGTTGGCGCTTCCTCTGCCACATAGTGGAGCATCGCGTCGAGGGTGTCTTTCCAAGCCAGACGCCCGCCGGGCAGTGGCCACATAGACAGAGCCTTTTCACCCGCGTACCGACTTCGCCGTGAGCTAGTCACGGTCGTGGTGAGCGAGTCCTCTGGAGACTCTTGGGGAACATCCTCGTCAGCGGGCAAGAGTGCACCTTCATCTAGCTCGAGTACCGACACAGATCGCGCAGTCACTCCGATGCCGTTGTCGACGAGTAGGTCGATGAGCCGATCACCATCGATGAGGGTGATGGGCGTGCGATCCGTTGCCTCAGCTTCCGATC
>Ga0182024_10026182_pt1 | contig 10261 bp, 6 predicted proteins | sample P32metaG_FD_120480 | JGI IMG/M metagenome (GOLD analysis project Ga0182024, IMG submission 120480) | Permafrost microbial communities from Stordalen Mire, Sweden - P3-2 metaG (Illumina Assembly) | ecosystem: Environmental > Terrestrial > Soil > Wetlands > Permafrost | place: Sweden: Stordalen...
CGCGCAGGCGGGCGTGCACACCGTGGAAGTGGAAGCGAACGGCCAAAAGAGCCCGGTGAAGGCGAAAAACGTGATGATTGCGACCGGGTCGGAGGCCAAGCTGCTGCCGGGATTGAAGGCGGACGAGACCATCCTGACCAATATCGAGATTCTGAGCCTGAGCGCGCCGCCCAAGTCGCTGATCGTGATCGGCGCGGGCGCGGTGGGCGTGGAGTTTGCATCGATCTTCCGCAGCTTCGGCAGTGAGGTAACGATACTCGAGTTTTTGCCGCGCATGGTTCCGGTGGAGGATGAGGAGATATCGAAGGAGCTGGCACGGGTTTTCCGCAAGCGCGGCATCGAGGCGCAGACGGGCGCGAAGGTGGACAAGGTGGAGAAGACCGACACGGGCGTGAAGGTGAGCTACACGGACGCGAACGGCAAGCCGCAAGTGAAAGAGGCCGAGAAGGTGCTGGTGGCCGTGGGGCGCGGGGCGCTGACGAACGGCATTGGCCTCGAAAAAACCAAAGTCGAACTCGAGCGCGGGTTCGTGAAGGTGAATGAAGCGCAGGAGACCGCGGAGCCGGGCGTGTATGCCATCGGTGACATTGTGGCGGGGCTTCCGCAACTGGCGCACGTGGGCGCAATGAGCGGCATGGTGGCCATGGCGAAGATCGCAGGGCGCAAATTCCGTCCAGTCCGGCGCGATCGCATTCCGAGCTGCACCTATACCGAGCCGCAGATCGGCAGCGCGGGCCTGACCGAGGCGCAGGCCAAAGAAAAGGGTCACGAAATCAAGGTGGGCAAGTTCCCGTTTGCGGGCAACTCCAAGGCGACGATCGTAGACAGCCACGACGGCTTTGTGAAGGTGATTGCCGATGCCAAGTACGGCGAGATTCTGGGAGTGCACATCATTGGGCCGCAGGCCACGGAGCTGATTGCCGAAGCGGTTGCGGTGATGGAACTCGAAGGCACGGTGGACGAACTGATGTTCACCATCCACGCACACCCCACGCTGAGCGAAGCGATGCTGGACGGGTACGGCGCGGTGGAAGGGATGGCGATTAACGCGTAGGCGGCGGAGTTAGCGGAGTTATGGGCACGACGGGAATCGCGCCCACGCGTTCTATAGCTCCGTCGATTGCATATCGGCCAGCGCGGTGGCTTTGGTGATGAAGTCGGCCAGCGGCATGGAGCCCTGGTCGCCTTTGCCGCGGGTGCGGACGCTGACCGCTCCGGCGCCTTCTTCCTTGTCGCCGAAGACGAGAATGTAAGGCGTCTTCTGGTTGGCGAAGTCGCGGATCTTGGCGTTCATCTTTTCGTTGCGAATGTCGGTTTCCACGCGGAAGCCGGCGTCTTTGAGGGTGGTTTCGACTTTCGCTGCGTAGGCGGCGTGCTTCTCGCTGATGGGGACGAGGCCGATCTGCACAGGCGCGAGCCAGAGCGGAAAGGCTCCCGCGTAGTGCTCGATGAGCACGCCGAAAAAGCGCTCGACGGAACCGAAGAGTGCGCGATGAACCATTACCGGCTGATGGCGCTCGCCGTCTTCGCCGACGTACTCGAGTTCGAAGCGCGCGGGGAGATTGAAGTCGAACTGCACTGTCGAGAGCTGCCAGAGACGGCCGAGGACGTCAACCAGCTTGACGTCGATCTTGGGGCCGTAGAAGGCGGCTTCGCCGGGGATGGTCTTGTACGGAATGCCTCTCGACTTGAGCACGTTGTCGAGCGAGCGAATGGCGAGGTCCCAGTTCTCGTTGGAGCCGGCGTAGTGCGCGCGGTCCGAAAGATCCCAGGTCGACAGCTCGACCTTGTACTCCTGGAAGCCAAAGGTTTTCAGCACGGCCTCGGCAAAATCGATGCAGGCGGCCACTTCGCTCTCGATTTGCTGAGGCGTGCAGAAAATGTGCGCGTCGTCCTGCGTAAAGCCGCGCACGCGCAACAGGCCGTGCATGGTTCCGGAGCGCTCGTAGCGATAGACGTTGCCAAGTTCGGCGTAACGCTGCGGTAAATCGCGATAACTCTTGGGCGAATTCTTGTAGATAAGAATGTGGCCCGGGCAGTTCATCGGTTTCAGCCGGTATTCGGCGTCGTCCAGCTCCATTGGCGTGTACATGTTGCCGGAATAGAAGCCTTCGTGACCGCTGACCTTCCAGAGCTCGCGGCGCATCACGTGCGGCGTGTAGACGAGCTGGTAGCCGCGGCGCAGGCACTCGTCGCGCATCCAGTCTTCCATGATCTTGCGAATGATGGCGCCCTTGGGATGCCAGAAGATGAGGCCGGCGCCGGCGAGCTCCTGAATGCTGAAGAGGTCGAGTTGCTTGCCCAGGACGCGATGGTCGCGGCGCGCAGCTTCCTCCAGGCGCGCGAAGTGGGCGTCAAGATCCTTTTGCGAAAAGAAGGCCGTGCCGTAGACGCGCTGCAGCTGGGGATTCTTCTCGTCGCCGAGCCAGTAAGCGCCGGCGAGCGGACCGACCTTGAAGGCCTTGAGGCGGCCAGTGGACGGCACGTGCGGGCCGCGGCAGAAGTCAACGAAGCCACCGTTGCTATAGAAGCTGACTTGCGCGCCGGGTTCAGTGAACTTTGAGACGAAGTGCGTCTTCATGAAGTCGCCATTTTTTTCAAATTCGGCGAGGGCTTTCTCGCGAGGCTCGTATTCCCGGACGAAGGGTTCGTTGCGCGCCACAACCTCTGTCATCTTGGCTCCGATGGCGGCGAGGTCTTCAGGCGTGAAGGGCTTTTCGCGGTAGAAGTCGTAGAAGAACCCGGAGTCGGTGGCGGGACCGTGGCCGAGCTTGGTTTCCGGAAAGAGCTCGAGGACGGCCGTGGCCAACACGTGCGCGGCAGAGTGACGCAGAATCTTCAGCGCATCGGGATCCTTCTCGGTGACGAGCTCGAGCTTGATGTCGGCAGTGAGCGGCACAGAGAGATCGACAAGGCGCGGCGCAGCAGAGTCTTCCGCAGCGTACATCGCAGCTTCCGACTGGCCGTCGGGCGCCTGGCCGTCGCGGGCGAAACTTTGGTCGGGACGAGTCGCGACAGGCGAAATGCGCGCGGCGACACTGGCCGCGGCCAAGCGCGGCGAGATGGAGTTGGCGACATCGAGGGGCGTGGTGCCGGAAGGCACTTCGCGGATGGACCCGTCGGGCAGGTGTACGGCGATCGTGTTCATGCTCATGTGCGTGATGGAAACCTTGAGATGGCCGCCGAATGAAAGAAAATGCGGCCAACTTTTGAGAATAGAAGGTTGCGGGGTGCGAAGTCGAGCGGAAGAACGGCGGAGTGAGCGGTGCTGAGGGAGTTAGAAGGTGGCTCCCAAGTCAGCGAGCCAGCGATTGCATGGAAGGCCGAGGCTCGTTGGGTTCGCCCCTGAGCGCAAGAAGCTGCTGCCAGATTGGGAAACTCTACGATGAAGAGGGCGTTATGCCCAAAAAGGGCCGGAAGAAGGCCGAAAAAACGCAAAAAGCCGGGCGACCCCTGATTGCCACCAGAAGCGCTCCCGGCTCTTTGCTGTTTCGAGCTAGATTCTGACGGAATCCGGCTGATCAGGTTTAGAGAGGCTGTACGTCAGCAGCCTGCCAGCCCTTGGGACCCTTTACGACGTTAAATTGCACGGCTTGACCCTCTTGCAAACTCTTGAAACCACTTGAATTGATCGCAGAGTAGTGCACGAAGACATCTTCGCCGTTCTGGCGCGAAATAAAGCCGAAGCCCTTCGCGTCATTGAACCACTTCACAGTACCTTGTTCCATACTAGTTCGTATTTCCTGGTTTGAATTGCGCTGGATGAATCGGAGCGAACACTGGCAGAATCTTGCTTGTTTGGGCGAGTACTGCTCACGCCCGAATCGGTTCTAACGCTGACCACAGTGTATCATCAACAGCAAAAAAAGCATGCGGGAAATGTGCGACTAAGGTGGGATGTACTTTCTGAAACTTTCAAGTTAATGATTCGCAGTTACTTAACAGGGGATATGGATTTGAGATCCAGGACCTGTGATAAGGTGAGGGGTCGCGATGCCGCACGATCCTTTCATCGAGTTGCTGGCCCACGCCTCCGAGGCCTTGGAGGCGGAGTTTGACTCCCTGCCAAAGTTTGAGCCGCGGCCGGGCGACGAGGCGGAGGCCGTGGCGCAGGTTGCCATGGCTCAGGTTCTTGATGAGACGGCGCACCGGCTGGGCGATAACTACCCTTATTTCCATCCTTTGTATGCCGGGCAGATGATGAAACCTCCGCATCCGGTGGCGCGAGCGGCGTACGCCTTGGCCATGAAGATCAATCCCAACAACCACGCGCTCGATGGCGGCCGGGCAAGCTCGGCGATGGAAGTTGAAGCGGTGCGGGAGACCGCGGGGATGTTCGGCTGGAGGGAATATCTGGGCCACCTGACCTCGAGCGGGACCTTTGCGAATCTCGAGGCGCTGTGGATGGCGGGACAACTGCGGCCGGACCAGCGCATTGTGGGTTCGGAGCAGGCGCACTACACGCATCAGCGAATCAGCGGTGTGTTGAAGTTGGAATTTTCGTCGGTCGCGGCGGATGAGCGCGGCCGGATGCGGCTTGATGCGCTGGAAGACGAACTGCGCAAGGGCGACGTGGGCACGGTGGTGGCGACGCTGGGCACGACAGCGATGGGCGCGGTGGATCCGCTCGATGAGATTCAGGCGCTTGCCGGACGCTACGGCGCGCGCGTGCATGTCGACGCGGCGTATGGCGGGTACTTTGGGCTGATTCCCGATGCGTTGGACGAGCCGGCTCGGCGAGCCTATGCGGCGATCGGCGCGGCCGACTCCATCGTGATCGATCCCCACAAGCACGGGCTGCAACCGTACGGCTGCGGGTGCGTGCTGTTCAAAGACCCCGCAGTGGGACGGTTTTACAAGCACGATTCGCCCTACACATATTTCACGTCGAAGGAATTGCATTTAGGCGAGATCAGCCTGGAGTGTTCGCGCGCGGGCGCGGCGGCGGTGGCGCTGTGGGCAACGCAACGGCTGTTGCCGCTGACCAAAGACGGAGCATTTGCCGACGGGTTGCGGAAAGGTCGGCGGGCGGCGCTCGAACTGGACCGGCGCATCAGAAAAGATGAAAGATTCGAAGCGCTTGCCGCAGGCGCGCCGGAGCTGGACATTGTGGTGTGGGCAGTGCGTGTAGTAGACCCTTGGAAGGCATCGGAACAAGCACGGAAAGTGTTCGACGCGTGCGCCCAGCGAGGATTGCATTTGGCTTTAGTACAATTGCCGGGATCGTGGTTTGGTGCGTGCAATCCTGCGCAGAATGAGGCCGGCGCTTTGACCTGCCTGCGCTCTGTGCTGATGAAGCCGGAACACGAAGCGTGGATAGGCGAGATCTGGGAACGGCTGAGCGCGGCCTGCAGTGAAGTGGTGAGTGGGTAAAAAGTATGCGAATGCGTTTGGATTCTGAGCGGAAAAGAAAACGTTGTCAAAAGGCAGTTCGTGAATCGTAGTTCGAAGTGGCTGTTGTGCGGGCGTGGACGCCCGCACAACAGCCGGTTTGAAGACCGAGCGCTACGAAAGGCTTTGAGAGTTTGAATTCAGAACGAGGGTGATTGGTTATGCATGATGCAAAGGTATTTCGATCCATGCACCGGGAGCGGTTCAAGGCTGAGCCCAAAGTTTTTGTCGGACCTGGGCGCGTGAACCTGATCGGCGAGCACACAGATTACGCCGAGGGCTTTGTGATGCCGGCGGCGATCAACTTTGCCACATTGACGGGGATTTCGCCGCGCGCGGACGGCAAGATCGCGATCTACTCCGAAAACCTGGGCGAAGAAATGGTCTTTGACGGAGTGCAGGCGGCGCGGACCCAGCACTGGACCGACTACCCGATGGGCGTGACGGCGATTCTTGCGGGCGAGGGCCACAGGATTCCCGGGTTTAGTTTGAGTATCTGGTCCGACGTGCCGCTGTCGTCCGGTCTGTCGAGCTCGGCGGCTCTCGAAGTAGCGACGGCGCTGGCGGTTTTGTCTTTGGTGGGAGCGAGTTATCCGGGACCGGTGCTGGCGCGGCTGTGCCAAAGGGCGGAAAACGAATTTGTGGGCGCAAACTGCGGCATCATGGACCAGTTCATCAGCCTCAATGCCAAAAAGGATCACGCGCTGCTGCTGGATTGCCGCGATTTGAGCTACAAGCTGGCGCCGATTCCCGACCACGTGGCTCTGGTCATCGCCAATACGATGGTCAAACACTCTGTCGCGGGCGGCGACTATCCGACTCGCCGACGCGAGTCAGAGGCGGCGTGCGCGGTGATTGCCAGCCACAAGCCGGGCGTGAAGTTCCTGCGCGATTGCACGCTCGAGGACCTGGAAAAGTGGCGCCACGAGATGGAGCCCAAGAGCTACTTGCGGGCCAAGCACGTGATCAGCGAGAACCTGCGCACGGTGGCGGCTTGCGATGCGCTGCTGAAGGGCAATATGAAGGAGCTGGGACGGCTGATGGCCGAGGCGCATCGAAGCTATAGCCAGGACTTTGAAGGCAGTTGCGTGGAAGCCGACGCCATGGTGGCATTGGCGCAGGATTTGCCGGGGCTGATCGGCGCTCGGCTTACGGGTGGAGGCTTTGGCGGCTGCACTATCAATCTCGTTGAGCAGACTGAGGCCACGGCGTTTGCCGAGGCGCTGGGCGCGCGGTATGCGGAGCAGACAGGGATCGTTCCGCAGATTCACGTGTGCCATGCCTCAGGAGGGGCGCACGGACTGGAATAGCGAACCGGCAAGCGAGCGAGTCAGCGCAGCGGGCGCAACACGATTCCGCTTTTGGGACGGGCGTGTCGCACATTGTATGTCCCACAAATTAACTACCGTCCACCCTGTTGGGGGAATCTTGCCGGAGCTGGTTCCTTGCTAAACTTGGGAGGTATTTGCCCCGATGAACGCAGTGGGGACCGTGTGCTGAAGCCCGTTGGGCCGGTGTTTGGGGGCTGAAGCTGCACGGAGAAGAAAAATATATGCTATCTGCCACCTCGAAACCTTATTCCTACGAGACCCTTCCCGACGACGGCCATGTTGCCTATTTTTCGATGGAGATCGCTATTGAACCATCGATGCCGACCTACTCGGGCGGCCTGGGCATGCTGGCCGGAGACACGCTGCGCTCGGCAGCCGACCTGGGAGTACCGCTGGCGGCCTTTTCTTTGGTGCACCGCAAAGGGTATTTCGAGCAGCACCTGAACGCGACGGGCGTGCAAAGCGAGGATGTGCAGCCATGGAACCCGGCCGACTTTTGCACGGAGGAGGCGGCACGGGTTACGGTCCAGGTGGAAAATCGGGTGGTCAATGTGCGCGCGTGGCGCTATGACATGCGGGGCCAGTCCGGCCACGTGGTACCGATTTATTTACTCGACACCGACCTCGACGGGAATTCGGGATGGGACCGGGGACTAACGGATCACCTTTACGGCGGGGATACAAACTACAGGTTGCAGCAGGAGATCGTGCTGGGGATGGGCGGCGTGCGCATGGCCCATGCGTTGGGCTTGAGCGTGAACGTCTACCACATGAACGAAGGACACGCGGCGCTGCTGACGCTGGCACTGCTCGAGAGCGAGCTGGGCGGAGGGCCGCAGAACGGGGCCACCAACGCGGACATCGAGCAGGTGCGGCGCAAGTGCGTATTCACGACCCACACCCCGGTGCCGGCTGGGCACGACCGCTTCTCGACCGAGCAGGCGATTCGTATCCTGGGCGGCGAACGGACAGCCCGCCTGGAAGGGCTGGGATGCTTCCGTGAGGGATTGCTCAACATGACGTTGCTGGCGTTGCATTTTTCGCGCCATGCGAACGGCGTGGCCATGCAGCATGGCAAGGTGTCGCAGGCCATGTTTCCGGAGTTCAAAATCGATTCCATCACCAACGGCGTGCACGCGCGCACGTGGATCTCGGAACCTGTGCAGCGCATATTGGACGAGCAGATTCCCGCGTGGCGGCGCGACAACCTGTATCTGCGCAACGCCATTGATGTGCCCGAGGCAGCGATGCTGGCGGCGCACAAGAGCGCGAAAGAGGAGCTGCTGGCCGGGGTGGGATCGCGGACGGGACTGGTGCTCGATCCCAAAGTGCTGACCCTGGGCTTTGCGCGGCGCGCGGCTACCTACAAGCGCGCCACTTTGCTGTTCAGCGATCCCGAACGGCTGAAAGAGATTGCGGCCAAGGCCGGGGGATTGCAGATTCTGTACGCCGGCAAGGCGCACCCGCAGGACGAGCCGGGCAAAGCGCTGATCCAGCAGGTGGTGGAAGAAGCGGCCAAGCTCTCCAATGACAAGCTGAGGATTATTTATCTCGAAAACTACGCGTGGGACCTGGGCGCGCGACTGACGGCCGGCGTGGATGTGTGGGTGAATACACCGCGGCGGCCGTATGAGGCCTCGGGCACCAGCGGCATGAAGGCGGCGATGAACGGCGTGCCCAGCCTGTCGATTCTGGATGGCTGGTGGATTGAGGGTTGCATTGAAGGCGTGACGGGATGGGCGATTGAAGACGGCGCCAACGATGAAGAGGAAGCGCACTCGCTCTACACCAAGCTGGAGACAGCGGTGGTTCCGCTCTATCGCGACACGCAGGACAAGTGGGCGCGCCTGATGCGGACGACGTTGGCGTTTAACGGTTCGTACTTCAACACCAACCGCATGGTGAAGCAGTACGTGCGCAACGCGTATTATCCCGAGCCGCTGCCGGAGACCGCGAAGGTGGAAGAAGCGGCGTACGCGGACTGAATGACAGTGTGAGTGTGAGTGTGAGCGGCCAGCGATTCCTGCACACTGTCATACTCACACTCGCACACTCGCACTCACACTACTCCCCTACAGCTTCTGGCGCAGGTACTCGAACATCACGTAGCCGATGAGGGCGCTGACCAGCGCGATGAGGAAGTTGATCGGCGTAACGATGTCGTGAAGCGCGAAGGCTAGGGTTTTGCCGTGGCCGTTGACGCCGGTGAACTCTCCCATGAGCAGGTTCGAGTAAAAGAGGAAGACGATAAAGGCCACTTCGACGATCACGCGCCACACGGGCTTGAAGTACGGTGGCGGCGTGAGCGGCGACATGGAGCGATGATAACGGCGCAGCCGCGGGAGCCCAAGCGAAATCGGACGCATGGGCGGCCCGCGCCAGCGAGAGCCTGGAGCCTATAATCGACCTGTTGTGATAGCGAAAATTCGAGTGCGATCAGGGCAAATGCGGCGGATGCGACGGCTTACGGCGGCCGCGGTGCTAGCGGTGTCGTGTGTGCTGGCGGCAGCGGCCGGGGCGCAGGGGCAGCCGGATGCCGCGGCAGGCGACGGCGAGGCGCGCTCCTCCGGCGAGGGGCGCGTGCTGCTGGTGCTGCCCTTTGACAATCGCACCGGGCAGCCAAGCCTGGAGTGGATGCGCGAAGCGGCAGCGGAAATTTTGAGCATGCGTTTCGCTTCGGCGGGATTTCAGCCGACCAGCCGCGCCGACCGCGTGTATGCACTGGACCATCTGGGACTGCCGCAGGGCTTTCAGCCCTCGCGGGCGAGCGCGTTGAAGCTGGCGCAGACGCTGGACGCGGATTCGATTGTGGTGGGCAGCTACACCACCGATGGAACCAGCATTACCGCTGAGGCGTCTCTGGTGGATGTGCCGGACCTGCGCATGTTGCCGGCGGTGAGCGTGCGCGGGGAGATGCGCGACCTGATGGGCGTCTTCAGCGCACTGGCGTGGAGGCTGACGCGGGAGCTCGACCCCACGTTCAACGGGGCCGAGGAGACGTTTGTCGCCGCCGGACGCGAGATCCGCCTGGATGCGTTCGAGCAATACATTCGCGGCATCACGGAGCCGGACCAGGCGGAACGGCAGCGGCATCTGGAACAGGCGGTGAAGCTGAGCCCCGGATTCAGCCTGGCATGGATGGCGCTGGGCCGCGAGGATTACAACCAGCAGCAGTACGCAGACGCGGCCGAGGCTTTTGCGAAGGTGGATCACGGCGGTGCGGATGGGCTGGAGGCTGGGTTCTACCGCGGGCTTTCGCTGCTTTTTTCAGGCGATTACGCGCCAGCCGCACAGGCCTTTGCCGACGTGGCGAGGGTGCTGCCGCTGCCCGAGGTGGTGAACAACGAGGGTGTGGCCATGAGCCGGCAGGGGAAAGACGGCACCTCGCTGTTTATTCAGGCGGCTGCCGCCGACCCCAATGCGGCGGACTACCACTTCAACCTGGCGCTGAGCCTGAAGCGGCACGGGAATGTGCCGGGGGCAATCAATGAGTTGGCGCAGTGCCTGAAACTGCGGCCGGGCGACAGCGAGGCGCAGGC
>Ga0182024_10026183_pt1 | contig 10260 bp, 8 predicted proteins | sample P32metaG_FD_120480 | JGI IMG/M metagenome (GOLD analysis project Ga0182024, IMG submission 120480) | Permafrost microbial communities from Stordalen Mire, Sweden - P3-2 metaG (Illumina Assembly) | ecosystem: Environmental > Terrestrial > Soil > Wetlands > Permafrost | place: Sweden: Stordalen...
GCAGGATACAACTTCCGGCTGCTCATCCGCTGGCTGAGATTTTTGTTGTGCCGAGTGCTCTGCAACTTGATGGCCGACCTTCAGCTTAAAATCGCCTGAAAAATCAATTCTTCACGGGCGACTGACTAGCAATGCCTCGCGCGAACCGTTGCCGTCTGAGTGCGTTCAGCATCCGGCGCATGTCCCACGCTCACCCACATCAACCCTAGCGATCAGGGATAAACTAGGTAGATTCGGAATCTACGTAGATTCACTGACGGCGCTCCTTGAATCGTGCAGCTGGGACTTCACGTCAATTTGTGGTTGTGATCTCATTCTTGGCACCGCATAAATGAGGGTTCTACCGCGCAACCGTCGCACACCATACATGAGCTTCGCCGGGTCGTCTTTATTGAGCCTCATAAAGTGTGTCGCCGGAAAGCCTCATCCAGGACTGCCATGTGGGGGGTGGACAGCTTTAAGTCATGACTAAGAGCCCGCTAGCCATAGTCGTAATTTTCGCTATTTGCGTTCTGGGGAACACGCCTGGCGCGCAAGCTGGCGAACAGACCCGCGGTCAATATCTGACTATTTTGGGAGATTGCGCCGGCTGTCATACTTACGGACACGGGTCGGCGTATTCGGGCGGCCAGCCCATGCATGCGGTTTTCGGGACGGTTTATTCGGTCAATATCACGCCCGACAAGGCCACGGGCATTGGTGCGTGGACCAGCACCCAATTTTATCGCGCAATGCATGATGGCATTGCCGCGGACGGCAGCCATCTCTACCCGGCGTTTCCCTACCCATATTTCGCGAAGATAAATCGGGCCGATACGGATGCGATTTTCGCCTACCTCAAGACGCTGAAGCCAGTCCACCGCCCGCCTACGCCAAATGCACTGATCTTTCCCACCAATCTTCGCATACTTATGGCTGGCTGGGACTTGCTGTTTCTTGACAGGAGCAGCTTCAAACCCGATTCCACCAAGTCGGTGGAATGGAATCGCGGAGCGTTCATCGTGAACGGCCCCGGGCATTGTGCCGCCTGTCACACACCAAAAAACATTCTCTTCGCGGACAAATCCGACAAGGCTTTCAGGGGCGTCACCATCGATGGCTGGTTCGCAGCCAATCTGACCGCAAGTCCGCGCGACGGGCTGGGACAGTGGAAGGCCGCCGAAATCGTTCAGTACCTTAAAACCGGTCTCAACCAGCATGCACGCGCCGCTGGCGCCATGCAGGAAGTCGTCATGGATTCCACCAGCAAGATGACAGATTCCGACATTGCCGCAATCGCGACCTATCTGAAAAGTCTGCCGGCTGCGCCGACCGAGACGCTGAGAGCGCCTAGCATGTCGGACATGCAGGCAGGACAAATCATCTTTGTCCAGCGATGTTCGGCCTGCCATACGGCGCCAGGTCCGCCGCATCCGCGCGATTACCCGCTGCTTGCCCATAACACGATGGTCCAGGCGCGCGATCCGACGAGCGTTCTTGCGGTCATTCTGGATGGCGCCGAATCGGCGAGCACCGCCAACGCACCGGTTGGATTTTCCATGCCTGCGTTCACATACCTGACCGACAGTGAGGCCGCGCAGGTTGCGACCTATATTCGTAACAGTTGGGGCAACAAAGCTGAGCCCGTGACAGCCGCACAAGCAGCCGGCGTCCGACAAAACATGCGATAATATGTGCAAGGTCGGCCCCCGACCTATAGCCAAAGGTTTGGCGCACCGAAGGAAACCCACCCAGCTAGCTTCATCAACTCTACGGCCATACTCAGGTTTTGGTCCGAGTTGGTACACTCCCTCGTCTTGGCCGGCGCGTCCGCATAGGTAATTTCCGAGGCTGGCGTCAATAGTGCGCCGATGCCTTGCTCCATCTTTAAAGCGCAAGGCGTATGTTCAATGGGTACGATTCTCATCATAATTCCGGTCGGTGGAGGCGGTTACTACCTCTACAATCGCTACAGAAGCTCCGGCTCCGCGGCGCGCTCGGCCTCGTGGTTGTAGTTCTGGCTTATGGGTGGCTTTGGCAGCGCCCACTTGCATGGCATCTAGCCACGGTGTCGGCTGGCGGCAAGAATTTGGTCCGCCGCGTGACTTCGTCCTCAGGCCGCCTCGCGAACTCCGTGGCCAGCTTAATATTATGGCGGACTAAAACGCGCGCTTTGCTCTACGTCGTTCAGCCTGAACCAAGATCTCTTTCTAGCGTTTGCTTGAAGAAAGGAAAGCGCCATGCCCCTTAGCGTCGATATCCTCCAAAGCTCTGAGCGCGAGGGGCTCATCTTGAGCGATGTCCGTGAACGTCAAGGGACAGGCAAATGGGGCTTCGAAGTATTCACAAGCGGAAGGGTGTGTATCGCTCGCTTCATCTATTCTTCCGAGACAGAGGCGCGTCGCGCGGCGGAAGAGTTCGCTTGGGTGATGGAGAAGATCTCTTCAGTCTCATCCTCCACGCAAGACCCTCTAAAGCGTGATCAAGACCATACAAAGTTGCGATCTTCAAAATCGGTTTCTACAACCGCAGATACTCGCGAACACGGCGAGCGTGCAAATTTTACATAAGATATACCGCGCGCTGGTGACTTTTCGCTCCGGGGGTTTACCGATGCATAGTCCGGGCGTTTGCAGGTCCCAATCGTAACGCCTTAATATCGTTGAGGCGCAAAGCCCATTAGCCGCGATAAAGGCTGAATAAGGCTATCAGCAGCACCCGCCACGGCACCTTTTCGGCCTGCGTCAAGCACTGGCTAGGGTTTGGCTACGCGATCGCCTTTGTGGCGGCCGAGGAGACGCGCAATTCATCTAAATAGTCCGCCCACCATTTCATCATCTGAACGCGCTGTTCCCACATGCTGTTGCGTGCGTAGATGCGGCGAACTGGATTGCCGTCAAGATGCGCCAGCTGCCTTTCGATGGCATCAGGACTCCATTTGTCACTTTCGTTCAACAAACTTGACGCTGACGAACGAAACCCATGTGAAGTCATTTCCTCCCTATTGTAGCCCATCCGCCGAAGCGCGACGTTCAGCGCATTCTCACAAAGCGGCTGGTCTTTGTTTCCAGGAAGGCCGGAGAAGACATATTTTCGATGTCCGGTATGCTCCCGTAAGCTCCCAAGGATAGCGATAGCTTGAGGCGCGAGCGGGACATGATGCATTCTCCGCATCTTCGTTTTCTCCGCCGGGATCGTCCAAACACATTTGTTCACGTCAAATTCCTGCCACTCGGCCTGCCGCAATTCGCCAGGGCGTGGAAAAAGTAGGGCAAGAAGCTTCAGGCCAGCTACTGTCTGTGGGAGACCGTTAAATTCATCGATAGAGCGTAACAGCTCGCCAAACCTGCCTGGATCTGTGATGGCGGCGTATGACTTTACTTTCGGAGTCGTGATGGCGCCCCTCAGCACCATTGTAGGATCAGTTTCAGCGCGAGCTGTAATGATGGCGTACCGGCAGACGGAACCAATAGTCGACCGAAGGCGCCTTGCGGTTTCATAATTACCGCGAGCCTCCACTTTCTGAAGCACCTCCAGCACGTCCAGCGGACGGATTTTCGAGACCGGAATATTTGCCAATTTGGGCATGGCCATCGCTAGAAGCCATTCCTTCTTGAGGAGGGTAATTTCACTGAATTGCTCTCGGCGATATTTCGCCATCAATTCGCCGGCTATTTTGCCGAAGGTGTCCTGAGCGCTGAGCTTGTCTCGCCTTAAGCACCGCTCTGTATCGCGCTCCTCAATGGGGTCTTTGCCCTCCCTCAGGAGCGCCCTTGCGGCTTCTCGCCGCCCCCTAGCCTCCGTCAGGGAGACTTCTGGATAAGGGCCAATTGCCAAGACCCTCTGCCTTCCCGAATAGCGATATACAAGCCGCCAGAGGCGTGTTCCGCTGGGCATAATCCACAGCTGCAAGCCGCGGCCGTCCGAAAGCTTCCGCCGCTTGGGCCCCGGCTTAGAGGCTCTGCAAGTCACATCTGTCAAACTCATTTCTAACTCCCGGTTTTGGGAGTGTTCGGTTCACACGAAACTCCGGTATCCCACAGAAATGCCCACAAAATGGGCAGTAGGACCAGAGCACCGGCGGACGTTGGCGGACGATAAGCGACTGCTTGTGTTAGATTTTTCAAATTCGACGAACGCCAGCGTACACTGACAACAATGTTTCTGGTGCCCAGAAGAGGACTCGAACCTCCACGCCTTGCAGCGCTAGTACCTGAAACTAGTGCGTCTACCAATTCCGCCATCTGGGCAGATGCCGAAGGCGGCGATGTTTAGGGTCGGCGTACTTGCCCGTCAACGCCCCCCTTTGCTGGCGCCGGCACCCCTCCCCCAAGCAATCGCCTGGGTACGGCGATTGCTTGCCCCCTCCCTCAAGGGGAGGGGGAAAATGCTTCGGAAGTGCGCTCGCGCCGCTTCGGGCTTGGGCCGAAGCCCCTCCCGCACGGGGAGGGGGTAATGCTTCGGACGTCGCGCCGCCCTGCCCCTGGGAAAGCTGGGAAAATCAGGCCCGGCCCCGTCAAAAACGGGGCAGACAAAGCCTGCTCCTCCGGCTAAACACTGGGCCCTCAAACGGATTCTGGCCCCATGGAAGCAAGACAGATCACGATTTTCGGCGGCTCCGGTTTCCTGGGCCGCCATGCGGTGCGCGCGCTGGCCAGGAAAGGCTGGCGCATCAAGGTCGCCACCCGTCATCCCAATCGCGCTTTCTTCCTGCGCCCCCTGGGCCAGGTGGGCCAGATCGGCTTCATCAAATGCGATGTGAGCGACCCCGATCAGGTCGCGCATGCGCTGTCCGGCAGCCAGGCCGTCGTCAATCTCGCCGGCATCCTGGTTCAGCGCGGCCAGACTTTTCAGGACGTGCATGCCAACGGGCCGGGCGCGATCGCCGAAGCGGCGGCGCGTCACGGCATCAAATGCTTTGTGCATGTCTCGGCCATTGGCGCCGACGCGGAATCGGACTCCCGTTATGCCGAGACCAAGGGAGAAGGTGAAATCCGCGTGCGCGCGGCGTTTCCCTCGGCCACCATTCTTCGCCCGTCGCTGTTGTTCGGGCCGGAAGACAGATTCTTCAACCGCTTCGCCGAACTGGCGCGCTTCTTCCCCGCCCTGCCCTTGATCGGCGGCGGCCGTACCCAATTCCAGCCCGTGTTCGTGGGCGATGTGGCGGCTGCCATCGTCACGTCGCTGGAGGATGTGAGCGCCCAGGGCAAGACCTATGAACTGGGCGGCCCCACCATCTACAGCTTCAGGCAATTGATGGAGATCATCCTCGCCGAAACCGGTCGCAGGCGGATCCTGATGCCCCTCCCGTTCTGGCTGGCCACGCTGCAGGCGATTTTCCTGCAGCTTCTGCCCAATCCGCTGCTCACGCCGGATCAGGTCAAGCTCTTGCGCCGCGACAATATCGTTTCGCCCACCGCGCATACATTAAAGGATCTGGGCATCGTGCCCACCACGGTGGAAGCGGAAGTGCCGGCCTATCTCTGGCGATTCCGTTCCAAAGGCGAATACGCTGATCTGGCCCGGGTCAAATAATCTTCGCGCCGATCAACGCCTTGATCAATGAGCCTCAGCGTCGCTGACATAGAGCTTCTGCTGGCGATAGGCGACATAGAGATGGAAGCGGCTGAGCACGTCGGTGCCCAGCACCAGGGTGGCGAAATCATGTCCCAGGAAATTGCGACCCTCGACCAATTCCATCCGGGGGCCTGGGATCGTCACGCCGCCGATGGTGAGCGTCTTGAATGTGGTGGCGTAGGTCTTGACCGATATGCCTTTGCCCCAGGCGGGACCTGACACCGGATTTGCCGCTTCGACTTGCGCGCTGTTCAGGTTCCTGCGGAACAGGCTGTTCGCGTCTTGCGTGCTGAGCACCGATATGGGGGCCCCGGTATCAAGGATGGCATCGACATTCTGGCCGTCGAGCGTCACGGCCACGCGCACATGCCCGTTTTCGGTGAGCGTGAAAGGAAGGACGGTATAAGTGCTGGTCCAAGTCACGGCATGATCGGCGCAAGGATGGGTCTTGAACAGGCGGAATGTCTTGCCGCCGAAATCGAATTCCGCGTCGTAGCGGCTGAGGATGTCGGGGCCGATCAGGCCGTCAACACCGGGGAGTGCCTCCATCTCCGGGATGTACATCCTGTCCAGCTCAAGATCGCCGATCCGCAAACTATCCAGATGAACATCTCCCTCACTGACCCACGCTCCGCCTCTGGCGGGAATCAAGGCTCCCAGCCTCGCGGCGTAAGGCAATCCCAGCTTGGCGATGCCTGCCTTGCTGAGGCTGGTACCAAATCCACCGGTGTCGATGCCCAGCGTCACGTCTTTGCCGTTTGCCGAAGCCGGTATCACGACATGACCGGTCTTCAACGTCATCGGCAGGTGAGCAACGGGCACCAGCTTGCAGTCGGCCGGCCAGCCCGGACCCTGCTCCGTCTCGGCATGAACTGGCAGTGAGAGAGCCAGGAGAATTATCAGCAGCGCAGTGAAGACGATCTGCCTCATGGGCATCATTCCGCGACCATCCAGGCCGCGGCGGAATCGAGAATTTCGCCGAGAATCTCGCTGTCCTTGCGTCCCGTTCTGGCAGGCACATGGAACGAATGGTCGGCGTCTTGGGCAAGAACCAGCGTCGCGCGTTTCCCAAGAGACTTTACCTTGGCGGTCAAGAGCGTGAGGTCGGCGAGCGCATCGCGCGTGCCTTGCAGGAAAAGCATGGGCACGCGCACATCCTCCAGATGCGCGGCTCGCTCGTCCGCCGGCGCGCCCGCGGGATGGAGGGGAAAGGCGAAGAAGACAAGCCCGCGCACCCCGTCGAGCGGCGCGCTCGCTTGCGCCTGCGATGTCATGCGTGCGCCGAAGGATCGTCCGCCGGCGAAGAGCGGCAGCGGAGCCGAACGCTCACGCCCGACACGCACGGCGGCGCGCACGGCTTTGTGCGCGACGGCCGGCGGATCGACACGCTTCGATCCGCGCTCCATATACGGGAAATTATAGCGCAGGACGGCAATCCCGCGCGCAACCAGCCCGGCCGCGACCGCTTCCATCGACTTATGACTCATACCTGCGCCCGCGCCGTGCGCCAGCACGATGCAGGCTTTGGGGCTGGCCGGCGCATTCCAGATTCCAGAGACGGCGTTTTTTGCATCAACCGGGATGCTGAGAAACCGGGACATGCGTTTTACCCAATGCCTCCATCCGGGACCTATAGCACACGAAACGCGCGCTAGGCACCGTCTGCGGACCCGGCTGCTTCCGCCCCGCCGCTCAGCATCGCGGGTTCAAGGCATGACCTAATGCGGCCGATGAATGGGGTCCCAGACATAAGTGTAAGGCCGGGCGTTTCGGGGCCAGGCGTGATCGCCCGATGATGACGTGACGTTTGCGGGCAATGGCGAGGGGCCCGGCACGGCAGGGGTTATATAGAATTTCTGTTCGTCAGCGGCATAGTAGAGATGAAGGTGTCTCAGCACCTCCATCCCGATGATGAGATCGGGCGCGCGGCGGCTGGTGGCGCCGGCCTCGCTTCCATCACCAAACTGGACCGGCCGGATGATCACAAGCGGGTTGTTGATGGCGATGCCCGGGAAGGAGAGCGCGGAATATCTGCGGAAATAAATTTGCTTGTCCGGGTCGTCTTTGGGAATATCAGATGACTGGGGCGCCGGCGCTTGAGGAGAGAAACCCAGATTTTTCCTGGCCCAGGCAAGGTCGAGGATTGTCCAGGGCGAGCCAGTGTCTATCGCGGCCGTCAGGGGATGGCCGTCGAGCGTCACGGCGAGTTCGAAATGGCCGCCCGCCAGCGTGACCGGCACCACCGCGAGCGCCTGATGCGGCCAATAGACCACGTTGCCCGGACAATGGTCAGTGGAAAAGAAATTGAGCCGCATGGCGCCGAAATCCATGTCGAGATCGTCGTTGGTCATGGTTCCGGCCGACAGGATGCCGTCAAAATCCAAATTCGGCACAATCTGAAACAGGACGTCCTCGCCGCTGACCGCGCCGAACTTCAGCTTGCGCACGCCGGCGACGCTGTAGAATTTGTTTCCCGCCAGGTCCAACGCCACAAAATTGTCGGTCTTGAAAAGACCCAAGGTGAAAGCCACGGTATCGGAGACGTAATTCATCGTTCCGCCGCCGGTATCGAACAGGAATTTCTTTTCCGTCCCGTTGAGGATGATCGGCAGGGCCACTTCGCCTTGATCGCCAATAGGCTCCATCTTGACGGCGTTTTCCAGCTTCGGCGCCGCGCACTCGTCCGCCTTCGCGGCGCTTCCGATGTACATGGCGAGGCGGCCGTCAACGAGGAAAGCGCAATGGTTCCTTTCTTATTCATACCGAAGCGCATGGATGGGATTGGCGCGCGCCACGCGTGCGGCATGCATGATCACCGTGGCCCAGGCGATCACCAAAGCCGCCACGCCCGCGCCCACGAAATAAAGCGGATTGAGGCTGATGCGATAGGCATACCCGTCCAGCCAGTGGCGCAGATAGAAATAGGCCACCGGCCAGGCAAGGACATTGGCGATCAGCACCGGAATCGAGAATTGCCACAACAGAAGCAGGATGATGTCGCGTGTGCGCGCACCGAAGGTCTTGCGCAGCCCAACTTCCTTGGTCCGCCTTTCGGTCGAAAGGGCCGCCATCCCGAACAGCCCCATCGCGGCGATGGCGATGGCGATCAGGACAAAGAGTGAAAAGACCCGCTCCTGCTTTTCCTCAGCCGCGAACAGATTCTGGAAATCCTGGTCGAGGAAATGCCGGTCAATCGCCACGGAAGGTGCAAAGCCATGCCAGATGCGATCAATCGCCGCCAGCGCCGGGGCCACGCCGCCCGCGGACACGCGGACGGAGACGGTGTCCATGCCCCTGGGGGCATCGAAGTAAAAAGTGGGAACGACAGTGGCAAGACCGCCTTCGCCCGTGCTGCCACCGCTGCTGTATTTGAGATCATCCATGACGCCAACGATGGTGAGATGCTGGCGGGGCGCCGCCTTGTTCGCGGGATAGACGAGATCAAAACTCTTGCCCAGCGCGCCGTCCGGCGAATGGAAATAGCGTTCGGCGGCGGTGCGATTCACCAGCACGTTCCACTGAGTGTCGGTAATGCCTGTCGCGATGTCGAGCGGCCTGGATTCCGACAGCGTGTGCCCGGCGAGCAGCCGGATGCGATAGACCGAAAGGAAATCGGGACCGGTCACGTGAAACCGCATCGGCATGATGGCGGCCTGTCCTGGCATTTGGATGGGAGCGACGACCGGCCCATCGGTGAAGGGCGTGTCGCCCGAGAGCGCTGCGCCTTTCAGCGCCGGATCGGCGTCCAGCGCGCGGATGAAGCTTTGCCTTGTGCCGGCGGTCATCTTGTCGGCGGCGATCACAACGATGCCGTCCTTGTCCAGGCCAAGCTCCAGGGCGCGCGCGAACGAGGTCTGCTCGAACACCACAAGGGCGGCAATGCCCAGCCCGATCGAAACCGCGAATTGCAGCACCACCAGCGAGGCGCGCACCAGGTCCGAGCCCCGTGCGGCCGCGCCCGTGGTGCGAAGCGCTGAAACCGGGCGGAAGCCCGACAGGATCAAGGCGGGATAAGCGCCCGCGACCAGTCCGGTCAGCACGGCAAGCGCCCCAAGTCCCAAAGCGAGCGGCCAGTCCGCCAAATAGTCAAGCGCGATGGGCTTACCCACCACGCGATCGAAAGCGGGAAGCAAGAGTTCGGCGAGCGACAGCGCCAACACCAGCGCGATCAGGGCGATCAAGAGTGATTCACCCAGGAACTGTGCCGCCACCTGTCCGCGCCGCGCCCCCAACAGCTTGCGCATGGAGATTTCCTTGGCCCTCACCATCGCCTGGGCGGTGGCGAGGTTGGTGAAGTTGAAGCACGCGACCAGCAGGATCAGGACTCCGATGGCGGCAAAGCCATAGATCATGGTCCAGCTTCCCGCCGGTGTGAGGCTGTCGGTTTCGTATGGAGAAAGATGATCGCTCGCGAAAGACCCAAGCGTGGGCGTCCAATATTGGCTGCCCGTGAGGTTGAGGCCAGCGATCTTTTTGGGATCGCAGTCGCGGTTCACCAGCGACACCAGCTCTGTATCGACATGGGCCACATCGGCGCCCGGCTGAAGCGCCAAATAGCTGTAGCCATTGGCGCGCAGCCAGGCCCGTTTCAAGCTTTGCGTCTCGGGATCGGCCGCCGAACTGTTGGGAAAAAACACGTCGCCCGTCAGCTGCGTATTGTGCGGCAGATCGCGCATCACCCCGGTGACCATCAGGGTGCCTTGA
>Ga0182024_10026184_pt1 | contig 10260 bp, 8 predicted proteins | sample P32metaG_FD_120480 | JGI IMG/M metagenome (GOLD analysis project Ga0182024, IMG submission 120480) | Permafrost microbial communities from Stordalen Mire, Sweden - P3-2 metaG (Illumina Assembly) | ecosystem: Environmental > Terrestrial > Soil > Wetlands > Permafrost | place: Sweden: Stordalen...
GACAAGCTCAGGGCAGGCCCGTTCGACAAGCTCAGGGCAGGCCCGTTCGACAAGCTCAGGGCAGGCCCGTTCGACAAGCTCAGGACAGGCCCGTTCGACAAGCTCAGGACAGGCCTATTTGGCCATGTCGTTGAGGCTCTTGAGGGGCCGTACCTTTACGACCTTGCGGGCGGGTTTGGCCTTGAACATCTGCTCCTCCTTGGTGAAGGGGTTGATCCCCTTTCGGGCCTTGGTGGCCGGCTTCTGGATGACTTTGATCTTCAGCAGCCCGGGCACGATAAACATGCCTGGCCCCCTCTTGCCGACGGCCTTCTTGATCTCTTCCGCCAGCGCGTCGAAAACGGCCGACACCTGCTTGCGGGTGAGTTCGGTGGCCTGGGCAATGTTGACGAGAAGTTCGCTCTTGGTGGGGGCCTTGGGTCCGGTCGCAGTCGCCATGCTTCTCTCCTGGTAGGTTGAGATGTGCCCGAAAACCTCCCACGGCCATTCCATTTGCCGCACGAGAGGTCTTCCTGACATGATTTGCCAGCCGCCGCACACGGCATCGAGCCGGTGTGTTTTGCGGGGCCAGCGGGGAAGATGATGCCTTATTTCCCGAGGAATGTCCAATAATTCAGGAATTCGCAACAGAATTGTGCGGTCGCGGCGCGATTGCAACACTTGGAATCTGCCGCGCAGCACCTATGATTCGCCGGTCATAGGTACTCCTCGCCCTTTTTTGGAACCGCGCATGCTCATCAAATTCCGACCCGCGCCCCTGAGTGCTTTTCTGAGTGCTTTTTCCCTTGTTTTACTGCTGCTTTCCCCGGTGTTTGGCCAGCAACCCGGGCATGGCGAAGGCAGGACGCCGCAACAGCCCCCGGCCAGCAAGGGCGACAAAGGCGATAAAGAGGCCAATCCAACCGATCGGCTGGTAACCAGCAACGGCGAAATCTCTGTGGCCGGCAAGGTGCTGCACTACAAGGCGACCGCCGGCACCCTGGTATTGAAGGACGACGCCGGCAAGCCGAAAGCGGAGGTTTTTTTCGTTGCTTACCAGAAGGTCGACCAAGCCGCCCGGCCGGCGACGCACCCGGCGGAAAGCCGGCCCGCGGATGCCAAGGATGCTGACGACCGCGAGTCGGCGGACGCCGCCGAATCTAAAGAGCGGGCATCGGACCGCCCATTAACGTTCTTTTTTAACGGCGGCCCCGGCGCCGCGGCAGTCTGGCTGCACCTGGGAGCGGCCGGGCCGCGACGGGTCAAGCTCACCGAGGACGGCCACCCCCTCCCGCCGCCGGGCGCGCTGGAGGACAACCCCGACTGCTGGCTGGACGCGACTGACATGGTTTTCATCGACCCGGTCGGGACCGGCTATAGCCGCCCGGTCACCGGCGAGGCGCAGGAGCAGTTCTCTGGCGTGCAGGAGGACGTCCACTGGGTGGCCGACTTCATCCGTCTCTACACCACCCGCAACAACCGCTGGCTGAGCCCCAAGTTCCTGGCTGGCGAAAGCTACGGCACCACCCGCGCCGCCGCCCTTTCCGAACACCTGCTGGAGCAGCAGGGCATCGCGCTGAACGGCATCGTCTTTATCTCGACCGTGCTGGATTTCCAGACCCTCTCGCCGAGCCGGGACAATGGCCTGCCTTATGCGCTGTACCTGCCGACGTACACCGCGACCGCCGCCTATCACAAGAAACTTGCCGCCGACCTGGCCGCGGACCTGCCCAAAACGCTCAAGGAAGTCGAGCGATGGGCCATGGGCGACTACCTGGTGGCACTGGCCAAGGGCGATTCGCTGGATGCCGGGAAGAGGGCGGCGATGGTCCAGAAGCTCGCCGCTTACACTGGACTTAAGCCTGAGACTGTTGACCGCGCCGACCTGCGGATCGACCCCGACCTGTTCCGCCAGAAACTGTTGGAGGATTCGCACCAGGTGATCGGGCGGTTCGACGCCCGGCTGTCCGGCTACGATGCCGACACGCTGTCAAGGGACCCTCAGTACGACCCGAGCTTCAACGCCTTCTATGCCGCATACGCCAGTGCGTTCAACGACTACGCCCGGCGTACGCTCAAGTACGATTCCGACACGCCATATGAAGTGCTGACCGGCCGCGTCGGGCCCTGGAACTTCGGCCAAAGGGGACAGGGGTTCCTCAACGTGGCGGTTGACCTGCAACGGGCGATGCAGAAGAACGAGCACCTCAAGGTGCTGTTCGCCGCCGGACAAATGGACCTGGCCACGCCGTACCTGGCGATGAACTACACGGTGGACCATCTGGACCTGAGCCCGGAACTTCGCAAGAACATCGAGCAGGCCTATTTCCCCGCCGGGCACATGGTCTACCACCCCCGTGCCTCGGCCCACAAGCTGCACGAAGACGTGAAGGCATTCATTGGGTCGGCAACGCCGAAGGATGAGCGATAGCGGCCAGGTTCGTGACGTAGCAGTCGGCCGGGACGATCCACGAGTTGAGGGTCTTTCCCCTGGGTACGTGCTTGCCAGGGTTTCGATTGCGCGGGGTCATCTGCTTGGGCATGCGCAGGCCGAGAAGGCGATCCACGTGGCGAAACGCTTGACGGGTCGGGTACGGATGTCGGATCAAGCGCGGGCAGGCGAGGCAGTTTTAGTGATCGCCGGCTTTTCGATTGGTTCAAACCGGATGCCGCGGTCGCCGGGGAACGGCTTTGTGTGATCGAAGTGGCCCTCAATTTGAAGTTCCAAAGGGATCACTTTCGGTGCCGGGAAGGCGTCACAGTGAATGGCCGACATGCCGGGCGCCTCGCGATGCAGGTGCTTGCAGTTCATGCATTGGTTAGAGAATGAACCGATCATGACGGGCCTCCCATCTGTTTGTACAGCCGCAAGATGTCTCGACCGTAGCGTTTGCCGGCACACTTGCCGGCGAAGACTTCGGCCACGAAGTTGACCTTGCTGCTGGCGGCATAGCGACTGACCTGACTGGCGATTATAGCCCGATCAGATGTGTTCTTGATGCTCGTGGGCTTCATGCCTGCCACAAATTCCTGTTTACCGACGTTTTGCAAGTGGTTGACCCCCACCGCCCTAAGGCGATCCGCCGTGTCTTTGTCCAGTCGTGGATCAATGATGTAGTCGCCGCCACCCTGTTCCGCCTTCCCGGTCATCGGCTTTTCCCTTCCCGTGTTGAGTGGTCGTCTCACGCATGCCCGTAGAGCACGATTCGGGCGGCCGCGACCATTCGGTCGAATCGTAAGCCCAGAAACTCAGTGAGCGGTTGCATGACGAGGTAGGCGGTCTTATCGAGGCGCGTATGGTAAACCAATAAGTAAAACACCAATACAAAGAGCCCGATCGCCACCGGCCGCAGTGCCAGGACTTCCTGCATCTTTTTACCGAGGTACGGGCTGATCAACATGTATCCGTCTAACGGGGGAATAGGAATCAGGTTGTACAGGACCGAAAGCAACTGTACGAATGCGAGTGCGGCGACCAGCCGTTGCGCCGGGCTCCAGTCGGCCACCGACTCGTCTGCCGTCACCCAGCCGATGTGAGGATTCAGCGACAGCGTGAGCAGCAGGTAGAGAAGAAAATTCGTGGCCGGCCCGGCTGCCGCAACAGCGGAGATCCAGAGTCGGCCGCGCAGCAGGTCCCTTCGGATGTAAGTGGCCCCACCGGGCAGCGGCATCCCCCCAAGAAGCATAAACAACAACGGCATGACGATGCTCATCAACGGGTCGACATATTGCAGCGGGTTGAGCGACAAGCCACCCCGCTCGCGGATCGTGTAATCGCCCCCTGAAAGCGCCACGACCCCATGGGCGAACTCGTGGAGGACGACTGAGAGGACCCAGCCGATGAACAAGGCCCAAAACAAGGGTTGTCCCACGTCAGCAACTTCAGCAAGCATGCGGGCAGGTTAGACGTGGCTGTATCAATCGGCAACCCTGTGACTACCGCACCACCCCATTCCGCCCGTACAATCGGTTTGTCATGATCGTCTTAATCGATAACTACGACTCGTTCACGTACAACCTCGTGCAGAAGCTGGGCGAGGTTTCGCCGGGCATTCCGATGAAGGTGTTCCGCAACGACAAGGTGACCGTGGAGCAGGTGGAAGAGACGAAGCCGACGCACATCGTCATTTCCCCCGGGCCGTGCACGCCGCGGGAGGGCGGCGTCTCCAACGACATCATCCGGCACTTCGGGCCCATCCTGCCGGTGCTGGGCGTCTGCCTGGGCCACCAGTGCATCGGCTTTACCGCCGGCGCGATCGTCGAGCGGGCCGGCCGGCTCATGCACGGCAAGACCGACCAGATCCATCACGACGGCCGCTCGATTTATGAGGGCATGCCGAACCCCTTCACCGCCACCCGCTACCACAGCCTGATCATCCGCAACGGCACTCTGCCGGCGGAATATGAGGTCAGCAGTTGGACCGACCACGAAGAAATCATGGGAGTGCGGCACAAGACCTGGCCGCTGGAAGGCGTGCAGTTCCACCCCGAGAGTTTCCTCACCCATCAGGGGGAGCGATTGCTGGCGAATTTTTTGAAGAAATGACTGATCCCTTGGAGAGATTGCCATGCATTATTCCCAGAAAATCAATCAGCCCAAATCCGCCGTAGTTCGTCGGGGCTCGTAGCGGTTTCGAATGAGGCTTTGACTCGCTGTAGCGTCTCAAGGTCGCTGATCTGACGCATCTCTGCCGCCAATTGTTGGCCCGCTTCGCCAAACTTGGCCTTGAGCGCCAGGGCGAGGCCATCGTGCAAGCCGCGTACCTGACCGCGCGCTTCACCGCGCGCTTCACCCTTCTTCATCGCCACTTGTTCAAAACTGGAAATGTATGGCATCTTTTTCTCCTTTTCGTCGGCTTCAATCGCCTCGCGCACCGTCTGGTTGTCCTCTGGCGACAGTTTTAGGAACCAATCGATTGTACGCAATAGTTGTCGGATGTCCTTCCGCCTCCATTTGCGATCGAACAATCCTTTGTAGAGGCGTATCTTCCAGTTGACGCGGCGGCCCGTATCGTGGGCCGTTTCCCGCGCTTTGAGGTGGGCCAGCACCGCTACCGCGAAGGGATTGTCGCTCTTTTCCAGTTCATCCGTCCTGTCGGCGAAATCGAGCAGCTTGATCATCGGGTATTCGAACTCGCCGCGACAGCCCCATAAGTCGTACTTGTACGGTCCCGGCCTCCACCCGGGTTCGTCGTCGGCCAAGATTACAAAGGTGGCGACGGGAAGACGATATTGATCGAAAACCCGGAAATGGTAGTGGTGGACCCGAACCTCAAAGTCCACGACGCGCTGGGCTTGTACCTCGATGTGGATCAAAACCCATCGTTCCTCACCAGAACGACGCCACACCTTGAACAGCAGATCGACGGTCCGGGGCCCGGTTGCGGCATCCGGAGCGATCTTCAGGAGCTCCTTGTCCATGCGCTTGTACCCGCGCGACCAGTCAATGTCCTGATGGACTTCGGGAAGGAAGAACTCCAGGAAGTGAGGCAGAAGAGCGGTCAGCAAGTCTTTCCAGCCGCCGTCCCAATCCGCTGGGATTGATCCTGCCAAAGAGGCCTCCTTTTTTGCCGGCTACTTGCTCGGCGCAGTTGTCGGCCCACCGGGCGCCAACAATTCTGCCTCGTGGTTGAGCCGGTCGAATTCGGCCAGGGCCTGAACGACCTTCGCCTTGGCTTCATCCACCGGCTTGCCTGCTGCTTCCGCGGCGGCCTTGTCCTTGGGGATTTCCGCGGTGGCGGCGGCGACTTGCTGCTTAAGCGCCTCGATCGCCTTGGGGGCGGCGTCGGTGTCGGCCTTCTCCTTGGCCAGGGCCGCCTCGGCAGCCTGCTTTGCCTCGTCTGCTTGCTTGACCAAGCCACTCTGCTGGGATTGGCGGGCCGAAGCGAGGTCGGCGTTCAGCAGGTCCAATGATGATTTGGCGCCAGAGGCAGCGTCGGCGAGCGCCTTGTCGCCCGGTGCCTTCCCCACTGCGGCGGTAATCTTCTGGAACAACTCCGTCGAATCGTGAACGAGCCCTTCGCGCTCGGCGACCGCGGCCTTGGCGGCCTCCTCAACCGCCGTTGCAGCGGCCAGCGCCACCTTGGCCTTGTCCACCGCCTCCTGCCTCGCCTTGAGTCGCGCGGGCGCATCGGCGATCGACTTTTCAGTCTCCGCGATGGCGGCGGTTGCTTTGTCGACGGTCGCCTGCGCCGACTTAGCCGCCTCCACCGCGGCGGCTTGCTCGGCTTGTCGGTCGGCCAGAGATTTTTTCGCCGCGGCCAGGCTGACGTTCGCCTGCTGCGCGTGCAGCCTGGCGATGTCGAACTTGGCCGCCGCTAGCTTGGCCAGTTCGGCATCGGCCGCCGGCTTCAACTGGGCGAGCTTTTCAGCCGCCGCCTTGGCCGCGTCGGATTTGGAAGCGATTGACTTCTCGGTTGTGTCGGCATCGGTCTTCGCTTTGACCAGCGCATCGGTCATGGCCTTGGCAGCCTTGGCGGCTTCATCCGATGCGGCCCGTTTGGCGGTCAATGTCTGCTGCGCGGCCGTCAATGCGGTAACAGCCGCAGCGGAATCGTTCTTTGACTTGTCGGCCGCGGCAGAAAGGGTGGCCACTTGCTGGTCCTTAGCGGCCGCGTTGACCCGCAGTTCGGTCACTTCCCCGCAGGATTTGACGGCGGCCGACTTGGCATCATCGGCCTTCTTGCGCAGGTCGGCATTGTCAGGCGTCTTTTCGGCCTCCACCTGCGCATCGACAGCGATCTTTTGCTGATCGGCGGCGGCCTTTGCTTTCGCGGCAAGCGGGTCGTTCATTGCCGAACGCTCCCCCTGCGCCTTGTGAAGGGCATCGGCCGCCTGGTTGGCGGCCTGGGCGAGCCGGGTGGCGTCGGTCTGTTTGGAGTTGGCGTCGCCTTCCGCCGACTTCACGGCTGCCGTCGCCGACTGCACGGCGCCGTTCATTTGGTCAAGCTTGGTCTGGGCGTCGGCGATGGCCTTCTTGGCATCGGCGGCGGCCGACTGGGCCGCCTGCAGTTCGGCATTGGCCTTGTCAGACGCAGCCTTGGCCGCGGCAGATTCTCCGGCGAGGCCGTCGGCGATCGTCTGGACTTCCGCCGCATCTTTCGTTGCCACGTCGATCCGCTCGGCGAGTGTTAACGGGTTGTCGTTCAACTCGCCGATCACCTTGCCGTCGGCGGCGTTCCAAACCTTGATCTGCCCGGTGAGGTCGCCGGCGATCACGCGCTTGCCTTCAAAGTCGAAATCGGCGTGCAGCACGGCCTCGGGCAGGTTGGATTCGGTGGCGCGGATCGAGTTGCCGTTGGCATCCCAGAGCCGCACCGTGTGGTCCCGCCCGCCGGAGACGATCCGGCCATCGTGGGCGAAAGCGACGGTGAAAGCGCCGACGGTTGGGTCGAATGTGCCTGCTCCGACGGCTCCGGTCGGAGCCCGGTAATTGCCGTGGGCGGCCCAGTTCTTGATCGCGCTGCCGTCCTCCATGTTCCACAGCCGGATCGTCCCGTCCGTGCTGCACGAGGCGAGCACGTTGGCGTCGTCGCGGAAGGCCACGCAGGTGACCGAGTCCTTGTGGCCTGATAGCGTGTAGAATTCGTGGCCGGTCTTGGCCTCCCACACGGCGATGTTCCCCGCGCGGTCGGCACTGGCCAGCAGCACGCCATCGGGGCTGTAGGCGATGGCGGTCACCCAGTCGGTGTGCTTCTTGAGCGTGTAGAGCAGCTTGCCGTCGGAAACCGAGTAGGCCTTGACCACCTTGCCGGGCCCGCCCAGCACGACGGTGGACTGGTCGGGCGAGATGTCGGCGGCAAGGACGGAATCGAATTCGTCGCCCACCTCCGCCAGCCGGCTGCCCGAGGCCACGTCGAAGATCACGACTTTGCCCGACTTGGCTTCCTGCCCTCCGCCCGCCAGCAGCAAGCTGCCGTTGCGGCTGAACTGAAGCACGTGCGGAAGACCCTCGGGGAACGGCAGCACGCCCACCAGCTCGAGGGTTTGCGTGTTGTAAAGCAAGACCTGCTTCTGCCCACCCACCGCCGCCAGCGGGCCCCAAGGGCTGGTGGCGAGGGACGGCACCGCGCCGGTGCTGTGGGTATGGACGACCGGTTCGGTGACCAGGTTCCGCGGCATGGCGACCGGGCCGGTTGGCTTGCCGATCGCCGATGCCGTCAAAGTCAGGTCCACCTTGGGCCGGGAAGGGGCCGCCGGCTTGCCCGTCGCCGTTTCCAACGCGCCGTTGGCAATCCACTTGCGAAGGATTTCCAGCTCCTTGTCGGGGAGCTTGTCCTTTTTGGGCGGCATCGTGGGGTCTTCGGCGTGGGTGACCGCCTTATACAGCTTGCTCCCGCCGGGATCGCCGGCGTTGATCACTGGGCCGTTATCGCTACCGGCCAAGGCCGCGGAATACGAAGACAGATCGAGCCCGGCCTTCTTCTTATCAGGGTTGTGACAGCCCAGGCACGAGTTGCGGAAGATCGGCAGCGCATGGTCCTGGTAGTTGATTTTCTCATCCGCCCCGAGCGCGCGCGACATCGGCGCGACCGCCAGGAGTGCCGCAACCGTGATCGCTGAAAAGCCCGTTCGATTCATCCGACGTGTCCTCATAAGGAACCCATCATTCAGCATTTCTTCCGTCAGTGGTTGAACATGAATTCTTCAGAGTTCAACAGCGCCCACAACACGTCCTCCAGCACCTGGCGTTTGCCGTCGGCATCCTGGGGCACCATGACAACGAGCTTGTTCAGCTCGTCTGGCGTGGGCTTGCGAGCAAAGCATCGCTCGTACAGCTCATCGATCACGTCCGCCGGCGACTTACCCGCGGCCAGCAACTTTGTAACCACTCCGCCCTGGAGCACGCGGCCGTGGGCGGTATCGCCGTTCAACAGGTGCAGCGCCTGGCTCAGGTTCGGCTCCATCGACACTTCGCAGGAGCAGACCGTCTCGCGCGTCGCCCTGCCGAATGTGGTGAGGAAATAGTTGGTTGTCTGGCCGTCGGCGATCTGCACCGCCCGGGCGCCCAGCGGCAGGCCACGGAACTTTTCCTTCGTCCCGGTCACCTGGGCGATGGCATCGAGCAGCACCTCGGCGCGGATGCGGCGGATCGGACCGTGCGAGAAGTTGCGGGTGTCGCCTTCGTTGGTGGCGTTGCTGATCGTCGAAAGCTGATAGGTCCGCGAGGTGCAGATGTCGCGCACCAGCCGCTTGAAGTCGTAGTGGTATTCCTGGAACTTCGAGCCAAGCGCGTCGAGCAGCTCAGGGTTGATGGACGGGTTGCTGACGCGCACGTCGTCCACGGGGTCGACGATTCCTTTGCCCAGGAAATGCGCCCAGACGATGTTTGCCAGGTTCTTGGCGAAGTACGGGTTGTCCGGCGACGCCAGCCACTTGGCCAGGACCTCACGGCGGTCCTTACCGGCGACGTCCGGCACGTCGCCGCCCAGGAACTTGGGCTTCATGGTCTGCCCGGTGATCGGCTGGGCGACCTCGCCGCCGCCGCTGTTGAACACGATCGCTTCGCGCGGGTCTTCGCCTTGTTTCCGCCCGATCTGGGAGAAGAACGCGGCGAAGCTGTAGTAATCGTTCATCGTCCAGCGGTCGAAGGGGTGGTTGTGGCATTGCGCACATTGGATGCGCATGCCCATGAAGACCTGGGCGGTGTTCTCGGCGATCTTCAGCCTGTCGTTCTCCACCTGGTAGTAGTTGGTGGCCGGGTTGTCGAACGTACCGCCCGTGGCCGACAGGAGCTGCTGCACGATCTGGTCCATCGGCACGTTGTGGGCCAGCTTGTCTTCCAGCCAGTTGAAATAGCCGAGCGTCGCCTTGTAGCTCATCTGCTGACCCGGATCGGAGCGGATCTTCAGCAGCTCGGCGAACTTCATCACCCACAAATCGACAAACTCCTTCTGCCCCAGCAGCTCATCCACGAGCTTTTCCCGCTTGTCGGGGCTGGAATCAGACATGAACTTCTGCCACGCCTCGGGCGTCGGTATCAGCCCGACGATGTCGATGTAGGCCCGGCGCAGGAACGTCTCGTCGTCGCAAACCGCCGACGGCACGATCCGCAGCTTCTTCAGCTTCGCATCGACCAGAGCGTCAATGTAGTTGTTGTCCTTGATGTCCGAGGGGAAGGCATACGGCTCGCCCTTGGGAATGACAATCACCTGGCTGCCCACCGTGAAGGTGTTGAAGCGGGCCATCACGTAAGCTTCGCCGCGCTTGGCGGCGGTGATCTGCCCGGTTTTGCTGACAACCGCTGAGTTCTCGTTGTTGGTCAGGAAAACGGCCAAGGCC
>Ga0182024_10026186_pt1 | contig 10260 bp, 10 predicted proteins | sample P32metaG_FD_120480 | JGI IMG/M metagenome (GOLD analysis project Ga0182024, IMG submission 120480) | Permafrost microbial communities from Stordalen Mire, Sweden - P3-2 metaG (Illumina Assembly) | ecosystem: Environmental > Terrestrial > Soil > Wetlands > Permafrost | place: Sweden: Stordalen...
ACAACCTAGAGTCGGTGTTTACGTATGAGGGCACGCACGACATACACAAATTGATCATCGGTGAGCGCATCACCGGGATTGCGGCGTTTTCGTGAGGCGCGCGCGAAGAGTTCGGTGCTTTACGGCGACGATGGCTGCGGCGGCCTGCGCTGTGGCTTTGGCGTTGGTTGCAATCGCGGCTGCGACGTTTCCCGCGCGTGCTGCGGATGCGCCCTCGAAACTCAAGGTACGCGCGATTACTGCGTTTGTGCGGCTGGATCGCGCGCATTACCAGGAGGAAATTCAGGAGACTCTGAAATTTTTGCGCCAGGCCAAGGCTGCGTTCGAAAGATCCGGCTATGAAGTGGAAACCATCCGCATTACCACGCAGCCGTTTCCAGAATATACGCGCGGTTTGGCGGACGAGCAGGTTCTCGCATTCTTCCGCGATTACGACGCCCTCGCGGTGAAGGAAGGCTTCGACGCCGCGATCGGCCCGGCCATGATGAGCGATACGGACGATCCACACGAAGCGGAACTGCTCGCAAAAATCATCGCTAATTCGAAAACGCTGGAAGGCTTGGTATTCATCGCCGGAGAAGACGGAATTCACTGGAAGTCCATTCACGCCGCGGCCGGCGTTATCAAGTATCTGGAAGCGAACACGCTGCACAGCCAGGGGAATTTCAGTTTTACGGCTGCGTCGCTGGTTCCTTCCGGCACGCCTTTTTATCCGGCGTCTTATTTCACCGGCGAGGGAGAACAGTTTGCTATAGGGCTGCAATCCGCGAACGTGGTAAGCGAAGTCTTCGCTTCAACAAAATCTCCTAATGAGGCCGAAGAGCGGCTGAAGAATACTCTGGACGTGTACGCCGCACAGATCGAAAAGACCGCGACCGAAATCAGCAACGCCAGCGGCTGGAAATACGGCGGCCTGGACCTTTCGCCGGCGCCGCTGATTGACGTTTCGATTGGCCGCGCGATTGAAAATTTTCTCGGCGCGCCGGTGGGCTCGAGTGGAACGCTTACCGCGACGGCGATCATCACACGCACGCTGAAAGCGATCCCGGTGAAACAAGCGGGCTACTCGGGATTGATGCTGCCGGTGCTCGAGGATACGGTGCTCGCGCAGCGCTGGAGCGAAGGGCGGCTCTCGATTGATGCCCTGCTCTCGTATTCGGCGGTGTGCGGCACGGGGCTGGATACGATTCCGCTGCGTGGCGACGTGACGCCGGAACAGCTGGAGCGCATCCTGGGCGACGTCGCCAGCCTTTCGGTGAAGTGGCACAAGCCGCTTTCGGCGCGCTTGCAGCCCGTGACGGGAAAGAAACCGGGTGAGATGACGGAGTTCGACGACCCCTTTCTGGTGAACGCGAAGATCCAGCCGCTGCCATGACGCACACTGATTCCAGTCATTGGAATTTGCCCATTTGGATTATGATAGTTCGCCCAGAAAGACGGTCTCGGCCACCGGAATCAAGTCACTTTTCAGGAGTTGCAGTGGAAGAAGGTTTCAGCTTCGGTTTCCCGCGCACGCTACAGCTTTGCCGTGCGATGGTAGCCGCGGTGATCTGTGGCGTGCTGCTTGCGGCGAGTGCTGCCGCTGGCTTCGGTTCCTTCCCTGTGCGCGGACAGCAGACGGATCCCGCGACGGCTCCGGTTGTGGTGCAACCGGGGGCGCCGGGTAAGCCGAGTAAGACGTTGCCGCCATCAACGAAGGGGACGCTGCCGGCACGGTCGCAAGCGGATGTGGAATTCATGCAGGGCATGATCATGCATCATGCGCAGGCGGTGGAGATGACGGCGCTGATCGCGTCGCACACGGAGAACAAAGATTTGCGGTTGCTGGGGGCGAAGATCAGCAGCTCGCAGTCGGACGAGATAAAGTTTATGAAGCGCTGGCTGGCGGCTCGCGGAGAAGCGGTTTCCATGGCGATGCCGGGAATGCCGGATATGGATGCGTCTGGTAAACCAATGGCTCTGATGCCCGGGATGCTGACGCCGGAACAGATGGAGGCGCTGCGAAACGCGAAGGGCGCGGAGTTCGACCATCTATTTTTGACCGGCATGATTCAGCACCACAATGGCGCGTTGATCATGGTGAAGGATTTGTTCGATACGGCCGGCGCGGGGCAGGACGCTGACATCTTCAACTTTGCGACGGATGCGGACAACACGCAACGCGCCGAGATCAAAATTATGCAGACTATGTTGGAGAAAAAATCCCTAGAGGAGAAACGATGAACCGAGTGTCCAGCTTTGCTTTCCGTGTGGCGATGGCGGCGATTATTTTGTGTTCCGGTGTGAGCCGGATGGCGGCACAGAGGCCTGGTCCGGCTCCTGGTCAGGCTACGGCACCTGCTGCAGCTGCGCAGGGACCCGCGCAGGAAGCGGCGAAAACGCCGGAGTCCGATGACAATCCGTTTGCGCCGCAGCCGGCACCGGCGCTGCCGCCGGGAATGACGGGGTCGGATGTGAACGATCCGCGCTACAAGCTGACCCCGGGGATGTATGACGCGGGTGAAACATCGCTGGGCATCAAGCACCTCCAGCTAGTTAGGAAGCCTGACGCGTTTCAACTCGGGACCGAAAACCCCGACGATCCGAAAGTGCAAAAGTTGCTCGGGCAGCTCGGCATCGGCGGCGGCGGGATGAAGATACCGAAAGAGCTGCAGCTAGTGATCGCGCAACTTGCGTTCGCGAACTCGGATCTGGCGTTCCAGGGCAATCATCTGTTCCAAGGAAACTTTTACGGCATGAATATCTACGACATCTCCAATCCGGCGCAGACCGCGCTGGTAACTTCGATGGTGTGCCCGGGCGGGCAGGGCGATGTGTCGGTGTACCAGAACTTGATGTTCATGTCCGTCGAGATGCCGAATGGACGCCTGGATTGCGGGACACAGGGGTTTCCGCCGGAGCCTCCGCCAGCGGAAGGGCACGAAAAAGAACGCCGACCGCCGGTAGCGCAAGCAGACCGTTTCCGCGGCGTAAGAATTTTCGACATTTCGGACATCAAGAACCCCAAGCAAATGGCAGCGGTGCAGACCTGCCGCGGATCGCACACGCATACGCTGGTGGTGGACCCGAACGATAAGGACAACGTTTATATCTACGTCTCGGGGACATCGTTCGTGCGTCAACCGGAAGAACTGGCCGGGTGTTCAGGAGAAGCGCCGGATAAGGATCCGAATACGGCGCTGTTTCGCATCGAAGTAATCAAGGTTCCGGTGGCGGCGCCGCAGGACGCGAAGATTGTTTCCAGCCCACGCGTATTTATTGATCCACGGACGGGCGCGTTGAACGGCCTGAGCAACGGCGGCAGCCACGGCAAGAATGAACAGGAGACGAAGCCGTCGGATTCGGACCAGTGCCACGACATTACGGTGTACTCGGCGCTTGGTTTGGCGGCGGGCGCGTGCTCCGGTAACGGAATTTTGCTGGACATCAAGGACCCGGTGCATCCGAAACGATTGGATGCGGTAAACGATCCGAACTACTCGTATTGGCATTCGGCTTCGTTCTCGAATGATGGGACGAAGGTGGTATTTACCGATGAGTGGGGCGGCGGATTAGGGGCGCGGTGCCGTCCGAACGATCCGAATAAGTGGGGCGCGGATGCGATCTTCCATTTGCATGACAACAAGTTGACGTTCGCGAGTTATTACAAGCTGCCGGCGGCGCAGGGCGACACGGAGAATTGCGTGGCGCACAACGGCTCGCTGATCCCGGTGCCCGGGCGCGATATCGAAGTGCAGGCGTGGTATCAGGGCGGCGTCTCGGTGATGGACTTCACCGACGCGGCTCACCCGACCGAGATTGCTTATTTCGACCGCGGTCCGATTGATCCGAAGATGCTGGTGCTGGGCGGCGAGTGGTCGGCGTATTGGTACAACGGCAACATCTACGGTTCGGAAATTGCGCGCGGGCTGGATATTTTTGAATTGACGCCGACGCAATTTTTGACGCAGAACGAAATTGACGCGGCGAAGACGGTCCGTGTGGATGTGCTGAATGTGCAGAACCAGCAGAAGCTGGAATGGCCTGCGCAGTTAGTGGTGGCGAAGGCTTATCTCGATCAGTTGGAGAGGTCGCAGGCTTTGCCGGCGGAGCGGATTGCGGCTTTGCGAGCTGCGATTCAGAGTGCGGAGAGCTCGCACATGAACAAGGGCAAAGTGGCGAAGTTGAGCGCCATGGCGCCGTCGTTGGAGCAGAGCGCTACTACGGCGAAGAGTCCGGCGGACGCGAAACGTTTGCAAGCTCTGGCGGAGATCCTGAAGCATCCGTCGGCGTAACCACGCTACAAAATTGATCGGAAAAGACCCGCTCGCGAGCATCCGAGCGGGTTTTTTCGTTTATGGCGAAGCGCTGCTAATCCTGTTCACCGATGGTTTGCGCGTACGTTTTGCCGTAGGGATAGAAGAGTTCCTTGCGGCCTTGTTGCCATGCCGCTTTGAGTTCGGGCGTGGTGATGTCCCAGTCCGGGCGGCATTTCCTGGATACGGCGCGCAGGTCCTGGCGGAGTTCTTCCAGAGTTGGCCGACCGAGGAACCAGTATCCGTTGTAAATTTTGTAGATGACGAGACCGGACTCGAGGACAATCACGTGGGGGATCATTGGATTGTGGGCAGGATCGGTGTATTCGGCGATGTCCAGATCCTTCTGGACGACGCGCCCAACGTCGGAGAGGAAAGGCCAGTGGGCACCGATGCCGGTACGATATTCGTTGGTCTCGGTGATGTTGTCGGTGCTGATCGTGACGAGCCGGCAATAGGAAACCTCGAGCTCGCGATGGAGTTGCACAAGCCCTTCCGCCTGCCGGCGATCCTTGGGGCAGAAACCTCCGCGGCTGAGCACGAGAACAATGGGATGTGGTCCTTGCAGTTCGGAGAGCTTCCGGCGTTTCGCGCTGTGGTCGGAAAGCTCGTAGTCGGGGAAGATCGCCCCTGGAACAATGTCAGCTCGCATGAAAATCCTCCACAATTGGACCCGCGTGTCCGCGTTTGTTACCCATGATGAGCAGCCCGGAATTAGCAGCCAAAGCGTCGCAATTCTTCGAGCGTCGGAGTCATCTTGCTTGTCAGATCCGAATGGGTTACCAGACAGGGAACGTTTTTGGCCTTCACCCACGTGTTTACTTCTGAGAATTCTTCTTGCGTCGCCCACGGCGATAGACGAACTTCAGTCACGAGGGCCTTAAGATCAATGCGACGCCGTTTGCATTCGTGAACCCATTCGTGCAACGGATTTAATTCATCCAGTGGCTCACGGTTCGGAAAATTGTTCAGGTTGTAATGCCGATTGGCTCCGCCGACCGGATCGTAGCACTGAAGTACGACGCGAAGTTCTCGCTCTTTCGCAAAATGACGCTGTTTTGTGTACAGGAACCGGATAAGGTTGTAGCCCGTCATGTCTTTCTCACCGTACCGGACAGTGCCCACCAAAATGTCGTCGAGCATACTGGAGAGTGCGGACTTCAGAAGATCGAAACGAGAAAAGACCGCGACACCATTCCCGTATGTTTTCCACATGTCGAGGGTCTCACCTTCGTAAATCTGCCAGCAATTGATGAAATATGCTTCGCTGTTCTGGCGGTTGAATGCCTGATCGTTGTTAAGTTTCAGTTCGTCAATCAAATCATATTTTTGCAGGCCCAGGGCCGCCCTCACATATTCGTCCGAAGGCAAGGCCTCGCGAGGATCTGTCTCTTTGAACAGGTCCGTTCGACGGAAGTAAAGTTCTTCATTCGCGAAAAGGTCCCTGAATTTCGGCGGGTCCATAAACCGGCAGATGCTGGTATTGGCTGGCGGTTCTGTGCAGGCGTAATGCGGGACGATAGGCATCGGATGCCCCATTTTAGCCGGTGTCCCAAGTTCGCGTCCATTCTCTGAACGGTAACCTATGCTTCGACGAACCTTAGCAGCGCGAATGTGGAGCAGCCTTCGCTCTTATCGAGGGGTACCCGCAGTAACGCTCCCAGTGCAGCAGAACTGCGCGACAGTTTCGGCATCATCTTCCGCCGCGGCACCCCACGTGCACGAAGCTACTTCATGAAGTCCCGGACGAATTGCGCGATCTGATCGGCTGCGGTATCGAGCGCGAAATGGCCGCCATCAACAATGTGGACTTCGGCCTTCGGGACGTCACGGCGATAAGCTTCCGGCTCCGAAGGGTCGAAAGAGGATTCATACTTGCCCCAGATCACCAGCAGGCGCGGCTGCTTCTCGCGCATCCATGCTTGCCACTTGGGGTAATTTTCAACGTTGGTACGGTAATCGTAGAAGAGGTCGCTTTGAATGTCGACCTGGCCGGGCTGGTTGAGAAAATAATATTCATCGGTCCAGAGATCCGGGTCATGGCGCTCGAGGTTCGGATCGTCGCCGACGTGGCGCGCGCGCGTCGTCGGGAGCGAGAGGAGATTGGTGCGCAGCGCGCTTTCGTAGGTGCCGCGATCGGCCCAAAAGGCGCGGCGCGTCTTCCAGTTCGCGCCCAGGCCTTCGTTGTGCGCGACGGCGTCCTGGACGATGAGAGCTTCGACGCGGTCCGGATGCGCCAGGACCATGCGAAAACCAACGGGGCCGCCGTAATCCTGCATGTAGAGCGTGTAGCGCGTGAGGCCGAGCGCTTCGGTGAAGTGATTCATGATCTCGGCGATGTGATCGAAGGTGTATGCGAATTTTTTGGGGTCGGGCCAGTCGCTGTGTCCGAAGCCGGGGTAATCGGGCGCGACGAGATGATAGCGATCTGCGAGCCGGACGAAGAGCGGATCGAACATCCGCGAGGAAGATGGGAGGCCGTGGAGCAGGAGAAGCGTCGGCGCGTCTTTTGGGTCGGCCTCCCGGTAGAAAATGGAGAGACCGTCTATCTGTATGGTGCGATAAGAAGTCGGATGTTCCACGGGACGGTCCTTTCCTTGGGCTTGGGCTTGGCCGCGCGCCGGCAATTGAAATGATGCGAGGATCACAGAAACCACGAGCGCCATGCAGGAGACGTGTAAGCATGATTGCCCTTGCTTCATCGCTAATCTCCTAGGGAGTTATAGAGTGCAAAACGCCAAGTTCTCAGCACAGCGGGCGCGAATCGCAAACTGGGCCAGCGTGGGTGACAGTCACAGGGAGTCGAATTCAGCGTGAGCGGTCATGCCTGGGGAATAGATGACCGTCACGGCCACCCCACCTTCGAGGGCGAAAGATTTTTCGCTCAAGTGACATTGGTAGTCAAGCGGATTAAAACTATAGCAACCCTGCTCACCTTTCTTCCCGGCACTTGCAAATAACGGCTTGATTGGAATTCGGGCATTTGGATTATGATAGGCCGCCCGGAAGGACCGTCCCAGCCACCGGACGCAAATCACAATTCAGGAGCCGCCATGGAGAAAGAACTCAGCCTCGAATTTCTGCGCATTGTCGAAAACGCAGCGATCGCTTCGGCGCGCACCATGGGCCAGGGCGACCGCTCGGGATCCGACCAGGCCGCCGTCGAAGCGATGCGCGCGGAAATGGATCGCGTGGGGATGGACGGCACGATCGTCATCGGAGAAGGTGAGCGCGACGAAGCGCCGATGCTTTTCATTGGCGAAAAAGTGGGCGCGGCGGTGCGCGACAAGAGCCGCGAGTACCCCAAGGTGGACATTGCGGTGGATCCGCTCGAAGGCACGAATCTTTGCGCGACCGGCGAGCCCGGCGCGATCGTGGTGCTCGCCGCCAGCGAGCATGGCGGCTTATTGCACGCGCCGGATCTTTACATGGAAAAAATTATTGTGGGGCCGCCGGCGAAGGGCGCGATTGATCTGGACGCGCCGGTAAAAGATAACCTGCGCGCGATCGCCCGCCGCTACGACCGCGATGTGGAGGATTTGGTGATCGTGGTGCTGGACCGCCCACGCCACGAAAAGCTTATCGCGGACATACGCAAGGCCGGCGCGCGCATTCGACTGATTTCCGATGGCGATCTTTCCGCGGGCATTTCGGCGGCCGTGCGCGGCACTTCCGTCCATGCGGTGATGGGGACAGGCGGCGCGCCTGAAGGCGTGCTCACCGCGGCGGCTTTACGCTGCTTGAATGGGCAAATCCTGGCGCGATTGGTGGTCGCGAAACCTGAGCACCTAGAACGCACGGCGGCGATGGGCATCAAGGATCCCAAGCGCATTTACGAGACTATTGATTTGGCCCCGGGCAAAAGAATCATCTTCGCGTGCACTGGCGTCACCGGAGGCGGGCTGTTGCACGGTGTGAATTTCTTCCGCGATGGCACGCGCACACACTCGTTGATCATGACGCTCGAAGAGGCGGAAGTGCGGTTTATTGATTCTGTGCACCTCGACCGGCATCCGGGCGTGGAAGTGCGCTTCAATTAAGCCAGCGCCTTTGATCTCGCTGTTGTAGCGGCGCACTTTAGTGCGCCATTGGTGGTGCGGCGATCACCGATGGCGGTCCCGCCTCGCGGGACCGCCGCTACAAAGGCCTCGTGCCTTTTTTCCGCAAACTGTTCAGCCGCTGAAGTGACGATTTTGATGTTGCGACAAATACCCTGGCGCAATAGAAACATTTCCATGCTCCATTGCGTATCTATGAGCGTCTAACAGGCAAGGGGTGAATTATGTCTAGCGCGTCCGGACGGCCACCAGCCGCAATTCCACCGCAACGGCGCAGCAACAACGCGGTCTGGTGGATTCTGGGGATTGTCGCTGGCGGCATCGTGGTGATGGTTCTCTTCGGCCTCGCGCTCGCCGGCTTATTCATCCGCAACCTGCGCGTCCACAATCAAGGCAATAATGTTGAGATTCAGACTCCCGTCGGCGCGATCAAAGTCAATAAAGATGTGCCGCGCGCTACGGGCCTGCCGGTCTATCCAGGGGCAACGTCTGGTGAAACTGACAAAAACGCGAAGGTGGAGCTTTCGGCGGGAGATGGAGGAGTGGGATTCGCTGTCGAACACTTCACCACTTCCGACAAATTGGACCAAGTGGACACGTGGTACGCGCACCGGCTCGGTTCCAGCTTCCGGCGCGAGGAAAACCTCTCTCGGCATCCCATTCACGGCGTAGCGGTTGATTCGGATACCGACATCGCATTCGTGGACGACCACGGCGACGGTGTGCGGCTGGTTGCATTAACCAAGAAGGGCGAGAGCGTGGACATCGTGCTGATGCGCGCTGGAAAAAAGGAAGCGCAGTAATCCCCGCGTAGGCCTGGATGACGAAGTTCACCCCGAAAATCCGAATGCTGCGAATCTGCGCGTAATGGCAAAAAGCAATCGTGCTTCTGCAGTCCGGGATGTGGAGCTCCCGGCCCACCGATCGAAACAACTAACGCAAGTTTTCGTGGATTAGTGCAAACGTAAGGACACGTCGAGCGAGAGGCTCTCTGGCACTAGCGCGCGCGAACTTCAAGCGGTCCGGGAGCGAGCCTGGCACGCTGCCGAAGCAAGCGTGCCATGCCCTACCCAGAATCCGACCTGTCCATCAGGCGTTCCGCGCCATCCCGGTCTTGCGACGACTAGCGGTGCAGCGCCGTCGCAGTGTGGGGCATGTGCTGTTGCCGGCGGGGCATATGGTTAGGCAACCGCTCCGCAGGTTGCGGCGGCAACGGACGCACGCTGTGATTGGTGCTCACGTGCTCGCTGATCGCCTGCAAACGCTTCAGGATGCCCTGCCACTGCGTCCAATCGAGCTGCCGCAGGTATGGGCGAAGACCCTGAATGAAAGGATCTTCCAGCACCGTCTCGCCGTTGGTCTCCGGCACGAAGAAGCGGTTCAGTCCAACGCCCAATGCTTCGGCGATCTTTTCCAGCGTGCCGAGACTGGGTGTCATCTGTCCGCTCTCGATCCGGGACAAATAGGAGCGAGATACGCGCGAACGAGCCTGTAGCTGGCTCTGCGTCATGCCACGCGACTCGCGCAATTGCCTGATGCGCTGCCCGATGTTCTCCACAGTTTCGCGGTTCGGCCAGTTCTCAAACAGTTGACGGTCGTCCCCCGGCAAATCTTGCGGCGACGGCGTCGGAATGACAAACGTCACCTTCGGGGGCAGTAGACGCAGACAACGACGGCAGTTGTCCGTGCGTGTCCGGTATTGCACTAAACCGCATACCTGACATCGAAGTACTTCTCGATCCAAATCCATGCTCGCTTCTATGGCTTCTTTTTCCGCCACCGGTTCTCCTCACAGACTATTCCGGCGATGCGAAGGGGAGGAACGTCACAACAGGGGAAGGCAGAAACAGGCGCGGGAGCGATTCTCCACACGGTGCCATTTCTTGTCAAGCCCTTTTTCGTCCTCT
>Ga0182024_10026187_pt1 | contig 10260 bp, 12 predicted proteins | sample P32metaG_FD_120480 | JGI IMG/M metagenome (GOLD analysis project Ga0182024, IMG submission 120480) | Permafrost microbial communities from Stordalen Mire, Sweden - P3-2 metaG (Illumina Assembly) | ecosystem: Environmental > Terrestrial > Soil > Wetlands > Permafrost | place: Sweden: Stordalen...
ACCAATACGCTGAAACTTCCAACGACCACGCGCAGCCTTTCGTCTGGACGGCCACGGCGGATTCGATTTTCGCTAAAATTCAGCGACTATGTGAACGTATTTCCGGGACGGTACACTAGCCGCAGTAGATTTGCGCCCACTTTTCAAGGAGGCACTCGATGCGATGCTTAATGAAGGTTACGATCCCGGTAGCGGAAGGAAATGCGGCGATTGCTGACGGATCGCTGCCTTCAACGATCAGTTCCATCCTTGCCGACCTCAAGCCCGAAGCGGCTTACTTCCCCACGGAGAACGGCTCAAGGACTGCGTTTCTGTTCGTCAATATGGAAAATTCATCTCAGTTGCCGGCAATGGCCGAGCCGTTTTTCCTGGCCTTCAACGCCAAGGTCGAAGTGAGTCCCGCGATGAACCTGGAAGATCTGAAGAACGCGGGACCCGGAATCGAAAACGCGGTGAAGAGGTATTCCCGCGCGGCGCGCGCAGCAAGCGCATAATTTTTATTTCCAGTTTGGCGATGGTCCGCCAGATTGTCTGGGGGAGGGTGGGAGTGTGTCTCTCCGCAATTCCCGGGACAGGGGATTAGACTGCCGGTCTGTTTCTCGCCCAGAGCCAGTTCGCAAACGCAATCATTACCGTCGCGAAGATGACGATCCCTTCGTCGCGACCGATTCGCGATAGCAGTACGAGCGCGATCACAACTCCAAGGATCGCGAATAAATTTCCCGCCGGCAAACGAAATGCGCACGCGTCCGGGCGCTTGCGCCTCAACACCGGAAGAGCAGCGCAAGTAGAGCCATAGATAAAGAGCCTTCCCACCGATGAGAGAATCACGTTCCATTTAAAATTGCCTGCCGCGGCCAGCGTCCAGACAATTCCCGCAAAAAAAAGAATGGAAACATGCGGTGTACGAAACCGCGGATGAATCCGTGCAAACAGCGCCGGGAAATCGCCTCTTTCACCCAGCGCAAATGTCAGGCGAGGCGTGTGCAGCATCTGGGCGCTCAAATAGCCGTAAACGGAAATCAACGCGGCCACGGAAATCAGGACCGAACCGGCCGGTCCCCACAGACGCCCCGCCGCGAGAGCCAGCGGCCGGTCCGTCGAGGCCGCGTTGGGCAAGGCGCGCACGACTACCAGCTGGATGGTGCAATAAAGCAGCGCGGTCGCCGCGAGGCCGACAAAAAGAGCAACTGGAATATCCCTTCTCGCATCGGCCGCTTCCGCCATGGGTATTACGGCGCCTTCAAATCCGCCGTAGGCAAACAGAAGAACGAGCACGGCTTCCAGCCAGTTGCGAACTGGGAATGCCGAGCTGCCGGATGGTGCTTCCGGAATTTGCGCGTGCCCCCGCAGAAGAATAATTCCTCCGCCGATCGCAAACGCAGCCAGAGGCACCAGCTTCGCCGCTGTGAACGCATTACTCACGGCTGCCCCGGATTTCACTCCGAGGTAATTCACAGCGGCCAGGGATCCGATCAGGATCGCGAGCACTCCAAGACGGGGGACTGGCTGCTGCACGTTCGGCCAAAAATCAGCCAGATAATTCGTAAATAGATTTGCGGCCGCAGCCGCAGCGGTCAGCCTCACCAGCCAGAGCAGCCACGCGGCTTCGATGCCCACAAACTTGCCGAAAGCTTCCCGCGCATAAAGATAAGGTCCGCCGGCCCTGCTATATTGCGAAGCCACTTCCGCGAAGCAGCCAACGATAATTCCGATCCCGGCAGCCGCAATCAGGTACGCGAGAGGACTTTGCCCGCCCACATATCCCGCCACGACTGAAGGCAATCCGAAGATGCCGCTTCCGATGGTCGAATTGATGATCAGCGCCGTGAGCGTCCACCGCCCCAGCGCCCGAATCAGTCCGCCTGATCTGCCGTTTTCCAATTGTCCTCGCCGTTGCACCCTAAGGCAGATCGAAAACTGTTGGAGTATAGACCCCCGTTTGTGTAAGACTACGCATATCCACGGCGAGTGCCCTAAGACAAATTGAGGAGGCAAGTGCGCATGAGATATCAACGGACACTGAATCTCGGATTTTTGACAATTGCGGCCTTCTTTGCCCTGGCCACCGCGGCCATGGCGCAACAGCAGCCCGCGCCGCTGAAAGTTGCGAATATCAAGGGCAACGTCTATTGGACACAGGGAGGCGCCGGCGGAAACACGGGAATCATCGTCGGCAATTCGGGCGTCATTGTGGTGGACACAAAAACGACCGTCGATTCATCGAAGGAAGTCCAGGCCGAAATCGCCAAGATCACTCCGAAACCCGTGGACACCATCATTCTCACCCATAGCGACGGAGATCACGTCAATGGACTCGCCGCTTTCCCATTGGGCCTGACCATCATCGCGCAGGAGAACTGCAAAAAAGAGATGGAGGCATCCGCGGGCACGCGCGGTGCCGCGCCCCAGGATCACCTTCCCACCAAGACCATCGACAAAGATGAAACCATGACTCTGGACGGCGTCCGCGTTCGGATGCTTCATTGGACGCCGGCGCACACGAGTGGCGACCTGGTCGTTTACCTCCCCGATCAAAAGATCGTTTTTGGCGGCGACCTGCTGGTTACCAATCGCGCTGACACTCTCATCCACGTGGAAAAGCATGGAACTGCGGCGGGATGGCTTGAAAGCGTGAAGGGAATCCTGGCGCTTGACGCGGACGTTTTTGTTACCGGCCATGGCGATCTGATGACCAAAGACGACGTCAGGAAAAAACTGGCCTACATTCAGGACAGATATGACAAGGTTAAGGCAATGGTCGCTCAAGGCAAGTCCCTCGACGACGTAAAGACCGCCATGGGCGAATCTACCGCGCCGCCCGTGGCAAACGCACAGGGAAACATGCCGGCGCCGACGATTACGGAGATCATGTATAACGAGATAAAAATGAAAGGTTGATATCGCGAATAGGGCGCCCTGGCGACAGGATTACCAGGTGAATTTTTCTGGTTTTCCCCTTTTTCGCCGTCGACTCTCAAAACCGAATCAGCCTGCCGCACCTTGTCAATTCCTGCCGTTTCCTCTAATCTAGGTTGACCACGCTTTTTTCGCCTCTGTGGCGCTATGGTGCAAAGGTTAGCACGTGGCCCTTTCAAGGTTGCGGAGCCATCCAAAACAAACGACTTACGCTGATTCTATTTGGGTTACTTGCGATGACGTGCGACCAGATGCGACCAAATTCGATGACAATGATGATAGGAATGATGACAATTTGGCGAATCTGCAGCGAAGGGTCTCATCAGGCTGCGACACCCGCGACGTTGAGTATCGGGTGAAGAGAATCTATCAGGCGAGCCTCCTGCACGCGGGCCTCTTCGCGATTCAGGCACGGATAGATGACGAGTTCATCCGCGCCTGTTAGGTCGGCGCGGTGGTGGTGATTCGTGTCCAGTGGTCGAGCAAGGCTACCGCCTGATCCCACGTACAAGCATTCGCCACTGCGATAGAAGGCATAGACGATGGGACGCAGCAGGACGTTCAGTTCTTGCCCGCTAAACCGTAGATTGGGACCTTTTGTGATTGTTCTCGTGCATGAGAGGAGAGCCTCTTCGGCGATTCGCTGCCGCAGCATTGCCAGTGCCACATCTTCGGAACGGCCATCGTTGGTTCCCGTCTTCGTGCTCTCCGCGAATTGCTTCCCATCTCGTCTGTAAAGAATCCACCAAATCCGCCCGCGTAACCGCAGTCCACCTTTGCCGTTTGCTCTGGTTTTCATCGCTCGCTCCTCCGAGCAACATTTTAAGGTCGAAATTTCTGGCGGAATGGAATGCAAACCGTATCGAATCTGGTGGGACAGTATCAGACTTCAACGAACATCGAAAAGACTTGACAGGGTTGCGACGGAATCTTCAAGGAAGATTTGTCCAAGGATGATTGTGATTGCTCCACGAAGACATACCTGCGGACACGTTAGCACCACTGACTTGAATGCCTGACGTGGTGCTGGGCGTGACCTTATAAAACTGCGGCTCGATATGCGGCGTTGTGTGACCACAGATTGCAACAATCAGCGCCAGTGCAACAGCCAACTTCCAGTCTTTGAAATATTTTTTCCAGTCCATGCCGCGCTCTCAATTTATGGTAGCCCCGGCGGGAGTCGGACCCGCCTTTCCGGCTTGAAAGGCCAGCGTGCTAACCGATGCACCACGGGGCCACAGAGTTGAAAATTCTAACACACACAAAAACAAAAATCCCCGCCGTCTTCGACGAGGATTTAAAAACCGTTCGTAACGCAAAGTTTATTTGCTGCCGTTCATTTGTGCCGCGACGTGTTCGGCGCCTTGCACCATCGCCGCCCGAATACGTTTTTCGGTTTGGACATTATAGCGGTCAAGCATAGCGCGTGTCTTCCAGCCGCCGATCTTCAAAACCGTGCCTTCATCGACGCCCGCATCAAGCAGATTGATTGCTGCGCTGCAGCGGCAATCATGAATGCGGACGCCCGTACGTGTGCGGGTCTTGGGGTCCCAAGTTCCGAGTCCAGCTTTCGCAACCGCCTTCGCCCACTCAGGGCGATAGTTGACCGAAGAGAATATCGGCTTGTCAGCCTGTCGGAATTGTTTGCGGAGCAATGAAACCAACGGCGCGAGCACTGGACCGTCCAGCACGATTAGCAGAGGCTTTTTTGTTTTTGTGATTGACCCCGGTAGGCTCAGCACGTCGCCGTTTGCGTTCACCATCTCCCAAGTAATTTTCTGTGACGCACCCAGACGGCAACCCGTCGCGTACATGAACGAGAAGAACGGCTGCAAGTCAGCGGGTAACTTGGTGAGAACTTTGGAAAACTCTTCCGGCGCAATGTATTGGCCTGCTGCCTGAGAGTCTTCGGGCATTCCGAAGTATGGAACGTCGCGCAGTCCAAGTTGACCTTTCTTGCGGGCAAGGTTGAACATCGCGCGCAGGCAAACCAGATTTCGGCGAATCGTCGGGTCCGCGACTTCGTCTTTTTCGCGACGATGGTCGATGAAATCTTCAATCATGGCCGCATCAATGCGATCAACCCGCCGGTCTTTGAAGAATGCATCTAGATGCTGCAGCCCGGGATAGTTCGTTTGCGTCGGCTTCGCCTTCAGATAAGAGTCACGAATGTCTTCATATCGGAGTTGCTTGATGTCCTGCGCAGGGACTGCGCCACGGTCGCCGTCGACCATACGATCACGCAGAAGTTTTTCGGCGGCTGGTCGCGAGTCAGACCCAACCGCCTCTTGAATCTGCCTACCGTCCTGCCAGTATCGGATGTACAAATTATTGGTGCCCTTGCGATTGATGATTGCGCCAGTGCCGTGTGAACGGGTCTTCATAATGGTTCCACCTCTGGGGCCAAGAATGACGCACAACCTTGTTGATGACAATAGCCCATTCGTACCAGAACCTTTTTGATGACATTCGAGCACGGTCAATACCGTCTCACCAGATTTTGCTTGACTAGTACTACTCACTATAGTACCTTAGTACTAGGAAGAGCTTGCGAGGTCAGGCATCTTGAAAGAAAGCAACAGACCGTAGGGTGAAACGGTTCGTCCGCACCTGTGGGTCTTTGCTGAATTTAAGTGACCAAACAACGCTCGTAGTCAAGCCCGAGACAGACCCGCACGGGGAACATAGAGTGGCTTAACCGCCGACCGTGAAACCATCTGGACTTGGGACAAGAACTGCCTCCATAGAAAAGTTGGCAGCCATTCCAATCTACAACAGGAATGGTGTGCCATGGCAAATCGCCGCAAGAAGAAATCTCCCGCAGTTGTTACTCCCGAAATAAATCCAGCACCGAATATTCCATCACGAGGTCTCCGTGTGTCCGAAGCCGCTGCTTACATCGGCGGCACTGTCTGTCTCATTCGGTCATTAATAAAGGATAGAGAAATTCCTGCACTATTGCTCGGCAAGCGATTCGTCTTGTTGCGTGAAGATTTGGACGAGTACCTTGACGCACAACGAAGGCGGGCGTCATGAGCCCCATCCACATCGATGAGTGCGACCCCATCACCCGCCAGCGTGCTCTCCAGCAAATTGGAGAGACCGAAGGCGGAAGTCCAATCCCATCGTCAAGCACAGCCATCGTGAAGTACGAAAAGTCTGAAATTATTTCCGTCTTTTCAAACCTGACGGAGATTAAAGACGCAGACAAACTCACGGATGCAGCACTCTTTAACTGTATGCGGGACGGACTTCGCATAGCGGTGCAAATTATGAGTCCGCTTTGTGCCTCCTTTATGAAGCGTTTCAAGACGGCGAAGCGGAATGGGAAAGACTTCCACGGGTACAAAGATTTTGACCGTGCGGCAGAAAGACTGACAGGGTACTCGGGACGCCAAGTTCGCAACCTCGCCGCAGGGACTCCCACGCCAATCAAAAAAGCCAGCGTCAAGCAGTTGACGCCAGCGGAAAAGCTTGCACGTCTTGAAGCAGAAAGACTACAAGATAACATTGACATCGCCACTGCACGTGCCGTTGCCGTGCGCAACGCAAGCAACGTAGAATCGCAGACAGTACAAAAGGAAGCGCCGCCTACGTCCCCCGCAGTCCCCGTCTTTCCCGTTTCGCCACAAGAAGTGCTTGAGTTGAGAGACTTCAAGAAAATCGCAGCCGTCAACGAGACAGCACGCCTGAGTGACGCTGAAGAGACGGATGCCTTACTTGATTACATTCTCAAATCCATCAAGTTGGGTACCGCACCATCCGTCACGATAGGGAACAAAATTTATTCACTCGCAGAGAAGATTCGCTTTCACCGCGAGAAAAGGAATGCCGCATGATCGCCGAACAATTCTATATCGAAAAGTTCCTGACTCGTGTGGAAGCAGACCATCTGGAACTTTTTTCACTCAATCTTCCACCAAAGCGGAACCCTACCGCTTGGGGACATCCCGCCAGCTTTGTTGGACTTGGCAGTTGGGGGGAGTTTCCAACCATTGATCGATATGGCGACTGTAAACTCGGACCCGCGCTAGATACCGCACCAACCGAAGTCACGCAACTCGCCGCTATGTTAAGTGCCTTTGCCGGAAAGCCGATTAACATTCTTTCCTTTCTCGCGTACATGAATGAACGTGATTACATGGGATTCCATCAACACAGGGAAGACCACATTCGTCTAGACCAATCGGTTTGGGTTGTGAGTCTCGGTGCAGTTCGTGCCGTGACGCTTCGGCCTATCGGATGCACAGATCGACGCAAATACGAAACGATCTATCCGGCGCACGGTTCGCTATACATTCTGCCATCCATGTACAACACAACGCACGAACATGAAGTTTCTCGCAGCAAGACTCCATGCCGTATTCGTGTTGGCATCAACTGCAAATCCATTCCTGCACCGCCGCTGGATTCACCTTTCGTTCTGTCCGCTGAGACGACGGGTCCTAGAATCTACGACTGCCACGCAGGTTGCAAATATCCAGCCGACGCGGTTTATGTGGGGTGCCGAGTGATGTCACGCAACGATGGTTCGGTCATTCGTGAGGGCACCGTCTACGGAAACGATCACAACCCGATGGTTGGCCACAAGTCACCTATCGCGGAGAACGCGGGAGATTTTCGGAAGTATGCCAAGCAGAAAATGCAGGACCCTGAGTTCCGCAAGCAAGCTATTGCGGAGTTGCGAAATCGGGACCTTCTCTGTTGGTGCAAACCCGACAACCCCAATTGCCATGCGAAGGTTTGGCTTGAGTTGGTGAATGCCGAGATCGCGACGAAATAAGTCGCCCCAGCGGCACCGGGAATTTCTCCCGGCTGGCCGCATATCACTCCGACCGCAGACACGATCCTTCGGCGGGCCCCGGCGAACATCACCGGGGAGCATAATTTGATGCCCTCGGCGGCGAGGGGCGCTAGTCCGAGCAAAGCGTCACCGTGACAAAAATAACGAAAACGGAATCGTTACTAAAATAGCGGGAAGAATTCCCGCCGCTGAGACCGTTCTGGAGCGGGTGAGACGAACAGTGCGCCGTAACGAAGCGGGCGAGGATCGGACAACATGACCCCGCCGTAGAATTGCCATTGCGCAATGGCAATCTGTCTTGGAACCATCATAAAGAGGTGGCGTAGCAGGTCCCTATCGTGGATCATCAAGCAGGCGTGCATTCTAGCGGGATTTCTCTAGGTTTTAGACTTATGAATCGTAGGTAGAGCCTAGATGTTTTTCTTGGGTTTAGGCTGGGCGAGGCACGAAGCCAAGAGCGGGTGTATTTCGGCGGCTTGTGATGACGTTCATGTTGCACAGTATATCACTATTTGCCGAGATGTCAATAGGAGAATTCAATGGCACATTCACTCAATTTACGAAACGCCAACATTATGGTGACGCCCGCGCACTGGGCACAGTTCAAGACCCTCGCGCATAGCCAAGGGTTGAATTTGTCGGCTGCGCTTCGCCAGTTGATCGCGAAGGAATTGCGCCGAGTTGAGAAGGAATCGGCGAAATAACGATTTCCCCCAGACAGCGCGCGGTGTCGCCTTGAGCAAGCGCCCCGGCTGCAAAAGTTTGAGAAGTGGATTGGCTCCTCGCAGACCAGCAGGTTGCGAAGATAGCAGTACAGCAAGGAACAAGGAGTTTCAAATGCACGCCCAATCTGACAATTTTGAACAGCAAGTCATCGACATCATCACCGCATACCGCATTGCATTCCCCGATGTTGAAGTTCCTGCACCCGAATGGATCACGCATTGGCTAACGAAGTACAGCCGCGAATCCATCTTAGCTGCAATCAAGACCCTCCAAGCCCATTCTGCGAATGTTAAGGCCCGATTCACGCAAACGAGTGTGGGTCGTGCCATGAGCACATTGTTGCGCGCGGAAGCGGTGCGCAATGCCGTCGCCAGCGCGTACACCGGGGGTCGGTCATGAGCGCAACCAAGTCCCAAGGCTTTTCCCAGATACCCCATGGCTTTCACAAACGACTGCTTGAATTAAAAGGTGCTCGGTTAAGTGTATGGCTTGCACACAGATGCATGGAAGGCGCAGCGGGAGAATCATATCCGTCTCTGAGTCGATTGGTGGAATACACCGGGTTGAACATGCACACGGTCACCGACACCCGTAAATGGCTCCGCGCCAACGGCTGGCTGACATCAAGTGGACAGAAGCATACCGACCAAGGCAAATTTTCTATCCCTATTGAACACACAACGATACCAGAACCCGTTAGTGGAAAACCCACCAACGGTGCTAGTGGAAAAACCGCTGGTGGAAAACCTACCAACGGTGCTAGTGGAAAAACTGCTAGCGGTTTAACTGCTAGCGGAAAACCCACCACAGAAGTAGACCCTAAAGATTTTGAAGTAGACCCAGCTTTTGAAGTAGACCCTAAAAAGAAGGAGAGAGAGAGAGAAGTAGATGCCGCGCCCGCCGCAACGTCAGCTGCTCCTGCCGCCGAAAGTCCAAAGCCCTCTCTCTCTCTCGTTTCGCCTGCGGCTGGCTTAACGGCTCCACAGAAGGACAAAGGCAGCGGGCATGAGAAAACGAAGGCACAACAGGACAAGGAGAATCGCCAGTCTACAGACATTATCATCCAGCACGCTAAAGCCCGCAGCAAAGACAAGGCTAGTATTTCAAAGACGGCTCGTGCGGATTTAGCGACGGCGCTAATAGACCTTGGCAGAGCGACTATAGCCGAAGTTGACGCCGCCATTGACGCCGAACTGAAGCAGTGCCATGCCGACGACCCAACGTCGTATGTCATCTTCGGTAGTCGTCTTGCCGCCAACATCGGGGCGTTTATAAAAAACCTGCGTGTTCGCTCTGCCGCAGATGCGAAGCAGGCGGAAGCGAAACGCAAGATGGAACAGTTCCGTCTTGCCTTAGAAATGGCTGAGAAGGATGTGACGATTGATTTGAAGAAATGGTTGGACGATAAGGGGCTGGCACCAAATGGTTGGATACTACCTGAACAGGATGCATTGGTTAATCGAGCCATCCAGAACCGCCAGCGTACATCCGAACCACCGCCCCCGCCGCCTGTACCGATGGAAATTGACCCAGACCGCAAAGATTACAGGATTCGGGGGATACTCTTCAAAGCCGAATCCCAAGCCGCTGCGATACACAGCGCCAGCGAATACTTCAAAGACCCGCAGTTGAATGTGAAGGCTATTCAGTCTATATCGCCTGCAATGCGACCAGTCGCTGCCGAGATGCAGGCGGCGGTGCAATCATGACCGACACTCACTTCACAAAAAGCGGCAACAGTCCGCCAGTAAGCATCCTTCGCCCCTATCAACGTGCAAGCCTTGACGCGGTCCTTGATCGGTACGCTGCAG
>Ga0182024_10026188_pt1 | contig 10259 bp, 10 predicted proteins | sample P32metaG_FD_120480 | JGI IMG/M metagenome (GOLD analysis project Ga0182024, IMG submission 120480) | Permafrost microbial communities from Stordalen Mire, Sweden - P3-2 metaG (Illumina Assembly) | ecosystem: Environmental > Terrestrial > Soil > Wetlands > Permafrost | place: Sweden: Stordalen...
GAGCACCGAACACGAATAATACGGAATATCGTCGATAAGCACGGTGCAAGATCCACATTCAGCGCGGTCGCATCCCAGCTTGGTGCCGGTCAGGCCCAGCTTGTAACGCAGCGTCGACGCCAAAGTCTCCTGCTTCATCGCGTCGACGCGCCGCTGCTGACCGTTGACGTTGAGCGTAACCAGCCGCTCGCCTACACCCGCCACCGACTGCTGGCCGTGTAGAAGAGAGGAGGCGCGAAACAGATAGCTCGCCGAAGACACTGCCACACCGCTGGTGATGACGCCTTTGATGAAGTTGCGCCGAGAGACGGCTTTGGGAACGTCTTCTTGAGGCAGGTCTCGGATTGCCTTGGAACTTGCCTTTTCGGTCATACTGGGTCACCTCCTACCGCGTGCAGCAGCTGTAGAATCTTGTGGGAAGAAAGGCATGTGAGGTTTCACATCTTAGCAGTTGGATTAGCAGAAATAATGCCCGAATTCGGAAATTTTACGAATTTGTCCCACGTCAGCGGAAATGGGACAAACTTAAGACCAAGAGCTAAGCTAGCGCATCTCGGTCCGAGTCACGATGCCAATAACTCTTGGACAGTCGGCAAGCCGGAAGTAGTCCGGTCCCGCCATCACGAGATTAGTACTGAGAAGCGTGCAACTGGCGTTTGCCAGACAGGATGCAAAGGAACGCGGGGAGAGAGATGATGTTGGACACCGGTCGGATGACAGCTACCGCCCGCGCCGACATTGGTGCTTGGTATTGAAGCCCGACGATAAGCGTGGGTCCGGGGTTTGCGTACAGATGTGTGATGACGCTCGTCAGCTTTGACGACGATCTCGATTGGGAGTTTGCTTTTGATTCGCGCCTCGGGCATCCGGCCGGTCCTCGGTGGAGCCAATGGCGAAGAGATCAAAGAAACGGTGCGAGGAATTGCCCATCTTGCACCAGGATGCAGCCGGCATCGGTGTAGGCGCGAGCGAGTTGTTTGTCGCAGTCAGCTCTGATCGTGATCCCCAACCCGTCCGCAGTTTCCCAACCTTCACTCGCGATCTAAATGCACTTGCGGACTGGCTACAGCAGTGCGGGATTCGCTCGGTGGCAATGGAGTCAACGAGCGTGTACTGGATCCCCGTGTGTCAGATCCTCGAGTCCCGCGGGCTAGAGGTGTGCCTCGTCAATGCGCAGCACGTAAAGAATATTCCCGGCAGGAAAACCGACAATGCGCTTCCTTTTCCTCTGACTGATGGCATATCCGATGTGCTGTGTCGTGCGAGCATCAATCGCGCTTCCACTAGGCCGCTCCAAATTCTGTGCCGCGTGCGGCGTGACCTTTAGGTTTCGGCATTCAGCCACGAAGTCCGCTGTGTCGTATGCCTTGTCGCCTCCCACCGTTACTTGTTTCGTGCCAGTGATCTGTTCCAGCATCCCCAGCGCGGCATCGCGCTCCGCGGTTCCGTTGGCCTCGAACACTTCGGTGTTCACGATCAGACCGTTGCGGTTCTCCACCAGAAGATTCCCGTTGTAACTCAGCTTGGCTTCTTTGTCCTTGCCCTTGCGCGCCAACTTCGCGTCTGGGTCCGTCTTCGATTCGTGTGTCTCGTTTGACCGCTTCTCCCCGTGAAAGTCTACCGTGGCATTGCCAGGATCATCCGGCGGAGCCGGAGGCTTGCCGTCCTTCCGCTGAAAACTCTTCCCACTCGCCCCAGCTTCCAGGGCAATGAAATTACCTCGCGTTGTCGTTGGGACGCAGACCGTTTGGTCAATGCTGCTCTCGAGCACCACCATGAGCATGGTGACCTTGGTAAACGCGAGACTTCTGAAGCAGAACATCGCCCAGCCGGACACAGTATCCGCGATTCTCCCGAAGCGACTTAGAGGCCGATAAGCTGGCTAACGTCCTAAGCAAGTCAACCCTCATTCCGCTTCTGACTCGCAGCGGACAGACTTGCTTGTGGACAAAGCAGGAATCACTTTACTGGTCCTCGTGAGACTACCATTGACGGTAGTGCGTTCAGACAAGGAACAAGTGCTCCTATGTCACGAATCTGAACATGCTCTAGCGTCCTCTGAAGCTTTCTCACATCGCAAGAACGAGAGCGGCAGACCCATTACCTTCGTACCGGGGTGGGGCTTACCGAGGCGCGTTAGACTTAGTTCTTTACCGATACAAATGCACCAGCAAACTGAAAGCGTTTTGGCGCGCGTCGGCCAGCAACTGTCCCAGCTCGAAAGGCGCGATTGGGAGCTGTGGGTGATCGTGTCCCTTACCGGTGTCCTGGTTGCGACCGGACTGGCGGCAATTCTCTTTCCTGCAGCTTTCTTGAAGCATGACAACGTGCACTTCGAGGTCACGGTCTCTAGGCCTTTGGCTGTGGGCCTCATTGCTCTTTTGGCGTTGCTCAACACCTATCTCGTCTCAAAACGCCTTGAACTTCGTCGACTACGCGAACGGCTCATCTCCAGCACAATCCAGCAGGAGCTAGTCCGACAGCAATCCTTCACGGATCCGTTGACTGAGATCTATAACCGTCGTTCCCTGGAGGATATTGCGGGAAGATTCATCAGCCACGCCAGACGTTTGAGCAACTCACTCTCGCTTTTGCTGATCGACGTCGATCGGTTCAAGGATGTGAACACCACCTTCGGCCACCTGACGGGCGACGTGGTGCTAGCAGACACAGCAGCTCTGCTGAAGAGTTCCGTTCGCGGCTCAGACGCGGTGTTTCGATACGGGGGAGACGAGTTCCTCATTATCCTGGCTGACACATCACGCTCCGGAGCTGCCAAAGTTGTAGAAAGAATTAGAGCCTACCTCCTTGATTGGAACCTCGCAGCAACTCTAGACGGGTTCGAGTTGAGCCTGAGTATTGGTGTTTCGGAATGGTCCGATGGTGTGACTCTAAACGAATTACTTGACGAAGCCGACCGAGAAATGTACGCGGCGAAGGCTAATCACACGCTGGACAAAGCCGAACCTAGCCTGGTGAGAGCTGCAGCTCGGAAAATTGGGCTTTGAACAACCGCAAACGATCGCTGTCACCGCGCGCTGCAATTATACGTCCGATCTCGGTGCGGCCCACCTTCGACAGCAGAAGTGTCCCACATTGGCCAAGTTATCGCATTGGCGGTTCTAATCATCTGGAGCTTCGCGCCAGTGCGAGGTGACCAGCATCGTCAAGATCTTTACGATGGGATGTACCAGTGTGCTCATCACGGTAAGAGTAGAGGGATAGCGGCTCCGCACTGATCTACCTATCCGAGATGCCAGGCCGGTGCAGGTTTCATGCGAACGTGGAACTAGCGGCTTTCCCTCGACTGCCAGAAACTTCCGCAGCGCGGTTGTTACTTAGAAGTTGGTCGATTGCGTCGCCGGGGACGGGCCTAGAGTATAGGTAGCCTTGGGCCAGTTCGCAGCCAAGATCCTTGAGCATGTCCGCCTGCGCTTGGGTTTCGACACCTTCCGCGACGACCTTCAGGCGGAGACCGTGGGCGAGCATGACAATGATGCGAACGATTTCGCGGGTTTCGACATCCGTGTCCATGCGCGAGATGAAAGAACGGTCGATCTTCAGCGTATCCACAGGAAAGCGCTGCAGCCGGCTGAGGGAGGAGTAGCCGGTGCCGAAGTCGTCGATGTCCAGTCGAACGCCGAGCGCCTTTAACTCGGATAGCACCATGGCGGACCTGTCGGCATCGGCCATGGCGATCATCTCCGTGATCTCCAAGTTGAGACAGCAAGGATCCAGTCCAGTCTCCTGCAACGTCTTGCCAATCTGAGAGGCCAGATCGGGCTGCGCGAACTGCTTGGGGGTGATGTTTACATTGACGGTGAGGGGAGGATCAGACGGAAAGAGCGCCTGCCAGGAACGGAGTTGCCGGCAAGCGTCATAGAGCAGTTGGCGGTTGATGGGCAAGATGATACCGGTCTCATCCGCAACCGCGATGAATTCCCCAGGCATAACCAGACCTTCGGGACGCTGCCAGCGACTGAGCGTCTCGAACCCTACGATCTGGTCGTTGCGCAGAGACACGATGGGCTGGTAGTAAACGCGGAACTGGTTCAACTCGAGAGCCTTGCGCAAATCGGTTTCGAGCTGCAAACGTTTGATGGCACCGGCATGCATGGCATGGTCGAACACCTCACAGCGGGCCTTACCAGTACTCTTGGCGCGATACATGGCAATCTCGGCGTCTCGGAGGACGTCCTGCGCGTCTACCGCCCCATTGCTACTGAAAGCAATACCAATGCTTACGGAAAGCACAATCTCTTGACCATTGAAATCGAAAGGAACGGCTAGTCTGTGCTGAATGCGCTCAGCAACACGAATGGCGTCGCTGGGGTCATGTAGTTCCTCGAGGAGCACCGTGAACTCATCGCCTCCGGGGCGGGCCAACGTACTCTCGCCCACGAAGGGTTCTGCGTCTTCACCCACGCGCGGACGTGAAATAGTGTCGACGCCGCGAAGGCTCGCGGTTAGACGTTGCGCGATTTGTATTAGCAGGCTGTCACCGGCGGCGTGCCCCAGACTGTCGTTGAAGACTTTGAACTCGTCAATGTCAATGAATAAGACCGCGAACTTGAAGTCCGAGTGCCGGCGCGAAAGAGTGATGGCCCGTTGCGAGCGGTCGAGAAAAAGAGCGCGGTTAGGGAGATCGGTTAAGCCGTCATGGAAGGACTGGTGGGCCAACTTTTCCTCGGCACGTTTCCTCTCGGTGATATCGCGGTTCACAATGACTAAGCCATCAGTCTCGCCTTCTGGGCTCCGAATCGCGCTAGCGGTCGACTCAAGGAAGCGCCAGGAGCCGTCTTTGTGTCGAATGCGGTATTCGAGCCGTTCTCCCCGTCCGGTGTTGCGGGCCTTCGCAGAAGCCTCCAGTACACGCGCGCGATCGTCAGGATGGATCTGATCCATGGAAGAAGTTGCGGCCAGTTCTTCCGGACCATATCCAAGAATCCTCTGGTATGCGGGACTGTTATAGAGGCGCTGCCCGTTGCGGTCTAGCACGGCGATCATGTCCGCGGCATTTTCCGTAATCAGTTGAAAGAGGTGTTCGCGCTCAGCTAATTGGCGGCGGATTCGCTGCAACTGCCACTGTTGGTAAATGGTGTAGATGTCGAATAACAGGACGAGAGCGGCCAGTCCGCGAACCCACTCTTTGAGGTTCAGCGAATAGCTGTTGTCGGTTGGCTGGTGGAAACCCGGAAGGGTTAAAGAAAGGATACCGAATGTGAGGACAAGGGTGACGGCTACGGCGGAGCCCCAAAGCCACCATTCCCGCCCCTCGACTTGGCGCGTGTGGAGAGCAGGAATCTTCGTTCTACTACCGGACAGAGAGGGTCTAGTCACAGCAATGGCCACCGATTCACACGTCGACAATCGAAATTCTGGGGCTAGTGAAATTTTAGATGAGGAAAAATGAAGTGAAAGTTACCGAAGTTTGAACGATCTGCGTGTCAGCGTTTTTCTGACAATTCCTTATAACGCATTCCCGCAGGTTCAGAGAACGGACCCTGCAGCTTTGTAACTTGTTGCTGGGCGTGATGTTGGAATCTTGGAATAGGCTGGCACGTCGCCCGCTCCGCGGCGGTGCCGATCACATTTCTCTGGTACACTGACGCGCATGAAGGCGACCCACCGAAGACAATTTCTTGGGAAGTTCGTCGGCGCGGCGGCGGGGGCGTGGCTTTTGCCTCGGTTTGCGCGCGCGGGGGAAAGTTCTGCGCCGTCGGTTAAGTTTCCCGCCGATCCGCGGGAGCGGGTATCGGTGGCGGCCTATCCGTTTCGCGAGTTCATCGTGGGATGGAAAGGGTGGGACGGCAAATCTCCCAACGCGGTGCCGGCATCCCAGCAGATGGAACTGAAAGATTTTGCGGCGCACGTGGCCGACAAGTTCAACGTCCACAAAATCGAGCCTTGGAGCCGGGTCTTTCCTTCGACCGATCCTAAATATCTGGAGCAATTCCGCGCCGCCGTTGAGAAAGCCCACTCGGCGGTGGTGGACATCGCGGTGGATGAGGAGCACAGCCAGTACTCGCCGGATGCGGCTGAGCGCGGGCGGGCGGTCGCTTCCAGCAAGCGGTGGATAGATGTGGGCGCGGCGCTCGCTTCGCCGAGCATTCGCACCCATGTGCAGGGAGCCAAGGATTCGAAACCGGACGTGGGGCGTGCGGCTGACACTCTGTCGCGCGTCACGGAATATGGTGCGAAGAAGAATGTGGTGATCCATCTTGAAAATGACGATGCGGTGAGCGAGGATCCGTTTTTTATCGTGCAGGTGATTGAGAAGGTGAACAGTCCGTGGCTGCGGGCGTTGCCGGATTTCGGCAACACGCTCAACACGCATGACGACGATTATTCGTATCGCGCCATCGATGCGATGTTCGCGCATGCCTATGGCATTTGCCATGTGAAGGATGGCGAGGTCGATGAACAGGGCAAGGCCACGCATGTGGATCTGGCGCGCACGTTTGCCATTCTGAAAAAACATGGGTACAAGGGATACTGCTCGATTGAGTATGACGCTCCGGGCAATCCCTACAAGCCGACCGCGGAGTTGGTGGAGGAAACGGTGAAGTTCCTTTCGTGAGCGAGGGCCGCAGATTCCTCGCTTTACGGAATGACAATCTGCAAGTGTAGCTAATTTGAGGAGTTTGACGGGCAGAGACCATGGCGGGACAAGGCGTTCAGCGGCGGGAAGTGTTGCGCATTCTGGGGACGGCAGCAGCGGCGGCCCATTTTCCGGAGTTCAGCAAGTGGACATTCGCCTGTGGGCATATTGGGAATGCGGCCTTGCAGATCAAGCCTGCGATGTATCGTCCGCAATTTTTCACGACCGCGGAGTATGCGATGGTCGAGCGGTTGGCGGAGATCATCATTCCCAGCGATGTCACGCCAGGCGCGAAGGAAGCGGGTGTCGCGGAGTTTATTGATTTCATGGTGGCGAGCGATGCTGAGGTGCAGTACGGGTTTCGCATGGGGCTCGCATGGCTGAACGCCCATGCTGAGCAAGCGGATGGGAAGCGATTTGTGGAGCTGACGCCGGAACAGCAGACTTCCCTGCTCGAGCCGCTTGGGTTTAAAGACAAGGCGCATCCGGGCGAGGAGACGGGGCGTCGATTCTTCCGCATGATGCGCGAGTACACGGTGACGGGCTTTTATACCAGCGAAATTGGATACAAAGAGCTGGATAATCCGGCGCTGAAGTTTTACGCCGCATCGCCGGAGTGTCCGCACCACGGCGATCCGGAGCATGCGCATGTTGCGCAGGCTCGTTCCTGATAACGGCGGCTCGTCGTTGGTCGTTGGTCGTTAGCCTTGATCGTGAGTCGAAAGCTATGTTTTGCCACGACTAACGACCAACGACGCGGTCGAGTTAAGAAGCCATGGCCAAGCAAATCTACGATGTGATCGTGATTGGGACTGGGGCGGGCGGCGGCATGGCGATCAAGACGCTGTGCGAGGCTGGGCTGAAAGTATGCGCCATCAACGCCGGCCGCAGGCTCGATCCCGAAAAAGATTTCCGCTATCACCGCATGCCATGGGACATGAAGTTTCGTGGGCTCGACGATCCCAAACGGCGGGCCGAATCGTTCGGCTACATGGACAACGAGTACACCAAGGCCGCGTGGGACCACGAGACTCCGTTCACGGTTGCGCCGGGCACGAAGTGGATGTGGCCGCGCTGCAACGCGGTCGGGGGCAAGACGAATTTCTGGGGACGTAGCTCGGCACGCTTCGGCGAAATCGATTTGCGCGCGGCCTCGCTCGACGGTTATGACGTGGACTGGCCGGTCACATACGAAGAAATCAGTCCGTTCTACACCCGCGTGGAGAAGATGATTGGCGTGGCCAGTACGGTGCAGAACCGGCCGAGCAATCCGGATGGCTCGTATTTGCCGCCGTTTAACTTCCGCTGCCTTGATTTCATTCTGGAAGCAGGCTGCAACAAGGTTGGTGTGCCCTATTTGCCGGATCGTTGCGCGCAGCTTACGCAGCCGCATGAAGGACATCCCGCGTGCCATTTCTGCGGAGAATGCACGACGGGGTGCGATGTGGGGGCATTTTTCTCAACGCCGTATTTCCTGCTGCCGAAGGCGGAGGCGACGAAGAACCTCGACTTACGCACGAATGCGCTGGCGAAAAACGTCCTGGTCGATGAGAACGGGCACGCGGCGGGAGTGGCTTACATCGACCGCAAGACGAAACAGGAAGTCGAGGTGTACGGGCGCGCCGTGGTCGTTGGGGCGTCGTGCATCGAGTCGGCGCGCATTATGCTAAATTCGAAATCGCGGCAGTGGCCGAGCGGAATTGCAAATTCCAGCGGGCAGTTAGGTCGCAATCTTTGCGATCATCTCTATGGCGAGTCGGCGCGGGGATATCTGCCGCAATTGGTGGGACAACCCAGTTTCCCTGACCACGTGGCCGACAGCACGATTGCGTGGATGCCGCGCTGGCAGAATTTGAAAGATCCGCACGAGGAGAAATTCATTCGCGGATATTCGGTTTATCCGGACGGCGGGTGCACCGAGTTTCCATGGTTTGCCAACGACCTCGACGGTTTCGGATCGTCGTTCAAGCGGGAGATCAAGCGGCGGTATCCTGCGCCGGTGAGCTTCGGAATTCAAGCACCTTCGCTGCGCTCGGATACGAATTTCATGGATCTTGATCCCGAGGTCAAAGATCCGTACGGGATTCCTGTGGCACGCATGCACTTCGAGTGGGACGAAAATGTGCTGAAAATGTGGGAGCACTCCAAGCAGGTGTGCGCGGAAGTGCTGCGCGCGGCGGGCGGGGTGCTCGAGGGTTCGGGGGACGACCCGGAAATTCCGGGCTGGAGCCTGCATGAAACCGGCACGTGCCGCATGGGCAATGATCCGAAGCATTTTGTGACCAATCGCTTTGGGCAGACTCACGATGTTCCGAACCTGTATGTGTGCGATGCCAGCGTGTTTCTGAATTGCACCGACAAAACCACCACCATCAGCATTCTGGCGTTCTCGTTGCGCACGTCCGAACATCTGATCGAGAACTTCCGGCGAGGCGAGCACCAAGCCGCGTGAATCGCATGCGACGCGGGTGATCTGAATGATTCTTCGTGAGAACTCCACGGTTTCAGGGGTACAATTTTCGTCCGCACTGCACTAGGACTGATTTTTCTCACTCAAGGCATCGTCAAGTACCTCGATCCGAAGATGGGTGTGGAACGGTTCGCGCGAATCGGCTTCCCGCATGCGGCTTTTACCTCGCGTTTCGTGGGAACGTCCGACATCATTTGCGGGCGATTAGCGTCTGATGCTTTGCGGGGATGGGAGGCTTGGGGGATCGCGCTAGTATCGCTGGCAGTGCTGCTGCGGTGGAAAGTAAGTCCGGCGTGGGTGGTGCTGGGAGGCGGGGTACTCGGTCTATTGTTGGCTGATTACCGTTGATGGTGGTACTCTGCGAGTCCAATCTTTGATCCATTCGTCAGGAGAAACCAATGAAACTACCTAGGATTTTTGTGGCCGTTTTGTTTCTTGTATTTTGTGTTGCAGCAGGGGCGGCGGATCGTAAGTACATCGTAAAACCGCGAGCCAGCGACATGAAGACTTTGCCGTTCAGCGATGGCGTTCTGGTGGGCAATACTCTCTATATCGCCGGCCACATTGGCTTGGACGCCAAGACCGGTATGCCGCCCGCGAGCGCCGAGGACGAGGCCCGCTTGGTGATGGACGGGATCAAACAGACGGTCGAATTGGCCGGGTTGTCCATGGAAGACGTGGTGTCGGTGCAGGTTTTCTGTACGGACTTGAAGCTGTATGACACTTTCAACGGCGTGTACAAAACCTACTTCCACGGCGATTATCCGGCACGGGCGTTCGTGGGGGCAGCCAGCTTGCTGCGCGGCGGAAGATATGAAGTGACGGGAATTGCGGTAAAAAGAGCGCAGTAGCGGCGAGCGGATTGTTTTTCGGTTTTTGTTCGCCCGTCGATATTTTTGTGGTAAATGTATAGGTCATGCGAAGGGCCGTCAACCATCTTAAGAAGTGTGACCCAGTGCTTCGCGCCATTATTGAACGCGTGGGGCCGTGCCGCATGGAGTTTGGGCTGCCGGAGTTTTCTAGTGTGGCCGAGGCAATTGTCTACCAGCAATTGAATGGCAAAGCGGCGGTAACGATTTTCAAGCGCTTTGCCGCGCTCGCGGGGGAGCCGCTTACTCCAGAAGGAATTCTCAAGTTGAATGATGAGCAACTGCGGAGCGTCGGGCTGTCCAAGCAGAAGTCGGCATA
>Ga0182024_10026189_pt1 | contig 10259 bp, 10 predicted proteins | sample P32metaG_FD_120480 | JGI IMG/M metagenome (GOLD analysis project Ga0182024, IMG submission 120480) | Permafrost microbial communities from Stordalen Mire, Sweden - P3-2 metaG (Illumina Assembly) | ecosystem: Environmental > Terrestrial > Soil > Wetlands > Permafrost | place: Sweden: Stordalen...
GTGTGTTGACCTTGCGTCAATTCCCCGACCAGCTACTTCCGGTGAATAATGTTGTGACAATCGTATTCACATGCGCGGGACAGGCATATCAGATGAGCCGCCATCTTTAGGTTGGCTCCGTACTTAGCGCCCATAAGCGATAAGCACCATCCGCGCTCAGTCCTTTACACCGCACGCGAACATGTTGATCCCCTCTTGTTCGTAGCGAATCTCAGTGCAAGGGCGGGCGAAGCGCGAGGCTTCAAAGAGGCGGTTCATGTCCTGCTCTGAGCGATGAATCAGCTTCCAGTCGAGTACTAGATCCATCATGGCGCGATCGGGGTTGCGTGTATGAAAGTTTCCCAGAATCACTTTGCCACCCGGTGCGAGACAGCCGTGGACCCAGTTCAAAAGAGCGATGACGAAGCGGTCTTCAAAATAGTCGATCAAGCCAATGCTGTACACGAGATTTTGATTCTTGAGATCGATGACGGTACGCCCAGTCGCGAGATACACGAGATTCGCGTGTTCGAGCCGCATGGACTTTCCCAAGCCAGCTGCGTCGCGGCGATCCGCGACAAACGCGAGCGCCTGGAAGTCAATGTCGATCAAGGTGGCTTGCAGCCTCGCCTCCGGATTAGCACTAAAGGCGTCAAAGAGTTCCGCGGCAGGTCCACAAGCAAGGCTCGTCACCCTGGCCGAACCACCGCCGCGGCGAAGGGCAAATCCGATCTCCTCGGCCAAAAGGCCGCGGCGATTCCGCACTGCACGGGAGACGGGGCGCTCAAGGAACAACCGATCAATAAGCGGGCCGAGGGGCGGGACTCCACCTGTTTCGGTGCGGTACATGCAATCGATCGTGAGGAAATCGCCAGCATATCCGCGTGGTTTGGTAAGCACGCGTCGACTGGTCGATGTCAAATGAAGATATGGCACGAACTCACGGCGTAGTATGCCCTCTATTTCCGCTACTACTTCGGCATTCCTGACCTCCCGTGTGAGCTGAGTTAAGTCCAAGTACAACTCCTGGAACTTGCTCCGAATCTCCTCGAGTAAGCCGCTCGGGACCTCAAGAGCGCCGTGCTTGGCCGCCACGTCAGCGCGGTGCAGTAGCTCCTTGAACGCGTCCAGAGTGGCAATGAGCGGAGCCCACGCCGGCGCCAACTTGGGACCATCGGCGCGCTGATTGCTGACAGTTGCCGCAAGAGCCACCGAGCGTTCTCGCAATCGGCGAGATAGTACCTGGGCGAGAGCGCGATAGAGATCTGCGGCGAACCCAGGCTCTTCGGAGACGCGCTGCTCAAGATCAGCACGCGCGATCCAAAGCACGCGAGAGTCTTCGCACGCCACCACACTGGCTGTCACCGGCAAATTCTCCAGAAACGAGATTTCACCCACCAGCTCGCCTGGTCCCAGCAGCACGAGCGGGGCATTCTGCAGCGCACTGAGGCGCACCGCGAACAGACCGTCGAGCACGAAGACCAGGGCACCCAACTCCTGACCTTCCATGGCAATTGCTTGGTCACATGCGATGGTGCGCTCCATTCCCGCGGACAAGATCCACTCGACAGTAGTTGGCTCGAGGTTGGCGAACAGTCGTAGCGCTTCTTGCATTCAGTTATTCCGGTTACCGCGGCCTCGGTCGAACAAGTGCTTTCACGGCATCTAGAATATCAGGAAGTGCTTGTTCTGCCGCGGCCCTTCCGGCCGCAACCAAAGAATCGATGGCGTCGAAATCGTAGCTGGACTGCGACGGCATGAGGGGATTGATCACAATATCAGCGGCCTGCGTTTCTGCTTCCCCTTGCGAGATGCCGAGAAGTTCCCACGAGCGCCCGATTATGCTTGCCAAGCTGAATGGGCCGCTCAGCGCGCGCCGCAGCCTGGCACGGACCATTGGGTCCTCGACATTGACCTCCGTGTCCACGTTGACCGCAAGCTTGATGCCACACCGCCACCGATTGAGCAGATTCGCGGGGACGCGCGTCACCAGTGCGCCATCAACCAACCAATCATCACCGGCCTTGACGGGTGGCAACACGCCCGGGATCGCTGCCGTGGCCACAAGCGCCGAGGCCACAAGGCCGCGATCGAGTACGACACGTCGTCCGGTGATGAGATCCGCGGCCACCGCGAGTGCCGGTCGTGTGAGATCCGAAAGGTGCTTCCCCGCCGAGATCCGCTCAGCATTGCGGCGAACCTTGCGTCCGCGAAGCAACGCTACGCGAGGGACAATGCTGACATCACGTATCAACGCGTTGGATCCAATCGTCCGTCGCGCCAGATCATAGGCGCCCTCGGCCGAGCCGCTCATCGCATAGAGCAGCGCGACGATACCGCCGATGCTCGTTCCGCTGAGGCAGTCGACCGGAATGCCAGCCTCGTCAAGGACAGCGAGTACGCCAATGTGGGCAAAGCCACGCGCTGCGCCAGCCCCGAGTGCGATTCCTATCGTGCGCCGCGCAATCCAGCGCGCGATCGAATCCAGCACCGGAGTCGCGCGGCCATCCCACGCGGTCGTGCTTTCGGCTGTATTGATTTCCGTATCATCCACACGATACGACCATTTCTCGTCGGATCGTCCGGAGTGACGCGCTGCGGCACCGATGCGAACCACCGCAAGGTCCACCATGCCCCAACCGCTGCAAAGTGACGAGTGGGCAATCGACGTTCCATCGTCGATCACCAATACCGCATCGCCCGGCCGCGTGTACGTTCGCAGCTCCGCGATCCGCGACGCAGCGCATGCGGCAACGCAGACCTCTCCCACACGTGCCGACGCGCGCCAAGAGTCAATTTCCCGTGCCATCGCGTCGGCACCTCCCAGCGCCGCCGCACGGCCGCTGATTTCGAAGACGTGCGCGTAATGATCCACGCCGCGCACCAGCGCACTGGGCAGAGCACTCGCGGATGACGGTCGTACGAGAAACGCACAGGTGGGACCGAGGGCCTTCGCCGACGTTCTGAGCCGCAGCCGTTCGGCGAGTAGATCGGCAATGCCCCTGCGAAAGGCGGGTTCGTCGGCGAAGAGCCGATCGAATGTGCGGGCGGGAATCATATAAATGCTGCTATTCCGCTCGGCGATGACCGCTGCCGACACTGGCGCGCCGCTCAAGAGCGACATCTCACCGAAAACCTCGCCCGGCCCGAGCACGATCGCGAGCTCGCGCTGGCCAGAGGCTGGTCGCACGGCCACCGCGCCTGACGCAATCGCGTAAAGGAATTCGCCACGCTCTCCGGGCGCAAGGATGACATCGTCCGCGCCGCACTCGCGCAGTGTGCATGTGGACTGGAGTTCCCATTTCGCCCCAGCCGACAGTCCAGCGAAGAGGGGGGTTTCCGTAATCTCCATCGTTGGCATCATGCGCTTTGGGCAAAGGCGCGAAAGCAGCTACCCAACGTGGCGGCATCCGGAAGTGGTGAGTCGCACACAGGTGGCTGATACGCCAGGATGGTCACCCCTTGTGCACTCTCCCGCGCACCTGAATCATGGTGCAGTAATAGAAAGCGCTGTGTAGGGCGACCTGCTCGATATAGTAGCTGAGCGTGCCTACCTGTGCGCCGTTCTCGGCACTACATAGGTACTCGATCGTCTCAAAATCTCCCGGATAACCACGTGGCCAGGTTTGCAGGCGATTGATTAATGGTGAATGCCCGTGCAGGGCGATGGCGGGTTCCAGAATCTCACCAGCCGTCGAAGCGTCAAGGCCATCGGATTCCGCCTGCTGGACCGAGAGACCGAGTTGATGAATGCCGGCACTGACCAGGTGATACGACTCTTGGGGATCGCTGGGCAGATCGTGCTCCAACTGACAAAAGTCGCTGACAACAGCGCGGAGCGAGGTGGCAACGGTCAAGGCGCTTTTCCTCCTGTCATGCGTCGACGGAGGGGATCCCTGAAAGCGCGATGCGGTCGAAGGAAGCAGAGGCCTGACCGGTACGTTCGGCTGCACCGTGCGGCACAAAATAATACTGTTGATTCGCCGAAGGGCGTCTGCATCGAGATGCTTCCATGCTTCCGGTTCTAGTTCAGTCTCCCTCGACAAGTACTTTGCCTGAGGCGCTGGCCGATCCATCGGCCGGCTCTTTCGGTGATAGTACACCCGTGTTACGGAAACACACGCATGCCCGCCGCTTGCTAGACCTGGGTGATGCTGACGCCGGCACCCGGCGGCCCGCCGCCTCCAGCCGCACACGGCCTTACCCCTCCACTACGATTCCCACGTACTTTTCGTCAGAGCGTAGCTGACGCACGCCATCGGCCATTGCTGAACCCTGACCCCTACCACCCCACTGGTCCGGCGCAGGACCGTCCATAGGGCACGATACGATGGCCATCGTGATTAATCGGACTAGAGGCCTAAGTGCCAGTGTGGCGGAAATTTAAGGACAAAGTGCGCCGTCCAGAAAGCCTCTGAACGGCGCACTGCCATGGAACATTTCAGCTCTGTGGGGCGATGTCTGCCACCTTCTCTGTCGCACCGGTTTCCCCGTTATACAACCTGGTCAGTAACGGGCTGTCCACTGCTGCGACCGCTTCTGAAGTCGCCTTATGGATGCAGGCTCTCACAGCGGGCAGATGCATCTGCTCGAGCGCATCGTAGTCCCCGCAGACCATTGTCGAGGCCCGCTGGATTCGTCGGTAAAGTACCGCGACATCCTTGGGGCTGCCCAGATCCAGATCCTTATAGCTGACGACCTTCTGCGGGGGCGCATCAACCGATCCGGCGGCCTGGGTCGCGCTTCCCATCAGGGTGAAGGCCGCGGCGGCGAGAGCCACCCAGGCCGACCGAGAGATTTGTGTGCTGGTGCGATTCGTGTAGTTCAAGACACTCTACTCCTTAGGTTAAGTTGAACGGTTGTCACGCTCTTGTGAGTCAACCCGTCTGTTTCCGTCAGGAGCCATCTTGGACTCACTATCTCGGAGTCTCTGTCAAGCGGATGACACTAGACGTACACTGCCGAAACCATCGATTTCGGAGTCACGTGATGGCTTTGTCCGCACAAACCATCTTGGAGCGCACCCGACTGTTCCGCGGCCTGCCGTCGTCGACCCTGCAGCGAATTGCAGCCCTCGCTACGCGAAGAAAGTACGAGAACGGTGGCGTCGTCTTCTCGCAAGGAGATCCCGGCGATGCTCTATATGGCGTAATCACAGGAAGAATTCGTATCAGCGCCAGCGCCCGAGATGGGAAAGAAATATTTCTCAACCTGATGGAGCCCGGGAACTCTTTCGGTGAGATTGCGTTATTAGACGGAAATGAGAGAACAGCCACAGCCAGTGCCACAGCGCCGAGTGAATTGATGGTTATTGGGCGCGAGCACTTCCTATCCCTGGTGCAGCGGGAGCCCGCGCTTACGAACCATTTGTTGCAACTTCTGTGCGCCCGGATTCGCTGGACGAGCGGGTGGGCCGAGGATTCTGCGTTGCTTGCTGTCCCCGCGCGCCTGGGCAGGCGACTCCTAAGTCTGGCAAAGCAACACGGGCAGTCTACAAATTCCGGTGTGCGACTCGTCATATCGCAAGAGGAGCTGGCGCGCTTCCTGGGGCTGTCACGCCAAGTTGTTAATCAGTATCTGCAGGACTGGAAGTCGAAGAAGTGGGTCGAATTAGGTCGAGGCAAGCTCACCATCCTCGACCAGGAAGCCATTCGAGTAGTCGCGGATGGAGACAACTCACCGGCATCGTGATGGCCGTCATGGGCGCTCTTGGTCGTCCCTCCCGAAGTCGATCATCACCCCCGTCTGCCGCAGGAAATCCTCGCCCACCACCGTGGGGTGATAGATGGGATAAGCGCCAATCTGATCGGGCGTCTTGTAGATGATGAGCCGCGCACATTTCTCGCGGTTCTTCGCCCAACCCTGATTCATGCCGAAGGTCACATCGAGAATCTCGCACGCGGGCGATGTGAGCCAGACCTACGGTACGCCCTCGCGCTGCCAAGCGCCAAGCTTGTCGTTCATGAATCGGCGGATGGTCTCTTCTCGGTGCTGCCACCGCGGCCTGCCAGCGAGCTCGATTCACCCGATTGTCAGCTCAAACGGCACCCCCGTAGTTTCATAGAGGCGCGGGATAAGAGCCAGGTGAATCGCGAGCGTCTGGCCGAGAAGTTCCTCGTTGGTGTGCTCATGGAAGTAGTCGAAGCAGCACCGGCAGCGTTTTGTCCACGTCGACGCAGTGCTTGGCGACGAGCAGCCGCGGCGGGGCTTTGAGGCCAAAGGATTCGGTGCGGTCGAACGCTGCCATGTATTCGGCGATGTAACCTGAAGCCTTAGGCTGAGCCGATCTGTCAGCGGCGTATTTCACGTCTCTTCCCTTTCTGTCTCACTGATGCGGCACAAATGGCTCGGCCACTTTCAGGAGCTCGTATACCGGGAAGCGAACTTTCCTTCCTGCAGTAGTGATGAGGTTCATATGTTTGGCCGCAGTAACAATGCAAGAAACTGATCCCGCATGATGATCATCAGCTCTGATGGCGCAGTAGCGCTGGCCATGGCTGTCCTTTGATGCCCGTCTAACAGCGCAATCTCTCCGAACGCATCGCCGGGCCCCAAAATGTTGAGAAATATCTCCTTGCCGTCTGGCGCGCCGGTACTGATCGAATCCTGCCTGTAATTACGTCGTGAAGGGCGTCGCCTGGATCGCCCTGCGAAAAAACGACCGCGCCGGTGATGGTCAAGCGGCACCCGCGTCGGATGCTCAGCTGAGGCACAGTCACGAGAGGGCTATATGATCACTCGATATTCGCGCCCGCGAGTTCTTGTATTGACCGCGTTAGTCGCGTTCTCAACGGCAGCACGCGCACAGCAGGTGCCAGCCCCCAAGTCAAATCAGGACATCCCGGTGCTGCCCATTCCATCTCCAGCAGCCGCCTTGAGCGTATCGGCCTCTTGCGCTACGCAAGCATGCTTGGTACTCCCGACCCGGACTTACAGAGAACCTTCACCCCTGTGCAAGCGCATCAAACGGCGGATCTCAGCCTATCCTGCGCGGAGCTCGCGGCGCAGATTAGGGACACTGAGGCGAGTGTCGTGGCGTTGGATAAGCAGATGAAGCAGGGTCAGGACAACAGCCAATCTTTCTCCATGCTGGCGGCATTCTCTGGGATTGTAGGGGGATTCTCCAATATCGTCCGTGCCGTCAAACGCACCGCGTAGCCCCCTCTGAAGCGGATCGTCGCAATGTACTTCTTGTGTCGTCCCCTTGACAGAACCTCGCCTGGAATGCGCTCAGCATATCTCCCGAGGCTGGAATACTCATTGACGGAGTACCCAAACCCAAACCAGGAGCTTACGCTCAATGAGCTTGCTACATTCTCGAGCGCAGCGAGTATGACTGTTGACGCCGCTAAAGGCGTGATTGGGGAAGTCCCGGGTCTGGGAACCTTAGCCACCGGTATTGCCATATCAAATGCCGCTGTCAAGGGCGCCAACGACGGAGGCGTGGTCGGCGCTGCCAAGGCAGCAGCATCAGAGGCCACCGTTGCGGCGGTGGAAACTTGCACGACATACGTCGTTACCGCGGCGTGCGCAGAACTCGGGCCTGCGGCAGCTATAGTGGGCGTTGCCGCCGCAAAGGTCGCAGGAGTGGCGATGAAGTACGCTATCGACAACCCAGACATCGTGGCAAAAGTATTCGCCTGCGACCCCGAGACTGGTGTGTGCCCCAACCCCTACAACAACTCACAAGACCAGCCGTCCTCCGGGAACTCCGACGATGGTGATTCAACCCTCGCAACAGACAGCGCGCGCGCGGCGGTACTGACGTCCATGTCGATGCCGAACGCATTTCAATTTCAAGCCGCGGCTTCAACGCCGACTGAAGCGTTAAATTCACGTGAACAGTCTGATCAAGATGCTATGTTTCAGCGGCAAATGGCGGCGCAGCAAACACTTCAGCAAGCTATTGATCAGACAAATCAGTTGATATACCAGCAATCAAACCAAGCTCTTCCCCCACCTCCGACGCAAGGGCCACAGCTGACGAAAGCGCCAACTAACCTGACGAGAGCGCCAAGCCCCCCACCTGCTCCGTACGTTTGTCACGCCTATTGCAACAAATAATGCGCCTGGGTGCCGAAGGTGCCCGAATCCCAGGGACCGATTCGAGAATGACAGTTGGACCCGACATAAAGCCTGTCGTTCGGGGGAGATTTTGATGTCAATGAGCCGCGTACTCTTCGCGGTTCCTGGCCCAGCCAATGATTCATACCGAAGGTGACATCCAGAATCTCTCACGCGGGCGAGGTGAGCCAGATCTGAAACGGCACGCCCTCGCGCTGCCAGTCGGCGAGTATGCCTAGTTGCTTTCGAGACTCGGCCACTGCTGCGCCATCACGCGCTCTGGCATCGAAATTCCGCAGAGATCAGGCTCGAGCTTCGTCGCTTCAACGACTACGATCACCGCGCCATTCTCGGAATCAAGCTGGCAAGTCTCCCCGGGATGCAAGAGCATTCCCATACCTGCGAAGATCCTGGGGCCAAAGCCCGTGGGAAACGTCGACTTTGCTTTCCCATTGACGGTCATGAGCAACTGGCAATGCCTTGATGGCGGTACTGAGATTGTTCCGCCAGCAGCCAAATGGAGACAAGAAATCTCCACATCACCCCGCCCGTTTGTCAGCGGCATGATGGCCGCCTTTTCACTCCGTCGGGTCTTGTCGAAGTCGAGCGTTCCCGGGGTGAAGTGCACAAGGTCCATGCCTCTCATGGTAAAGGTCGCTCGATGGTGATTCGGAGCCATTCCGAGCTCGACGCCAGCCGATTTCGGAGGCCATGACGGCATCCTCGGTGACGTGGTGTTCGCTGGTCGTGCGGGTCTCTTGACGACTCCCACCCCAGCGATCCGGGCGACTGCGGGAAATCTGCTGTCGGATCACCTGTCGCTCGCCGAGCATCGCAAGATCACCGTCGTGGCACAGTTTTCGACGATGGTCTGCGCATCCGAATCCCCATTCGTGCCGCGGACCTGGGCAATCTCGCAGGAGCTGGCAACCTGCCGGTTGCCAACCTTAACTGCGCGGGCGCCGATTCTCGGGATCGAACAAAGGTTCGCGGCCGACGGTGACCGGGCAGCGCTCGTCGAGCAGGTCGATCTCGAGCCTGGTATCTGGCGTCGCGAGGTCGGCCCGCACGTACGCCAGCGCGATGCTGCGCTCGAGCGTGTGGCTCCAGGCGCCCGAGGTGGTGATGCCGACCGCTTCCGATCCGCGGTAGACACCGCAGCAGGGCAGGGCATCGGCCGTGCCGGCGCTGTCGAGTATCAGCGGCACCAGCCGGCGCGGCACGCCGCGTTGCTGCTGCGCCAGCAGCGCCGCCTTGCCGGTGAACGCGGGCTTATCGAGATCGACGAACCGGTCCAGCGCCGCCTCGAGCGGTGAGTAGCCGGTGTCGAGATCCGATTTCCAGCCGCGGTAGCACTTGTCGATGCGCAGACTGTCCATGGCGTAGAGGCCGAAGTGCCTGAGGCCGTGCGGTGCGCCGGCGGCCAGCAGCGCCTCATAGACCTCGGGCAGCTGCGCGATCGGCAGGTGCAGTTCCCAGCCGAGCTCGCCGAGGTAGTTCACCCGCAGTGCCAGCACTTGCAGCGTGCCGATGGCGATCCAATGGGCGGCGAACCATGGAAAGGCGCTGTTCGAGAGATCGCATGCTGTCACCTGCCGCAGGACTTTGCGGGCGTGCGGACCCGCCACCAGCAGCGTGCCGAGGCTTGCCGAGAGAGTTTCGATCCGCACGGAGCCGTCGCCGGGCAGCGCCGAGTTCAGGACATGCTCATCGTGCCGTTCGGCCGACGCCGCCGATACCAGGTAGAACTGGTTCGCCGACAGTCGCGTCAGCGTGAACTCGCTGACGATGCCGCCTTGGGTGTTGAGTGCATACGCCAGCGCGACTCGATGCAGGCGCGGCAGGCGCGAGCACAGCAGACGGTCGAGGTAGCCTGCAGCGCCTGGACCTTCGATCATGAACTTTGTGAAGCCCGGCAGATCCATGATGCCGACCCCATGGCGCACCGCCTGCACCTCGGCCGCCACGTTGCCCATCCAGCCGCGTTCACGGCGAAAGCTCAAGCGCTCCTGCACGGCGTGGCCGCGGTCGTACCACAGCGCGCGCTCCCAGCCACCGCGGACGCCGAAGCGTGCGCTTAAGTTCGCCAGGCGCTCGTGCAACGGCGAGCGGCGCAGCGGACGTCCAGCGGGGCGCTCCTCGTACGGAAAGGCGGGCGCGTACTCGTACCGATAGGTCTCGATTGCTTTCGCGATGCTGTAGGTGGTCGTGGCATA
>Ga0182024_10026190_pt1 | contig 10259 bp, 10 predicted proteins | sample P32metaG_FD_120480 | JGI IMG/M metagenome (GOLD analysis project Ga0182024, IMG submission 120480) | Permafrost microbial communities from Stordalen Mire, Sweden - P3-2 metaG (Illumina Assembly) | ecosystem: Environmental > Terrestrial > Soil > Wetlands > Permafrost | place: Sweden: Stordalen...
CCGTAAAGCGAAGAACAAACTCCAGCGTCACGGCCATGAAGATGCGCCCCGTCCAAAGACTGAGCACGTTGTAAATCGACCACGGCAGCAGCGCCATTTCAAAACCCACCTCGCTGCCTCCGCTAATGGTCACCGACAGACAGAGAAGCGCCAGCCATAGATATTCCGCATGGCTGCGCTGCGGCAGGTAAAGAGTGGCGCCCAGCAGGGCCACGCAAAGGAACAGGAAGCTCACCACCAGCCCGGCAATCACCTGCTCGTCCCAACGGCGCGCGGTGGACTCGGTGAGCCTGTCCGCAACGTCGCCCGGAGCGCCCAGCTCCACTTTTTCAAGAAGACCGTGCTGAATGGGGAAGCTTGCGCCGGCCCAGCTTCGAATCGCCAGCACAATGGTCCCATCGCTCGCCGCTGGCGGAAGATGCACCACCAGCGGCGCCGACTGAAACATGTCAGGGTTGTCCGTCATACCGCGCGTATGGCCGGATTCAACTCCGTTCACATAGACCGCAAGCTGTGCAATGGAATTGCCGGTCAGCAGCAGGTCCAGTTGCGGTTTGCCCTCGGGATTGTTGAACTGGGCAAGCTGCTGCGGCTGCAGGCGAAGCCGGTACCAGCCATAGCCGGTGTAGGAATCGAAGCCTTGCTCGGAAAGTGGTTTGCCCAGCGTTAAGGTCGGCCAGGCGGAATCGTCAAATCCCGCATCGGCATAGCGCGAGTCGTCGCCCACCTGAAAACGCCACGGCCCGTCCAGTTCCAGAATCCTGTGCAGACTCGCGAAAACTGTGTTGTTGGCAGGGACCGTCGCCGGCGCAGCAGCTGGTGTCGCCGCGCCAACGGCCGCCGGACTCTGTGCGGCAATTGAATAGCTCGATACGCAGAAAAGCGCAAGACCGCAGACCATCAGCCGCGAGCGAATCTTTGCCGTTCGAACGATCTTCATGCGTCTATCCAAGTCTAGAGCAGATGCAGAGAATATGTGGCTAAATCAATTGGTTGGATCTGAACTTCTGACGCAGGAACCGAACCTTCAGTGAGCCATCTGCCGGCCTATTTTTCGCCTGAATCCGTCTCTGTAATCTGATCTACGCCCAGCCGCTCCAATTGGTTCCGCCAGTCCAGCGATTCGACGAAGCTCTTCGACTCGCGCCAGTTGGGCTCCACAATCACATGCAGCTCGAGATAAACCCGCGTCCCCAGCAGCGATTCGATCTTGCGCCGCGCCCCGGTCCCAATCTCCTTCAGTTTCGCGCCGCCTTTGCCGATCAGGATCGCCTTCTGCCCGTCCCGCTCGCAGTAGATCGCCGCCGCAATCCTCGTCAGCGGCGCCCGCGCCGGCACAGCGCCTTTTTTCCGCGGCACAAAAGGTTTCGGCTCCTCGAACTGCTCGATCACCACCGCCGAGGCATAGGGAACCTCTTCGCCCGTCTCCACCAGGATGCTTTCGCGAATCAGCTCCGCCACCATGAACCGCTGCGGCTGGTCCGTGTACTGATCCTTCGGGTAATAGCGCTCACCCTTGGGCAGCGCATCCACAATCTTGCGCACCAGCAGGTCGAGCCCGTCGCGCTTGCGCGCGCTGACCGGAATAATCTGAGCAAAGTTGAACTGCCGCGTCAGCGTATCGATCAGCGGCAGAAGATGATCCTTGGGCACCAGGTCGATCTTGGTCAGCACCAGAAACACCGGGCAATCCACCTTGCGAATCAACCCAAACAGAAACTCATCCTCGCTGGCCCAGTTAGTCCTCTCATGCTTGGAATCAAAATCAAGCTTGTCATCCTGAGCGGAGCGCAGCGCAGTCGAAGGACCTGCTTCTTCTGCGTTCGCCCCACCAACGCCGAGTGCCCCGGGTCTCGCTTTTGAGACCTGGGAATCGACCGCCCCCTCCAGCTGCACGCGTCTCGTAGCATCCATCAGCACCAGCACCACATCGCGCGTCTCCAGCGCCTCGTAAACCTCCTGCAGCATCCGCCGGTCCAGGTGCGATCCCGGCTTATGCACCCCCGGCGTATCCACAAACACAATCTGCGCCGCCGGCCTCGAATTTTGCCGCGCGCCTTTCACCGCATCGACCTCCACCACCCCGGCAATACGATTCCGCGTGGTCTGCGGCTTGGCCGAGACAATGGCCACCTTCTCGCCCGTCAGAGCGTTCAACAGCGTGCTCTTGCCGGCATTCGGCCGGCCCAGAATAGCCACAAATCCAGATTTCAAAGGGCGATGCTCCTGATCCAGTTTACGGCATTGCTGCTGCAACTCCCCGGCGGCATTTAAGATGAGCGTTGCAGCCGGCGTTGAGAGACTGGCACGCATGACCGAGATTGGAATACGTAGCTCACATCGTTGACGGTTTGAATGAAAGCGAGGATAGATTGACCCTCTGGTCGGAATTCGTCAATAACAAGCAACGAACCATCCACAAGTGGAAGCACTACTTCCCTGCGTATGAGGCTCACTTCAGCCGCTTCGTAAACCGTCCCCTGCTCTTCCTCGAGATCGGGTGCGGGCGCGGAGGGTCGGCGCAGATGTGGAAGCGATACTTGGGACCTCATGCGGTGATTGTCGGGCTCGACATCAACCCGGAGTGCAAAGAATTTGAAGAGGACCAGATCCAAATCAGGATCGGAAGCCAGTCCGACACTGCCTTCCTGCAATCGGTGCTCGATGAATTCGGAACGCCCGACATCGTTCTCGATGACGGCAGCCACCAGATGAGCGACGTCGTCGAAACCTTCCGCTTCCTCTATCCGCGCACCTCGCCCAATGGCGTCTATCTCGTCGAAGACCTGCACACCGCCTATTGGGATGAATACGGCGGCGGCCTCAAGCGCGAAGGCACGTTCATCGAGGTCTTTAAGAGCCTTATCGATGAATTGAACGCCGACTGGAGCCGGGGTGCATTGCCGCCAACCGAGTTCACCCGATCCACGTTATCCATGCATTTCTACGACAGCATGGCGGTATTCGAACGGGGACGACGCCTGCCCCACGCCAACCTGCGCATCAGCGGCAGGGCCGCCATCATCAAGGGCCTGTTGAAGAAGTCCTGACCGGCACTCCAGCCGGCGGAAACACCCGCAGCCGCTCCACGCGCCGATCGGTCGACTCCACGATCTCCATTCGCAGCCCCATCGGCTCCAGCAGCACCACCTCGCCCGCGAGGGGAATGCGTCCCTCGATCTCGCTCACCAGCCCGCCCAAAGTTGAAGCCTCGTAGCCATCGCCCGGTTCCACCGGCGCGCCAAACAGGTCCGCCAACTGGTCCACGGGAAAGTTGCCCGGAACCAGCCACACGCCGTTGGGCTCGCGCTGCGGCTCTTCCACGCTCACTTCCACCTCGTGCTCGTCGCGGATATTGCCCACAATCTCTTCCAGCAGATCCTCAATCGTCACCAGGCCCGCCACGCCGCCATACTCGTCGATCACCACGCGCATGTGCTGCTTCTCGCGTTGCATCTCGCGCAGCAGCTCGTAGCCGCGCTTGGTTTCGGGCACAAACGCCGCTTCCCGCTCCATGCTGCCCACCGTCCGCGTGCGAGCCTCCTCATCTGTAATCTGCAGCAGGTCGTGCGCAAACGCGATGCCCGTCACGTTGTCCAGCGAACCCGAATAAACCGGCACCCGCGAAAAGTTATGCGCGCGCAGCAGCTCCAGAAAATCCTCCAGCGTGATCGTCGCCGGTACGGCGAAGACCTCCGGCCGCGGCGTCATCACCTCGCGCACCAGCTTGTCGCCAAATTCCACGGCCGAGCGCACCAGGTCGCGGTCGCTCTCTTCCAGAATGCCCTCTTCCTCACCCGCTTCGAGCAGCGCTTCCACATCCACGGCCGCCTCTTCCTCATCGCTCACCGGCTTCTCCGCCAGGGACGCAATCGAAAAGAAGAAGCGCACAAAAACCGTGATCGGCGTCGTCAGCCAAAGCAGCAGCCGGATGGGCCACACCAGCTTTCCCGCCCAACGTCCGCGCGTGCGGTTGAACAAGAGCGATGGCACAAGCTGGTTGCAGAACACCACCACCATCGCCACGCCCAGCACCGCCTGCGCAATCTCCGCGTAAGTGGGTCGGCCCATGTGCAGCGAGCGATCGAACAACACCGCCCCAAACTCCAGCGCAATAATGCCCAGCGCCAGTTGCTGCAAGACCGCAGCGGAGATGGCCGCATGTTCGCGGCTCAGCCCCAGCTGCGGCTCAACCAGCTCTTCCCACGCGTCGAGATTTTCTTCAATCTCGCGCGTAAGAATCTTGCCGAATTCGGCGTAGACGCGGCTGATGTAAGAAGCCAGCGTCTCCACCGCCGCCAGCAGCAACACCATGAAAATCGCCAGCGCGCTCATAGCCGCCCGGCCTTTGTGGTTGTTTTGAAAGGGCACGACTTTAGTCGTGCCGAAACCGGCCCAAAATGCGAACGGGCTTTAGCCCCTGCATAATTGGCAGTCATTCGAAGGGTACGGGCTTCAGCCCGTACAATCACCCGACCCGAACGAACCCGGGCTTTAGCCCCCGCAGGACGCATTCCGCCATCTCTCTTCGTAGACCCACCACCAATCTCCCGTGCCCCATCCTTTCGCCTTTTTTCTGGCGAAAGGGTGGGAGACCCAGCCCGCTCAATCAACCCCTGCGGCAGCCCCAGCCTCACCCTTAAAAACCGCTCCCGCCGCGCCATCTTCCCATCATCCATTTCATGATCGAACCCCGCCAGATGCAGCAGCCCATGCAGCACCAGCACCTTGATCTCAACGGCCAGCGAGTGCCCCTGTTCCGCCGCCTGCCCCATCGCCGTGGTCACGCTGATCGCCAAATCCCCGGCCATCCCCTCAGTCCCCACGCCGGAAGCCGGAAACGAAAGCACATCCGTAGCCTTGTTCTTCCCGCGAAACTCCCGATTGAGCTTTCGAATAGCCGCATCGGTAGTCAGCAACACCGTCACCTGCCCCTTCAGCCGCACTGCCGCCTGCGCCGCCGCAAGAAACCGCGCCAGCCCCCGCGCTGAAGGCAGCCGAACATCGCGTGCACTTGTCTTTGAATTGAGCGTCTTGGCCAAGGCACCAACCCGCTTCACCGAATTCATCTTCGGTGCAGGGTCGGGCTCCAAATCTGGATCGAGGAGGATCATCGTGCCCGGAGCCGTCCGCCGCGGCGGACAGCCCCGATTCATCTTCAATTCTACGCGAAGTTAGCTTCTATTGCGGTTTAGCCACATGCAGCCCCTGCGCCTGCGTCCGTCCCTCGCGCGCCGGCTCGCCAACACCGACCCCAACCCCAACATTGATAGCCTCCCCCGCGCCCAGCGGCAACTCCTGCTGCTGCGGCTTGGCGCTCTCGTAAGCGCGCACAATCCGCTGCACCAGCGCGTGCCGCACCACATCCGAATCCACAAAGTGGCAGAAGTGAATCCCCTCCACCCCATCGAGCACATTGATCGCGTCCACAAGACCCGACTTGCGCGGATTGGGCAGATCGATCTGCGTAATGTCGCCCGTAATCACTGCCTTCGAGTTGGCCCCCATCCGCGTCAGAAACATCTTCATCTGCTCAATGGTCGTGTTCTGCGCCTCGTCCATGATGATGAAGGCGTCATTCAGCGTGCGCCCGCGCATGAACGCCAGCGGCGCAACCTCAATGACGTTCTTCTCCAGCATCTTGTCCACCTTGTCCGGCTCCAGCAGGTCGTAGAGCGCGTCGTAAAGCGGCCGCAGGTAAGGGTCAACTTTCTCCTGCAAGCTGCCCGGCAAAAATCCCAGCTTCTCCCCAGCCTCGACAGCCGGCCTCACCAGCACAATCCGGCTCACCTTCTTCGCGTTGTACGCCGCCACCGCCATCGCGACAGCGAGATACGTCTTCCCCGTACCCGCCGGCCCCACGCCAAAGGTCATATCGTTCTGCTCGATGGCCTCGACGTATTTCCGCTGATTGATCGACCGCGGCTGCACCGTCCGCTTCACGCCCGCCGACCGCTGCTTGCCGCTGTCCGAAAGCGAGCGCAAGGTCGTCGCCGCGTCGGCCACCACCAGCCGCAGCATCCCGTTCAGCTCTCCGTTGTGCGGATTGACGCCCTGCTTGCGCAGCGCCTCGAAGTCCTGGAAGATGCGCTGCACCCTCGCCACGCCCTCTTCCGGTCCCTCCACATGCACGGCGTCCGATCGCAGATCGATCCGCACGCCGAGTTTATCTTCCATCAGCCTGAGGTTTTCATCGCGGGTCCCGAACAGGGGCTCAAGGTTGGGCGTGATTTCCAGAGCGATCTTCAAAGGAATCGGCAGCCTCCAGTGCAGCGTTGGTGGGTGAATGTCAACCGGCAGCGCCCCAGCGGGGCAACTCCCGGCGCAGCTATAAGAAACCTATCGGCAACTTCCAGAACATACGCGAACCGTCCCCGCCCAGTTCTCCCCAGCCCAGTCCTTCCCAGCCCAGCACGCGCCGAGCCCGCCTCACCAGGCAATGGTGCGACCCGCCCCCCAAGCGTTTCCGGGATCATTTCCGGGAACGTTTCAAGGCGCGTTTCAAGCAGCGATTCAATTCGAGGTGATTGTGAAGGAATCCCGAAGGCGCTGGGCGCGACCGAGCCGAAGCACTTGGCTCGTTGGAGAAACCGCGGATTGGCGTTGGCGACCAAATCGGGTATCTGCGCTTGAGACTAGCGCCAACATCTCACGGCGTCAATCCATCGCTGGTAAATATTAGATGACGACCGTGCCTTCGCGGTTACCTACGTGGGATAAACCCCATCCCCAAATAGTTTCCATTTCCTCCACATCGCGCGCCCACGCCCGGTTCGCGTCGATCCTCCACCACCACTCCTCGCCCGCGAACAATAAAACCCGCGTCCGCTTGAGCCCCCCGCTAACTTGCTGACTTGCTGACTCGCTGACCCCGCGCCAGCGGGAGCTGGCTCGCTGCACTCGTCTTAAAATACCCACGCCCCCCACACCCACTCCACTCCCCTGCACAGCCGCCACCGCTTTCCGCCCATCTCCCCGCACCCGTCTCGAACAACGAAGGGAGGCGGATTTAAAGCGCCGAGGGAGGCGGATTCGAAGCGCCGAGGCAGGCGGATTTGAAGCGCCGAAGGAGGCGGATTCGAACAGCGGAGGGAGGCGGGGGTTTCAACCCTCGCAAAAAGCAGCCTCAATCCACAAGGGCTTCAGCCCCGGCATCATCGCAAGCCCCGGCATCATCGCAGGTCCGGCGCGGCAGGTCCGGCGCGGCAGGTCCGGGACGAGAGGTCCGGGCGTGGTAGGTCCGGGATTCATCCCGGACATTCATCCGCCACAAAAACCCGCGGCCTTCAGGCCCTGAGGCATGCGCTTTTCGCCACCCCGCTCCACCCCATCCATCCGCCCCTCCAACATCTCCCGCAGCGCCTCCAACTTCTCCGGCCAAAACTTTCTAAAATGCCCCAGCCACTCCACCATCGGCCTCAGCCCCTCCGGCCGTCCCCGATAGCGCGCAAACCGTCCCTCCCGCCGCTCCCGCACCAGCCCGCACCGCTTCAGAACCGCCAAATGCTGCGACACTGCCGGCTGCGACACATCGAAATGCGCCGTCAGCTCCCCCACCGTAAACTCCCGCCCGCAAACCCGCTCAAAAATCGCGAGCCGCGTCCCATCCCCCAGCGCCCTCATCAACCCCACTCTCGAGGCACGTGTTGGTGTGGATTCTAGAGACGGGGAATATACTGTTCCATTATGGAAACATCGCTAGACCATGGAACTCGCAGTCGAAGAGACAGATTTCGATCGCATATGCGTGCTTTCAATCCGACAGCCCCGGCGATGGAGATGATTCGGTCCGGCTACGTGATAGAAGCTTTACATAGTGATGTCTACCGTCACCTCGGAGGCCGCGCCGATCTCGAGCTCGGATGCCGACAAGTTGTGGCTGGCGGAATCGGGTCGGGCAAGACAACCGAGCTTTTGCTTGCGTACAGATGGTTGCAAGAAAATAGCAATGCAATCGCACTTTTCATAGACGTTAGCAGGGAGACCGATCTTTCTGTCCTCAACTATGGTGCCCTTGTCGCCTCATTCGGCCTTCACCTCGGACGCATGCTCCAATCAGAAAAAGCGGGCATCAGCCTAGACGTCGGGATGCGGGCGAAAGCCGTGAAGGCTTCTAAGACATTGCAGGATTTTGCGTATGGGAAAACCGACTACATTTGGGTTCAGGACGATGACTACGAGCCACCAGACTTCGAGCCTGACTTTGACGATGTGCCTCCGCAGCGGCTCATCGTCAAGGAGACCAAAGGTAAGTTAGTCCAGCCGTTTCCGGTTCTACAGCGCGACCTGCAGGAAATTCGAAAGCCGTTGGATATCTTGATTGATCTTGCCAGGGGCGCGGGGCGAGACCCGATCGTCTTCTTTGACGGCCTTGACAGACTGATTACTCCATCCAAGTTTTGGTCGGTGGTTGAACAAGATTTCACAGTCCTCCAAGACCTTAAGGTTTCGGTTATATGTACTGGCCCGATCTCGATCCTATTCGACACCGACAAATCCGTCTCCGACCATTTCGCCCGAGCATTACACCTGCCAGCGATGCGCGTTTCCAGCATCGAACTTCGAGATGTCGTGCTAAAAAGACAAGGCGAGCAATTGCTCACGGCAGAGCAGATTGACCGTATTTGCCACTATTCTGGGGGACTACTACGAGATTTAATCACCTTAGGAAGAGACGCTGCCGAAGAAGCCTACGTTTCAAATGCCGACCAGATTCGAGATGAAGATGTTACAAAAGCCGCTCGGCAATTAGGTGAGTCATATCTGAGGGGTCTGGGATCGCAGCACCACACACTCTTGGAACAACTGAGTAGCGGCAAGGGATTCGAAATTACAAATTCAACGGCTCAAGAACTCTTAGCCACACGCCGGGTCATAGAGTATTCGGGAACCGAGTTCGGGGTTCATCCCTCTCTTTCGATGGCAATGGAGGGAATCTACCATGGCTGAAACTCAGTCCCCGTTTCAGATCGCGCAACGCATGGAGCTGAGAGGCGCAACAGAACACTCGTGGGCTGTCGTACTGTCCGGGTCTCCAACTCAAGACGTGCAGTCGACGGGCCTCACCGCTGAGCTCGAGGCCCTTACCTCAATTCCTGTACGCACGATTTTCGAGCAGACCCTCTCGATTGGCGACCTCCGAAATTCACTCCACTCGCCATCTAACGACATTGCCATCGTAGTTGTAGGCGACTGGACCGAGGAAGAATGGAGAGCAATCGACATAAACCGCAGCGCCCTTGAGCGGACCGGAACAATTCTGCTGTGGATGACAACTGATCAGCTTGGAACGCTCACTACTGCTGCCCCCAACATTCGGAGCTTCATCGGCGTGAGCATGTTCCTCCTAGGGCCGGACGGGAGCGCGATGACGGAGACGGATCGATCCCTTCGAATTTCCGAGCTAGAGGATCACTATGGCTTGACAAGCGAACAAATGCTTGAAGCCGCTCAAGCTGGCCAAATATCGTCGGAGCCGCAAGCCCTAGAATGGCTAATTTTAGTGGGTCGTGGAGATCTCATCCCATGAGTTCAACCCACCACTGTTCCCACTCTGCTGAAATCGATAACCATACTCAGACTAGCCTTGACGCCCTGAATTTGCCATCACCTAAAAAGATGCTAAGCGAGGTGAGAGCACTTCTCTACAACTACCAACAGCAACAGCAGTCCGCAATGAACAACGTATATGGACTGCTAAGGCTCGAAAAGGATAGTCAAGGACATGCTCTAATCGGCCTTGGCCCTACGTTCGATAAAGGTACGGCCGCGGAACATTTCATCTTTGACTCGGGCGCGCGTCTCAGCTTCGGGCTGACACTTCAGGAAAGGGGTCAGGGCACCCGACTCCTTGGATATCGCGTCCATTACGCCGCGCCGGAAGACAAACATCCGTCCTTCATCCGATTCGACCTTAATCGGGCAATTCACCAGAGCCCTTTGCTCGAGCCGATGTGCCATTTACACCCCGGTCACGACGAAATTCGCCTGCCCTCCGTACCCCTTGATCCGGTTCACGTTTTAGAACTCGTTTTGTATGTTGTCGATTCGCAATTCCAGTAATCGGCAACACCCCGACCTCTCATTCTGACATTTTGGATTACCCCGAGATCGCCCTAACGCCGTAGCCGAAACCCGGGGGGAACCTTGGAGCCGTCAGCTTTCCGATTTGCGCAAAATAACCAACCGCCGGCGCACAATAATCAATAGAACGACCGACCGGAGAGGGCCAAAACGCCGCACCCCCACCCCCTCCCCCC